>PDWJ01001537.1_pt1 | contig 28231 bp, 12 predicted proteins | sample 1430881 | NCBI WGS metagenome assembly PDWJ01 (sample SAMN01162460, study PRJNA174530) | Oral metagenome, whole genome shotgun sequencing project. | biome: Marine environment; feature: Marine mammal; material: Swab sample of the gingival sulcus; isolation source: swab sample of gingival sulcus...
CGCCACGCGGTACGACAAACTCGCCGTCCGCTACGCCGCCACCATCCACATCGCCAGCATCGACCACTGGCTCAGACGACTTTCGTAACAGGCCCTAGAGGCTCAGCCGACCACGTAGGCGGCCAGTTGCTGACCGGTTAGGGTGCCCTGTTTGGCCACCAGGTCGTGCGGGGTGCCCTCGAACACCACCTCGCCGCCGTCGTGACCCGCGCCCGGGCCCAGGTCGATGATCCAGTCCGCGTGCGCCATCACCGCCATGTGGTGCTCGATCACGATCATCGAGCGGCCGGCGTCGATTAGCCGGTCCAGCAGGGCCAGCAGGTTCTCGACGTCGGCCAGGTGCATCCCGGAAGTGGGTTCGTCCAGCACGAAGACTGTGCTGTCCTCGGTCATCTGGTTGGCCAGCTTCAGCCGCTGCCGCTCACCCCCGGACAGGGTGGTCAGCGGCTGGCCCAGCGGCAGGTAGCCCAGGCCCACCTCGACCAGTCGGCGCAGGATGGCCTGGGCGGCCGGGGTGCGGGCCCCACCTTGGCCGAAGAACTCCTCGGCCGCGGCCACCGGCATCTCGAACATGTCGCCGATGCTGCGGCCGGCCACCTGGTACTCCAGCACCGACTGCCGGAAGCGCCGGCCCTCGCACTCGTCGCAGGTGATAGCGGCTCCGGCTAGGATCGCCAGGTCGGTGAAGATCACCCCGGCGCCGTTGCACTGCGGGCAGGCACCGTCGGAGTTGGGGCTGAAAAGGTTCGGCCTGACCCCGTTGACCTTAGCGAAGGTCTTGCGGATGGGCTCGAGCAGGCCCGTGTAGGTGGCCGGGTTGCTGCGCCGTGAGCCGCGAATCGGGCTCTGGTCCACCCAAGCCACCCCCGCTTGCTGTGCCACCGAGCCGCTAATCAGCGAGCTCTTACCCGACCCAGCCACCCCGGTAAGGACGGTGAGCACGCCCAGCGGGATGTCCACGTCCACGTTCTTTAGGTTGTGGTCGTCGGCACCGCGCACCTTGATCGCACCCCCGGGACGGCGGACCTCGGGCTTCAGCGAGACCCGTGCGTCCAGGTGGCGCCCGGTCAGCGTGCCGCTGGTCTTTAGCCCCTCGACCGTGCCCTGGTAGACCACCTCGCCGCCCTGGTTTCCGGCCAGCGGGCCCATGTCCACCACATGGTCGGCGATCCGTATGGTCTCCGGCTTGTGCTCCACCACCAACACCGTGTTGCCCTTGCTGCGCAGTTGCAGCAGCAGCTCGTTCATCCGTTGAATGTCGTGCGGGTGCAGCCCCACCGTCGGCTCGTCGAAGACGTAGGTGACGTCGGTGAGGGCCGAGCTGAGATGACGCACCATCCGCACCCGCTGTGCCTCGCCGCCGGACAGCGTCCCGGTGGCCCGGTCCAGGGACAGGTAGCCCAGGCCAATCGAGGTAAAGGCGTCCAGCGCCTCGCAGAGGTTGCTGACCAGGGTCGCGGTCGCGGGTGTTCTCACCGAGCGGACCCAGTCGGACAGGTCGCTCATCTGCATGGTGTTGGCCTGGCCGATGTCGACTCCGGCGATCTTGGCCGAGCGGGCTACCTCGTTCAACCGGGTACCGCCGCAGTCCGGGCAGGAAGCGAAGGTGGCCGCGCGCTCGACGAAGGCCCGGATGTGCGGCTGCAGGCTGTCCTTGTCCTTGGCCAGGAACGTCTTGCGGACCCGGGCGGGCAGATTCTCGTAGGTGGTTTTCACCCCCTTGACCTTGATCTTCTCCGGGTCGCGCTCGAGCAGGTCAGCCCGCTCGGTGGGGGAGTAGTCGCCGATCGTCTTATTCGGGTCGAAGAAGCCGGACTGAATGTAGGACTGCACCACCCAGCCGTCGGGCTTCCAGCCGGGAACCGTGATCGCGCCCTGGGCCAGGGACAGCGAGGAGTCCAGCAGCTTGCCCGGGTCGATGTCGGTGACGAAGCCGAAACCTTCGCAATTCAGGCACATGCCACCGACCACGCTGGCGGTCTTCTCGACCGTCTTGCCGCCGATCACCATGGTGCCCGAGGCGTCGGCGGTAGCGACGTTGAACGCGAAGGCCTTCTGATTGCCGATGTGCGGCTCGGACAGGCGGCTGAACAGGATGCGCAACAAGGCACCCGCGTCGGTCACGGTGCCGACGGTGGAGCGGGGATGCGCGCTGAGCGGTTGCTGGTCCACGATCACCGCCGCGGTCAGCCCACCCAGGGCCTCCACGTCCGGGCGCGCCATGCTCGGCATGAAACCCTGCACGAAGGCGCTGTACGTCTCGTTGATCAACCGTTGCGACTCGGCGGCGACGGTGTTGAATACCAGAGAGCTCTTGCCCGAGCCGGAGACGCCGGTGAAGACGGTCAGCTGGTGCTTGGGGATCTTGAGGTTGACGTCGCGCAGGTTGTTCTCCCGCGCGCCCTGAACTCGGATCCAGCCGGCTGGCTGAGTGTTCTGGGGCACTGAATTCATCAAGCTCTCCTCGGCTTTGCGGGGGCGGGCGATCCAGGCCGGTAACCTACCGGCGGTCCCTCTACCGTAGATCTGCTTACTTCCCGTATCCAGTTACGCGCACGCAGCCGATCCCGGACTGCATTTCTGGCGGAATTCTGTCACGTGGGTGCCACCGATCCCAGCCGCGCCTAACAGTGGAAGCCAGGCGACTAACCGGTCTGGGGGACAAGGATGACGACATTCGGTACCACGGCCGCGCAGGAGGCGATCTGGCTCGCGCAAGAGTTCGCCCCGGTACAGCCCAACAACGTGGTGACGCTCTGGGCGGTCCGTGGTCATCTGGACACCGGGCTGCTCACCCAGGCGCTGACTCAGGCGGTTGGCGAGTGCGGCCCGCTGTGGGTGAACTTCCGCCGGGGCGAGGACGGTCTGCGTCTAGTGCCCCACGAACCGGGTGACTGGCAACCCTTTGACCTGGACGTAAGCGCGGCCGAGGACCCGGAGCAGGCCGCCAAGGCCGCCGTCGCCGCACTGACCTGGGGTCCGTTCGATCTGTCGAAGGACGTTCTGCTGCGGGTCGGGTGGATCCGCCTGGGCCGGGACCGCCATCTTGTGGTTCTGATCTTCCACCACATCCTTACCGACGCGTTTGGGGTGCTGCAACTGCTGTCCGAGCGGATCGCCGAAGTGTATCGGGGACTGCGGACAGCGGCCCCCGTCCCCCCGCACGACTGGCTGTCGATCGAGGGTATTGTCGAGGCCGACTCGATGTACCGTTCGTCTCGCCGCCCGGCCCAGGCCGAAGAGTTCTGGCAGCGGCAACTGGCCGGTACGGCCGGTGCCGCGCAGCTACCGACTGGGGTGCGTCCGACCCGCGCATCCGAAGGTGGCAACTGGGACTTCCTGACCGAATCGCTCGGCACGGTAACCCATTCCATCTCCGTTCCGGCGGCCAAGTATGCCGCCTGGAAGCGTGCGGCCGATAGGGCTGGCTCGAGCGTGCCGGATCTGCTTGGCGCGGTCTTCGCCAGCTATCTGAAACGGGTCTGCGGCCTGTCCTCCCCGCTGCACACCTTCACAGTCAACCACCGCAGCGGCGCGACCCGACGGGCGCTGGGGCTATTCTCGAACCGGCTTCCGGTTCAGCTCCCAGTCGACGAAGAAGTCAGTCTGGTGGACCTTGCTGCGGCCCTGGCCCATCGGCGCACAGCCGTGTTGCGCCACGCCCGGCACGAGATCTCGCTGATCAAGCGTGCGGCCGGGCACCCGGCCGAAGCCCGAAGCCCGTTCGGGGCCACCCTGAACGTCATTCCGTTTATCCAGGCGCTCGATCTCGACGGCGCCCAGGGCCGCTTCGTCGGCGGGACCTTCGGGCAGGTCGACGAGGTGATGGTCTCGGTGTTCACGGACGGCACCCCGGACAGCGACCTGATAGTGCGGCTGGACGCCCCGGCCGGCCCGTATACCGCCGAAGACCTGGCCGGGCTGGGCGAGCTGTTCGTCCGGTTCGCCGGGGCCGCCCTGGCCGCGCCGCAGCAGAGCCTGGCCCGGATCGACCTGTTGGAACCCGGCCAGTTGTTCAAGGACTGCGTCGGCGCGGCGGTCGAGATCCCCGACCTCACGCTGACCGACCTTCTGCAGCACCAGGCCGAGGCCACTCCGGACACCGTCGCGGTGATTTTCGAGGGACAGCAGCTGACCTACCGGGAACTGGCCCAGCGCTCGGAGAAACTGGCGCGGGGGTTGCAGAACCGGGGCGTGGGGCCGGAGAGCTTTGTCGCCGTGGCGCTACCGCGTTCGCTAGACCTGGTCGTCGCCCTGCTGGGAGTGCTGCGGGCCGGCGCCGCATACGTGCCAGTGGACCCGGAATACCCCAGAGAGCGGGTCCAGCAACTCCTCGAAGACACCCAGCCGGCCCTGGTGCTGGATCTGGATAACGCCGCTCCAGACCCGGGTCCCGAGGTCGCGGAGACCGGCCTGCGCCCGGCCCATCCGGCCTACATGATCTACACCTCGGGGTCGACCGGCCGGCCCAAGGGCGTGGTGGTTTCGCACGCCGCGATCGTGAACCGGCTGCTGTGGATGCAGGACCACTTCGGCCTGCACCGCGGCGACCGGGTCCTGCAGAAGACCTCGGCCTCGTTCGATGTCTCGGTCTGGGAGTTCTTCTGGCCGCTGATCACCGGGGCAACCTTGGTCGTGGCCCGCCCCGGGGGTCACCGCGACCCGGCCTACCTGGCCCGGACGATGCGTGAGACCGTCGTCACCACTGCCCACTTCGTGCCGTCCATGCTGGACGAGTTTGTCAACGCCACCGATACCGCTCTTCCGGCCCTGCGGCGCCTTGTGTGCAGCGGCGAGCCCCTGCCCGCAGACGTGGCCGCCCGCTGTCACGAGCGCCTCGGGGTAGAGCTGCACAACCTCTACGGCCCGACCGAGGCCGCGGTGGACGTCACCGCCTGGCAGTACCGGCCCGGGGCGGTGAACATCCCGATCGGCCGCGCGATCCAGAACACCACCATGTTGGTGCTGGACGACCGCCTGCGGCCGGTTCCGCCCGGCGTCCTCGGCGAACTTTACATTGTCGGGGCCGGGCTCGCCCGCGGCTACCACGGCCGCCCCGCCTTGACCGCGCAGCGCTTCCTGGCCTGCCCGTTCGGCCCGCTGGGGCAGCGCATGTACCGGACCGGCGACCTGGCCCGCTGGAACTCGGAAGGCCAGCTGGAGTTCGCCGGCCGGGTGGACGACCAGGTGAAGATCCGGGGCTTCCGGGTCGAGCCGGGCGAGATCGAGGCCGTGCTGACGGCCCATCCCGGGGTGACCTCCGCCGCTGTCCTGGCCCGAGGGGCTCGCGGGTCCGCCCCAGCCCAGCTGATCGCCTACGTCGTGCCCGCTACTGCGGTGACCTGGGACCTGAGCGCCGGTCTGGACATCGCCGACCTGCGCGCGTTCGTCGCCGCCCGGCTGCCCGTCCACCTGGTGCCGACCGCCTTTGTGGTGCTGGATCGCATGCCGCTGAGCGCCAACGGCAAGCTCGATCGGGGCGCCCTGCCCGAGCCAGAGTTCACTGGCACCATTTATCGCGCCCCCCGCCCGGGCCCGGAAACCGCCCTCGCCGAGGTGTTTGGCCGGGTCCTCGGTTTGCCCCGGGTCGGGGTGGACGACGACTTCATCGCCCTCGGCGGAGACAGCATCCGGGCCATCCAGGTGGTCTCCCGGGCCCGGGCCCACGGCCTGTCTCTAGCCCCGCGCGCGGTCTTCGAATGCCGCACGGTGGCCGCCCTGGCCCAAGCCGTCGAGGCCGAGCCCGCCGCTCCGGCCCTGGCCGAGGTCGAAGGGGGTGGCCTGGGTCGGGTGCCGCTGCCGCCGATGGCCCGGCTGGTCCGGGAGCGGGGTCCGGGCCTAGAACGCCTGGCCCAGTGGCTGCTGCTCGAACTGCCTGAGGGCGTGGATCGCCCAGGTCTGGAACGTACGCTCACGGCGGTGCTGGATCGCCATGACGTGCTGCGCTCGCGGTTGATGGATGACGCCCTGTTGGTCCAGCCATTGGGGACGGTTCCGGCGGCTGGGTTGGTTCGTAGGGTGGAGTGTGCCGGTCAATGGCACACCGAGGCATGGCTGGATCAGGTGCGCGCCGAGGCCGCTTCGGCCTGCGACCAGATCGACGCCTTAAGGCTGGTCTGGTTCGACCCACCCCAGGGCCCGGGACGGTTGCTGATCGCGGCGCATCACCTAGTGGTGGACGGGTTCTCCTGGCAGGTGCTCCTGGCCGACCTGGCCGCCGCATGGCAGGGTCAGCTCCTGCCTGAGGTCGGTACGTCGCTGCGGCGCTGGATGCTGGCCCTGACCGAGCAGGCCCAAGGGGCGCAGCGGCAGACCGAACTATCGGGCTGGCTCAAAGTGGTTGGCGAGCCCGTGGCCCGGATCGGGCGTCGCGCCCTGGATCCCGCGCTGGACCTGATCCAGGATACCGACACGATAAAGGTCCGGCTGACGTCCTCGCTGACCGCGGCCGTGCTGAAAAAGGCCTCCCTCACCGGCGTGGATGACGTCCTGCTCGCCGCCTTGGCGCTGGCGCTGGCGCGGCGCCCGGGGGCGGCCCCCGGCCCGTGGGTGGTGCGGCAGGAAGGCCATGGCCGGGCGGACGAGCTGGTTCCCGGCGCGGACCTTTCCCGGACCATCGGCTGGTTCACCAGCCTGCGTCCGGTGCGGCTCGACCTGACCGGGCTCGATCTGGATCAGGGGCCGGAGGCCTTATGGCGGGTGCGGCAGCAGCGGCTCGATGTCCCGGGCGACGGGCACGGATACACGTTGCTGCGCCACCTGAACGAAGAGACAGGGGCTAGGTTGCGCGAGCATCCCGTGAGCGAACTGGGGTTCAACTTCCTCGGCCACTTCACCTTCGGCTCCGGCGAAGGCTGGGTTCCGGCCGCGGAGCACCCGGAGCTGGTCGCGGCTCCCGATCCGGCGATGCCGGCCCTGCACGCGCTGGAGCTCAACGCTCTGGTCACTGGCACCGGCAAGGACGCCCAGCTGAGCGCTGCCTTCACCTTCGCTACCGGGGTGCTGGACGCCGCCGAGGTCCAGCAGATCGCCGACGGCTGGTGCGCCGCACTGGCCGAGCTGAGTGCGACCGCCAGAGCGCCGTTCATGCTGGAGGCGGACCTACCCGATCGGGATCGCTGGCAGCAGCGGTACGGACCGGTGGAGGACGTCTGGCCGCTCAGTCCGCTCCAGGCCGGCTTGCTCTTCCACACCCTGATTGGTGAACTTGAGCCCGGGGGTGCCTATCAGACCCAGTTCGTCTTCCGGCTCAGCGGCGAGGTGGATCCCGGACGGCTGCGCGCGGCGGCCGAGGACCTGCTCCGGTCGCAATCGAACCTGCGGGTGGCCTTCACTCATACCGCCCAGGGGGAGCCGGTGCAGGTGGTGCCGCGTGACTGTATCGTGCCTTGGACCTTCACCGATCTCAGCCGCACGCCGGACGCAGAAACCGCTCTGGAGGCGGTGATTGCCGCCGAACGACAGACTCCGTTCGTCCCGGACCGGCCGCCGCTGCTGCGGTTCGCCCTGGTTCGCATGGGGTCGGAGCGCTCGGAACTGATCCTGACTGCGCATCACGTGCTGTTCGACGGCTGGTCTGTCCCGTTGATCGGGCAGCGGCTGCTGGCGTCCTACGCGGGCGGGGCGTCGATGAAGGACGCGGGTGGGTACCCAGATTTTCTTCGCTGGCTCGGGCAGCAGGACTGGAACCGCTCGAGAGCGGCCTGGGCCGAGGAACTGGCCGGACTCGATGGGCCGACGCTGCTGATGCAGTCCCTGCCGGACGGTCCACCGGGAATTGTGGACGAGCTTGGCGAGATCCCGGTGGAGCTCTCCTGTGCGGACGCGGCGGCCCTGGCCCGGCGGGCGGCCGGGCTCGGCGTCACCGTCAACGCCCTGATCCAAGGGGCCTGGGCGGTCGTGCTGAGCGGGCTGACCGGCCGTCCGGACGTGGTTTTCGGCACCACCGTCGCCGGGCGTCCGGCCGCGGTGGCGGGCGTCGAGGCGATGATCGGTCTGTTCATCAGCACTATCCCGGTCCGCGTGCGGTGCTCCCCAGGCGAGGGTTTCGCGTCGATGGTGCGCCAGCTGCAGGCCCACCAGCTCGGCCTGCTTGAGCATGGCCACCTCGGTCTACCCGACATCCAGGGGACAACTGGACTGGGAGCACTGTTCGACACCCTGATGGTGTTCGAATCCTTCCCGGTGGACCGTTCCGACCCCGGTGCCGAAACCGGGCACCCAAAGGTGACGGGCCTGCGTCCATACGCCCCACCGCACTACCCGCTCACCCTGATCGCTGCTGCCGACCCGTTGCCGCGAATGGCCTTTCAGTACTGGCCGGAAGCGGTGACCGGCGCTCAGGTACGCGCGTGCGCGGAACGGCTGAGCCACGTCCTGCACCAGATCGCTGCCGACCCGAGTGTCCAGATCAGTTCGCTGGAAGTGATCCTTCCGGAAGAGCGTGAGGAGGTGCTGCACCGGTGGAACGACACAGCGGCGGAGATCCCGCCCGAGACTGCCGCCGACCTGTTCGCCCGTCAGGCCCGGGCCACCCCCGAGGCCGTGGCGATCGTCTACGGCGACGAAGCGGTGACCTACCGCGAGCTGGACCAGCAGGCGAGTGGGCTGGCGGGCTGGCTGGCCGGGCAGGGGGTGGGGCCGGAAGCGCGGGTCGTGGTGCTGCTGCCCCGCTCGCCCGACCTGATCGTCGCGCTGCTGGCGGTATGGAAGGCCGGGGGCTGCTACGTGCCGGTGGACCCGGGATATCCCGAGGCCCGGGTGCAGGCAGTGATCGAAAGCTGTCGGCCGGTCCTGGTTCTAGACTCGGACCGGTTGGCCCAGATCGAACCAGCCGACTGTCCCCAGCCGGTCGTCGGGGCTTCCGGCGCCGCCTACACCATCTACACCTCGGGTTCGACCGGCCGGCCCAAGGGCGTAGTGATCGAGCACGGCTCGCTGGTGAACCTGCTGACCACCGCCCAGCAGCGGTTCGGCCTGAGTACCGGGGACCGGGTGCTGGCGGTGGCCACGGTGGCCTTCGACATCGCGGCCCTGGAAATCTTCTTGCCGCTGCTGGCCGGGGCCCGGATCGTGCTGGCCTCCGCCGAGGAGGTGCTGCAGCCCACCGCCCTGCTGGACCTGATCGAGCGGACCGGGGTGGGCCTGGTGCAGGCCACTCCCGCGCTGTGGCGGTTACTGGTGGACCAGGCACCGCAGCGACTGGCCGGGCTGCGGGCAATCAGCACCGGCGAGGCGCTGCCGGCCGATCTGGCCGGGCCCTTGTCCACCCACGCGGACCAGGTGACCAACCTGTACGGGCCGACGGAGACGACCATCTACGCCAGTGCCTCAACCCTCGGGCGCGACGGTTCCGGTCATCCACCCTCGATCGGCCGGCCGCTCGGCAACTATCGACTGATGGTGCTGGACCAGGCCCTGCGCCCAGTGCCGGCCGGGGTGATCGGTGACCTCTGGATCGCTGGGAACGGCTTGGCCCGGGGATATCTGGACCAGCCCGGCCTTACTTGCGAGCGCTTCGTCGCCGACCCGTTCGGGCGACCGGGCGCCCGGATGTACCACAGCGGCGACCGCGCCCGCTGGAGCACCACCGGGGAGATCGAGTACCTGGGCCGCAGCGATCACCAGATCAAGCTGCGCGGCTTCCGGATAGAGCCGGCCGAGATAGAGCAAGTCCTGCTCGGTTCCGACGAGGTACGCCAGGCGCTGGTGATCACCCACGAGAACGCTCTGGTGGCCTACGTGGTGACCGACTGCCGCCCGGTCGAGGGAGAGGGACTGCGTGAGCGGGTGGCCCAGCGCCTGCCCGGATACATGGTCCCGGCCGTCGTGATCGTGCTCGAGGAGTTCCCCACCACCCCGAACGGGAAACTGGATCGTTCCGCACTGCCGGCACCCGGCGCCGGACGCCGCGCCTATCGGGCCCCCGAGTCCGCCCGGGAAGCGCAGCTGTGCGCGCTCTTCGGTGAGATCCTCGGCCTCGACCAGGTCGGGCCGGACGACGACTTCTTCGCCCTAGGCGGGCACTCCCTGCTTGCGGTGCGGCTAGTCGGCCGGGTCCGATCCGAGTTGGGTGTGGAGATCCCGATTCGGCTGGTCTTCACCTCCCGCACCCCGGGCGACCTCGTCCAGCACTGGGACCAGACGACGACATCGCAGCGTCGGCCACTGCGCCGGATGAGTGAAAGGTGAACGAGCAGATGATTCCTCTGTCCTACGCCCAGCGCCGGATCTGGTTTATAGGCCGGTTCGAGGGGCCTTCCCCGACCTACAACATCCCGCTGCTGCTGCGTTTTTCCGGGCCGTTGAACACCCACGCGCTGGCCGCGGCCTTCCGCGACGTGATGGTCCGCCACGAGGTGCTACGGACGGTGTTCGAAGAGGTCGACGGCGAGCCGTTCCAGCGAGTCCTGGACCCGCAGGAGGTGGAGTTGCCCTGGAAGGACTGGGGCCTGGTGAGCGCCGAGCGGGTGCCCGGGGTGATCTCCTCGATCATCGGCAGCTGGTTCGACCTGTCTGCGGACGTGCCGCTGCGCGGTAGCCTGGTCCGTACCGGCGACAACGAGCACCTGCTGGTCCTGGTGATCCACCACGTCGCCGGGGACGGAGGCTCCCTGGCCCCGCTAGCCCGGGACGTCTCCACCGCATACCGGGCTCGGGTCACCGGTACGGCGCCGGACTGGCCCGAGTTGCCGGTGCAGTACGCGGACTTCGCCATGTGGCAGCGCGAGATGCTGGGCGAGTTGATCGACGCGGACAGTGTCGTCGCCACCCAGGCCCGGTACTGGCGGGAAGAGCTGGCCGGGGTCTCCAATCCCCTGCCCCTGCCTCTGGACCGGCCCCGCCCGGAGGTGGCCAGCTACCGAGGTGGCTCGGTGCCCCTGGAGATGCCGGCCGAGCTGCTGGGCCAGGTCGAGGCCCTGGCCCACACCCGCGGGGCGACCGTCTCAATGGTCTTCCAGGCCGCGCTGGGCACGCTGCTGCACCGGATGGGCAGTGGGGAGGACCTCATCATCGGTGCTCCCCACGCAGGCCGCACTGACGAGCAGCTCGGCGATCTGGTCGGCTTCTTCGTCAACTCCTGGGTGCTGCGCATGCGGGTCACCGGGGAGTCCTCGTTCGGCCAGGTGCTGGCCGAGGTTCGGGAGAAGGCGCTGGCCGCCTACGAGAATCAGGACGTGCCCTTCGAGCGGCTGCTGGAACTGCTGCGCCCGCAGCGCTCGACCGCCTACCACCCACTCTTCCAGGTGGTCCTGGCCTGGCAGAACAATCCCGCGCCTGTGCTGCGGATGCCCGGGCTGGACGTCTCAATGGAGCCGGTGCCGACCGGGACGGCGAAGTTCGACCTGTTCTTCAATCTGGCGCCTGACCAGTCTGACGGCTCGGTGATGGGCGAGATCGAGTACGCCAGCGACCTGTTTGACCGAACCACGGTGGAACGCATCGCCGCCGGCTTCATCCAGGTGGTGCGCGATGCGGTGGCCGATCCGGAGGTGGCCGTCGCCGCACTCACCGACCCCGGGGTGGGCGCCGTGACCGCCCAGCCGGCCCGGACGCTGAGCGTCGAGGAGCGCCACCGGATCCTGGTGGAGTGGAACGACACTGCGCGGGACTTCCCTTGCCCCGGGCCGATCCACCTGCCGTTCGAGGAGCAGGCCGGGCTGCGCCCGGAGGCTGTCGCGGTGCGCTGGAGCGGCGGCACCATGACCTATGGCGAGCTTAATCAGCGCGCCAACCGGATCGCCTGGGACCTGAAGCAGCGCGGCACCACTCCAGGAACGGTGATCGGGGTGGCCGTCCGACGGGGCCCGGCCATGCTCGCGGCCGTGTTCGGGGTGCTCAAAGCAGGAGCGGCCTACCTGCCGATCGAACCCGGTTCGCCGGCCGACCGGGTGGCCAGCATGATCGCCGACACCGGGTCCTCGTTGGTGCTGACCAAGACCGACACCCCCGATGTGGTGTTGCCCGACGGGGTGGAACGCCTCGACATCGCTTCTGAGCAGGACCCGGCACCGACCGCGGACGAAGGCAACCCCGAAGCGCCGGCCGACCCGGACACCGTCGCCTACATCATCTTCACCTCCGGCAGCACCGGCCGGCCCAAGGGCGTGGTGATGACCCACCGGCCCGTGCACAACCTGCTGAACTGGGCTAGACACCGCTTCGGCTTCACCCCACAGGACACCGGCCTGTGCGTCACCGCGCTCGGCTTCGACCTGTCCGTCTTCGACATCTTCGGCCTGCTCAGCTACGGCGGCTCGCTGTACATGGCCGACGAGACCCAGCAGTGTGACCCCGCCCTACTACTGAAACTGCTGGTGGACGAGCCCATCACGTTCTGGAACTCGGTGCCGACCACGCTTAACCAGCTGCCCCCGCTGCTGGCCGAACGCGAGACCTGGCCCGGGACCACGGATCTGCGGCTGGTGTTCCTCTCCGGCGATTCCACCCCGCTGACCCTTCCGGGCGAGATCCGCGCAGTGTTCAGTAACGCCGAGATCATCAGCCTGGGCGGAGCCACCGAGGCGACGGTTTGGTCCAACTACTTCCCGGTCGGGGAGATCGACCCGACCTGGCGCAGTATCCCCTACGGTCGCCCGATCGACAACGCGCGGTATTACATCCTGGACGAGGACATGCAGCCGCTGCCCGTCGGCGTCGAAGGGGACTTGTACATCGGTGGTCCGGTGCTGGCCGTCGGCTACGCCGGGCGTCCCGAGCTGACCGCGGAGCGCTTCGTCCGGGACCCGTTCGGCGACGGCCCACAGGACCGCCTGTACCGCACCGGGGACCGGGCCTCGTTCTTCCCTGACGGCAACATCTGCTTCCTGGGCCGGGTCGACAACCAGGTCAAGCTGCGCGGTTTTCGGGTGGAACTGGGCGAGGTCGAGCACGCGTTGACCGCTCACCCGGCGGTTCGGCAGGCTATCGCCTCGGTGCGGGAGGACCACCCCGGCGACCCCCGGTTGGTTGCCTACGTGGTGGCCGACGCGGGAGTTCTGGACACCGCCTCGGGTGCCGGCGAGCAGGTTCAGGAATGGCAGAAGGTCTACGACCAGGAGTACGCCGAGGACCCGCGCCTGCCGTTCGGGGAAGACTTCACCGGCTGGAACAGCGCCCTGACCGGCGAGCCGATCCCACTGGCGGAAATGCGGGAGTGGCGGGACGCGGCGGTCCGCCGAGTGCTGGAACTGGGTCCCAGGCGGGTGCTGGAACTGGGGGTCGGGTCTGGCCTGCTGCTGGCGCACCTGTCCGGGCAGGTCGAGGAGTACTGGGCCACCGACTTTTCCGCCCCGGTGATCGAGCGCCTAAACCGTGAGGTCGAGCGCGTCGGACTGGCCGCGCGGGTGAAGCTTCGGTGGCAGGGCGCTGACGATCACGCCGGTCTGCCACCCGGAGAGTTCGACGCCGTGGTGCTCAACTCGGTGGTGCAATACTTCCCGAACCAGGAGTACCTGCAGAGGGTTCTGGACGGGGCTTGGGAGCTGCTGGCTCCGGGCGGGCGGATCGTGCTCGGTGACATCCGGCGGGCCGCATCACTGCCCCTGCTGCAGGCAGAAGTTCAGCGCATCCGGCATCCGGAGGCATCCGAGGAGGTACTGCAGAACGCGGTGGCGCAGGCTCTTCTGCTAGAGAAAGAACTGGTCCTCGACCCGGAGTGGTTCCAGCGCTGGGCCGAGAGCCGCAAGGGGGCGGTGGTCGACGTGCGGGTCAAGGACACGTCGGTCGCCAACGAGCTCACCCGTCACCGTTACGAGATTGTCCTTCAGAAGGCCGCCACCGGGATTGTGGATGCGCGCGATGCGTCTACTCTGCCCTGGCCGGGCGACCTCAGCGAGTTGAAATTCCCGAAGGACGGCCCGGTCCGGGTCCTCGGCGTGCCCGACGTCCGGCTGCACCCGGAGCGGCCGGGCCCGGATCCGGCGCAGGTGCGACGGTGGGCGGCCGAGCGCGGCGGGGAAGCGGTCGTCACCTATTCTGGCCGCACGGTCGGGGAACTGGAAGTGATTGTCCTGCCGTTGGACTGCGGCCCGGTCGTCGCGGGGGCCTACCGGCCTGACGCATCGGTCACCGCTGGGGTGAACAACCCGGCCGTGGCGAACGGGATCACGGCGCTGCTGCCGACCCTGCGCCCGCACCTGCGCCAGAGCCTGCCGGACTACATGCTTCCCTCGGCGATCGTGCCGATCGCCCAGGTCCCGCTGACCGACAACGGCAAACCGGACCGCCGGTCCTTGCCCGCACCGGACTACTTCCTCGAGGGCTCCCTCCGGGCCCCCTCGACCGCTCAGGAGGAGTCCTTGTGCGAGCTCTTCGCGGCGGTCCTCGGCCTGGAGACGATCGGCGTGGACGACAACTTCTTCTCCGTCGGCGGGCACTCGCTGCTGGCCACCAAACTGGTCAGCCGGATCCGCGCGGTTCACGGGGTGGAGATCCCGATCCGGGTGGTGTTCCAGGCCCCGACCGTCGCCGAGCTGGCCGAGCACCTCACCGAGGCGACCAGCGCCCGGGCCCCGCTGGTGGCCCCCCAGGAACGGCCGGACCGGCTGCCGGTCTCGTTCGCTCAGCAGCGGCTCTGGTTCATCCAGAAGCTCGAGGGCCCTTCGGCGACCTACAACGTGCCACTGGCCCTGCGGATGCGCGGCCACCTGGACACCCGGGCCCTGCAGCGGGCGATGAACGACGTAGTGGGCCGGCACGAGTCGCTACGGACCGTCTTCGGCGAGGACGAGGGGCAGCCGTACCAACGCATCCTCTCGGCCATCGAGGTCGAGATGCCCTGGCTAGAGCGGGACGTGACTGAGGCCGAACTGCCCGGGGTGCTGCGCTCGGCCGCCCGGGAACCGTTCGACCTAGCCAACCAGATCCCGATCCGGGCATGGCTGCTGCGCCTGGCCGTGGACGAGTGGGTGTTCCTGATCAGCGCCCACCACATCGCCGCCGACGGCTGGTCGGCCCGGCCGTTGGCCGACGACCTACTTATCGCCTACGAGGCCCGCTGCGCTGGCCAGGAACCCGAGTGGCAGCCACTGCCGGTGCAGTACGCCGACTACACCCTTTGGCAGCGCTCGCTCCTGGGTGACGCCGATGATCCGGACAGTCCCTACCGCAGTCAGCTGGACTACTGGACCAAGCATCTGGAGAACCTGCCGCTCACGATCGACCTGCCCACCGACCGGGCCCGCCCGCCGGTCGCCTCCTACGACGGGGACGCGGTCTTCCTCAGCCTCGGCCCTGACTTGACCGAGGGCGTCCAGGCCCTGGCCCGACGCACCGGGGCTACCGTCTCGATGGTCCTGCAGGCCGCCCTGGCCGCAATCCTGTCCCGGCACGGCGCCGGAACCGACATCCCCCTAGGGGCGCCGATGGCCGGTCGCACCGACGACGCCCTGGCCGGTCTGGTGGGCTTCTTTGTCAACACCTGGGTGCTGCGGGCCGACACCTCCGGCGACCCAGCCTTCACCGACCTGCTGGACCAGGTGCGCTCGCGCAGCATCGCCGCCTACGACCACCAGGACGTGCCGTTCGAGCATCTGGTCGAAGCGCTCAACCCGGTGCGCTCGCCCGCCCACCACCCGCTGTTTCAGGTCCACCTGGCCCTCCAAAACAACACCCCCGGCGACTACGAACTACCCGGCCTCACTCTGTCCGAGGAGGTGTTCAGCGCCGGCGTCTCCCGGTTCGACCTGTTCCTCAGCCTCGTCGAGCAACCCGGCTCTCCGATCAGCGGTTTCGCCGAGTACTCCAGCGATCTGTTCGACCGATCTAGCATCGAGTCGCTGCTGGATCGCTGGCAGCGGTTCTTGGCCCAGGTGGTGGCCGACCCAGGTCTGCGGATCGGCTCGGTGGACATCCTCGGCGAGGACGAGGAGGCCCAGCTGGCCGACTGGTGCGGTTGCGGCCGGGGCCCGAACTGGCGGACTGGCACCGTGCCGGAGGGGTTCGCCGAGGTGATGGCGGCTCAGCCGAAGGCGACCGCGGTGGTCTCGGCCGACGGCAAGAAGAGCTGGACCTACGCCGACCTGGACCACTGGTCCAGTCGGCTGGCCCATCACCTGATCGAGCGCGGCACCCGGCCCAACACCCGGGTGGCGGTGACCCTGGAGCGCAGCCCGCTGATGATCGCCGTGCTGTTGGCGACGCTCAAGGCCGGCGCCGCCTATGTCCCGGTCGATCCGGCCTACCCGGCCGACCGTGTCGACTTCATGATGGCCGACGTCCAGCCCTCCATGGTGGTGGACGAGTCGATCAGCGAGGTGGACCTGTCCGGCTACCCGGACCACGCTCCAGTGGTGACCGGGGTCGGCGAGCAGAGCGTGGCCTACGCGATGTTCACCTCCGGCTCCACCGGCCGCCCCAAGGGCGTCGAGTTAACCCATCGCAACCTGGTCGACTTCGTCCGGGAACAGGTCTGGTCCGCCCCGGCGCACCGGCGGGTGTTGATGCACACCACGTTCACCTTCGACCCGCTGAACTACGAGCTGTGGGTGCCGCTGCTGTCCGGAGGCACCACCGTGCTCGCCCCCTCCGGCCATCTGGACACCGCGGAACTAGCCGAGGTGCTGGCCGACCGGAAGATCACCGGCCTCTGGCTGACCACCGGCCTGTTCGTTGTGATGGCCGACCAGTACCCGAAGTGCTTTGCCGGGGTGAGCGAGCTGTGGGTCGGCGGCGAGGTCCTGCCGCCCTCGGCGGTGCGCAAGGTGTTGGCAATCTGCCCGGACCTGACCGTGGTGAACTGCTACGGCCCGACCGAGGCGGCCACCTTCGTCTCCGCGCACCCGATGCGCTTCGTGGAGGAGGTCACTGATCCGCTGCCGATCGGGAAGCCCTTCCAGAGCGCGGTGCTGAGGGTCCTGGACCCGTCGTTGCGGCCGGTGCCCTGCGGGGTGGTCGGCGAGCTCTATATCGCCGGGGACGGGGTGGCTCGGGGCTACGTCAACCGGCCCGGCCTGACGAGCGAGCGCTTTGTCGCCGACCCGTACGGTCCGCCCGGAACCCGGATGTACCGCACCGGTGACCTGATGCGCTGGAATAACTCCGGACAGCTGATGTTTGTGGGGCGGGCCGACGACCAGGTGAAGCTGCGCGGCTTCCGGGTCGAGCCGGGAGAGATCGCGGCGTCCCTGCGTCGACGGGAGGGGGTGGCCCAGGCGATCGTCACTGTCCGCGAGGACGCCCTGGGCGAGCGCCGGTTGGTCGGCTACGTGGTGCCGGACACCTCGGTTTCCTCCGACCACGAGGCGGCCCAGCACGTCGGGGAATGGCACGAGATCTACGACTCGATTTATGAACGGGACGAGCTGCTCTCGGAAGGGATCGTGGAGGACTTCAGCGGCTGGAACAGCTCCTACAGCGGTGAGCCGATCCCGCTGCCGCAGATGCGGGCCTGGCGGGCGGCCGCGCTGGAGCGGATCCGGGCCACCCAACCGGAGCGGATCCTGGAGATCGGGGTCGGCTCGGGCCTGCTGATGAGCGAGCTGGCGGTGGCCGCGCAGGACTACTGGGCCACCGACTTCTCCGCCCCGGTGATCCAGCGGCTGCAGGCGCAGGTGGCCGCCACCCCGGCCCTGGCCGGCCGGGTCAGTCTGCGCTGCCAAGCTGCCGACCAGCCCGGTGACCTGCCTATGGGTCACTTCGACACGGTCATCCTCAATTCCACCGTGCAGTACTTCCCGGACGCCGGTTATCTGGAGCGGGTCCTGGACCTGGCGATGGGCGCGCTCGGGGCGGACGGCCGGATCGTGATCGGCGATGTCCGCAACTACCGCACCCTGCGGGCCTTCACCCAGGCCGTGCATCGCACCAAGTACCCGCAGGTCAGCGCGGCCGCCGTGCACACGGCGGTGGAGCGGGCCGTGCTGGACGAGAAGGAACTCCTGATCGACCCTGACTTCTTCGTTTGCTGGGCCGAGCGTCGGCCGGAGCGCTGTGCCGTGGACATCCGGCTCAAGCGCGGTAGTGCGCACAACGAGCTGACCCGCCACCGCTACGAGGTGGTGGTCCACAAGCAGCCCGCGCAGGCCCTGGACCTGGCCGACCTTCCGGTGGTGCGCTGGGGTGAGCAGGTCCCCGGGCTGGACGGGGTGGCGGTCGCGCTGGCCGGTAATGGTGGACGAGTACGGCTGGCGGAGGTGCCGAACGCTCGGTTGCGGACGGAGCCGGGTGAGTGGGGTGGGCCAATCGACGAACGCGGGGCCCTGGACCCGGACGAGCTTCAGACCTGGGGGAGCGAGCGCGGTTACGCCGTCTACTGCACCTGGTCGCCGGGGGCGCCGCAGCTATTCGAGGCCGTGGTAGTGCCAGAGGTGGAGGCCGCAGTCTGCGACCGGGTCTACGTTGCATCCGGTCCGCGGGCCCGGCGCCTGACCAACTCGCCGGCCCTGGCCCGGGGCGCCTCCCGGCTGCCTGCCCGGCTCCGCGCCGAGCTGGCCCAGGAGCTGCCCGATTTCATGATGCCCAGCGAGATTCTGCTGTTGAGTGAGATCCCGCTGAACGCCCACGGGAAGCTCGACCGGGTGGCGCTGCCCGACCCGGATCCGCACGACAGCGGCTACCGGGCCCCGCGGACCTCCCGGGAGAAGGCCCTGGCCGGGCTGTTCGCTCAGGTGCTGGGCCTGGACCGGGTCGGCATCGACGACGACTTCTTCGCCTGCGGTGGTCACTCCCTGCGGGTGACTCGGCTGGTCTGGCATATCCGTGAGTCGATGGGCATCGAGGCTCCCATCCGATTGGTGTTCCAGTACCCGACCGTGGCCGGGCTGGCCGAGCATCTGCCGATGGACACCCAGGTCATCCCGTTCGAGGACCCGTTCGCGGTGGTCCTGCCGATCCGCACCGAGGGCACCCGGCCGCCGCTGTGGTGGCTGCACCCGGGGGGCGGGTTGAGCTGGCCCTACATGAGTTTCGTCCGGCACCTGGACCCGGAGCGGCCGCTCTACGGCATCCAGGCCCGTGGTTTCGACCGCGTCACCCCACCCTCGTCCTCCATAACCGAGATGGTGGACGACTACGTCGACCAGATCCTTCGGATGCAGACGGAAGGGCCCTACCACGTGCTCGGCTGGTCATTCGGCGGCACCCTGGCCCAGGCGGTGGCCGCCCAGCTGCAGCACCGCGGTCACCAGGTGGCCCTGGTAGCCATCCTGGACGCGGCCCCGGCCAGCTACTTTTCCGAGCTGGAGAGCTTCGAGGAGGACATGATCCGGCCGTTCCTGGCGGGCTACATGGAGCACCTGCAGGGCATGGACGGCTACGACCTCCTGATCGACACCGCTGCCTCGATCTTTGTCAAGCACGTCGAGCAGATGCAGCAGTACACCTCACCGCCCTACCTAGGGGACGTGCTGTTCTTCAACGCCCTGCTCGACCTCGAGACCCGGGACCTGCGCGAGCTAGACGAGGAGATGGACGCGCGCTGGCACCCCTACATCGACGGCAAGATCGAGCGCGTGGACATCGCCTGTGCGCACAACGAGATGTACTGGCCGCGCAATGCCGCCGAGATCAGCCGGGTGCTGAACCGGAAACTGCGTGGCCTGGATGGTTCCTGACCGGCCGCCCGGCCGCGTCCGCCGAGAAGATCCGAAAGGGAAGCGATGAGTACCAATCCGTTCGACGACGAGGACGCCCAGTTCCGCGTCTTGGTGAACGACGAGGACCAGCACTCGCTGTGGCCGGTCTTCGCCGACGTGCCGCCCGGGTGGCGGATCACCTTCGGCCCGGCCTCCCGCGCGGAGAGCCTGGCCTACGTGGAGGAGACCTGGACGGACATGCGGCCTCGCAGCCTGCGGGCGTCGATGAGCGCCTAGCCAGAAACGGAAACGGCCCGGTGCACCTGGAGTCTTAGGTGCACCGGGCTCCGGAGGGAGAGGAAGAGCTGTGGGGGATCCCAAAGGTGATGTCGTCTTCATCCGCTGGCCGGCCCAGCAGGAATTGAGGACCCAGTGCCAGCAGCAGAACGTTCCTCGGCTGCTGGTGGTGGAGGCCGGTGCCCAGCCGCCGGTGAGTGACGAACCGGACGAGGACTGGGTGCGTCCGCCGGTCTCCCGGGACGACCTGGAGACCCGGGTCGCCACGCTGCGGAACCGGTTCCGCGACCGGCAGGTGCCTGTGCTGGACCTGGCCGGGACCCTGACCATTGGCGAGCGGTCGATCACGGTGCCCCCGATGCAGACTGGGATGGTGCAGCTGCTGGTCGAACGGTTTGGGGAGGTGGTCTACCGCAACGAGCTGGCGAACTGCTTGGCCCGGCCGTCCGCGGCGCCGGGACAGGAGGTGGCCCTGGCGCCCAACCGCAACTCCGTCGACCTGCACATCATGCGGTTACGGCGACGGCTGGAAACCGTAGGCCTATCGATCCAGACCGCCTGGGGGCAGGGGTACCAGCTGGAGCGGTCAAGCCCCGGGTAGTGGTGTAGCCGGTGTGCTCCATGGTGGGGTGGATTAGGCGGTCAGGGCGGGCATGTCGTACTCCGTGTCGGTGGTAGTGATGAGGTTAAGGCAGCAGCGTGCGAGGATTTCGAGTCCGAGGTAGCGGCGGCCTTCGGCCCATCCGTCGGGTTGCTCGGCCAGAACCGCCCCGACGTACACCTATCGGGTGCAGGTCCGCATGTACGTCAGGTTGGCCACCCACAACCGGTTCGACACGGTAGCGGCAATCCAGCGCTTCACGAGGTCCTCAGGCCGCTCGGTCCGCGGTCCGGGGATCGTGGTCTTGCGGGTCTTCTCCTGCGAAATCCCTCGCAGCCCCTCGGCGCGCATGGGGCATTCCACACTGCACCGGTCCGCACTGATGTCCTCACGCTTCAGTTCGGCGTGGACCTTCCGGCACCGAAGCGACATCTCGGACCGATCGTGCAGATGGCGGCCGGTTCTTGGTCGCGTTGTAGCCGCTCGGGGCGATCTGCACGTCGGCGTCTTTCAACACCGCGCATGTCGGCTCGACCCCCGCCCCGGCGCCCGTCCACCTCGTTGTGTCGGTGGGTGTCGATGTAGGCCACTACCTGGTATGACTCCAAACTCTCCCAACAACCAGAGCCTCCAGACATACCGGGGCGGTTCAGTCCTTGTGCGGTCAGTCGCCGTAGTCGGGCGCGGCGGGCATCGGGACGCCCAGGCTGGCGAAGACGAACGTGGCGTGGATGGTCTCCGCGGCGGTCACCCCGGTGGAGGTGGCCAGAGTGAACGACTGGTTCCATCGCGAGGTCAGGTCGCCGACCGCGAAGACGCCCGGCACGCTGGTGCGCTGCCGCTCGTCCACCTTGACGAACCCGGCGTCGCCGGCGTCTAGCCCCAGGTGCCCGATCGCCGAGTTGATCACCGGGACGTGCTGCTGCGCGGGCGTCCACACCAGAGTCTGGCGTTCCACCAGGCGCCCGTCGTCGAACTCCACGGCCTGCAACTGGCCGTTCTGGTGGTGCAGGTGGCTGATGTTGCCGGTCTCCAGGCCAACCCCCAGGCCTTGGGCGGTAGCCCGGACCTGGTCGAGGCCATCCATCGACTCGGGGCAGATCAGCATCACGTCGTCGCTCCAGGCCCTGAGCGCGGCCGCAGAGAGCCCGGCGATCTGGGCGTTCTCGGTGACATGACCCCAGGTGCGCCCAGCGTTCTCCTCGCCCAGGCAGAGTGGGCAATGGATGACGGTGCGGCCCCAGCAGTCGTCGAAACCCCCGATTTCGGGGTGGATGTCCCGGACCCCGGTGGCCAGCATCACGGTGGCGGCCTCCAGCGACCGGCCGTCGTCGAGAGCTACCGTGAACGCCGGTGCTTCTGAATTGGGTTCAGCCCGGACCTCGAGTGCGCCGGCCTCGACCAGCTCGACGGTCTGATACTCGGATAGTTCCTTCCATGCCCGGGAACGGATTTCGGTGGCCGGGACGCCGTCCAGCCCGATGTGCCCGTGCACGCCCCCGCCAGCCACCCCGTTGCGGGGGACGGCCATGCTGTCCACCAGGGTCACCGGGTGACGGTAGCGGGCCAGGGTGAGTGCGGCGGTGAGGCCGGACGGGCCGGCCCCGACGATGACGGTCCGGTTGCCTGAGTGCGATGACATGTCACTACCTTTCGGTCCGCTAGCGAAGAGAGGACTGTTCCTGGACCCAGTGGAATCCGCGGCTGATCAAGGGGAACTGTTCGAGGTCGGCCCGGCGCAGCCGGATCCTTACCTTCTCGCCCTCCAGTTCCAGGCGGTCGGGGGCGGGGCGGTGCAGGCTGAGTGTGGTGATGGCCCCGGGATCGCCCGGGTCGATCAGGGTCAGGGACCCGTTGGCCAGATCGGGCTGGGCCAGCCTGGTCACCACGTGGTCGTCCATGTATTGGATCCCGGTCAGGTTGTTGAGATCAAGGACGAGGCGACGCCAACGGGTGGGGTCGGAGGCCAGGGCTGGGCGCACGGTACCGTCGACCGCGAACTCCTCGACCTCCCAGACGCCGTAGAGCTCAGGCTTGTCCTGGCCGCCGCCGAACTGCTTCCACAGCTTCTGGTTGCGGCGCAGATGCCGGGCCAGCAGGGCCAGGCCGGCCGCGATCTGAGCGGTCTCGGCCAGCCGGTTCGTCTCGAGTCGGGCGAACAGCCGCTGTGGAGCGGGCCGTCCGGCCGCGCCGGGGGAGAGGAAGAAGTGGCCCAGCCGCCTGGCCTCGGGCTCCAGCAGCACTGCGCTCAGTAGGAGCAGGTGCGAGCTGTGCAGCTTGACCGGGACGTCGAAGGTCAGGTTGAGCAGCAGCACCTGGCTCAGTTCGAAGCTGGACAGTAACGCTCCGGCGGTGCCGGTGACCGGAGAGAGCAGCAGGAGGCCGCCGGTGATCTCGGCGGCCCCGAGCAGGATCTGGTAGGGCCGGGAGTGACCGGACTGGACCCACAACAGTTCCATAGGGGTCAGCTGCCCCACCGGCTCGACCATGCGGATGAGCGGTGTCTGGAACTGCAGCGGGATTACCTTGGCGGCGCCGTAGTACAGCATCTGCGCGGCCAGCGAGAGGCGCAGACCGGACCGAATCCATGGCTCGGCCGCGGCCTGGGAGGTACCTCGCCGGTCCAGCGTCGCCCAGACCGGGGTGATCGCCGCGGCCGCCCCGAGGGTGCAGAACTGCCCCACCCAGGCGTAGCGGTTGTCGCCTCCCTCGAAGTCGTCCCTGACGGTGGTTCTGAACACGCGCTCGGCCACCTTGCGCCGCAGCTCCGGCATCGCCCACAGCCCCGACCAGCGCTCGGCCGCCGCTGGCCGGTGCCCCATACCCCCGCCCAGCAGGGAGGCGACCACCTGGGGATTGCTGGCGCAGTACAGGCCGGAGTAGACCACGCCGAGCCGGGAGACCCCCTTGGCCAGCTTCTCCAGCGTCCGGGCCGTTTTCGTGGGCCTCATGTTCCCCTCGCCGCCCTTCCGATCGTGGAACTCCTTTCGGAGTCCAGCTGTTCGTGCACCTGGGTTCGGAGCCGGCGCAGACCGGGGAAGGGCAGGGTAATCCGCTGCGCCAGAAAGTCCACACCGGAGCTGCCGCCTGTGCCACTGCGGGCGCCGACCATCTTGGACACCAGGGCCAGATGCGTGATCTTCCAGCGCCAGTATCCGTTGCCCACGTCCAGCAGGCTGTCGGCGATCCGGTTCAGCACGCCGGCGCCCGGTCCCAGCAGGCAGACAGAGGCCAGGTCGGTGTCGTGGTGGGCGACCAGGCTCTCGAAGCTGCGGTGCAACCGACCCTCCTGCTGGTTGCTGCCGAGCAGCCCGACCAGCAGGCGGAACTGGTCCGACTGGGCCCCGCTGGCCCCGTCCAGCAACGGCCGGAACTCGGCGAAGTGTCTCAACGGCAGCCGTTCCAGGGCGAGCAGCTGGTCGTGCAGCACCCGCAGCAGCTCTACCGACCGCTGCAGGAACTCCAGGGCCAGTTCCTCGTCCTGGGGACCGTAGGGGGCGGTCATCGCCTCGGCCGCCGCGTCCAGGTCCAGCGCGATCTGCTTGAGCCAGAGCTCGCAGGACTGATGGGTGACGATGAAGAAGTGCTCGGCGGCCAGCACCGAGCGGTCGGCGGTGTCCGGGGTCTGCAGGTCCTGCAGCGACAGCAGGGTCTCCACGTGCAGGTAGCTCGCGTAGTTCATCCTGGTCACAGCACACGCTCCGTTTCTGCGGCGGTCCGGGAAGCGGTCACGAGGTGCGCCCCCCGTCGACCGGAATCAGCGCGCCGGTGATCCAACCGGACATCACCGGGTCCAGCAGGGCGGTCACCCACCCGGCCACCTCGCCAGGCCGGCCGAACCGGCCCATCGGCGTCGAGGCCAGCAACGACGAGTGCAATTCGGCGGAGGCAGCGGGGTCTAGGCCCATGTCATCCCACATTGGCGTGTCTACCGGGCCGGGCAGGATCGCGTTCACCCGAACGGTTGGCGCCAGTTCCTGGGCCAGCGAACGGGTCAGGCTGTTCAGCGCGGCCTTGCTGGCGCCGTACAGGGAGCGGTTGGGCATCGCCAGGGCCCCCCCCACCGAGGACATGTTCACCACGGTGCCGTTCTCGGCCCGCAGATGGGGCAGTGCGGCGCGGATCAGCGCGGCCGGGGCCTGCACGTTGATCTGTAGCATCCGCTCGAGGTCGGCGTCCGGGGCCTTCTCCAGAGGCGCGAACCGGGCCAGGCCGGCGTTGTTGACCAGGCCGTACAGACGCCCGGTGCGGGCGACTGCGACGTTCACCAGCTCCTCGGCGGCGCCCGTCCGGGTCACGTCCCCGGCCACCACTGTCAGGCGCTTTCCCCAGGGGTCGAACTGGTTCAGTTCGTAGAGGGTGGTCTGGCGGCGCCCGGTGGTCACGACGTTCGCCCCCAGTTCCAGCAGACGCCGGGCCACAGCCCGGCCGATTCCGGACCCGGCACCGGTGACAATCACCGTGCGCCCGGCCAGCCCTGCGCCGGGCTGGGTAGCGTGTTCAGACATTTCAATCCGTCCTTCACCTCGCTGGGGATGTCCGTCCTGAACCGATAGTGATCCGCTTGCGGGGCGGGTGCGGCCGGGCCGACAGAACTGCGGCAGATGTACCGAGGGGCGGCGCCAGATCTGTGACGATTTCCGGAACACTGGTACGCACGTTATGGAAAGGTAGTGCCGGATGGATTTCTCGATCAAAGTGCTGACCGGACCCGACTTCACCGACCCCGCCACCTTCGTCCTCAATGACCGCCCGGAGGCTCGTGCCACGTGGGCACGGCTGCGCGACCAAGATCCCGTACACTGGCACCCAGCCGGCCCCGATCGTCCTGGATTCTGGGTGGTTTCGCGCTACGAGGACGTAGCGGCCGGGTACAGCGACGCGGCCCGGCTGAGCTCGGCCCGGGGAACCGTGCTGGATGTGCTTCTACGCGGCAACGACTCGGCCGGGGGCCGGATGCTCGCGGTCAGCGACCGCCCATACCACCGTCAGCTACGCTCGATCATGCTGAAGGCCTTCTCTCCGCGGGTTCTTGACCCGGTGGTTGAGCAAGTTCATCGGAGGGCGCGCGAAATCGTCCGCAAGGTAACCGGGTCCGGCGAGTTCGACTTCGCGGCCGAGGTGGCCGAGCACATTCCGATGGGGACGATCTGCGACCTGCTCGCGATCCCGGAGGTCGATCGGCCGGATCTGTTGCGCTGGAACAAGAACGCGCTGTCCTCGGAGGACGCGGATGCGGATCCCTTCGCGGCACTTGAAGCCCGCAACGAGATCCTGATGTACTTCACCGATTTGGCCGCCCGACGCCGCGCCAACCCCGGCGAGGATGTGGTGAGCTACCTCAGCACCGTCACACTCGGTTCCGGGCCACTGACACTGGAAGACATTGCGCTGAACTGTTACAGCCTGATTCTGGGCGGGGACGAGTCCTCCCGGGTCTCGGCGATCTGTGCGGTCAAGGCGTTCGCCGAGCACCCCGAACAGTGGCAGGTGGTGCGCGGGGGGCAGGTGACGATCGAGACTGCGGTCGAGGAAGTGCTGCGGTGGGCCACCCCGGCCCTGCATTTTGCCCGGACCGCAACCGAGGACCTTCAGCTTCGGGGCCGGACCGTCCGGGCCGGGGACATCGTCACCCTGTGGAACATCTCGGCCAACTTCGACGAGCGGATTTTCCCGCAGCCCGGGCGGTTTCGGGTAGATCGTGACCCGAACAAGCACCTTTCTTTCGGCCTCGGCCCGCACTTCTGCCTTGGTGCCTACCTGGGCCGTGGCGAACTCCGGGCGCTGCTCACCGCGCTGGTGGCCGAGGTCGCCGGGATCGAGCTGACCGGGACGCCCCAGCCGGTCTACTCCACTTTCCTGAACGGCTACAGCAGGTTGCCGGTCCGGTTCAGCGCGGGCTGAGGGCGCGGAGGGCGCTCTTGTCCACCTTACCCACTGCCGTGTGAGGGAGTTCCTCGACCGCCACCACCCGGTCGGGGATCTTGTAGGTGGCCAGCCCCCGGTCCCGCAGGAACCGCTTCACCTCGGCGGGCCGCAGCGCCGGGTGGCTCGGGATCACGAACGCCACGCTGCGCTCACCCAGCACCGGGTCGGGAACCCCCACCACCGCCGCGTCCCTGATCTCTTCGTGGATCAGCAGCTGCTCCTCGACCTCCTCGGCCGACACCTTCTCCCCGGCCCGGTTAATCACGTCCTTGATCCGGCCGACCACCACGATGCTGCCGTCCGTGCGCCGCCGCACCAGATCACCGGTCCGGAAGTACCCGTCAGCGGTGAAGGCTCGCCGGTTCTGCTCCTCGGCTCGGTAGTAGCCGCAGATCGTGTACGGCCCACGCACTTGGAGTTCGCCCTCCTTCCCGTCCTCCACCGGGCGCCCGTCCTCACCCACCACCCGGATCTCGTCGTGCGGAGCGAGCGGTCGTCCTTCCGTGCTGACCACTGTCTCGCGCGGGTCATCCAAGCGGGTGTACGTGAGCAGGCCCTCGCCCACCCCAAACCACTGGGTCAGACCAGCGCCCAGATGAGTGCGCACCTCGGCCGCGTGCGCCGGGTCGAACTTGGAACTGCCGACCTGAAGCAACAGGTCCGGGAACCGCTCCCCACTCTTCCGTGCGGCCTCCAACCACAACCGCACGACTGGCGGGACCAGCGTAGTCAGCGTGACCCTTTCCTGCGTGATCAGTCGGAACACCTCGGCCGGGCGCAGACTCGAGGTCAGCACCGCCGTTCCTCCGACTAGCAGCGCCCCCAGAACACCGGGACAACCGAGCGCAGAGTTGTGCCCGATCGGATTCACCGCTAGGTAAACGCCTTCCGCCCCGAACCGCAGAGCCTCGGCCGAGGCCCGGATGTTATAGGCGTAGTCGTCGTGGGTCCGGGGAATCAGTTTGGGCAGCCCGGTAGTGCCACCGGACAGCAGGAACAGTGCCGGCTGAGCCGGGTCGACTTGCGGCAGAAACGGATCGGCCGCCCTCAGGGCCGCCCACGCGACGAATTCCTGCGCCTCGCCGGCCACCACGACATGCTTAAGCCCGGGCACGTCGACCACCACCGCTCGCGCCATCTCGCGGTAGTCGAAGTCCTTCACCTGGTCGGCAACCACCAGCGCCACTGCCTGCGAGTGCTTGCAGAGATGAGTGATCTCGATTCTGCGGTGTCCGGGCAGCGCCAGCACCGGAATGGCCCCCACCCGCAGCAACGCGAAGAGCGTCACCACCATCTCGGGGCGATTGGGCAACTGCACGACTACCCGATCCAGTGGCGCGATCCCGCGTTCCAGCAGACCCCCAGCCAGTTCGCGCGCCCGCAGCGAGAGCTCGGCATAGGTTAGCCGCTGACCGCCGCACACCAGCGCCGTCCGGCTAGCGTTCCGGGAACAGGCCTCCTCCAGAAGGTCTCCCAACGCCCTGCCCTGCCAGTACCCTGCTCTGCGATACAGCTCGGCCCGGTCGTCTGGCCAAGGAACGCAACCTTCTAGCATCGTTATCACCTCACCGCTCGGTGACCGCCTTGGACCATCCAGAGACGTCGCCAGACCAGCGTGAGCGCCCGCTGGGTGGGTGATCGGCTGGCCGACAGATGCGCGACAGGCCGCAGCCTGACTGGGGGCCTCTTTCCGAGGAAGTATCCCGATGAGTTGCGGGAGCAGGCGATGAGGATGACGGTTGATCTGCGTCGTGATCCGGCGACCAAAACCTGCGGTGACATCCCGCCTGTCGGGTCAAGCCCGCTGGGGTGGTGTACGAGGGTGATTCCTCGTCGGGTGGTTAGGCGCTGATCGCGCCGGTGATGGTCAGGGGGTCCTCCTTCTCGTCGG
>PDWJ01003040.1_pt1 | contig 28224 bp, 28 predicted proteins | sample 1430881 | NCBI WGS metagenome assembly PDWJ01 (sample SAMN01162460, study PRJNA174530) | Oral metagenome, whole genome shotgun sequencing project. | biome: Marine environment; feature: Marine mammal; material: Swab sample of the gingival sulcus; isolation source: swab sample of gingival sulcus...
CTTTGTTACCGTAATGGCAGCAATCTTCACCTGGTCGGTGTTCACCTATGTCTTGAAACCCTATGGTTTAGAATTTTTACAGACACTCAGTTTTATTCTTATTATTGCCTCGCTGGTTCAGTTGGTTGAGATTATTATTAAAAAACAGAGCCGGGCATTATATAATGGACTTGGAGTGTATCTACCGCTTATTACCACGAACTGTGCGGTCATGGGTGTAGCCTTGCTTGTTGCGAAAAAAGAGTATAACTTTATTGATATGCTTGTTTTTTCTTCGACGAGTGCCATTGGCTATGGACTTGCCCTGGTTCTTTTTGCTGGAATTCGTGAGCGATTGCTGATCTCGGCGGTGCCGAAATCTCTGCAAGGAACATCAATTGCTCTGATAACAGCCGGAATGATGGCTCTGGCGTTCATTGGCTTTCAGGGAATGGCCTGATTGCTCGGTGAGAATGATAGGTAAAGGAGGAGTAACGTGTTTGCACCAGTATTCTTACTCGTTGCGATAGCTTTTGTTGCTGCGGTTATTTTGGGTATTGCGGCTCGGGTATTCTATGTTGAGGAAGATCCTCGGATTGAAGCGGTGACCGACCTGCTACCTGGGGCCAACTGTGGTGGTTGTGGCCAGGCCGGGTGTAGTGCCGCCGCTGAGGCCATGGTAAAAGGTGAAATTCCGGTCAACGCCTGTGTTGTTGGCGGAACCGAAGGTGCGGAGATCATCGGTGCCTTTTTGGGGTATGATGTCGGCGGTTCCGAACCATCTCTGGCATGCACCACCTGTGACGGTGGTTTCCGGGCCACAAAGAAGTTTGCCTATTCCGGGCTCCAGGATTGCCGGGCCGCATTGCAGTTGTTTCATGGTTTTGTGAAATGCGAAAATGGCTGCCTCGGTCTTGGCTCGTGTATGCGTGCCTGTAAGTTTTCCGCTATTACCATGAGCAAAGAGACCGGATTGCCGGTCTTTGACCCTGATCGTTGCGTGGGCTGCGGTGCTTGCGCCGAGGCCTGCCCCAAAGGGATCATCAAACTGGTGAGTGAGACGGCCAAGATTCTTCATTGGAATCAATATACCCAGTGCCTTTCTCCCTGCCGCCAGAAATGCCCGGCTCAGATTAATATTCCCAGATATCTGGCTCAGGCCCGTCGTGGTGAATATGCGGCCGCCCTGCTTACGGTAAAGGAGAATAATCCGTTGGCTGTGGCTACAGGTCGGGTTTGCCCCGAATTATGCGCCACCGAGTGTCGCCGCAGAATTAATGATGATCCGTTGGGAATCAATGCTATCAAACGGTTTCTTTCTGATTGGGAGAGAAATTCCGGGCAGCGACTTTCTGTTCCGATAGCTGCGGATACTGGTAAGAAGATCGCAGTTGTGGGTGGTGGACCCTCTGGTTTAACCGCAGCGTATTATCTACGCCGCCTTGGACATCAGGTTGATATCTTTGAACAAATGGAAAAGCTTGGCGGTATGCCGAGATATGGTATTCCCGATTACAGGCTTTCTGAGGAACAGTATGATTGGGATATCAACGGTATTCTTGAACTTGGTGTCACTGCGCACACCGGCGTGAAACTGGGCGAAGATTTTACCATTCGTTCTTTGAAGGCCACCGGCTTTGATGCGATTTATCTGGCTCTTGGTTGCTGGATGGGACGGATGTTGCCTTTTGAAGGCAAGGATCTTGATGGTATTTATTCCGGTATTGATTATCTGCGGCGTTTTCATACCGATGAAGACCTTGTTATGGGTAAGAAGTATATCATTATCGGCGCTGGTAATGTCGCTATGGACTGCGCCCGTTCCGCACTGCGAACCGGAGCCGAGCAGGTTGATTTGCTGTTCCGTTTCTCTCGGGATCTCATGGAAGCGAATCCCCACGAAATCCTTGATGCTGAGGAAGAAGGGGTCAAAATGCATTGTCTGGTTTCTCCGATTCGTTTTCACGGTGATGAGAATGGCAAACTCACCGGTATTGAGGTTCAAGACGTTACTCTGGATCATAAGCCGGGAGCACGTTTTCCAGATTGTATTCCAGTTGAAGGGACTGTGCGAATCATTCCCTGTGATGTTGTTATTCAAGCGGTTGGTCAGGGAACTGATCTTGATACCATCGTTGAAACAGATGGGCTTGAGAAAACCCGATTCAGTACCGTTGATGCCGATGAAGAGACCTTGCAGACCAATATCCCTGGAGTCTTTGCCGGTGGCGACTGCTTCTCTGGACCGCGTCTCATGGTTGAGGCCATTGGTGCCGGGCGCTTTGCGGCTCGTTCCATCCACTATTATGTAACCCAGGATGGTGAAATTCCACCGATCGTGGATCGACAGCGTGATATGATGGCCCAGTCACTCGTTGACTCTCTGGTCAATGTACCCCCAATACCTCTTGTTGCGAAGAAACCGATGCTGCCTGTTGAAGAACGGGTTGGCACTTTCCGGGAGGTTGAAGGAACAATCTCAGAAGAACAATGCCGCACTGAGGCCACACGATGTCTGAATTGCGGAGTGTATTGCTATGACCAAACCGAAGTCTGGGAAGAGTTAGCAGCAAAAGCCGCAAAAGAAGAAGAGAAGGAACTTGAAGAAGTCTAAGAACGAGTTCTTGTTCTTAGAGTCTTTTTGAACAGCGCATTCTCTGGTGAGGATGCGCTGTTTTTTTTTGCTTTATGAGGGCATGGAGCCGCAGTGTCGGTTTTTTGATATCTTATACCATTATATCTGACCTGCATTTTTCATGAGAAACTTTTATAAATAAAAGTTTAAGAGAATTTATAGAAAAACTATTACTTTGTAATATTTTCTTAGTAAATACTTTACCAAGATTTATTTCTGAGTTACTCATTATTCTTCTATGTTTTACATAGGAGTAGAATATAGAGATTGGATATTTTTTGTTCGTAATATTCTATAATAAATTCATGACTATAATGGATAGGTCGTAAGAATGGAAAAAAAAGAGCTGCATTGCTTTATGGCTTATGATGTCAGAGGACGTGTTCCCGAAGAATTGAATCAAGAGCTTGTCTATGACATTGGTAGAGCCTATGTGACACATTTTGCTGCGAAGAAGGTGGTTATTGGGCATGATATTCGTTTAAGTTCTCCAGCATTAGCCAAGGCATTATCTCGTGGTCTGCGTGCAGCTGGTGCAGATGTTATCCATCTTGGACTTTGTGGCACTGAAGAAATGTATCATGCTGTATTTAGCCTGGAAAGAGATGGCGTAGATGGTGGTATTATTATTACTGCCAGTCATAATCCAAAAAATTATAACGGAATGAAGTTTGTCACCGCCGGGGCAAAACCTGTGTCTGCCGATTCTGGTTTGAACATTATTAAGACTATGCTCGAAGAAGGAGCACATCTTAAAATTGCTGAGAATCCTGGATGCGAGATTCGTCGTGAAGAGAAGAAAAGTTATATCCAGCATCTTTTGGGTTATGTTGATTGTGCAAAATTAAAACCACTCAAACTGGTCGTTAACAGTGGTAATGGATGCTCTGGAGCCATTGTTGACCTTCTTGAGCAATATCTACCATTCACTTTTGTTCGGCTTAATCATGAACCAGATGGGAGTTTTCCCCGAGGCGTTCCTAATCCATTACTTCCTGAAAACCGTCAAGAAACTAAAGATGCGGTAATAGAAAATGGTGCCGATCTTGGTATTGCCTGGGATGGTGACTTTGATCGTTGTTTTTTCTGGGATGAGAAGGGAACCTTTATTGAAGGATATTATCTTGTTGGTCTTTTGGCCTCTGAAATGTTGAAGAAAACTCCAGGAGCAAAAATTCTCCATGATCCTCGGCTCGTTTGGAATACAGAAGATTTGGTAAACACTGCCGGTGGTATTCCTGTATCAACCAGAACAGGCCATGCCTTTATCAAAGAACGTATGCGCCAGGAAAATGCAGTCTATGGTGGAGAAATGTCTGCGCACCATTATTTTCGTGATTTTGCTTATTGTGACTCTGGAATGATTCCTTGGCTCTTGGTTTGCGCTTTACTTAGTGAAAAAGGAGGAAGTCTGTCTGACTTGCTACGGGAACGGATGCTTGCCTATCCTGTTTCAGGGGAGATGAATTTTACAGTGGCTGATCCTGATGCGGTACTTTCAACGATTGCAGAACACTTTTCTGATGGAGTCATTAATTATATAGATGGCCTTTCTGTAGCTTTTCCTGATTATCGTTTTAATGTTCGGAAATCAAATACTGAGCCTTTGTTACGACTCAATGTTGAAACACGCAGTAATGTAAGATTGTTAAAAGAGAAAACTAAAGAGTTGGTAGCACTTATCAAGTCTTGAGAAGAATAAAATGATGTTTCTATATGGAAAGCCCTGGGGTAAAGATTTGGTTCACTGCTTTTCTTTTCTGCGTTGAAAATACTTAATGTATCTAGATATTGCTTGGGCAGAGTCTGAGCTTGTTGGTTGAAAAGCAATTCCAGAGAGATATCTTCCCCTATAAAAACGACAGTGTATGATTTCACCTTTAAGGTCAAGTATTTCTCCGTCCAGGTTTATACTAATTTGGATTTTTTGTTTTGGATTAAGAGGAATAACGGTCTCAAGTTGTAACCCACACTTACTTACATCAAGAGTTCTGCCCATGGAATATGTTCCGGCTTGACCATTTTCATTGATGAGTAAATAGTCAACCAGGTGGGTGGCCTCATATCGAGTAAATGTGCGGATGTCACTCATTGCGTTTAGATACCTTTTGTCTTTCTTTTCACTTTTGGGTAATTAGCATGTATTTGGCGGATTCGTTCAATCATTTTACCCATTTATTATAGGAAAGTCCTTTCTGAAACGGTACAACGAAATTTAGAAACATCTTTTTTGTTGAAGAGTACAAGATTCTTAAATATGAATATTTACTCTCTTTATACTTTCAACGCAAACTATATTATATTTTTTGTCATATGTATAACACCTATTTTTTGACAATCATGCGCCTGACGGGGCTGGATCAGGTGCTGCTGACGGGGATGAAAACGGCCTTGAACACTACGAGGCCGCCCTTGGCATCCTCATCCGCTCCGGTCATGAGCCCATAGTTTGGGAGTACGGCTATGTTTTTTTATCAGGGAGTTTCGGCGTTTGATAGATGCGGTGAAAAATGGCGGATACATCAGTCGTCGTATAGGGAGTTTTCAAACTCCCTGATACCCTCTTTAAGCTCGTTTATTGAGATGATGAACGAGATAACGGAATAGATGAAATAAAAGATAAAGTAGAGCACCCCTATAATGATCATCCAGACGAACATGAGATCAAGATTTGGGTTTATTGCATCAAGGATTTGCCACACCAAAAACACAATGAGTGGTGAACAGAGGATGATGAGTAAGGTGAGATGGTGATTTTTCATGGCAAAAAGCAGATCAAGAATTGAATTCATCATAACTGCCACGGCAACAGTGTTTCAGAAAACGATACAGCAGACCCCGAAAGGTGTCAAGAATCTTGGCCAGGATGCAGAGAGAACCTCGTCGCAGCTTGGCAAGACCAGAAAAGGCGTGGAATCTATCTCAACGTCGTTGGCCAGATTGCAGAATATTGCCGGTGTTGTTCTTCTTGGCCAGGGCGTTGCCGATATGGCAAGGTCGCTTGGTTCGGTGACAGATACCATGTAGAACCTTGATATGCGCCTGCTTCTCACCGCCAAAAACACAGGCAACTACGCAAAGGCGCAAGACACCGTTGTAGAAATAACCCGATTATCAAAGCTGTAAGCACTGCGAAGCATTCGCAACGCAAAAAAGCCCTCGCAAATCAATAAATTTACGAGGGCTTTACAATTATGGCGGAGAGAGAGGGATTCGAACCCTCGGTGGAGCATAACCCCCACACTCGCTTAGCAGGCGAGCACCATCGGCCAACTCGGTCATCTCTCCAAAATCATCATTCTGGCGGAGGGAGTAGGATTCGAACCCACGGTACTTTCGTACAACGGTTTTCAAGACCGCCGCCTTAAACCACTCGGCCATCCCTCCATACCGTGTCCTTGTACCATTTGCCAAAAACTCTGTCAACCGCCTTCGGCCAAATATCATAAAAACAAACTTATGCTACATGAAAACATAGAAACGATAAATAGCTACCCATTTTTTCCACATCATAAGAAGAACATAACAAAATGACTTACGGATCATTTGCTAACAAACTATCGTATTCATCAGTATCCTATCAAAATAATCCCTCTCTGGCTTACCAAACTCTTTGAAGAGTAATTGAGGTGGTGCATCCTTACAGAGACGACCTGTACGGCTTTAACATCTAACAATAATAGATCTGGGTAAAGTCATCCCAGGGAATAACTTCACTCAATTTCACCCATCTGTTTTCTGGATTCAGCTTCCTGCCGAATAGCATATGAAAACCATCAAAGATGAGTTGGCAACTACTTTTATAGGTGATTATGTGCAAACCTTTTGTGAAATTTTGTCATTTCCATATGCACACTACACCATATATTAGCAATAATTTTATTTTTATATCAGATAGTTATTTTTTGAGAAAACGCTGGGTACGTCTTTTCCTTGCAACAATCAAAAGGCGATATCAGGAGGAGTACCTCATCGCACCTTGATACAAGATATCTTCTCCTAATTGATGTCGTTCAACTTCCTGCAATCTGGGGGCAGACTCCCTATCCAACACAGAAAAGCCACGCAGTAATGGCACTCCAGCATCACCAGCAAAAAGAGGAGCCTGAAACAGGTGTGCATAATCGTAAAGCTTTGCCTCAAGCATTGCACCATGTAACGCAGCACCACCTTCAACAAGGACAGAGAAGAGCCCTGCCTTGCCAATGACAGTGCAGATTTCATGCAAATCAAGACCCTTGGAGGTTTCTGCAACCACGGTAATTTTTGCGCCACGTTCTTCGAGAGCAGAGACCTTTACCCTGTCAGCATCACTGCCACAAAACAACCAGGTATAGGCTCCTGCCTCAGAAGAAAAAACTTTCGAATCTGGTGAAATTTGAAGTCTTCTATCAATAATGACACGAACGGGATCCCGTCCTTCTTTTCCAGACAAGCGAGTGGTTAACGAAGGGTTATCAATAATTGCGGTACCGCTTCCAACCATAATAACATCATATTGGTCGCGAAGACGATGCGTCTGTTGCAGAGATTCTGCTCCAGTAATCCAGCCGCTTTGTCCTCGCAGATAGTTGAGCCTCCCATCAAGTGAGATCCCGGCCTTCATAGCCACAAAGGGCAGACCTGTGGTAATATATTTCACAAACGGTCTGTTAAGCCTCTGACATTCTTTTTCAAGAACGCCTGTCACCACCTCAACGCCGTGATTCTGGAGATAAGCTAATCCAGAACCATCAACGACGGGATTAGGGTCCTGCATCCCAACAACAACACGACGTATCCCGGCAGCGAGTACTGCATGACTACACGGTGGCGTTCTTCCTTGATGATGGCAAGGTTCAAGGGTGACATACATTGTGGCTCCCGCCACATCTTCGATAGCACTGGAAAAGGCATTGATCTCAGCATGGGGTGTTCCTGCCTTTTCGTGGTAGCCTTGTCCAATAACTCGCCCCTCTTTGACAATTACAGCCCCAACACAAGGGTTTGGCGTTGTACGCCCCTGACCTTTTCGAGCCAGCTCAAGTGCGATACGCATATATGTAAGATCAGACATCTTGGTCATGATCGCCCCGAGAATCAAGAAGTTTCTTCAACTCATCCATAAACTCGTTCACCCCCTTAAAATGTCGATATACAGAAGCAAACCGTACATAAGCGACATCATCAAGTTGAGAAAGCCCTTCCATGACCCACTCTCCAACGACCTTACTCTGAACCTCTTTAGAGCCCATATCCTGAAGACGATGTTCGATCTCATCGACAAAGAGATCAAGCCGTTCTATACTTATAGGTCTCTTTTCACAGGCCTTTTCCAGACCAACAAGTATCTTGCCACGATCCCAGGCTTCACGTCGCCCATCCTTTTTGACCAGCATCGGCATCATCACCTCTAGGCGCTCATAGGTGGTAAAACGCTGATCACAGGCAAGACAGGCACGCCTTCTTCGAGTAATGGTGCAGTCTTTATTAAGTCGGGAATCAACCACCTTGTTATCAAGTTCACCACAATAAGGACATTTCATGGCCTGGTCTCCTTGTCGATCCGAGAGAGCAAAAATAAGGCAAAACAAACAGAATATATACTGCATTCCCTGCAAAAGAACAACCACCGCAGCAAGCATCTGATAACAGCACAATAAAAAACCGCCACAAAACCAAAATACAGTGTTATGGCGGTACGAAAATCTACAAATTTTATCGGAAAATATTTGAGAAATCAGTCGCTCATTTTACTAATCCGTCGTTGGTGACGGCCACCGGAAAATTCTGTTTCCAGCCAGGTGGCAACAAGAGACTCGGCAACCCCTGCTCCAATCACCCGAGCTCCAAGGCATAATACATTCGCATCATTATGTTCCCGGCTCATTCTTGCGGTATATTCATCGTGGCAAAGTGCGGCTCGAATACGCCGATCCCGGTTTACCGCAATGGACATACCAATCCCGGTACCACAGATAAGAATGCCTCGAGTACATTCTCCATCGAAAATTTTTTTACTGAGTTCTACAGCAACGTCAGGATAATCAATGGATTCTTCGGAATAACAGCCAACATCAATCAGCTCGTACCCGATCTTGTCAAGAAAGCGAGACAACTCTCCCTTCAAGGTAAAACCTCCATGATCAGCACCGATGGCTATCTTCATGTTTTCATTCCACCTTATGAGTGGCCCGCAAAATGTCGCAAAGCAATGACCGCATTGGTTCCGCCAAACCCGAACGAGTTGGACAGAGCCACCTCAATGTCCATTGACCGAGCCACTTTAGGAACATAATCAAGATCGCATTCAGGGCTTGGCTCTTCAAGGTTGATGGTTGGTGGCGCAATACGTTCATAAATGCTCAAGGTAGTAAATACTGCCTCAATTCCCCCCGCAGCACCGAGCATATGCCCTGTCATGGACTTGGTAGAACTTATCGCAAGCTTTCGAGCATGGTCACCAAACACATCTTTGATTGCCTGGGTTTCACATCTATCATTGAGTGGTGTTGATGTCCCGTGGGCATTGATATAATCAACCTGTTCCGGTTGCAACCCAGCATCACGCAAGGCCATCTTCATGGCTCGCCGCCCACCTTCGCCATCTTCTGGAGGCGCAGCAATATGGTAGGCATCACTAGACAAACCATAACCAATCACCTCAGCATAAATTCTTGCCCCTCGCACCTTGGCATGTTCCAATTCTTCAAGCACCAGAATACCAGCCCCCTCAGACATGATAAAACCATCACGATCTTTGTCAAAGGGCCGTGAAGCCTTCGTCGGATCGTCATTTCGAGCCGACAAGGCTTTCATTGACGAAAAGCCACCAATACCAAGAGGACAAATAACAGCCTCAGCACCACCAGTAAACACTACATCGCAATCTCCGCATTGGATATGCCGATAAGCTTCACCAACGGCATGGGTTCCGGCAGCGCAAGCAGTGGTAAGGGTAAGGTTGGCACCCTTAGATCCCAACAGCATCGAGATATGACCCGACGGCATATTGGGAATGGCCATCGGAATGAAAAAAGGACTGACCTTACGGGGGCCTTTCGTTAAGCATACCTCGTTATACTTACAAATGGTCGGCAAGCCGCCCATACCACAACCGGTAATAACACCAACACGCTCGCAATCATCTTCTGAGACAGTAAACCCACTATCCTTTTGCGCCATGATGGAAGCAGCAAGGGCATATTGCACAAAGAGATCAAGGCGTTTCGCCTGTTTGGGTTCAAAGAATTCCGCAACATCAAAATCCCGAACCTCAGCAGCGATTTGCACCGGATAATCTGTGGCATCAAAACGACGAATCGTATCTACGCCACTTTTTCCAGCACAGATGTTACGCCAGGTTTTTTCTACTCCGGTACCAAGCGGTGTAACCAAACCGAGGCCGGTCACAACAACCCTGCGATTCACCATGTATCCCTCTCGTGTTCTCTGCCACCCGACTATTAAGAAGGGTGAAGCATTTCGAAAAGCCCCAAGAGACTTATTACGAAAAAAACTAGCCTTTCAGCTTTTGCACATAATCAATGGCATCTTGAACGGTGCTGATTTTTTCGGCCTCTTCATCAGGGATTTCGATATCAAAACTTTCTTCCATTGCCATTATCAATTCAACAAGATCAAGGGAATCTGCACCCAAATCATCAACAAAAGAAGCCTGGGGAACAACCTTATCTTTTTCAACACTAAGCTGCTCAACGATAATATCTATCATATTCTGTTCAATAGCCATTATACCTCTCCTCTAATCGTATGCTCTGGTCGTCACAATATTTTTGTGACCCATAATTGACAAAAAATACCTGATTCCTCAGGCTCCACCTGTTTACCACAAAATAATTTCAAAAACCACTACATATACAGACCACCATTCACATGAATGGTCTGTCCCGTAATATACCGTGCTTCAGCAGAAGCAAGAAAGGCCACCGCAGCAGCGATATCATCAGGACTCCCTAAAGAAGCCATTGGAATTTCTGCCATAATTCTAGCCTTCGCCTCGTCAGGCATGGCCTCGGTCATTTCCGTAACAATATACCCCGGTGCAACACAATTCACGGTAATATTTCTTGAGGCAAATTCCCGAGCCATGGCCTTGGTCAAGCCCACCATTCCAGCCTTGGCAGCAGCATAATTGACCTGCCCAGCATTTCCAGCATAGCCGCTCACCGAAGAGATATTGATGATACGCCCCCATTTCTTTTTCATCATCGCCCTGCTCGCAGCCTTAGCACATAAAAAGGCTCCTTTGAGATTGGTGTCAAGCACCGCATCCCAGTCGGTCTCTTTCATCCGGGCCATAAGACCGTCACGGGTAATACCGGCATTATTTACCAGAATGTCAAGGGATCCGGTATCCGTAGTAACTTGCTTAACCAGAGCGGAAACCTGTTCTCCCTGGCTGACATCACACTGTACCAAAACAGCCTTGCCGCCTTTTACCTCAATGGTCTCCTTGACTTCTGCAGCTGCATCAGGACGGCTGACATAATTTATGTATACCATACATCCAGCTGCGGCCAGTTTCTCAGCAATTGCTCGACCAATGCCACGACTGCCACCGGTAACCACCGCAATTTTCGTATCCATCATAGACCTCGTTTTTCTCGTATTTTCGCAATGAGTTTTGGAAGTATCTCCTTGAGATCACCAACCAAACCATAGTCAGCCACATCGAAAATAGGTGCCTTTGGATCACGATTGATGGCAACAATCATCTCTGAAGACTGCATCCCGGCAACATGCTGTACAGCCCCTGAAATCCCACAGGCGATATACAATTTGGGGGCAACAGTCTTTCCTGTCTGACCCACCTGATGGGGATAGGGAACCCAACCGGCATCAACAACAGCACGGGACGCAGAAACATTGCCATCCAAAAGATCGGCCAGTTCCTTGAGCAAAACAAAGCCCTTCTCGCTCTCTAAGCCACGACCTCCCGAGACAAGGACATCCGATTCCTGAATATTACTCGAAACTTCGGTTCCCGACACCGATTCCAACACCTCAATTCTTGTCGTCAACAACTCCATGTCAGGAACAATGTCAACAACTTCACCAGCCCTGTTACTATCAAATTCCCGAGCCTGCATCACCTTGGGACGCACCGTGGCCATCTGGGGACGATGATTTGGGCAGACAATGGTCGCCATAATATTGCCGCCAAACGCTGGGCGGGTTTGCAACAGGCTACCATCTTCAGATGCCAATTCAAGCCGGGTACAGTCTGCGGTCAAACCAGTGCGAAGACGTGCCGCAACCGCAGGGACACAAGATCGACCAATGGCCGTGGCTCCGGCAAGAAAAATCTCTGGTTTAACATCAGTAATCAAAGAACCCAGCACCTTGGCGTAAGGTTCTTCAGAAAAATCTCGTAACGCCTCATGATCTACACGATACACCACATCGGCCCCGTAGCCAACGAGCTGCTGGGCCGCATCACCAGTATCGGCACCAAGGAGCACAGCCATAACCCGTAAGTCGTTCACAGCGGCAAGCTCTCGGGCAATACCAAGTAATTCAAAGGACACCGAAGCAACAGCACCACCACGGAACTCGGCAAAGACCATAATATCCTGCCACTGACTACAGTCCATCTTCGCAATATCCTCGGACTGAACCAGATCTAAGGCCTCCACCGGACAACCATCAACACAGGTACCACAGAGAGTACAAGAATCGCCAATAACCGGAAAACGCTCTTCGATCTCAATGGCACCAAATGGACAGAGCGTCGCACACAGTCCACAGCCTACACATAACTCTTCATCAAGATGCAGCATCGACGCTTTCCTTTCAGGCCTCCAGGTAGGGAAGCAGCCCATCTACGAGCTGTTCAATCTGCTCATCAAGGTTCCCAGTTAAGATCGCCCCTTCTTTTCTGGGTTGTGGCGGAAAGACTCTGGCAACCTGGGTCGGCGACCCAGGCAACCCGATACAAGAACTCTCAGCATCAATATCTTCGGCGGAAAGTACCGGAAACGAGGATTTTTTCGCCTTCATCTTCCCTTTCAACGAGGGAACCCGTGGCGTATTAATGTCTTTGACTACGGTGAGTAGAACAGGAAGACGCACCTTGAGCACATCAAAACCGTCATCCATCATACGTTCCACCACCAAAACATCCACTGCCGACTCTCTCACCTTCTGGACACAGGTAACAAAGGGAATATCAAGCCGTGTTGCCACCCCCGGACCCACCTGGGCAGTATCACCATCAATGGCTTGCTTGCCACAGAGAATAACATCGGCACCACCCAGATGCCGAATAGCTCGTTCCAAAACATACGAGGTTGCCCAAGTGTCAGCACCGGCAAAGGCTCGATCCGAAATCAAAACGCCCCGGTCAGCACCACAGGCTACGGCTTGCTCGAGAACCGCCTTGGCCTGGGGAGGACCCATGGTAATAGCCACCACTTCACCACCATGCTGTTCCTTGAGACAGACACCTGCTTCGAGGGCATGGCGATCATAGGGGTTCATAATTGATGCCACACCTTCCCTGCTCAGGGTATTCGTCTTGGGATCAAGACGAACCTCCCTGGCATCGGGCACCTGCTTAATACAGACCACTATCCTCATAACTGTTCTCTGAAGGCAAATTCAATAAATGACTGTTAGCACTAACAATTATTTGGCATATTCCTTGTTTAATTCCTGACCAACGACATTGCGCTGAATCTGGTTGGTGCCTTCATAAATTTGCAGAATCTTCGCATCACGCATCATCTTTTCTGCCGGATACTCACACATATAACCATAACCTGCCATAACCTGAACGGCATCGGTGGCCACCTTCATCGCAGTATCGGTAGCAAAAATCTTGCTCATCGAAGAAACCTTAGACATATCTTTGGGATGGGCATCAATATGCTTGGCCGCCTGATAAACAAGGGCTCGGGAAGCCTCCACACCAATGGCCATGTCCGCCAGCATATGCTGCACTGCCTGAAAACTGATAATGGGTTTACCAAACTGGTTACGCTGCTTGGCATAGGTTGCCGCCATGTCCAGCGCACCCTGGGCAAGACCGACACCAAGCGAGGCAATACCAGGGCGAGAAAGATCAAGGGTCTTCATAACCGTGATAAACCCTGTACCTTGGCGGCCAACAAGACGATCTTTTGGAATACGGCAGTCTTTAAAAATCAACTCGGTAGTTGACGAGGCTCGGATACCCATCTTTTTCTCTTTTGGGCCAAAGGAAAAACCAGGATCGCCTTCTTCAACAACAAACAACGAAGCGCCACGAGCGCCCTTGTTTTTGTCGGTCATCGCAACCACAGTATATATTTGAGCTTCACCCCCATTGGTAATCCACTGCTTGGTACCGTTGAGTACCCAATGGTCACCATCAAGAACCGCAGTCGTCTGGATCCCAGAGGCATCAGAACCAGCATTGGCCTCCGTAAGTCCAAATGCGGCAAATTTTTCACCACTAACCACTGCCGGCAAATATTTTTCCTTCATTTCCGCAGAGCCTGCGAGAAGAATCGGAAAAACACCAAGAAAATTGGCGGCAAAAGCAGTCCCAACACCAATACAGCCCCGCCCAATCTGCTCAATGGCCAGGACAACATCAAACACTCCACCACCAAAGCCGCCGTATTGTTCGGGAATTGCGACACCAAACAGATCCGCCTGAGCCATTTCATTGAGAATATCCCGAGGAAATTCATGATGCTCATCAAGATGCGCCCGGGCTGGTATAATACGTTCGTCCGTGATCTGCCGAGCGATATCAACAATCATCTGTTGTTCTTCAGTCAAAAAATAATCCATAGGACCCCCTTCCTACCAAGTAAGTAGCGTTGCTCCCCAGGTGAATCCACCACCAAAAGAGCAGAAAAGGATATTATCACCACCCTCAATCCGTCCCTCGCAATAGGCCTCATCAAGCGCTATCGGAATGGATGCCGCAGAAGTGTTGCCGTACTGTGAAACATTGCAAAACAATTTCTCTTCTGGAACTGCCAATTGTTCTTGAAGTTTTTTCAAAATCCTGACATTGGCTTGATGAGGAATAACCAGGCTAATATCGTCCATAGCTATTTGTTGTTCATCGAACAAATCACGAACAGCCCCGGTCATGGCACGAACAGCGTGCTTGAACACCTCGCGGCCTTGCATCGCAATATGCGCCCCGCAATTCCCAGGAACTTGAAGTGCTCTGTTGGTGCTCTCCGGGCCATGCATATACAATAACTCGCTCAACGAGCCATCAGAAAAAAGCTTTGCGCCACGATATCCATCCCGGTTTTCAGCAAAACCAACAACAGCGGCACCAGCACCATCACCAAAGAGAATACAGGTATTCCTGTCCTGCCAGTTCAACCGACTCGAAAGTGTTTCTGCACCAATAACCAAAACCTTTTTACTGGGATCGGCCTGGACATATTTATCTGCGAGATCAAGAGAATAAAGAAAACCTGAACAAGCTGCATTCAGATCAAACGCAAAGGCGTTTTTGGCACCTATTTCATTTTGCACAAAACAGGCCGATGAAGGCATTAACATATGAGAACTAATGGTACCAAGGACCAGAAGATCAATAGCATCGGCAGAAATACCAGCAGCATCAAGAGCCCGCTGGGCGGCCTGCGCAGCCATCTTATAAACAAATTCACCGTTTTCGGCTATACGTCGAGCCTGAATACCTGTTCTCGTTCTAATCCATTCATCACTTGTTTCAACGATGCTCTCAAAATCCTTGTTACTCATAACCTTCTTGGGAAGATACGAACCCGTACCAAGAATAACCGTACCCATTTATACCTCCCCTTCACGGATGGGAGTTTCTGCAGCAATGGTAGCAAGAATGTCACTATTCACTTCTTTTTTCACCATAGAAGCCGCTTCGCGGATAGCATTCTTGATAGCATTGGCATCAGATTTCCCATGGCAGACAACGCCCACTCCGTTAATTCCCAGTAGCGGAGCACCACCATATTCAGAGTAATCAACACGTTTTTTAAAAGCAGTAAACGCAGGCTTTGCCAACAGGAATCCAAGCTTTGCCAGAGGCGATTTGATGATTTCATCACGCAGCATCTTTGCTGCCGCATCAACCAACCCCTCACTTATTTTCAAACAGATATTGCCGACAAATCCGTCACAGACGATGACATCAACATCGCCCTTATAAACATCACGACCTTCGACATTACCGACAAAATTAAGGGAGCTTTCGGCGAGCATGGCATAGGCCTCTTTGACCAAGCTGTTTCCCTTGCCACTCTCTTCTCCAATGGTGAGCAAACCGATACGGGGGGCGACGGTGTTATGACTTCGGGCATATGCCGAGGCCATAACCGCAAATTGAAAAAGATGCTGAGGCCGGCACTCCACATTAGCACCAATATCCATGACGACCACAGGACGTTTCATTGTCGGGAAAAACGAAGCAATACCAGGCCTGACAACTCCTTTGAGACGCCCTAAAGTGCGCACCGCAGCAGCAAGCGTCGCACCGGAATTTCCGGCACTAACCACGGCAGCAGCCTCACCACGACGCACTAAACCACAGGCAACCATCACCGAAGAGTCTTTTTTTTCGCGAATCGCCTGAACCGGATTGTCAGACATCTCAATAACCTGCGAGGCATGGACGATACGAATCCGGGATGCGGTCTTGGCATCAGGGGCAGCCTTGGTCAAAAAAGGAGCAATACGTTGCTCATCACCCACCAAAATAACATTGACATCAACGTCTCGAACGGCCTGTAATGCCCCGGCAACAAGCGCTTCGGGGCCATGGTCCCCCCCCACGGCGTCCAAGGCTATATGCACGGTGTCACTCCTATTCTAAATCTGCATCAAGGCTGAAAACAGAACGTCCCTTGTATGTACCACAGGAACCACAAAGCCGATGAGATTGTTTTGGTTCGCCACAATCTGGACAGACGGAAAGACCTGGATTTTTCAGAGCGTCATGAGAGCGACGCTTTCGGGTACGAGAATGAGAATGTCTTCTTTTCGGCAGAGCCATGATTTCCTCCAATGGGCAAAGCCCTTTGCAATCCTGATCACAAAGCGTTCGTATCGGCAACGACAAGAGCAGCTGTTCACGCAATATTTCGGCAAGATCAAGCACCGGTCGTTCAAGAAACACCGTATCACATTCTGCTGCGCTGCATTGACGCTCAGCCTCGGGAAAAACTGCCTCACAATTCATTTTTACAAAATAATGAAAACTTTCGGCAATATCATAAACAACTGGTTGCCGACAACGGCTACAAAAATCGGCAACGCTAACCGCAAGATGCCCTCGCAACACAGGCCCTTCTGCCTTCGTCAAACGAACACAAACATAAGCATCAGTAACACTCTTTACTACAACATCATCGACAGGAAGCCAGTTCTTATCAGGAATATTGTAGCACTTTTCTTTTCGCCCTATCTCGCCAAGCTGGATTTGCATTTCACTTCACTTACCTTGTTAACGCACAAGCAAAAAGAAATAATAATAACTAATCATATCAAGAAAGGCTAGAAAAAATTTCACATTGCCGTCCTTGGCCATGAGCAAAAAGAATTTTCATAAAAAATTATCAAAGAGACTTGCACAGAAATATTTCGTAAATATAAATTTTTCCTGCAAAAACGATGCAAAACCCCTAAAGTTATCAAAAAAGGATTTTTGCAAACCACAAAAAATACGATAAAATAAAACCTTACTAAAGAAATGAGTTATTTTTTTCTTTTAAGACCTCAAGGAGTCCGACAAAGTTTTTGGTTCTTAACACTGAGGAAAACTGTTCTTTATAGTTTCGCACCAGGCTAACCCCTTCAATATTCACATCATACACCAACCACCTCTTTGCCTGATAGTGCATAATATAATGCACCGGAATAGTTACCCCATTATCTTCAATAACTGTTGAAACCTGAGCTCTCTTTCCCTTGATACGTTCACCAAGATAACGAACAGTCTGGCCAGAATAAGCCTCAAGCTTGCCAATATAGACATTTTCCAAAAGTTTCGTCATCTCCCGGGTAAATTCCTTTTGTTCCTCAACCGAAATCTTCCGCCACTCACGACCAAGAATCCGCCGTGACATCTCTATAAAGTCAAAATGTTCTTTGGCGACAGTCATAATCTTCTCCCGCCTCATCCCTTGCTGCGTTTTCCCCTGTAACGCAGGATCAACAAGAATCGTAGTAATATCCTCTAAAACGGGACGAAGCTGTTCGGTCGGCCCCGCAGACTGCGCCAACAAAACACCAGGGATTAGCAGTGCAACCAAAGAAAACAACACAAGTCCAAAAAAAGACCTCTTATTCATGATATTCATCCGTATCAAAAAGCTCTATTTTCTACAAAAGCACGACGATATTCACTATACGCCTGACGAACCGCAATATAAGGATCGACAGAAATGCGGGTTACCTCCTCGTAAACATCAGGGCTAATCGAAAGTTTATTAACAAATTCTACACTATAAACAGCCATAGATTCCAGAACATCCATATCTGCATACTGCACAGGATGCGCAAGGCGATCCCCAAGAAAACCAACAGAATCCCGAAGATTAGAAGGTCCCAGCAAAGGCCAATAAAGATACAGCCCTTCTCCAAAACCATATCGCCCGAGGGTCTGGCCAAAATCTGCAGATTGTCGCTGCAAATCAAAGGTCTCAGCAGCAACGTCTCCGAACCCCAACACCCCCAGCGTGGTATTGATAGAAAAACGAGCTACAACTTTCCCAGCTTCACGAAAGCGCCCCTGTAATATTTTATTCACAAGACGTATTGGAGCCCGCACATTATAAAAGAAATTACCCAAAACATTGCGGAAATCTTCAGGAATCACAAAAACATACCCTTGTTTTACCGGCTTAATCACCCAAAAATAAAGGGTATCGTTAAAAACAAAACTGATCCGATTCAATCCTTCAAGCGGATCACAAACCTGTACCGCCAACTCTTCGGATTCTTCGTCTTCATCGAGCAAATCAGGAAGCAACAACGCCGTTTCAGCCTCTCCGGCAGCAACAAAACCGGGAAACAGCAGCGAACACGGTAACAGCATGGCTATCAATAAAATAAATTGGCAGCATCTCAATACAAGCTTCATCCTTTCTCCTTATTCGGCACTTCCAAAGGCAAATTTGGAAATCAACGATTCAATATCTACAGCCGATTCGGTTTCAGTAATCATTTCTCCAGCCTTTAAAAGCTGTGCATCGCCTCCCAAACTGACCTGGATACATTTATCACCAATAATGCCCTGCGATTTCACTGAAGCCATAGAATCCACCGGAACCCGCACCTTCTTGTCAATTTTAAGTCGTAATACTGCATACATATCGTCATTGAGCCGAATATCAACAACGCTCCCCACAACAACGCCGGCAACCTGAACCGCAGCCCCTTTCTTCACTCCACTCACGTTATCAAATTCGGCCTCCAGAATATAAGCATTTGTCTCACCAAAAGGTGACCACTCACCAAGTTCCAGGGCTAAATAACAAAGAGCACCAAAGCCAATGAGCATAAAGATTCCAACGATAAGTTCTTGGGTTCCCTTTTTCATTTTCCTATTAAATTACGATAAGATATAGCACCTTCTGTGGTGCGTACAAAACTTTCAATATATGGTTTTTGAGAACAATAAAGTTGTTCAATATTGTCAAAAACATCCACCTCGCCCTGGTGTAAAATAATAATTTGATCCGCAAGCGAGAAAACTTTCGGAATATCATGACTAACAATAACCGAAGTATAACCAAACTGAGCCTGGGTTCGGGCAAACAATTCATAAATATCGTTCGTCATCACCGGATCAAGACCTGTTGTCGGCTCGTCACAAAGCAAAATCTGCGGATCAAGCTGCAAAGCCCTGGCCAAACCAACTCGTTTACGCATTCCACCACTGAGCTGAGCCGGAAATTTTTCTTCATGCCCAACCAAATCAAGCTGGGCCAATGTCTTGACAACCGTCTGAGAAATTTCAGATTCAGTCATTGCGGCTCGCTCACGAAGCGGCAAGGCGACATTATCAAACACTGTTAGAGAATCAAATAAGGCCGCACCTTGAAAAAGCACTCCAAAACGAGTGCGTAATTGGGTAAGAGCCTTGCCCGAAATTCTGGTCACATCTTCGCCATCAACCAGAATCTTCCCGGCATCGGTACGCATAAAACCAAGAATCAGTTTTAACGTAACACTTTTGCCCTGCCCTGAGCCACCAGCAATAACCGTCGTCTTCCCCCGAGGAATAACAAAAGAAACCTGATCAAGAATAATTTGCTGCCCCCCATCTTTTCGGGGAAAAGCCTTGTCCACGGCAATAAATTCTATCGCAGGAGAAACCATCAGAGCAGCACCGCTGTTAAGAGATAATCAAAAATAAGTACAGAGATCGAAGCAATGACAACCGCCTGGGTCGTGACCACACTGACACTCTCAGCACCAAAACCAGCCCCCTTAATCTCACCGATAAGCAGCCCCCGCCCCGTACAGATCCAGGCCACCAAAACGGCAAATACCAAAGATTTAATGATACCGAGATTAACATCATGGGTGGTTACACTCGATAGCATACTCTCTATATAACTCCCTGGGTTCACCCCCATCAAAGAAACACTGGCAACATAACCACCAAAAATACCAACCAAATCAAATATAGCAGTAAGAAGCGGCACGGCAATTATGGTAGCCAGGAGTTTTGGGGCAACGAGATAGCGATATGGGTTAACAGCCATACATTCCAACGCATCAATTTGCTCGGATATTCGCATGATTCCCAGTTCAGCGCACATCGCCGAACCAACCCTGCCTGTGACCATCAACGCAGTGAGCACAGGACCCAACTCCATAATAAGACTCAAAGAAACTGCAGAGCCAACCTTTCCTTCGGCACCAAATTTACTTAAAGAATAATACCCTTGAAGACCAAGCACCATTCCAGTAGAAAGCGCAGTAAAGAAAATTACCACTACGGAACCAGCTCCAACAAAACGAAGCTGACGGATGAGTTCTGCAAAACGAAACGGTCGTTGGAATATCCCAACCACAGATCTCCAAAGTACTATTCCCATGCGTCCAGCATCTTGTAAGACGTAGGTTCCAGCGCTACCAAAATGTTGCAGGGCACCAATCAAGTCCATAGCAAGAGCACACCTCCTTCCACAAGATATTCCTGAAATCGCTGAACCCAGCACTTCATTAACGCAAATTCCTGACTTATTGTCAAACTCTGTTATAAAAAACAAGAAAATGGACATATCTTGGTAGTCATCGGGTAGGGTAACACAAACTTCCAAGACACATATTCCATTTATCGGGATGAGAAGTGTTTCTCATACTATTAACGTCACAACATCTTGTCAATCGATGTAGCAACAACGCACCCTTCTCGCTTACTTAAAAAAGAGGAACAAAGTCATTATACAGAATACCCCAAAAAAAAGACCATGACACCAGCAAAAGTGACCTCGAAAAGAAGAAAGACGAGCAAAAAGAGGGCGTTCAAAATTCTGTGTCAGTTAACAGAATTCTGAATATTCCCAGCAAAAACAAAATATTCTCGTGAAAAATCGATTAATTTGTTACTTGATCAGTCATGCCACGACTCACAAAGCTACATCACTCTTTTCATCAATCCACAAAATAATGATAACAACAATACAAGAAACATTTTTAAGATTTTTAGACCTCATCTTCTACGAGATAATAAGTCCTTTTTTTCATTTTATTGGCCATATACTCGATGTTGTAATTCTTGGCCCTCTACGATTTGTCAACGCTCCTCCCATGGTGCAAATGGTTTTAGTGGCAATGCTTACAGCCATATTTTGTTTTTTCCTTCGTCATTTGTTTCAAGTAGAAAAAAAAGAACACGCCTTTCAAAAGGTCTTTCTCAAGCAAAAAGCGCAACGAGATGAACTACATCACATTAATAACTGGAAAACACGAGAACAGCTTGCCAAAACCATGGATAATGAGATGGACGAAAGATTTAACACCTATCTCGCAGATCGTTTTGTTCGATACGGCCTCGTCTATCTCCTGCCAATGTTTTTAATATTGTTCTGGGTTGAAAACTCCATTGGTACCCAAGCTGTTATTATTTTGCCAGCAATATTCAAATCACCTCTCTCCCTCCCTTCTCTTGTCATCTTCCTGACAAGCTATCTCATAACACTCATTATTCTTTTTAAAAAATGTAAACAAAGACTCAAATCCCAAGAAAAGAGATAAAAAATCATTGGCACGTTTTTATGCAAACAAAAAATATTTTCCTAGAAATCTACGAGTTCCTCTTTGCCATATATGGTCCCCAAAAATGGTGGCCAGGCGACGGACCTTTTGAAATGTTGGTCGGGGCAATATTGACGCAAAACACCAATTGGCAAAATGTTACCAAGGCAATCGAAAACCTCAAAAACCGCCAACTCTTATCGTTTTGCGCTCTTGAAGCTGCCTCACACCAGGAAATTGCAACAGCCATAAAACCTTCTGGCTATTATAATATTAAAACCCAGAGATTAAAGAATCTCCTCACAATGATTCGCAACTGCTACTCCGGGAAACTAGAAGATTTACTTGCCGACAGTACAGAGAATGCCAGAAGCCAGCTTCTCGGAGTGAAAGGTATCGGCCCGGAAACGGCAGATTCCATTCTTTTATATGGAGGAGGGCATCCCATCTTTGTCGTTGATGCCTATACCCATCGTATATTTTCTCGGCATCAACTGGTACCAGAGGAATCGTACTACGAAGAAATTCAGGATATCTTTATGGATTCACTGCCCATAGAAGCGCAACTTTTCAATGAATACCACGCCTTAATTGTCCGAATAGGAAAAAATTATTGCAAGAAAAACAGACCATTATGCGAGTCATGCCCTCTACAGAAATTCTTGCATCAATAGAGGTAAAGACGTTCTAATTACATAAAAATTATCACCAATATCTTTAACGCTTTTCGTCTTGATACCAAAGAAACTGGCGACATATTCCTCGAATAATCTTTGCTTCTCGTGAGGTAAGTCTCATCCTACCAAAAAACTGACGGATATTCGTCATCCAGTAATTGTGGCTTTTTTCTTCAAGAAAATCAACACGAAGCAATGCCTCTTCGACGTGACCATACATCCCTTCCAATTCAAAAGAAGAGGCAATAGAAGGTTTAGGCGGCAAAGCACTGGGCTCATATATCAATTGGTAATAGAGTTCATAGCAATGAATGGCCACAGCCTGGGCCAGATTAAGTGAAGAAAAGTCTGCGGTAGGAATGGCTGAAATATACTGGCAATATTTTATCTCATCATTGGTAAGTCCAGTATTCTCGGGACCAAACATGATGGCCACCTGATTATTTTCCAGCTCGGGGAGAATAGTTTCAACCAGCTTTCTTGGTGACATTTCTAAAATACGTTTTCGCCCGTTTCTCGCAGTGGTCGCCGCAATAATCGAAAAAGGCTCCAAGGCTTCGGGCAAAGAGGCATGAAGCTCCATGCTATCAAGAAGATGAGCAGCCTTATGAGTAGCCATCTTCGCCATGGCCTCACGTTCTGGCAGTTCATCTCGCACCAAAATAAGCCGATGTATCCCCATGTTGAAGGCAATACGGGCTGCAGCACCAACATTTTCCGCATATTTAGGGCGAACCAGAACGAGGGCAATATTGTTAAGCTGCGAATTTTCGTGATGCATGGCTTGTCTGTTATAAAAACAAAAAGAGACCAAATTCGTTAGAATCTGGTCTCTTCATATGGTCTTACCGAAATAAAACAACGGTGGGCTTAATCTGACTGAGCGGTACTATCAAGTGATATCTTACTGATTTTCTGGTAAGTTTCAGCCTGTTTGTCAGCAGAAGTTGGCATGAGGCGCTTTAACAGAGGAACCACGCCGCTCTCGGATTTCTCAAAGAGATTTTCTGCTTCTTTGAGAGTAACCTGCCATGCAGGTGCAAAACCCGGTGCTTTCTCAAACATAATATCAATAGCCGTTTGATAAATATAGTATTGACGAATCTCTCTACGACCAGGCTTTTGATTTAGAGACTGCACGGTAATTCGCAAATTGTCTCGTTCTTGCTTTAATTGTGCCAACTCATTTTTACGACGCTCATTTTCACTGGAATCAATTTCCAGCTTGGTGTGAAGATGCGCCCTGAGTCTATCAATCTCCTTGACCATTTCCCGCCGGCGCAACAGGCCACGGAAGTAAACAATCACACAAACAAGAATACCGATTGCCAGACCTTTTGCGAAAGGATTCCCGAGAATACTCATAAACCAGCTAGTTTCTTCCATCGTTATTCATCCTCCTAAGCGACCGAGGCAAAGCCTCTTGGTGAAGTGGTGATACTGGAACGTATTTTCCTTCCTACTCAACACTTGTACTTCGAAATTTACAGGCAAGTCAAGAGGCAAATAGTTAGAAAGGCCTTTCTTTTCAGGCTGTTCAAGACAAAACCCCCGTGTTTTTGATTACTTCGTGCTTGTAGGGCTGAAAATAATACGCATTTTATTTTTATCAATATATGCCACTGTTACCTCAATGAGATCACCAATTTGATAGATAGCACCGCCACTTTGTCCAATGATCCGATAGTTTTTTGCATCATAAAGATAAAAATCATCGGGGAACTGTTCCAGTGGAATGGCACCTGAGATACAAGAATCTAACAATTCAACAAACAGAGCAAAGTCAGTAACCCCAGAGATTACCGCTTGAAAGTTTTCCCCAAGATGTCTTCCCATGTACATGAGTTTTAGTCTGTCATTGATCTCTCTTTCGGTGTCAATGGCACGGCGCTCCCGACCTGAAAGAAAAACAGCCTGTTCTTCTTTTAATAAAGGAAGTGATATATCTTTTTTTTCTTCCTTTTCTCGTATCATTTTAACAAGTTCTCTATGAACCAAGAGGTCAGGATAGCGTCTAATCGGTGAGGTGAAATGGGTATAATTTCTTGAGGCCAGGGCAAAATGTCCCTTGTTCTCCATGGAATAACACGCCTGCTTCATGGTACGAAGCAGCAGCGTATTTACCACATACTGTCTCGAAGAATTTTCACAGCTGGCAAGTACCGTGCGAAACCACTCTGGCTCCATCATAAATTCAGGAAGTTTCAATCCTATTTTCTTTGTAAAGTCAATAAACTCAGAAACCTTTACATGATCTGGGGCTTCATGGATACGGTACAAAACCTCTCGCTTGTTCTCCGAAAATGTCTCTGCCACCGCCTCATTTGCTGCAAGCATAAATTCTTCAATGATCTGATGAGCAAAGCTCCGTGTTGCTTTATGAACCGTCGCCACCACTCCATCTGCTGCAAGCTCGATTTTCGGTTCTGGAAGAGTAAATCCGATGGCTCCCCGTGCGGTACGTCGTGCCAAAAGAAGCCGGGCAAGTTGGGCAGCATCATTGAGCATTGTGATACAACACGCATCGTATTCTGCGACCGAAACGTGATCATTATTGAGAATTTCATGCACCTCATTATAACTGAGTCTTTTTTTGCTGGTAATAATGCTACGAAAAAAACTTTTCTTACATCGTTTACCCTGCCGATCAAAATCAAGAACAGCGGTAATAGCAAGACGATCTTCGTCTGGCACAAGGCTACAAAGATCATTTGAGATCTTCTCTGGAAGCATTGGAATCACCCGGCCAGGAAAATAAATTGAAGTACCACGTCGATACGCCTCTTGATCCAATGCACTATGCGGTGTGACATAATGAGAAACATCTGCTATCGAAACATAGAGCCTGAATTTATCTCCTTTTTTTTCCACGGCAATGGCATCATCAAAATCCTTGGCATCTTCACCATCAATGGTCACATAGTATATGTCCCGAAGATCTTTTCTTTTTTCGGAGTATGAACGAGAACTGGCCACATCAGCTTCCCGAAGAGCCTCTTTACTAAAAACGCAAGGGAGCTGAAATCGTTCAACGACAAACCGCATCTGAACATCAATATTTTCAGGTGCCCCAAGATATTCCACAATTCTTCCAGACAAGATCTCTGCCGGAGCCTCAGTGCGATTAAAGCTGGCAATAACAGCATCTCCTTCTCGAAGTTGCGGATAGTTATCTCGACAAACCCTTATGGAAAAAGGGCAACGGGGATCTTCTGGAACAACCAGCCCCAACGCACCATATTCCTGAAAGAAACCGGCCACGGTACTCGAGCGTCGTGTGATAATGGCAACGACCACACCTTCCGGTCGCTTTGAACTATTCTCCACCTGTATCAACACCACATCCTGGTGCATCGCTCCGCCAGTTTTTCTCATCGGAACGTAAACATCCTCAGCGAGCCCAGCCGCAACAAACCCAAACCCTCTGGGATGAATCGTTATTGGTCCTGTAAAAAGCGGGGCTTTAGGAGCAATGGCAAAACTTTTTTTCCCACTCTGTCGAATGAGACCTTCGCAAACCAACTGACCGAGGAGAGTTGTGATTTGAGTATCACTATTACGTTTCCGTGATACAATCTTGCTCATTTCCTGGAGAGTAAGCGGCTGTTGTGCCCGAAAAAGTGCTGCCAAAATCCGGTGTTTCATACTTTTTTCTAAAACATTTTTTCGCAATATCCGTCTTCCTCTGGAAGAACCCTTTTTCTTGTGTCGCTGTCTTTTTGGGGGCATAATTATTTTTTTTTACCTCTGTGACTGGAATTCTGTTAAGCTAGAAAGTTCGTGGTCTGTTTTTGAGAGTCTAGCATTATTTTGATTTTTCAACATTAAGATAAAGCGGGTATTGGCAACATGACAAAATCCACACAACGCAAGAAAGAAGCGCCCAAAATTCCCTTTGATATGAACGGTTATCGTAAAGTAATGAAAGACTTTTTACATGACGTTCCGAATCAAGATGTCTTCTGGGATGCCCTGGATTTTGCCGAAGAGGCTCATGATAACCAATGGCGCAAATCTGGAGATGCCTATATTTTGCATCCCTGTTCTGTTGCTAAAATTATGATCGAAGAGATGGATATCTCGCATCCTGAAATTTTGGCAGCAGCTCTTCTCCACGATACCGTAGAAGACGTAGAAGAAGTAACCGGAGAGGTGGTTGGCGAGCGATTTGGCAGTTATGTTCAAGCTATTGTTGAGGGGTGTACAAAGGTTACTCACGTTTCAGGAGACAAACAATTAACCGCAAAACGCACCCACCGAAAAATCTTTTCAGGAACCTCACGTCGTCCCGAGGTCATGCTGTGGTCTGTTTAACATGAAACGGGAAATGTATAATATTGCCTTGCTGGTAAAATTTCCCTCACAAGGCAAAAAACTAAACAACTATATCAAACAGTTACGGAATGGCCCATTGGGAAGCAAGGTTTTGTTGGGTATTCGTGAGACTCTGTGGAATTACGAATTAACTGCCGAAGTATCGCTACGCACCAAAGGATTATGGGCCTATTATGATGCGCCCAACCATCTTCTGCTCAATCAAATTGAGACCCCAATGGAGGTTCTCATCGTAGTCAAAGACCTACACTCCTGTTATCGGGCTCTTGGCATTGTCAACGAGACCTTTCTCCCTATCCCAAGAACTATCCGTGATTTTATTGCCAATCCCAAGCCAACAGGATACCAGGGACTCCATGCCAGAGCTATTATCGAAGGCAAAAAGTTTCTTTTTAAGATCCGTACCGAAACCATGGCTCGAACGGCCCAACGTGGTCGATTTCGCAACTGGACTTCAAAGTCAGGACTCAAAGAAAAATTTCTAAAAGAAATTCGTGAATTCTTTGAGGTTCTTGGTTCGTATGATTCATTTTCTTATCGTGATATGATCGCCGCCAGTGGCAAAAAAGAAGTCTATGCCTACACACCGCAAGGTGATTTATTCCTGTTACCATACCGCTCTACAGTGCTTGATTTTGCGTTTAAAGTACATACCGAAATTGGCCGCACCTGCCTAGGAGCCAATATTCGCGGCACCCGGGTTGGCCCTGACCATATAATTCCTGATGGAGGAATTATAAAAATAATTCGAGATACAAAACCGGTACGTTTCGAACAGGACATACTCAAAATCTGTCAAACCCCCAGAGCCCGAGCCGAGTTAACAAAAGACTTTAAGGAACGGCGACGCAAGGTAACCAGAAACATTGGAGCTTCGTTACTTCGTCAGGAAATGCTGCGCTACGGTTTTCCTTTTGATGTCTTTGAAGGAGTCTCTCTTGGTCCCGCTCTTCGCCTGTTTCGACTTGAAGATGTTGACGAACTCTACTGCCGTATCGGCGAAGGAAAACTCCGATTATACGAAGTAATGCTACAGCTCAAAGAAAAATTCTTTAATGGAGTTTCACCGCATCCCACCCCTACAGGTCTTTTTAATCAGATCCAGTTGACCACTCTCGATCCTGTATGCATAAAACTCTCTTCCTGTTGTCGCCCTAATCCTGCAGCAAAGGGAAATCTTGGCCTATTAACCAAGGTTGGGCTTTCCATCCATCATAAAGACTGTTCTCGTTTTAAAGAAATTCAATGCCGCAGAGATGATATTGTTGATGTGAGCTGGGATCTCTGGGCAACCAAAGTACACCACCAACAGGAATTGTATATTACATCAGCACTACGAAAAGATGTCATGGCAACCCTTGGTAAACTTCCTGAAAACGCAAAAATACATGCTCT
>PDWJ01001538.1_pt1 | contig 28216 bp, 23 predicted proteins | sample 1430881 | NCBI WGS metagenome assembly PDWJ01 (sample SAMN01162460, study PRJNA174530) | Oral metagenome, whole genome shotgun sequencing project. | biome: Marine environment; feature: Marine mammal; material: Swab sample of the gingival sulcus; isolation source: swab sample of gingival sulcus...
TGCTCATAAAATTGACACTTTTGAAACATCAATTTTGCCATACGATGATTGTTGTACTCTATTCCTACCCCCAAATCCAAATACAAAAGCAAAGAAAAAGTATCTTGAGATTGAGGAAAAAAAGGTAAATATTGAAGAGATTGTAAAAAAAGCTGTTGATACTGTTGAAATTATAGATCTATAATATGTTTTGTGATATAAAAACAAGAAAGCCACTTGCTAGAGTGGCTTTCTTGAATTAATAGAATCTAATAATAAGATCTATTTTGACATAATTATTATTATACTAAAAAACTATTGGTTCTATTTCAAAATCAGGTTAAATATCATCATCTTTTATATTTTGGTAAAGAGTAGCATCTTCTTCACTTATATTCATAAGTTGTGACACTTCTGTAGGATTATACCCCTTTTCAAGAAGATCAAAAACTTTTCTTGCCTTAGAATCAGTTGGCATTGAGGTTTCACTTGATTGTTTTACGGAATCCTTTAAACTCTCATCTTTCATTTTTTTTCTTTTGAAACTTTCAAGAGATTCCTCCTCAATGCCCTCTTCTTGACTTATAATATTTGAGATCTCTTTTTCACTAAAAAAAGGTTGTTCATAATCCTCATCTTTATTATCAATATCTTTTATTTCGGACAGTTGATCTGATGAAAATATCCTTGAAATTTCACTATTTATGCTACCTTTTTCAGAAAAGGATATATTTTGTATAGATCTTGAATCATTATTCTTTTTACTATTGTTAGCAAACAGAGCATCTATATTACTCTGATCTACAACCTTGGAAGATTCATTACTTGCTTCTACACTCTTACCATTGTTAGCAAATAAAGCATCTATATTACTCTGATCTACAACCTTGGAAGATTCATTACTTGCTTCTGAACTCTTACCATTATTAGCAAACAAAGCATCTATATTACTCTGGTCTACAACCTTAGAAGACTCATTACTTGCTTCTACACTCTTACCATTATTAGCAAATAAAGCATCTATATTACTCTGATCTACAACTTTAGAAGATTCATTACTTGCTTCTACACTCTTACCATTGTTAGCAAACAAAGCATCTATATTACTCTGATCTACAACCTTAGAAGATTCATTACTTGCTTCTACACTCTTACCATTATTAGCAAATAAAGCATCTATATTACTCTGATCTACAACTTTAGAAGATTCATTACTTGCTTCTACAGGTATATCATTAACAGAATTTTCTTTTTTATATTTATCAGATATAACTTTTTCAATTTCATTTACTTCATTGATAGGTGTACTACCTTTATCAAGTAAATTTTTATTATAATCAAAAATATCACTAAATCTATTTTGAATATTTTTCCTATAATCAATAATATCTTTTTCGTTAAAATTTTCATAATATGAATCTTTTAGCTGAAAGTTTTCATTCTCAATATTATGATTTGGAGTTTCAACATTAGTCTCATCAAAACTATTATTTGTTTCAACTTCCGTTTTGTCTTCTTCTAAACTTTTTTGAGGTAGAGGTTCTTTTGTTTCAGTTGTTAAAAACTCACTCCTTTTTTCAATATCCTCTGTAATTTGATCTTCAAAAGAATCTTTTTTATTCTCAACAGCAGATTGGTTTTTATTATCAAAATTAGAATCAGTAAAACTATTATTTACTTTTACTCTGTTAAGAATTTCTGTATTTTCTTCAAGATCTTCATTTTCCTCTCTTAGAGATTTAATTTGTTCTTTTAAATCGTCACTAAAAAGAATCTCATCTTCATCATTAATTTCATTAAGCTCTAAATCACTTTCAAAATCAGGTAACTCTGTAAATTCATATGAATCTTCCATTACAAGAGGAACATCATCCTCATCATCTTCGGTATCAGATTCAGAATTAACATCTCTAACATCTACATCATTAAAACCTAACCCCTCCTCCTCTATATCTTCCTCTTTAATATTTTCTAAATCTTCAACATTTTTTTCATCAAAATCTATGTCAAAAAGAGAGGCTGCAAACTCAACCTCATCTACACCTATTTTAAGCTTTTCAGCAATTTGATTTTTTGAAAAACCTTCACTTGCCAACTGCTTTATTTGATCAGATTTATCCTCACTATCTTCATCATTTTCATTGGAAATCATATCGATTACTTCGTTAACATCACTTATATCAATTTTAAGGATATCTGATATTTCTCTTGATCTTTTATTTTCGTTATAAAGTTTTCTTATATCAGGTATTAATCCTGAAATATCATAGCTTTTTTCCTTATTTGACACCTCTCTTTTTATTCCGTTATCCACTCCTCCATTTTTACTTATAAGGAATGAAACAGCATCAACACTTAAGGATAGAGCATCAGCAATATCCTTATTACTGAGACCTTCATTATGCAACTCATACACTTTAGATTTTTGATCAGGGTTTACAGGATTCTCTTCGGTGTTATCTTCAAGATATTTGACACCTTTTTTAAACTCCTCCTCTTCTCTATCTGCATCTTCTGAATCAAACTCTTTATCCAAATTTTCATAAAACTTTTTATTTGCATTTGATCTTATCTTAAAAAATAGGATTATAGTTATAATAATAAGTATAGGAGAACCATAAACTATTATTTCATAACTACTTAATTTAGGAAAAATAGATTCTGTAGTTTCGTTTATTTCAGGAGGATTATTTAATAATACCTCTTTATTTTCATTATTTTCCTTTTGATCAACTATTTCAGGTGTACTTGTAATAATATAATTGTATATGAGTTCTGCATCATATTTTTTATCAAACAGATTGTATATATGTGCCAATTTAACTTTAATCTTTAAATTATCGGGATCTTTTTCTGATCTTTCCTTGAGTAGCTGGATAAGCTCTTCACGATCTATCTCTTTACCCTTTTTAAGCTCCTTAAAAAGAGCATCTGAATATTTTATGATTAAATCATCATCTAAAGTATTGTTTTTTTTATAATCTTTAATATATCTAATAAAATTTTCAAGATCATTTTCTTCATAAAGATTAAGCAACAACTTTTTATCTATAACTTCTCGAGAGGTGTTTTTGCTATCATTTTCAATAGTATTACCCTTTTTCTTAAAATCAATAACTACTTTAAAAAAATTATTACCGGTAAGATCTTCAACTTTATAGGAAATATTTTTCTTAAAGCTTATTTTTACTATACAACTCTCTTTATCTTCAGAAACAGAATAACCTGATACTAAGTTTCCGTCCGTTTTATCCTTTTTAAAAGTATTACTTTTACTGCAACTATCAACTGTAAATATTAGGTTTGATTCTTCCTTACTAAGAAAATATTTTACCCTCTTATCAAAATCTAAAACAACTCTTCTTTTTTTTTCATGTACGCCATACCTTATAGATTTTAATTCATAAGAGAATAGAAAATATGGTATTGCTAGAAGAATTATTAGTTTGTATGGCATTATTAACCTTTATTATAGAGTTATCTTAAAACATTTATATTTGTTCATAATCTCATGATATAGTTATTTATATCATAAAGAATCTATTACAAATATAAGTATTATTATTTAATAAAAAGAGAAAATTAACCTTTTATATCTATATTTTTCCCTTTTGTTTTAAATTTTTTATATCTATCCCTTTTCTTACCTCTTTTTTTATCTTCGTTATCTTCATTATCCAAACTATCGTTATCCTCTTCTTCTACCTCATTCTTTTTTGAGCTTTTAATCTTTTCACTCTCTTTACTTTTTGAGACTTTTTCGGAATCCTTTGTAAATTTCTTTAATGTTTCTTCAGCTATTGCTTCACTTTGATTTTTACTACTTTTTTTAATAGAATCAAAAATCATTTCAACTATCTGGGTTTTGGAAATATTTTCCGATATATGAGTTGCTTTTCCCATAATAGCTTCTTAACAATAGCAGATTACTTAAGATAAAAACAATCAGATTCACCTAGAAAACAATTGGGGTTTACCCAAGATTAGATTAGATGGAATTTTGATAGTCTCTTATCCTATTTCTTAACAATATTATTACTTTGGTGTGTATTTGGGAAACTCTTGATTCTGTTAATCCTAATACTTGACCTATCTCTTTTAGTGTTAAGTTTTCATAGTAGTAGAGTGCAATAACATTTCTTTCGTTTTCCTTTAACTGCTTTATAGCTTTAACTAAAATACCCTTTAACTCCTTAATCTCACTCTCTTCATCCGGAGATTTTTGATTATTATCGGATATTTTATCCAAAAATGATAAAGTTTTACTTTCATCATCCTCATTTTTATTATAATCAAGAGAGAGTATGGAAACAACTTTAACCTCGTTTACAAGTTCATAATAGCTGTCAATGTCCATATTTAACTCTTCTGCTATCTCAATATCTGTAGGTATTCTCTGTGCCTTTTTTTCAGCATTTCTTATACCCTTTTCAAGCATATTACTCTTTTCTCTAATACCTCTCGGCATCCAATCCATTTCTCTAAGACCATCTAAGATAGCACCTTTAATCTTAATGTTTGCATAAGTATTAAATTTACAACCTTTGTCAGTATCAAAGTTATCAATAGCATTTATTAAACCTATAAGTCCGTTTGAAATAAGATCATCTTGAGAAACAGTCTCAGGTAAGGAGATCATCATTTTCCCGGCAATGAGTCTAACTAGGGGTATATAATTAAAAAGAAGTTTTTCTTTTACTTTGCTATTATCCCTATTTTTTAGATATTTTTCCCAAAGTATATCTAACTCATTACTCATTGCCTAACTTTCCTTCATTACTCTCCGTTTTAAACAGTCTTTCGTACTGTTTTTTCTCCTTCTCCTCTTCAAGCTCTCTTTTCAGCCTTTCCTGTTCTTCAATAACTTTTTTTAGTTGCTCTCTAGCTAAAAATCTTTTACACATATCCTCTCTAACAATATCTATTTTTGCTTTAAGAAGTGTTTTAATCAAAAAATAGTTTATAGTTAAGAGAATAATTGAGGAGAGGGAAAATATAATAATAGCATTAATTAGATAAACTCTATAATCTCCACCATTGAGAAATGAACCTATTATATAAATAATAGAAACAATTAAGTTTATTCTAATTATCATACTTTCCATTAGTTTAATATCTTCCTAAACATAGATGTTTCAGAATCGGAATTTTCTCCCGAATTTTTATTGGACTTTATGATATCCATTGCAATTTGCCATAGATCTCTTGAAGCAGGTGTTCTATCATTCAAAAGGAAAAAAGGAGTTTGATTTCTTATGGCATTTGTAACATTTGCATCCCTTCTTATATAACCCTTATACTCAATATTTTTTTGAAGATAATGGGAAGCAACAATTTTAAGTTTCTCTCCAATCTCTTTTCCCTCTTTTTCATCACTAACCATGTTAATGACAACAGATATATTTGTTCTTTCCTTAAGTGAAGTTATAGTTTTTATGGAAGCATAAGCATCCGTAAAAGCTGTTGGTTCACTTGTAGTAACGACTATCACCTCATCTGAGTTTAATGCAAAATCTATGACATCTTCACCAATTCCTGCACCTGTATCAATTAAAATATACTCATAATTTAGTTCAAGCTCAGCTAACTCTTTTTCAATTCTATCTTTAACAAAGCTTCCTTTCTTCAAAAGCTCAAGATCTCCACTTGAAGCAGGCATTATAGTTAAACCTCCCGGAGCCTTAATGAGAATCCTTTCCAAAGGTTGATCATTGCTAATAATATCTCTAAGAGTCATTTGGGGAACTAACCCTAAAAGAATATCTATATTTCCAAGATTTATATCCGCATCTATCAACAGAACTTTTTTATTCATTTTTGACAGTATGAGTCCAAGATTTAAAGAGAAACTACTCTTTCCAACACCACCTTTGCCACTTGTAATAGCTATTCTCTTAATATTTTTATTTTTTCTCGCTTCAAATCGATTCTTTCTTAATCTGGAAGCTATATTTCTCAGTTTTTTTGCTTGATCGTTTTCCATAACTCCTCAAAACTACATCTTTATTTTTTCAGGGTATAAAATAAAATTGGATACATCTCTACCATCTACCTCTCTTATATCTTCGGGAACATTTTGCCCATAGGTTATATATGAAAGAGGTATTTTACATTGCTCGTAAATATTTAGAAGAGATCCATAGGTTGTTGTTTCATCAAGTTTTGTATAGATAATCCTATTGTAACCTACAGAACTAAACCTTTTAATAATATCATCTAAATCTCTATCTCTTGTGTTTGCACTCAGAACAAGACATATATCCTGCACTTTTCCTTCATACATTATCTTTTTTAGCTCGGCCATCTGTTCAACATTTTTTTGAGATCTTCCGGCGGTATCAATAAGTATATAATCGTAGGAATCAAACTTAATTAGTGCTGATCTTATCTGCTCCGGCTTATAGATAACCTCAAGAGGAATATTTGTTATCTTTGAGTAGGTTTTTAGCTGCTCAACAGCAGCAATTCTATAGGTATCAGCCGTAATAAGAGCTACCTTCTTTTTACCAAAAATAGTTTTATTAAATGCCATTTTTGCAAGTGTTGTTGTTTTCCCAACACCCGTAGGACCTACAAACGCAATTACTTGAGGACCTGCAAAATCAGATCTATCTTCAAGAGATTCAACACTTAATCTCTTCTCTATTTCAGAATACACTGCATCATTTATCAAAGAGTCATCTAAAAAATCATCACCCTTAAAGTTCATGTAAATATGCATCATAATATCTTTGTTTATTCGTTCTGAAACACCACTCTCTTTTAACCTTATGTAGAAGGGAACCAAAGAGTCAGGAAGGTTTGGCATTTCGTTGTATTTAATATGATTGCTCATATGATCAAGCTTTTTATCTATTTTGCTTAGATCATTTTTAAGATCCATAACTTTAAAGCTTTTCTCAATCTCTTCTATAAAATCTTTGCTTTGAGGCTTTTCATTATTAAAGATCTCTTTATTAAACTTCTTATCCTTAATAACAGATTGTTTGTTCCTCTCTTGCATGTTTTCAAACTTTTTCTGTTCAAATGACGGAATTGGCGTATTATCGACAGCAGCAGTGACCTCATAAAGATGTTTAGTATCGCTAAAATCAAAAATTCCCCCCTGGGCAACCTTTTCGGATTTCAAAATTATTGCATCACTGCCAAGAGACTCTTTTACTTTGTTCATTGCCTCTCGCATAGTTTCACCGGTGAATTTTTTTATAATCATTTTTCTTAATTCCGTTAATTTAAATTTATTAAAGTAAAAATGCTTTCTATCTATTCATACCTATTCAATTTTTAAATTCTCATACTACCCTCCAACCGAATATATAGAGTTTATCTGAATATTTGTAGTTAGTTCTGAAAATGAAAGGATTACAAGATCAGGAAGATATGGATCGGTTAATTTTTTCAAAAATTTTCTTATAGATGGAGAGCATATTAGTATAGGCATATTACCGCTCATGGTCATCATCTCCATTTTTTGATTAATGTCCTCTATAAAAGATGTTATTAAATTTGGTGGAAGATTAAAAGTTTCACCTTTGGCAGAAGCATTTTTCACTCCCTCATTTATCATCTGTTCAACTTGAGGATCCAATGTCATACATGTTATTTTATCATCATCATCTTGAAATTTTTTTGTTATTGTAGCTGCTAGAGTTTGTCTTACAAGCTCAGTTAAAGTCTCAAAATCTTTGGTGTACTGGGTATAGTCAGAAAGAGATTCTAAAATTAAACTAAGATCTCTTACCGGTATACCCTCTTTAAGTAGTGATTGAAGAACTTTTTGAACAACACCCAGAGATATAACGGAAGGAATAAGCTCTTCCACAACCGTTTTATGCTCTTTTTTTAGATTTTCAATGAGATGAGATGTCTCCTCTCTTGAAAGAAGCCTGTGAGCGTTCTTTTTCACTATCTCCATAATATGGGTTGAAAGTACAGAAGCAGGTTCAATTATTGTTAAACCTATAATTTCGGCCTCCTCCTTATATGTTACATCAATCCATTTTGCGGGTAAACCGTATGTAGGCTCAACAGTAGCTTCTCCAACAATATTTTGATCATCAATATTCATAGGATTTAATGCCATATATTTGTTTGTATATATGGAACCGCTACCCTCTGTAATGCCTCTTATTTTTATCAGATACTCATTTGGTCCCAGCTGAATATTATCTCTAATTCTTATAGGAGGGATAATAATCCCTAATTCCGATGCATACTGTTTTCTAATCATAGTTATTCTATCTATTAAATCTCCTCCCGCACTACTGTCAGCAATAGATATAAGATCATAACCTATCTCAAGTTCAAGAGGATCTACTTTTAGAAAATCTTCAACCTTTTCAGGTTTATTACTCTCCTCAATTCCTGCCTGCTTAGCTTTCTCCTCCTCATTCTTTTTCTCTATTACCACCTTATTTATATCTTTTTTTCTCACAAAATAGGAAACAGAAGCTAAAATAATAGAAATAAAGGTAAAAGGTATAAATGGAAGTCCCGGAACCAAAGCAAAGAAAAAGGTAACCGTCGAAGCAATAGCCAATGCTTTCCAACTCCAGATAAGTTGCCCTATCATCTCTGAACCCATATCATTCTTTGATGCGGCTCTGGAAACAATAATACCCGCCGATGTTGATATAATCAGAGCAGGAATGGAACTTACAAGACCATCACCAATGGTTGATATTGTGTATATGGGAAGGGCTTTTGTCCACTCAAGACCATCATAAAAAATACCCATTGAAATTCCACCGACAATATTTATTCCGGTTATAATCATTCCGGCAGTAGCATCACCCTTTACAAACTTACTGGCACCATCCATAGCACCGTAAAAATCCGCTTCACCTCTAACTCTCTCCCTTCTTCTTGTAGCTTCCTCTTCGGTAATAATTCCATTTTGAAGATCTGCATCTACAGCCATCTGTTTTCCGGGCATAGCATCAAGGGTAAATCTTGCTGCAACTTCGGCAATTCTTGTAGAACCATTGGTTATAACCTTAATATTGATAATCATCAAAATTAGAAACATAATAAGACCTACAATTATATTTCCTCCGGCAACAAATTCTCCAAATGCCTGTACCATTTTACCAGCATCACCTTTATTACCAATAATCATACGGGTTGTGCTGACATTTAGAGCCAATCTAAAAAGGGTTATGACAAGTAAAAGTCCGGGGAAAACAGAAAAATCTGCAGGGGATTTATTGTACATTGAAACTAAAATTACTATTAGAGATATTGAAAAATTGATTGCAAGAAGCAGATCTATTAAGAAAGTTGGTATAGGTATAACAAGCATTGCCACTATGGAGATTACTCCAAATGCAAAAGCAACATCAGATCTTTTACCAATATTTTCTAAAAATGACTCCATTACTTCCTTTACTTTTTCTTAATCTTGTAGATATAAGCTAATACTTCAGCTACTGCTTTAAAGAACTCCTCCGGGATCTCTTGATCAAGCTCCACCTTTTTATACAACCCCCTTGCCAGAGGAGGATTTTCCATTATGGGCACATCATTTTCCATAGCTATGGTTTTTATTCTATCTGCTATAAGTCTTAAACCTTTTGCAACAACTTTAGGACTCTGCATCTCCCCCGGTTTATACTTTATAGCAACCGCAACATGGATAGGATTTGTAATAATAACATCTGCTTCGGGAACCTTTTCCATCATTCCACCCATATAGGTTTGCATCTGCTTTTTGGCAATTTTTTCCTTTATCTCCTTGGGCATATCATAATTTTTTTGCTCCTCTTTTACTTCCTGTTTGGTCATTTTCATATCGTTTGTAAATTTCCAACTGGAGTAAAGTTTATCAAGAATAGCTAAAACAACCAGAACAGCGGTAATTCTTATAAGAAGTGTCATAATAACATCTGTTGCATAGGCAAATATCTCCACAACAGTGAAATCAATAAGTAGCATAAAGTTATCAATCTCTTCTTTTATTGTTATGTAGCCTACAAATGTTGTAATAACAGTCTTTAAAAGATCTTTTGTTAGCTGAACAAGGATATCAAGGCTAAAAAATCTCTTATAAAAGCTTTTAGGGTCAAAGAACTTTTCAAACTTAGGAACAAGAGGCTCCGTAGTCCATAAAAAACCTATTTGAGCAATGTTTGATACTATAGCTACAAATCCTATGGTTAGTAGGACAGGCATTATGATTGAAGCTACAGCTCCAACGCCTTCAAGAAAGTAGATCCTAACACTCTCAACATTGAGCTCAATCTTTGAACTCTCCAATATGATTCCTTGCATAATTTGTGCCAGAGAACTCTTAATGGTGGGGCCGTAGAGGTACAAAGATAGTATGGAGACTATTAAAACCGATATGGAGTTTATCTCTTGTGATTTTGGAACGTTTCCCTTCTCTCTTGCTTTTTCAAGCTTATAGGAGGTTGGGAGTTCACTTTTTTCCATTCCTGATTCATCTTCAGCCAAATTGTATCCTCAATTTTTATAAAAAACGGCAAAAAAGGGAGAGAATAATAGTAAAAAGTACTCTCATAATATTTCAAAAATAGAGTGTCAAAGAGATATCTGCAAACTTTATTTGGTAATTTTCCAGCTACTCATAAAAATAATTTTTTTAGATTAAGTATTACCTAATATTTTTCTAACTCTGTTGAAGTGATTTAAGTTTTTCTATTTTTTTCAATAGATATCATTTAAGAATGAATAGATGAGGTGTAATTTAATTTAACCTAAAAATCATAAGTTTATAGCTACTCTTAAGAAAGTAATACTTTCATTTGAATATAAAGTTTCTTATTTTCATATAAATTAATTTTAATTGTGGGTTTATATGGCAAAAATAGAGATCTTATCTGATAATCTTATTAACAAAATAGCTGCGGGAGAGGTAGTTGACAGACCTGTTTCTATAGTAAAAGAGCTTGTAGAAAACTCTTTAGATTCCGGTGCTGATTCTATTACTATAAACATTAAAGATGGAGGAAAATCTCTCATACATATAAAGGATAATGGCTCCGGAATGGATGAAGATGATCTTCTTTTGGCATTTGAGAGACATGCTACATCTAAAATATGCAGCTATGAGGATCTTCTTTCTTTAAGTACTATGGGGTTTAGAGGTGAGGCTCTACCAAGTATTGCGTCTGTATCAATGGTTGAAATGAGTTCAAAACCAAAAGATAGTAATATTGGAAATGTTATAAGCATAAAAGGTGGTCAAATACAATTTGTTAAACCAACAACAATTAATGGATCTACAGATATAAAAGTTAAATCTCTATTTTACAATGTTCCTGCCAGAAGAAAGTTCTTAAAAGACCCTCAAAAAGAGTATAGATTTATATACACCTATTTTAAAAAACTTGCTCTTTCAAGAAATGATATAAACCTTAAATTTCTTTCAAATGAGAGAACTGTTTTTGAACTTCCTAAACAGAGTTTGGAGGAGAGAATTACATCTGTTTTTAGAGAAATTAGTGAAGAGAACTTAATATATATTGAAAAATCCTACAGGAATGTTAAACTGAGAGGTTACATAGGGAAAAAAGAGATTTCAAGAAAGAGTAAAGATAATCAGTTTCTATTTGTTAACAATAGAATTATTGAGAGTAAAATAATATCATATTCTGTATTTCAAGGATATAAAAATTTGATAGATCCGGGTTACTACCCTTTCTTTGTACTCTTTATAGATCTTCCACCTGAAGATATTGATGTTAATGTACACCCTTCAAAGATTGAAGCTAAATTTAAGGATGAAAATAGTATAGCTTTCTTTGTTAAGAACAGTGTATTTGAGGAACTTTCAGGTCAACAAACTCTTGTAAATATAACTCTTGATGATGATAAAGAAAAACAGCTTGAAATACCGGAGATTAAAAGTAATTATGAAAAGAGTTCTGTTGATGAGGTTTTGGAAGAGCTTGAACTATTTGATAAATCTGAAACAGTTTCATCCATGCCTAGAGATATAGAGAGAAGAGAATCTTACAAACCTTTCAACTCTCCATCAAAAATAAAAGTGGATAAAGTTTTGGAAGAGAAAGAGCATTATTTAAGACCTCAAAGAAGAGGGATTGATATATTAAAGTTCAATAATGAGAGGATTATTTCTGAAAATATATGGCAGTTAAATAAAAAATATATATTTATGGAGATGGAATCGGGTGTTACAATTATTGATCAACATGTAGCTCAAGAAAGGATCTTTTACGAAAAGGCTTTAAAAAGTTTTGATGACGAGAATATGAGTTCTCAGATTTTACTATTTCCCGTAAAGGTTGAGCTTTCCTATGAAGATGCTCAAACTCTTGAGGAGATATCTACATATCTAACTTCAGTTGGATTTACAATCTCTCACTTTGGCGGGAATACATACATAATTGAGGGAACTCCGATATCTGTTGTTCATGGAAATGAAGAGAAGGAGTTGAAAGAGATTATTGATTACTACGTAAAGTACAGAGAAAAAAGAATGAGCGTGAGAGAATCTGTTGCAGCCTCCTATGCTTGTAAAAGATCTATTAAAGCCGGAGACAGGTTAACTAAAGATGAGATGCTTTCTCTTATCAATGAACTTTTCATGTGTAAGTTTCCACATGTTTGCCCTCACGGGAGGCCTATAATAGTTAATCTTAGCTTAAAAGAGATTGATAAGAAGTTTATGAGAACTTAGATGGAATCAATAAAAGATTTAGATATACCTATAATTGTTGGACCTACAGCATCGGGTAAAACAGAAATTGCCATAAGATTTGCCGAAAAGTATGGTTATGAAATAATATCTGCCGATTCCAGACAATTTTTTAAAGAGATGAATATTGGTACTGCAAAACAGAGTAACTATGAACTTTCAAGAGCAAAACACCACTTTGTAAACTTTTTATCACCATTAGATGAAAGTTACAATAGTTACACCTTTGGTATAGAGGGAAGAGAACTGATAAAAAATCTAAAGAAAAACGGTAAAAAGGTTTTGGTTGTTGGAGGTAGTGGACTTTATATTCAGAGCTTGGTTCACGGATTTTTTGATGATTTAGGTATAAGTGATGAGGAGAAACTCTACTTTCGTAAAGAGGTGGAGAAGAGAGATATAAGAGATTGCTTTGAGGATCTTTTGAGGGTTGATGAGGAATATGCTCTTTCAATACCTAAAAATAATGTTCAGAGAATACATAGAGGATTAGAGGTTTACTATCTTTCAGGCAGAAAGATGAGTGAACTTCATAAAGAGCACAAAAAGCAGAAATATTTTAATCCTATATATATTGGACTTTCTTTGGAAAGAGAGGAGCTTTACAACAGAATCAATGAAAGATTTGACACTATGTTAAAAGCGGGTCTCATAGATGAAATAAGATTTTTATCTGATAAATATGGTATAGATCTTAAAAGATTAAACACTACAATAGGATACAGGGAGTTTATTCCATTTCTAAAAGGTAAAATTGATCTTGAAGAGGCTATCCATAATGCTAAAAGAGATAGCAGGCATTTTGCAAAAAGACAGATTACATGGTTTAAAAGAATAGAAAATATGAATTGGGTAAAAAACTCATTTGAAACCATAGATAAGCTGTTTGGTTATAAATTTTAATGCTTAAAACTGGAATTTTATGATAGTATTGGGTATTGATCCGGGACTTTCCAAAACCGGATATGCAGTTTTACAAAAAATAGGACGAGATATAACTATAATTGAAGCCGGTGTAATCAGAACCGTTTCAAGTGATAGTATGCAGATTAGACTTTCAACTTTATTTGACGGAATAAATGAAATCTTTCATGCTTACAGGATAGATAAAGTTGCAATTGAGACTGTATTTGCAGGTAAAAATATTAGTTCGGCGTTGAAACTTTCCCACGCCAGAGGTGTTCTAATTTTAGCAGCAGGTATGAACAAGTTAGAGATATTTGAGATCTCACCTAAAGAGGTTAAACAGAGTATTACCGGAAGTGGTAATGCCACAAAAGAGCAGATTTTGTATATGATTAAAAACCTTACGGGAATAAAAGAGCTTTCGGGACCTCTCGATACTTATGATGCCATTGCTATAGCTCTTTCACTTTTACAACAAAATAGGATAATAAGATGATAGAAATATTGATAGGTGAGCTTTTATCAAAAACCGGAGATATGATTATAGTAAACTGTAACGGTGTAGGATACGGAGTAAGAACTTCAACTTATACCAATAGCAATATTGGGAAGATTGGAGATAAAGTAAAAATACATACATATTTAAAGGTAAGTGAAAATGAGATGAGTCTATACGGATTTATTGATGAGATGGAGAAAAAACTTTTTCTGGAGCTTGGAAGTGTAAATGGAGTTGGAGCAAAAACAGCCATAAATATACTATCTACTATGCAACCAAAACTTTTGATTGAAGCAATTGTAAAAGGTGATATTGGGGTGATAACACAAGCACCGGGAATAGGTAAAAAAGGTGCTCAAAAAATTATTTTAGAGCTAAAAGATAAGTTTAGCAAAGATGGTTTGGATCTAAATTTAGACAGATCAAATATATCTATAACGCCTCAAGGATCACCTCAATCTGATGCCGTAAAAGCTTTAATTGCCCTAGGTTACAGATCAAATGATGCCTCAATAGCGGTATCAAAAGCTGTAAAGAAATTGGAGAAAAATAGTACAACACAGCAAATTATAACGGAAGCTTTAAAGAAAAGATAGTTTTATTTTACAGTATAGTATAAAAACTTTTAAAACTAATAGCCTGTTACAACTGGAATCTTTTCACATAGAATCTTTAAAGTTCATCTTTTCAGAAGATTATTATTATACCGTTTATAATATTATATTTAATGATAAAAAATTGTAAATATATCTATAAAATATCTTTTATCTCATTCCAGTTTAAAATTTTATAATCAGCCTTAGATAATTCATAATCATCATATCTGCTTCCACCAAACATTATCGACTTAGCACCAATATTTTTAGCTCCAATGATATCTTTATCTTCTCTGTCCCCTATATGTACAGATTCTTCAGGGGAAACTCCCGTTTTATCGTAAGCTAATCGAAATATTTTTTTATCAGGTTTTGAACAATCTACTTCGTTTGAAAACAACTCGTAAGTAAAATATTTTAAAATATCATAATTTCTCATAATCTTTCTTATCTCACTTCCCGGCTCAAAACCTGTATCCGAAATAATAATCAACTTATATTTCTCGGAAAGATACTTTAATGCCTCTCTAACTCCGTCAATAAGAGTTAGATTTTGGGTTGATACAAGTTGCTCATAAAAGTTCACATGACAAATCATATCTCTATCCGATATAGGAACTTTAAAACAATCATTAAAAGCATAGGATAGCATTTCGTATGTAGAGGGTGTTCTTCTCTCATTATCCCAAATTTTTTGAAAATATGAAAATAGAGAAGCAACAACTTCTACAACACGCTCTTTAGAGATTGAAAATCTCTTTACAAAATTAAATGTAAAATCAACCCTCTTATCAAAAATATCACTACTCATAGGATATTTAAAGATGGTGTCCCAAAAATCTATAGTTACAACTTTTATCAATCTACATTCCCAATGATCTTAATCTTTTAACTGTTTTTATTAAACATTTTGCTCCAAGCTCAATATCTTCACAAATATTTTCAAGTCCAAATGAAAATCTTATAGATGATTGAGCATCCTCTTTCGAAAGACCTAAACTTAAAAGCATTCTTGAAGGCTCAACACTTCCGGAGGAGCATGCTGATCCGGTTGAAACCGCAAAGTTTTCCATAGCCATTGAAAGAGCTATAGCCTCACCCTCAACACCATGAAAAGTTATATTTAAAACACCGGGATACCCATTTTCTATATCACTATTTACAGTGTAATTATCTAACTCCTCTCCAAGAAGTTTTAAAAAGTTTTTTCTTAAAGAAATTATTTTTTCCATACCTTTTTTATAGTTACTTACAACATTTTCACACACAAAACCAAAACCTGCTATACCCGGAAGATTTTCTGTTCCCATTCTCATTCTACTCTCTTGAGATCCTCCATATATCATAGGTTCTATCTCAACATTTTTTCTAACAAAAAGAGCTCCAACACCCTTTGGACCATGTATTTTATGTGCTGACATTGAAAGAAGATCAATATCAAACTTTCTTACATCAATATCAATTTTTCCAAAAGATTGTACAGCATCGGTATGGAATAAAACCTTCTTTCTTCTACACATTTTACCTATGGATTTTATATCGTTGATAGTACCTATTTCACTGTTAATATGCATAACAGAAACTAAAATAGTATTCTCTGTTATAGCTTTCTCTATATCTTCAACATGAATATAACCCTTGTTATCCGGAGATACCATTGTGTAACTTATATCATTTCCTGGAAAAATTCTATTTAAATTCTTTACAGTGTTATCTATTGCACTATGCTCATAGCTTGAAGTAACTAAATGAACTTTCTTTCCTTTAATAAGAGCATTGTTTACAACACCTCTAATAGCCCAATTATCACTCTCTGTTCCTCCGGAAGTAAAAAAGATCTCATCAATATTGGCATTTATAACCTTGGCAACCTTTTCTCTGCTATCATCAATTTCACATCTGGCTATTTGACCGTAGTTATGAACAGAAGAGGGGTTTCCGTACTCCTCAATCATATATTTAACCATCTCATTAGCTGCTTTGGAATCAACTCTTGTTGTTGCACTATTATCTAAATAAACTCTTCTCATTTTTATAATCCTTTACTTTAAATTTGGTATTGCTTCTAAATCATTAATATGTTCAAGTTCAAACTTTGCTGAAGAAGTAACTTCACCTTTGGGAAATTTTTCAATTAAAATATTAAAATATTTAACAGCTTTTTCTTTATCGTTGTTAAATGTTTTTGAAAGATACCCTATCACAAAAAGTACATCTTGTTCATACTCTGTTGAAGGAAATTGGTATAAAAGATTTTCAAACTCCTCTATACTTTCACTGAATTTTTGCCTGTTCATTAGAGATTTCGCCTTGGCATAAATCTCATGATCTGATCTATAATTTTTTCGAATACTATCCAAACTATTACTTTTAATGGTATTTGTGCAACTAAAAAAAGTAAAATATATGAATATTGTAAAAGTAAAAATAAGATTTTTTATAAACTTCAACTCCTTTTCTCTTCCCTTCTTTAAATATAGATTGAAAAAATATAATAAAGATATTGACAAAAAAAATCAATTGAAATAATAGCAGAATATTACTCCTGTTTATACATCCCCCCTACAACACTTTTCCTACAGGAGATATATAAACTACCATTTCATTATTACCATCAACACCCAACAACTGATCACTCTTTTTCTGATTGTATGCTGCTATTGCACAGGTTCCACAATTTATAGATTCCGAAGCCAAGTATAGGTTTTGACAAACATGCCCCGCATCTAAAAGTATCATTTTATGAGATGCTATATCATACTTCCATTCAGCTCTATAACAGATAGCAACCCAAAAAAATGTAACAGCAGAAAAAGAGCTCCATTTTTGACCTTTAAGAGCTTCAACCAATCTTTCATCAAAATTTTCAAAAGATTTTATGAAGATCAAGCTGTGTTCAAATGGTAAATATAGGTATAACCCTTCATTTAATCCCTCTACATTTTTTACCATAAGATATGTTTCCAAAGGGTGTCTTGCTCCACCTGAAGGAACTGTTCTAAAGGAAACAGAACCACTTTTTACACTTTTGGTAAGTTTGACACCTTGGGTAGACCATAAAAGATATGAAAGCTCTTTTAACAATATAGGTTTATCTAAAAACTTACGCCTACTTTTTCTTTCAGAAACTAGAAAATCAAATTTATTATTACTAACCTCTATATTGTGGTCAGGTAAAACAATCTTTTCGTAACCTTCCCAACTCTTTTGAAGAGTAGGAGCTTCCTTACCCCTCTCTTGATCTGTTTCAATACCCGAAAGTTCCATAAAGTTTGACTTTAGGAACTCTCTATTAAAAATTATCTCTCTTTTCATAATTTATCCTCAAAGTTGTACATACCTATAGAAGTAAGATATAAACTTTAAATAGAGAATAAAAGATTTTAAATTTATAGCTTAGATATTTGGTCAAACTTTAAAATTTCATAACGAACCTGAGTTCGATATAAAAAAGAGTATCTTATATAATAATTAAATCTAGGTTTTCAATTATGACTTTATTATAGTAGTCAATTTTGTTATAACCACTAAACTATCTATCTTCTTACCAAAGAAGGGTCTAAAGCAAACCTCCATTACCAATGTATCCTCTAGATCGGAAACAGCTAATATACCATTCCAAAAAAAAGTTTCCGATATAGCAGTGGAATCGGCAAGCCTGTAAGGTCTTGAGCCTCCATCATCAATAATGGTAAAGAGCTCAGGACTTTATACACCAATTATATTTTTGCTTCTTTTTGATAAAAAACTTTCCAAACTTAGACTGGCTGGAAACGAGTAGTAGAAGGAATTAATTTTTTATGTGATTTGAGTCTAGTAAGCCTAGGTGATTTGAACATAAAAAGGTGATGACGCAGTAATAGGAAGTTTATAGCTAGTCTGAATTAAGGTCTTTGATTGTGTAAAATATCCCCCTTAGAATCAACATAGTAGTACTCCTCTGCCATATCAAGCATTGGATAATCACCTTTAGAGTTACCAAAAGCTACTATATGTTGCCCCTGTTTGTAATAGGGAGATTTTTTTATTCTCTTTACCTTCTCATCAAAATTGTTGTTATCTCCAATTACATTACCCGTAAGAAGTCCAAATCTCTCCTCAAGCTCTGTTGCAATAAAACCATCATAATCTAGCTTTTTACACAGATGTTTAACATATAGAGAAGGTGAAGCTGTAACTAAAATAATCTTATACCCCTCTCTTTTATAGGAGTCTATTTTTTCAAGTACATTATCGTAAAATCTTAAAGATGGTATAAAATCCTTTGATAGTTGCTCTAACAGAGTACCGCTCTTACCTTTAAGAAAGATTTTAATAGTCTCTTTTTTCATATCGTTTCTAGATACAATTTTTAAAAGATACAGAGTAAAAAGCCATAAAAGATTTGGAAGTGAGAGTATGAGCCATGATAGATTCCCATATCTGAATATATACCTTGTATAAGTATCTTTTATTGTTATTGTTCCATCTAAATCGGAATAAACAACTTTATCAAAGCTACTCTTTTGTTGTAAAGATTGTTTCTGTTCGCTTACCATAAGTTAAAATCCTGTGATTATAAACCGTTATACCCTTAAGATCCCTATCATTAGTATCAATTATAGAAGTGATACCTTTCTGCATTGATGATTTGTATATCATCTTTTCAAGATCAACTTTGTATATAAGATCCTCTCCAAGTTTATTTACAAGTAGGAAAAGATTTTCTTTATCTCCATTAATTCCTTTAACATACAACTCTGTTTCTATTTGAAATTCCAACTGATCTCTTAGAGTTTTATCCTCCGATATTTTGTCTAGATCAAAGAAATAAAGCTCCTTATTAAAAAAGTAGTCATTTATTATAAGAAAATTTCTATTATTAAACTTAACAATACCCAAAGTTCCGGAAGCTGACATTCCGGTGTGATATGATTTTGTAATCATTCCGAAACCTGTTTCCAAAGATTTTTCAATATCTATAGAATAAACAATATTTTCTCCATCATCTATTATGTAGAGAAAATTATTAAAATATTCCAGATCTTTTATATTTTTTATTGAGTTGTTAAATGTAATTACTTTGTAAAGAGTTTCAGGATTTTCTTTTAAATAAACCAAAAGAGTAGGCTCTTTTTTTAGGTTTTGTGCCGAGATAAAGATATATTTTGGAGACTCAACAACACCATAAATAGTAGATTTATACTCCGGATTAAGCATAAAGTTAAGTTTTTCCCACTTTGTTGAGTTATTCTTTACTTCAAACTTATTTTTGAAAAGATCAATAGAGTATGGAGAAATTATAAGTAAAAAGATGGTTAAAATAGTAGTAGCAACAACTCTTGTTTTTGTTCCTCCATGATTTTTAAGACTCATTACATAATCAATTAAAGAAAATATTGTAAATCCTACAACTACAAAACTTATGGTAAATGTTGTAAAATAGTTAAACTCATAATCAATCTTATTCACAATCCAAAGAGCGTATGAAAGAACTAATGACATTACTAAAACCAGATAAAGAAGAAAACCTCTTATCCTAAAGAGGATAAGAGATAGGTAGGTAATAAACAATCCTATAACTATAGTCCATATTAAAAACAGATCACTCACAGCTTGACCTTCTTGAACACTCTTAACAAGAAGGATAAAAATCAATAAATACTGTCCTGAAAATTGAACAGCAGCCTTTAATTTACCACTTATTCTTGCAGCTAAAACTACTCCGGTAAAGGAGGTATAGATCCTTACATAGGCAACTATTATATCCCTAAAGAAAAAAAAGATGACAAACCAGATGGGAAAAAGCCCATAATATGCCAGAGCAAAAAAGTAGAAAAATCTTGATATACTATCGGAGAGAGGATCTAAAATTTTTCCCAAATTTGTAACCAAATTATCCCTTCTGGCAATATACCCGTCAAAAATATCTGTTATTTCCGAAAAACCCATTATTGCAAAAGCAATTATAAGCATGTGGATATTACCACTAAAAATCAAGAGAATTGCTATAAGGGTCAAAACAAATCTTGAAATAGTTATAAGATTAACTTTATTGGTAATTTCCTGTTCTATTGAAAGATTTTTAGAAATCATAATTCTGCTCCATAAGATTTACATTTTAAGTTAATATTCTCATCTTAACTAGTCAACAAAATAGGATCTATTTATAAATATCATTTTTAAATCAGAAAACTATTACTTAGCATTTAGTTTTAATAACTATTAAATTATGTATAGTTTTAACAGATTTTATGGAGACAATTTGAAAAAAATTATAAGACATTTTGATGTATTGATAAACAGAGTACAGGAAGGTTTAAGAGTTGTAGATGAGATAAGTAGATTTCATCTTGAAAATAGAGATTTTGAGTTAAAGCTTAAAGAGTTTAGGCATATTTTAAGAGAACCTGTAAGCTTGAAAGATGCAGATCTTCTAAATTGTAGAGATTCTATAAATGATTTTGGTTTTTCTGTAACTACAGGAATGGAAAATAGCAGAAAGGATATCTACTCAATAGCAAGGGCATCATTTAAGAGAGTTATAGAGTCAGTAAGAGTTATGGAGGAGCTTTCAAAACTTGATTTTATTGAACCAAAGTTAAATTTAGAGCTTATAAGACAGAAACTGTATCAACTGGAAAAAAAGATGCTACTAAATCTTATTAAGCCCAAGTTAAACAACTCTATATATCCAATAATTGAGATAGATAGTAATCCTCAAAAGATATCTATAGTTGAAAGAGAGGTTGGATATGCTCAATTGAGAGTAAAAAATTGTAGTGATAGAAAAGTTTCAGAATATATAGTAAAACTTAAAAAAAAATATCCAGAACTTAAAATAATTATAAATGACAGAGTGGATTTTGCACTTATACATAATCTTTCAGGTGTTCATCTCGGTCAAGATGATATCTCGCCACTTGAAGCAAGATCTATTTTAGGAGATGATAAACTTATTGGTCTTTCTACGCACAATATTGACCAAGTTGAAGAAGCTAATACTCTTCCTATTGATTACATAGGTTTTGGTCCAATGTTTGAGACTAAAACCAAGGATACGGGTTATAGTGAAAGAGGCACTAAACTTCTAAAAGAGGTGTTTAAAATATCAAAACATCCTATAGTAGCCATAGGAGGAATAGATATTAGTAACTATAAAAATGTTCTAGAAAATGGAGCTTATTCTGTAGCAATGATTTCAGGAATAAGTAAAATCAGTAATAATAAATTATTGGAACTTCTAAGCTCATCTAAATTAAATAGTTAATAGTTAATGATTCGTAAAGCTTTATCAATATTTTTACTTCTAATTATAAGTAAACTGTTTTCATTAGATAGCTTAACCATAAACAGATATCTACAGCCTGACACTCTATCAAACAGTATTAAGTTTTACGGTTACTACCAAGAGAAATCATCGGATTCTCTGGATCTAAACTATAAAGAAAGAGAGAAAAGAGTAGATCTTTTTAGTGATGATAAATTAAAGAAAACAGGTATTATATACAGAGGATTTACCATTGATAATGATGGTAGCTTTAAGCTAAATTCAGGGTTAAATCTTAAATTGGAAGGTGAGATATACAGAAACCTTTCCATTAGAGCTGCAATTAATGATGATGAACTTGCTCTCTCGAGTAAAGGTGAAACAGAATCGGTATCTTCAATTGATAATATTTTTATGGAAGTTGAACACCCAAATTTTCTGCTTAGATTGGGAGATAATCAATTTGGAACTGAAAATAGAGGTAGTTTTGGAAACTTTAAAAGAGAGCTTTCAGGTGGATTTTTATCGGGCAAATACAGTAAGCAGAAAGGATCCCTTTTTTACGCACTCACTAAATCAAAGGTTTCAACATTGGAGTTTGAAGGTATTGATGGTGTTCAAGGTCCTTACAGACTTTCTGATAAAGAGGGTAATATTGAATCCTCAATTATTGTACCCGGAAGTGAAACAATATTTATAAATGGAGAGAAGTTAAGTAAAGGAAGAGATAAAGATTATACTATTGACTATGATTTTGGAGAGATCTTTTTTACACCATTTAGAGTTATTAAAAGTGGCGACAAAATTGTAGTTGATTATGAAATTGATGATGACAACTATAAAAAAAATATATATATGGGAGATCTTAACCTCAAAAAAAATGGTTTCTTTATTAAAAGTTACTACTATTCGGAAAATGATGATTATAAAAATCCCATTGGCTTTGATATGAGTGATGAGTATAAAACAATCCTCCAAAATGGAGGAGATGATCCCGATTCAAGCTATATAAAATCTGCAAAATTTATGGGAGAAAATCTAGGAACCTATAACGATACTATAATCAACGGAAATAGGTACTACATTTATGCAGGAGAGAATCAGGGTAGCTATAATGTAAATTTTTCAAAATTTAAAAATGGATTTTATGATAGAGAGATTAGCGTTGACGGAAAAGTTAAATATATATACAACCCCAATGGTGGAAAGTATATGCACTACACTAAAATACCTCTACCCTCAAAATTGGATTATAACCATTACCATTTTGGATATAGAAATAGGAGATTAACTGTAAGTGGGGAGTTTGCCTTCTCCAGATTCCAAAGAAATAGTCTCTCAAACATAAGGGATAAAAATTTTACAGGTATGGGAAACAGTCAATTTGTTGAGTATAGACCACCGCCAATTGAGATAAACTCAAAATCATACGGGGAGATTAAATTAAACTTTAAAAGAAATTCATACAACAGATCTTTCTTTACTCCTTCAAGATTTAGTGATAGTAATTTTAGCAAAGAGTATGGAGTTGATCTTAAAGATAGTACAGAGTTTTCCGAGTATAAGAGTAATATGTTCTATAACTATAAATCCTTTGTTAGAGTAAAAAATTCATTCTTTTATACAGAGATAAATGATTCAACAAAATCAAAACTTTTAAGTAGTAGTTTAAATGGAGAAACCCCTCTTATCCATAATTACAATCTACAACTTAAACAGAGAGAAACTGAAAATGGGGAGAATAGATTTAAAAGAGAAAATTATGATGGAGATCTAACCTATAAAATAGGTAATATTTTTATAAATCCCGGATACAAAAGGGAGATTATAAAGAGAGAGAATAAAAATATTAATAATAGAGACAAAGCAAACAATCTTATCTCCCTATATTACGATGATAATAGTGGATCAAACCTTTCAGGAGTAGACTATAGTTATGAAACAAATAAAATTGATTCGGGAAAAGGGTATAAAGATCTAAACTTTATCAACAGCTTTAAACTATACTCTAAAAAGATATGGAATAGTAGTTTAAGATCCAATTTTATATGGAATAGAAGAGATATTCACTACGCTGTATCTGACAGTAACAATACTGTTGTCGATCTTATAAGAAATAATCTTAACTACAATTTTGATAATAGATATATTTTAAACTTTGATTATGAAGTTAATAGTACTCAAGAGTCATCATCAATAAAGGTGTATTACGAAACAGAACCCGGAGAGGGGGAGTACTCTCTTGTTAATGGAGAGTATATTTCAGATGAGAATGGTAATTGGAACTACTATATAAAATCACAAGGAAAAGCTATTCCTCTAACAAGCGTAAGGGCAACTCTTAACTATGATATAGATTTTGAAGAGTTGGAGGAGAATGTAAATATACTTTATTGGCTTTCAAGGTTTGATACCTACGGATCTATTTCAATAGAAGAGAAATCATCTACCGAAGATAAAAGTGATCTTATTTTATTAAACTTAAACAAATTTCAAAATGATTCTACCATATATGGTTCTATAGAGATTGAAAACAATATTATCTTTAACAAAGAGTACAGAAAGCTATACTTTGACTTTGGATTCTACTATAACAATAGAGTATTAAGACAATATATAAATGAAAGAGAGAAGCAAAAAATTAGAAGATATGAACCTTCCGTTATATTTTCTAATAGAAGCTACCATACAAAATTAACCTACGGATTTGAAACAGATAAATTTTACTACCTAGACTCCAATATTTTTTCAAAAGATATAGTTAAGCATTACTATAAGTTCAATATATCTCTCTACCCTTCATACTCCACTACAATCTCATCTCTATTTAAATACGGTTACGATAAAGATTTAAATAGAGAACAGAAAGTACAATATTATGAAATATCACCGGAAATTTCATACTCTTTTTCCGGAAAAGGTATTGTAAGATTAGGAGTAACATACTTTAGAGCAATAGGTAAAGATAACTACTCACCATCTTTAGCAGAAGGATATTCTAAAGGTGAAAACTATAGAGTAAATCTTAATGGAAACTATAATATTAATGAATATTTTTCATTTAATCTAGGATACAATGGAAGAATGCTTTCAAGAGATAAAGAGTTTATTCATGAGTTAAATGCAAAACTAAAACTAGAGTTTTAAATGAAAGATTAAAAAGTTCCGCTTTTGAAAATATCTGTATAAATCATTAAATTTAAGATATAGTAAATAAACCTGATTAGGTATAACTATTTAACCTGCATTTAATGTAATAAATATCTATAGAAAAGAGAGCACTCTGAGGTTCTCGAAGAAAACGAAAAATATAAGCATATAATTATACCCTTCGAGAACCTCAGGGTATAGATACAAATTGTATTTCTAGATTTAATTATAATATTATAATAGTAGTCAATTTTATCATAACCGCTAAAATATGTATCTTCTTACCAAAGAAGGATGTAGAGCAAACTTCAATTACCGATGTATCCTCTATTCGGAAACAATTAATATACCATTCCCAAAAAGTTTCCGATATAGCGGTGGAATCGGCAAGCCTGTAAGGGCTTGAGTCTCCATCATCAATAATGGTAAAGAGCTCAGGGCTTTATGCCCCAATTATGTTTTTGCTTCTTTTTGATAAGAAAAAGAGGAGCTTTTGTTTCTTTTGGCTACAAAAGAAGTGCCATAAAAGTTTATAGATTTTCACAAAATCTTAAAACTTTTCCCAGACTGATCGATAAAGTTGTATGCAGTATTCTATCTATTATGCGAAATATTAGATAAATAATTATATCAAGCCCAGGTTGATTTTATTTATCTTGTTATTATAAGCTTATTTTTATAATTTTATCATTAGGTAAATAGAGATAAAAACTTAATACAAATTGGGAGAAACGGAATGGTTAAAAGTAGCTTGTTGGTGCTCTTATTCGTGTTTATTGCGATTTTAAAATCTGAAGAGTATAGCGGGGGTAGTGGTACAGAGGCTGACCCTTATCAAATTTCTACTCTGAATGATCTAAAAATTCTTTCAGAAACCTCGGAAGATTGGACTAAGTATTTTAAACAAACAGATGATATTGATGCTAGTGAAACTCAAAATTGGGATAATGGAAAAGGGTTTAATCCAATTGGTAAATTTCAAGGAGTTTACGATGGTGATAATCACAACATCACAGGACTTTATATAAAGAGAACAACTCAGTATGATGTTCGCATTGCTTTATTTGGAGTTATAGAAAATGCGGAAGTTTCAAATTTAGCCTTAGAAAATTTATTTGTTGAAGGATCCAATTCCGTTGGAGGTTTAGCTGGCACTATTCGTTACGGTTCCATAATTAAAAATTGCTCAACATCTGGTATTATAAAATCTTCCGATCACAACCCTTATGTTAATCAACTTTGTGGAGGGTTAGTTGCCTATCTTAAGGATAATTGTAAGGTTGAGAATTCCTCATCTAGTTGTGAGGTTGATGGTTGTAAATATGTTGGAAACCTCATTGGTTCTGTAACTCTAAACTGTTTAGTTTTAAATTCTTATGCAATAGGTTCTGTAGCTGGAAGTATTCAGGTCGGAGGTCTTGTTGGCGAATGTTGCTATAATAGCAAAATTGAAAATTGTTACAGTAGCGGTGTTGTGAGCGGAGATGAGCTTGTTGGAGGTTTAGTCGGAAGGTTAGAAAATTCTTTTGTTGAAAATTCTTACTGGGATAAAGAAACTTCAGGACAGACTACTTCAGCAGGTGGAGAGGGAAAAACTACAGAAGAGATGAAAGATATAAACACATATCAAAATTGGGATTTTTCAGATATTTGGAGTATCTCAGAAAATGAAAATAATGGCTATCCTATCCTTCTTTGGCAGAGTACAAACTCTACTATTGTTGAGGAAACTGTTCCAACTTCAACTGTTTTATTGCAAAACTACCCAAATCCTTTTAATCCTACAACTACCATTAAATTTTATAATGAAATAGATAGCAAGATTAAACTCTCTATTTACAATGCTAAGGGGGAGATTGTAAGTGAACTTATAAATGGTAAAGTATCAAAAGGTTTTCATACTGTTAAATTTGATGCATCTAGACTAAATAGTGGAGTTTATTATTACAGTTTAGAAACGGCAAATAAGATTTACAGCAAAAGCATGCTCCTTTTAAAGTAATAAGCAGATCTTTTATAATTATGATTATTTCCATTGAAATAGTTTTATATGAAAAGTATTCTTAGTAGAGAATGTTAAAAAAGGTCAGAGAATCAAGTAGGTGTTCAAAACTGTTCTCTTTGCTTGATTCTATCTATAATTTAGAACTATTTCAAAATGATTAAAAGGAGTATATATGAAAATCCAGATTTTAGGTACAGGTTGTGATAAATGTAATAAACTTTCCGAGCTAACCGAAAAAGCTGCTCAAGAGCTTGGTATAGAGTATCAACTTGAAAAAGTTACAGATTTTGGAGAGATTATGAATATGGGTGTTATGCTTACGCCCGCTTTAGCCATAGATGGAGAGGTTAAATTAAGTGGTTCTGTTCCATCTTTAGAAGAGATTAAAAACTATTTAAAGTAAGATTTCTATTTTTTTCCTACAGATTCTAATAGTTTAGAATCCGTAGGAGTTTATTAGATTAACTTTTTTCCAATAGATTTCAGTTAAACATACCTAAGTTCAATATAAGTAACTATCTTATATACAATTGTACCAATTAGTTTACCATTAAATGGTTTATTATACCATTTAATTTGTAGGTACAGATCTTCCGTTTGACCTTTATTAAGTTCTTAAATAAACAACATTTCTCCTCTTTTCAGTAGACCCTAAATAGTAAATTTATAAAAAAATAGTCACTATCTAGCAATAAGGGAAGCCCTCTAATTTGAACTATCTTTAACTATTGACTCCTACCTATATTCTGATTACCTTACTCTGTAGTTGGATAAGCAATAGGGATCACACAGTATGATTAAATTTAAATTAATTTTATTTCTTCTTATTTTAGCAACAATCTCCACCTTTTTTTCTTGTAGTGATAGTAGTAAAGGGAGTTCTTTAATTGTAGAACCCGAAGATTCTATTACCTACGATGACCCCAACACTTCTACTTTAAATCTTAGTTTAAGTAAAGAAGGGTCTAATATTTTATTAAAATGGGATTCTCTTAATATTGAAGGATTTCAGGAATATAAAGTTTCTAGATCATGGGAAGAGATCTCCTCTGGAGGCTACTCTCTATACACATCTTTTTTTAAAGGTTTCATAAGTTCTAAAGCTAGCTCCCATCCTTGAAGTTGTTGATAAAATTTAATTATTCCTTTAACT
>PDWJ01001693.1_pt1 | contig 28202 bp, 24 predicted proteins | sample 1430881 | NCBI WGS metagenome assembly PDWJ01 (sample SAMN01162460, study PRJNA174530) | Oral metagenome, whole genome shotgun sequencing project. | biome: Marine environment; feature: Marine mammal; material: Swab sample of the gingival sulcus; isolation source: swab sample of gingival sulcus...
TGCCTGTTCGCTGTCAAAGAGAAAGTCCGCCAGTGACCGGGCGAGCTCTGTCTTACCAACACCAGTCGGCCCAAGAAAGATAAACGAACCCAGGGGTCTATCTGGGTCCTGCAAGCCGGCTCTGGCCCGCCGCACTGCGTTGGCCACAGCTCGGATCGCATCCGGCTGCCCAACGACCCTTTTACTCAAGACCTTTTCCGCCCCAAGAAGTTTTTCCTTTTCTCCTTCTAAAAGTTTATCCATCGGAATTCCTGTCCATTTTGCAACCACGGTGGCAACATCCTCGGCGCAGACCTCTTCCTTTAACATCATATGCTGGGACTGGATCTCTTGGAGGCGTTGTTTTGCATCTTCGAGCTGCCTTTCCAACTCATTACGCTTTCCATAACGAATCTCGGCAACCTGGCTAAAATCACCAAGCCGTTCAGCCTGCTGTTCTTTGATATGCAGCTCGTCTAAGGCTGCCTTGATCTCTCTAATATCCTGGATAGTATCCCGCTCTAGAGTCCACTGCCCCTTCATTGCATTCAAAGAATCGGCAAGATCAGCCAATTTCTTTTTCGTTTCCTCAAGTTGTTTTTGAGAAGATTTATCTCGCTCTTTTTTCAAGGCCTCCTGCTCGATCTCCAGCTTAATACGCTGCCGCTCCAGCTCGTCAATCTCTACCGGCATTGAGTCTATCTCAATGCGCAGCTGAGACGCCGCCTCATCAATAAGGTCGATAGCCTTGTCTGGAAGAAAACGATCCGTGATATACCTATCAGAAAGAGTCACTGCGGCTACCGCTGCCGCATCCTGAATGCGTACCCCATGATGCAGCTCGTATTTCTCTTTGATGCCCCGCAATATGGCTAAGGTGTCTTCAGCGCTGGGCTCCTGAACCAATACTGGCTGAAAGCGACGTTCCAGGGCGCTATCCTTTTCAATATATTTTTTATACTCATCAAGAGTCGTTGCCCCAACACAGTGGAGCTGTCCCCGGGCAAGGGCCGGCTTGAGCATATTCGAAGCATCCATAGAACCTTCTGCGGCACCGGCACCGACCAGGGTGTGAATCTCATCGATGAAAAGAATGATCTCACCACTGCGCCCCTCGACTTCTTTGAGTACGGCTTTAAGGCGGTCTTCAAATTCACCGCGGTACTTAGCCCCGGCAACAAGAGCCGCAAGATCTAGAGTAATAACCTGTTTTTCTTTGAGAGACGCTGGAATATCTCCGTTAACGATACGCTGCGCCAGGCCTTCCACAATGGCCGTTTTGCCAACCCCTGGCTCTCCAAGCAAAACAGGGTTATTTTTGGTACGTCGGGAAAGCACCTGGATAATGCGGCGAATTTCTTCATCACGACCAATGACTGGGTCCAGCTTCCCCTGCTTGGCCTCATTGCTGAGATTGCGGCCATATTTTTCCAGAGCCTGGTATTTTTGCTCGGGATAGGGGTCGGTAACCCGATGTTCACCACGAACTGTTTGCAGGGCTTCCAAAAACAGTTTTTCATCAACGCCACGGCTGGTGAGAGTGCCGGTTATTTTTGCTCTCTTTTCTTTAAGAACAGCAAGGAAAAGATGCTCCTGGCTCACATAGTCATCCTGCATCTTCTGAGCAAGACGAAAGGCTTCCTCAATAATCTTGCGCAGCTCTGAGGAAAGATAGACCTGTCTCGCTCCTGAGCCACTCACCTTGGGTAAAGACTCCAGCAGATTGTTACAATCGGCAAGGAGCCGTGCTGGATCGACCCCCATTTTCTTTAACACCGGAACAACCACACCGTCGGGCTGCTCGAGGATGGCCTTGACCAAATGAGCTGTCTGTATTTCCTGGTGGCCACTGCTTTCAGCAAGTTGCTGGGCAGCCTGGATAGCCTCTTGTGATTTCAGAGTGAATTTATCAAATTGCATGGTTTCCTCTCTCTCGTTTCATTATAATCCACACAATACATGCGGATCGTTGATTTTATGTGAACGAGGAGAAGATAAGACAGGAAGACGCTGTGTCGATATTTTGACACTTGTTTTTTTATCAGGAAACAAAAAAGAAAAAAGGAGAATCGGACAACCGATTCTCCAGGGATGGTTGTGTCGGATACCCCCGGAGGAGTGTAACCTTATTACCCGCAGCTACCAGAATCGCAAGAACCGCAACCGCCACCGCCAATTGGATTGGCAGAGTTAATACCAAAACCAGAACGAGCGCCAGCTTCGATAAAATCAACAGTTATAGAACCGCAGGTAGCCATCAAACCCTCTTCAACCAAAAACTTGAGGGTATCGTTTTCGTAAACCTTATCGTTTTCTTTTGGCTCATCCAGAGCCAAGCCCAATGAGGGACCAGATCAGCCACCCAAACCTCCTTGTAATGAGTGTGGCACGATGCCACAGAATTCTTTTATTCCATCTGGAGAAATGCACCTCTCCCTTCCCTGCACAAAATAAGGTAAACTGTCAGGATGTCAATTGAGAAAAGTATCACAAGGTCGTATTATTTTATCACAGGCTCTTTTCTTACAAAAAACTCTTTCGAAAATTGGAAACAATATCAAAACAAGACAGATGGACGGAAGGTGCCTAACAGATTGACTCAAAAAGCTCTTTGTAACTATTGATCATTTTTAGCAAAGAAAAATCATCAACAATTTTTTGCCGGTTAAACTGCCCCATCTCTTTTCTTCTTTGAGGAGAACAGGCAAGCACATTAATATGCCGCACAAAAGCCTCAACATCTTCCAGATCACAAAGATATCCGCCTTTACCATCAACAACCAATTCTGGAAGCGACGAACAATTCGTTGCCACAACTGGCAAACCACAGGCCATCGCCTCAGCGGCGGCAAGGCCAAACCCTTCGCGAACTGTTGGGAAAAGTAGAATATCTGCCTGTTGATAAATTTTTGGCATTTGCTGATAAGAAATGGCGCCAAGATTTTCCAAGGAAGCCATCTCTGGCAAATGAAATTTTGTTCTCAACCCAGTTGTATATTGAATAACAATATTTTTATTGAGCTTTTCAGCAATCGAACCAAGAAGATATGCCCCTTTACGGCGAGTAAGATTGCCACTAAAAAGAACTTTTATTTTATTACTCTCTCTCTTTTTTATCGGGGAAAAAGCATCAGTATCAATACCATTATGAATAACTTTTATATCACCAGAAAAATCGAGATCCTTTTTTACAAGAGAAGCCGTATAATTACTTACACTTGTCACAGTATGAGCATTTCGAAGCGCATTCAATGTAAACAATCTAAGATCAGTCCGATAATGTATACGCTGCAAAAAAGAACTGTATTTTTGCATAAATCCGTCAAGAACATAATTATGAAATGTCACAACCAATGGCGTTTTTTTACGGCGAAAAAATCTGGCATAATCAGGTGTAGAATGGATAATATCAGGAGATTTAACGATCGAAGGCAAACATGAAAGAAAAGGGGGGAAAAGAGTAAGATATGGATTATACCCCTGCAAGTAATAATCAGGTATTTTTTTACTCAATATGGAATGGACAACATAAGCGCCATTCCCGATTGCCATAGGGCTATATATCTTCATCGTATTACATGAGAAATCAGAAAATTACACTTATCATTCAAAAATTAAATGCTGAAAAACATACTACCTCAAAATATTATCATATATTTTTGCAAAATTTTTGGTCGATTTTTTTCTAGAGAATTGTTCAATAAAACTTGTATTTCCCATTACATCGAGAGAAAGCAAGTAGGTAAATTTTTCTTCAAGTTTATAGAAAGTAAAAGGCCGTTCACAAATAACAACACTTTCAGCATCAGAAAAAACATTAAAGATAACAGAGCCTTGAGGCACCAAGCACAATGTAGGCTTAGCAAAAGCTAAATAATCAAAAATTTTTGTTCCTATGCCATTAACAACACCGTTAGTTAACAAACAATAATCACTCCCTTTAATATACCCCAACACCTCCTTATAAGGAAGGTACGGTTTCAAAACAACCTTATCTTGAACTCCATGTTGTATGGCTATTTTTTTTATCTGTTCAATTTCATTTCCAATATAAATAAACGTTAAATCATCTTTACCACGTAAAATATCAAAAAAAATACCAACAGCTTCAGGTGTATAGGTGTAAAATTTCCCCGCAAGAAGTATGGTCTTCCCTTTAGCAGGAAAAATTGGCGTTACATCTTCAAAATCATCAGGATCATAACCATTTAAGAGAACATGATATTTATTTTTATATCTTGGATGAAGCTCCACATATTCTTTCTTTAATACAGGGGAAGCAAAACTCACTACAGAAGCATATCTAATGCCAATTCTTTCAACCAAAAAAAAGAGCCAATGAAGTCCCCTGACAAAACAACTTACATTTTGTCGAGCCGTACCAGAATATCCAAAATTATTACTCCATGAGTCACGGAAATCAAGCCCTGTGGGTATATTAAACAGTTTAGTAAGAACAGGAGCAAGAATAAAAGGATGAAATGGACTCCCAATCATACAAATTGCATCAATTTGTTTTCTTCTTTTACAACTTTGATACAATATATAGAACGGAAAAAATAATGACGCAAATATCTTTGCCTTAAAAGGTTTCACAATGGGAAACTTCAAAATACTTAAAAATTCAAAGCCATTGGGCAACTCAGAGACCATTTTTTCTTTATAGTATTGAGGATCTACAGTTACAACCAAAGGCTCCCAACCATTCTCGGGAAGGAACTTGCATAACTTAAAAGCCCGAACCCCTGCAATCTCTGCATACGGTGGGAAGTAAAAAGAAACAATAAGTATCTTTTTTTTCTGCGAGCATTTTTGTTCCATGAACATCAAACTATTTATTATAAAAATTTCTCTTTAAGATATTTGACTATCCTGAAAGACGCATTGCCGCCCCCATAGATATTTTTATCTCCTGCTACTTTAAGTCCCAAAGCATTCTTAACTTTCTGGATTATATGCTCGGCATTCGTTCCAGCTAAAAAATTAACCCCGTGGGTCACAAGTTCAACCCATTCCGTTTCCTCTCTCATAGTCACACAGCCTTTTCCAAAAAAGAACGCCTCTTTTTGCAAACCACCACTATCTGTAAGCACAAGAGAAGCATGCTGAAGCAACCAAATCATCTCCAAATACCCTACAGGGGCTATTGTTTGTACATGCAACTCAAGCCCTAAATCTTTTACAATTTTCGCAGTTCGCGGATGCAGAGGCATAATAACCGGAACAATTTCTCTATGTATAAAATTCAAGGCATAAAGGATATTCGATAGATTATCAAAGTCATTAGTGTTCTCTGCTCGATGCAATGTTGCAACAATAAACAAATCAGCATCTATCAAAATATTTGGTTTTTTAGAAAATTCTGCAAATAAAAGAGATGCATCCTGCATGACATCTCCTACCAAAACAATATCTACATTCTTGTCAGCCGCCCCCTCTTTCTTAAGATTTTCTACAGCATGTACAGTAGGACAAAATAGAACCTCACTTACTTGGTCTGTAAGAATACGATTGATCTCTTCTGGCATTTTCATATTAAAGCTACGTAGACCAGCTTCAACATGAACGACGGGAATATGCAACTTACTTGCAGCCAGTGCGCCAGCCAATGTTGAATTTGTATCACCATAGACCATGACAATGTCCGGCCGCTCGGTAACAAGAATTTTCTCAATTTCGATGAGCATTCTTCCGGTCATTTCTCCATGGGATACACTATTAATATTTAATTTATAATGAGGCTGAGAAATACCAAGTTCTTCAAAAAAAAGACCGGACATATTTTGATCAAAATGCTGTCCAGTATGAATCAAGACCTCCTGTATACTTGACTCCAAAAGAATACGGCGAGAAACAGTGCTCGCTTTAATGAACTGAGGCCTTGCCCCTATGACTGTTGCAATCTTCATATCACGATGAACTCATAAAAGTTCACAATAAAGAGCAAACAACAACTATCTCTCACGACAAGTCCAACCTCGGAAGAGAGATAAGTACCTTACTGGTTGAAGTTGCTCAACCAATACCAAGACGTGTTCGTTTTTTTATCAAAGAGTTGAGACAGAAATCTATTAATTTAAAAAATTGCGCAACCTATTTTTCACTTTTCGTATAATATTATCCAAAAAATGATCACTCATTGTATATTTATAATACTTCACATAAAGATTTAAAAAAAAATCATCTCTTGTATTTAAATACATTTGTAACATTTGATTAGCTTGAAATTCCATATAACTTTTACTTACGTATTTCTTATGCAACCTATCATAGCGCAACCATTTCCCTGTATCATAAAAATGAATGCTTTTTTTAAGTGAAAGCAATGCATCATCATATATCTTTTCAAATTCTTGTACGTCTGGAAATATACTTAAATAATCATATATCCCAAAAATGCTACTAACAAAGCCATTTAAAACCAAAGACGGCTGCTTAGTTGGATACTCTTCTATCCAAACATTACCTTCAGGAGTATATCTCAACAAACCTGTTTGATCTTCTTTTAATTCTTGCAACATAAAATTCATGGCCTTCTTTATTATTGGCAAATATATTTCATCATTAGTTAAACAATATGCCCTTACCATCACAGAGATTATTTGTCCTTGAGCCAAACCAGAATACCACCCCTTCTCTAAATTATAAGGCTTATATTCAAACAAATATGGCCATCCAATATTTCTCTCATCAATATTGTCATATTTCCTAATTAAATAATTAACTTGTTCAAAAAAAGTATGTCGGTATCTTGGGATATTCGTATCAATATACTTATTTAAATTTGCCAATGCATATTGTGCAATAGTTACAGGGTTATACTGTGTTCCTATTTCCCCGCCATAATTAACATAAACAATTTTATTACTATCAATACCGAAGTTTTTATTTTTTTCCCATTCTTCTACCTCTGAAGAAACAGTAATATACTGATATACCCTATGCTGAATCATAACTTATTCTATAACCAAAGCTCTGCAGGAAAAATTATTTAATCTTAAAAAACAATTTAATAAATCAACAATAATCGTCTTTTAAAAAATTTAAAATAACAAGTTCAACACGAAAATACTTTAAGAACGAACATGAAGTACAATCTCTTTTCACAGACAAGGAATAGAAGTAAACGAAAAGGCTTCACTAGGATCTGTTAATTTAACTTGCTTACTACACAATATCATATCAATTTCAGCCATAATGCAATATTAATAAAACGCCAAAAAGGAGTAATGCCTGTAGTTGGTTGACATTTTAAGAGATCTCCCCAAAATCGTCGAATTTTCGCTTTATCAATATACGCCTCCGTATGATCAAGAATTATCTTCTTAAATCTCTCACTATGAAGTAGTAACCATTGATATTCTGGTGTTGCAAAGCCAATTTTATCACTCCTAAAATAAACCTGTTCAGGCAAAACAGGCCTGGCGGCTTCTCTGAGAAGCCACTTACTTCTTCCATCATGAATTTTATACACTGAAGGTATTGAGAAAACAGCCTCTATAAGTTGCCTGTCATCAGCAAAAGGTGTACGAGATTCAAGTTGAAATCTCATTGAATTTCTATCTTCATATCTTAAAAGATTTTGCAGTGAACCAGACATAAGACTATAAAGCATCCGGCCTAATGAAGACTTATCTGGTCGAGATATCATATTTCGCTCAAGAGAATGATCATACTGCCGTACTTTAAAAGAAGGCTCCAAATACCTTACAAGAGGATTAGCCTGTTCCAACAATATTTTTCTCAGTCTCCCAGCAGGAAGCAACGCATTGACTAGACTTTTACAACATCCTTCAATAACTCCCTTTCGCCCTACCGGAGAATTGGAAAGCCCAGCCCATTCTTGCGCAATCGTTTTCCAAGCACCACACCTTACCATTTCGTTAAAAAAAGCTACATAATATGGTACATAACCTGTAAAAAGCTCATCTCCTCCCTGGCCATCCAAAAGAACCGTAACACCCGCCTGCTTAGCTAACTTCATAACCCGATATTGTGCATAGATACTCGTCGAACCAAAAGGAACATCCTGCACATAAACAAGTTCATATAAATCCCTAAAAAGTTCATCCTCTTGAGGATACACTTTATGCCAATCGGCATCACTTCTCTCTACAACAAGTTTTGCCCATGCACTTTCGTCTATTCGTGGATCATCGTAACATGCTGTAAAAGCTTTAAGACGTGATCCTACTTGCTCTAAAACTTCGTTATCTAAAACAGCCGCCATTGTTCCCACAATAACAGAGCTGTCTATACCCCCTGAAAGGCAACTTCCCACAGGAACATCAGAAACAAGATGCTGTCGAACAGATCTAAAAAGAAGTTTACGAACCTTCTCTATGTGTTCAACTGCCTTTTTCTCATCAAAAGATTTCCAATGTACCCCATCATTGTAAGGAAGCGTATAATATGAAAAAAAATGAAACTGTTTGTTATCTAGATTAAACCGAAACGCTCCAGAAGCCGGTATTTCCTCCACCTCCTTGAAAAAAGTAGAACCATCCTCCCAACGTTCGCATCCAAAAGCGAGATAATCAAAAACGGCCTCTTCATTAACAACCTTTTTGAACTCAGAAAGACCATAAAAAGCTTTAATCTCAGACGCAAAAGCAAAAGAATTCTCCTTACGGAAAATATATAACGGTTTGACTCCAAATCGATCTCTGGAGCCAAAAAGAACATTGCGCCGTTTGTCATACAGAACAAAAGCCCACATTCCATCAAACCGATCCAAACATGCATCTCCCCATTGACAATAGGCAGCCAACAGTACTTCTGTATCCGTTCGAGTACGAAATTGATGCCCGAAACCCTTTAATTCATCTCGAAGTTCCTCATAATTGTATAGTTCGCCATTATATACAACCCAAAGATTCTCATCGTCATAGCTCATGGGCTGATGTCCTGCTGATGAAAGGTCAAGGATGGATAAACGACGGTGGGCAAGATACACATCAGCCTCTTGTTCAAAATGCTCAATGTGGAGAAAATCTACTTGAGAATCACTTCCAGATAGAGGAGTTACTGTTCCGGTGGGGGCTGAAACAGCAAGGTATCCTTCATCATCCGGCCCTCGGTGACGAAGGATATATGACATTTTAGCAATAGAGTCCTGAGGATTATCCATTCTAGAAAAACGATAAAAACCACATATTCCACACATATTAGCTCTCTAGATGACCATTCAAGAATCGTAGTATTTTTTGACTTTTAATGCTATTTTTTGAGGGTCATGCCATTTAAGCACGTATTGTAAAGAGTTCTTAGCTTTTTCCTGCAATTTCCGCCTATCTTCCACAAAATGAGAAAGCACTTTAAAAATATTGTACTTTGTTACTTTTATGAAAGCGTCCTCTATATCTTTCGCCATTGCATCCGGAATAAATTGAAGGTCTTCCTCTCTAATATAAACTGCCACAGGTTTACCCATTTTCATAACTTCTACAGCAAATCCGCCATACCAACCGACAAGCACTTGATCAACAACCAAATCTGCCTGTTGATAAATTTTCATTGCTTCTTCATGGCTAGTATTTTCAACTAAAATTATATTTACATATCCTTTAAAAACTGACTGTAAATCATGAAGAGCCTTTAGAATTATATCAGTCCCCTTACATACTCTATTTGTTGGGGCATGAACAATATTCAACACGTTACTCTTTCCTACCGATTTTACGCTATTACAATCAAACCATCCAGAAGTAGTATATGGCAAAAATGATGCTTTTTTTTCTGGCAAAAACCATAAAAGGTCTGGATTTAAAGCAAAAATATGATGAACATGACGCGAAAATTTTTCTATTTTTCTTTTTCGAACTTTATCCATCATCCCAGAATTACACATTCCTTCATAACACATGTCCTCGTGACAAGGAGAAATTTCCGTCCTTGCTATTGTGGGAAATTTTTGCCGTGCATCACAGCCATTATAAGTAACAAGGAGCTTTGCATCTTTAGGATAAAGAGGAAGTTCTGAGAGATACAATCCATAATTTGGAAAATCCAGCAAGGAAGTGCCAAAATTGAAATGAAACACATCATACGTGTTTCTAATATTAAGAAATTTTCTAAATAACCTAAAAAATGCCCGAGGTTTTCTTAACATTCCCTTTTCGGGAAATAAAACAACTTGATCAGCCTTGTACTTGATATAATTGCTACCACAGACCAAAACAGTACTATCTAATCCAATTCGTCTCTCTCCTTGGGATAACCCCCAAGAATTGCCACCTATGCTAGTCGGAAGATGGATAATCTTCATAGCTCTAATTTTCAAAAAGATTTAATATACATCTGGATTCCTCTTGAAAAAGGAATCTTAGGCTTCCATAGCATATTACTCATTTTCTCAAGGCTACCAACAATCCTTCCAGGCTCCTCTCTTTCTATCTGTTCAAAATATACTTTTTTACCAAGGCCCATTCCAATATTTTCACCAATTTTGCGCATGGAAAGAATTTCCGGTCCTCTAATATTTATCTTGCAACTTAAATGCAAGTCTAAAGATCTTTGGATAGCATGCGCTGCGTCTTCTACATAAGTTGGAGTAATTTCCAAACCGTTTTTTCCAACAAGCTGAATAGGTTGACCAGCCTTTACTCGATTTACAAGACGAGGAATCAACATTTCTTTACGCTGCCCAGGACCATATACAAAAAAAGGCCGTAAAATTATTACATTCATAAAAGGAGCATAATTTTCTGCCAAAAGTTCACCACACATTTTTGTCCCAAGATAAAACCCAAGATCCCCGTCAGGACACATAGGAGCATCCTCATCACATATATATGACGAGTTACCATATACTCCCCCAGACGAAACATACACAAATGTTTTTACATGAGCTTTTCTTGCATAATCCAAGGCTTTTAATAAACTTAACACATTTACACGAAAAACATCCTCAACAGACGCAGGAAACTCTCGAAACTTTTGTGATTGCGCCAAGTAAACTACTTTTTCAATACGTTTTGGAAAGGCATCAGAACTCCACTCACATTCTAAGTCAGCCAAATAGGTATCATCCCTTCGACGACCTGCAGTAATCACACTATATGATTCTCGCAAAATCGGTAACAAGTGGCTTCCGATAAGTCCCGACGCTCCAAATACAAGACATCTCACAAATACATCCTCTCTAATCTAAACAAGCAACATCAACACTATCTATATTTTAAAAAACATTCCTTAGACTAACATCTCGCCCTATATCCAGCAGTCTATTCCCAGTGAGAATCAAGCTCCTTCACTTACAAAATTTAAGATTTTATTTTTATTTCTAAAAAATATTGTTAACACTCCAAGAATCAAAAAGAGTCTAAAAAATAAGTTCATATAACTAGCGAAACATATTACAATCAAAAGGATTATTGATAAAATAATAAATTTAAAATCATACTCCAAATGAAACAATTTCTGAGACACAAAAGAATATAAAGTCGTTAACAAAAAGTATGAAAGCATTGTGCTAAAAGCGGCTCCCGCCTCCCCATAAAAAGGGATTAACATATAATTCAAAAAGACATTGATAGTAGCCACAAAAAAAGAAATATAAACAATATAATATGTTTTTTTATTAAGCCCAATTCCCACCGCAGTTATCTGAGTCGTAATCTGAAAGCCAATACCGATCAAGAGAAACAAAAGTGGATAAAAAACTTTTTCATAATCTTGAGGAAAAACAACATTTATAACTTCTTTTCCCAACATTGAGACACAAAATATCAAAGACAATGCAGAAACAACTAAAATTTTAAAAAACTTCAGATAAAGAACTTTCGCTTTATCACTATCCTCTTCATATGTTTTAACAGCATGTGGAGACCAAGATTGGCTTACTGCATTTGCGAGAAGAGACATAACAGCACTTAAAGATACGGCAACAGTATAAATCCCTAAACTTTCAAAGTTACTCATATATTCAAGCATAACTCTATCTGCCGAACTAAACACCCAATACGCAACAGACGCTGGCAAGAAAGGAATACCAAAAGCCAGTATTTTCTTTAAAATATCGAAGTCAATATTTATTATAAGATATTCTTTTACTGCATAAAATCTAAAAGGGAAAATCACAACATTTCCCACAATACTTCCTAAAAAAACAGAGACAAGACCAAGATGAGTAAACATTAACATCAAAAGAGTACTTCCCACAGAGAAAAAGGCTGTAAGAAAGTTGAAAAAGATAAAAGCCTTTGTTCTAAAATCATTTCTAAGCACCTGATTCAACATGGAGGACAAAAGATTTAAAGACAAAGCCAATAATGCAAATAGAAAAACATTCTTATATTCATAAGTCCCAAAAGCGACAAAAGATAAAAAATCACTATACATAATGGGAATAAACAACAAAACTATCATCCAAGCAATAAAGAAAGAGAACAGTGTGCTTGTAAGAACTTGTTTTTGATAAAGATTCTTATATTCAAAAAAATATCTCACATAAGCATTTTCCAGCCCCAAACACAAAAAAGCACTCGCAAAGCCTGTTATGACCGCAATATAACCCAAGACCCCCATTTCAGCCTGAGAAATAAAATGCGTATAAAAAACAATAGAAAGAAAATTTACTCCCTTTGTAAGGATATCACCTACAACATAGATAGAAGTATCTTTAAGTATGGCCAACATTTATTCTTCAACCACATACTTATTATTTAGCAGAGGAGTTTTAATATAATCATTCTGAACGTATTCTGATTTCAGAGGATGGAAAAGATTCATTAAGTCTATATTTTCGCCTTCAAAACTTTTAAAAATATTCGCAAATAGATATTGTGCCATTTTATAGGAATGATACTTTTCAACATACTGTCTTCCCAACTTACCCAACTCTTCTCTTAGTTCAGGACGAGTAATAAGAAATCGCAAATTATCTTTTATCGTTTCAGGCCTGGTTGAAAGTATAGGGCACTCATTTAAGAACGAATATCTTCTAAATATATCCGTATATATTTCATTATCAAGATTTGCAAGTACTGGTAAACCTGTTGCCATGCCTTCAATTCCACTTAATGCATAGCCTGTAGCTATAAATTGTTCCGCTAAAACATCAACATCACACATTATCTCTTTAACTCTTTCATTAGACACTTTTTCAAGAAGCACTAATTCAACTTTCAAACCTTCCTCTTTCAATTCATCAACAGCTTTTATTAAAAACTCTGTTCCTTTAAAACCTCTATGATTTGGAGTATGTAAAATTTTAACGACCCCATTTTTCCCATCATTTAAAAGATATGAGTTCTTTGGTTTCCATTCTTTTGTATTGATACTTATAAATTGATGAATAGTAGTATCCCAACGAGGCATACCATCCAAACACATAAAACCACTCATTGTAAAATCTGCATGCTTTGACCAAAAAAACACTTTATCTTCTATTCTTTTCTCATTTTTTGCAGCACAAGGGAAACTTAACAAAAGCGCATTTTGTAAAGAAACATCTACAACTTTACTATACATATATGCGTCAGCACCATAAGGCAAAACCATAACTTTAATATTATTTATTCTAAAGAGAAAATATTCTATTTTCCAAAAGCAACCTGTGAATACTACTCCACAAAATGGCATTACAAATATTTTTGCATTGTTTATAATATAAATCCATACAAAAAACAAATACGAGAGTTTCTTCATATAACCTTTTCTAAAAAACTTCGGGACCACATCATCGAAGTATTTATCATAGTCTTTTTTTTGATTTATATAAGGACAATATGTTGCCATTAGTGTTTCAGATTCGACACCTATTTTACTTAAGGCATCTGACCAATACTTGTTATTTATAAGAGGACTTGTTCCAAAAATAACTTTCGTTAACTTTTTCCTTGTAAATATTTTTCTATAAAAACTATAAATCAGCAAAAAAGATATTGCTAAAAACTCAAATAAAAACCGTACAAATTTCTTTATAAACTTCATGAGGAAACACCTTTTAGCCTTATTGATTATCAAAAGCCAATTACTCGAGAGCATTCAAAACTCTAAACATATCATTTTAATTTTTTCTTTTTGGATGTTTTTCAAAACCAACTTAATTAAATGAGTCAAGACTAGAAAAGAGGCTTTTTCCTAATAATGTTTAGCAATAATTTATAAAGATTTTGCTCTCTGTAATTAAACCTAAAGTCACACTCTTTTATGTGTAAAATAAAGGTGGATTTATGTACTCCACGGAAGCGAGCCAATCTGATTTTAGAAAAGCCCCAGAAAGATTCAATTCCATTGATATAAATTTACCACGGACAAACTCTTTTTGTCCATGATCGACTCGAAAATGCTTTTTTGTAACCGAAGTTCAACCAACCCGTTATAACCTCTCTGTCAACATCCCCTTTTTAGTACCAACTTAAATTAGAGAAAGCCCTCTTTTCTGCCCGTAGTTTTCATCCTATTGTGGGAGCCCCGCCGGAGGCATCCTTCCGCAATCACCGCGTATCGAACCAGCATCCCGTGGTGAAATTGTCAAGACTGTGAGCGTAGCGAAGCATTCTCGTAGGACTTGGTCTTGATAACTTCGACCCGAAATGCTACTAAATTGCATGTTCTACAGCTCCATATTCTCTCGGAGTCAAATTTCCCAATGAAGAATGTGGCCGCTCCTCGTTATACTCCTCCAACCATCTATCGGTAATATCTCTGACTTCACTCAAGGTGTTAAAGATATAATAATTCAAAACCTCAGAACGATATATCCCATTAAATCGCTCAATGAATGAATTCTGCGTTGGCTTACCTTTTTCAATAAATTCCAAATGAATACTATGATCGTCTGCCCATTTGGATACTACAATGAAAATAAATTCCGGACCGTTATCTACTCTAATTCGCTTTGGGTAGCCTCGCCATAGCGCACCCCTGTCGAGCCCCCTGATTATTCGTTTTGCAAGAAGACTCAAATCAACTTCAATGGTTAAAGCCTCTCTGTTGCAGTCATCTACCACATTGAATGTCCCAAATTTTCGGCCATCCCATAAGGTGTCACTCATAAAGTCTATTGACCAGCTTTGATTCATGGCGGCAGGAACGCTCAGAAGTTGAAGATTACGGGTTGGAAGTCGTTGCTTGCCTTTGTGCGCCGCATATTCAAACCCATTTTGCAATATGCACGATGTATACGCTTGTGATTCCAGTTGCAGCCTTCTCGTTTGAGTACTGCAAACAGCTTGGGGAAACCATAGCGAGGATAGCGCTCAACAAGTTCGCTGAGCTTTTTAATTATTTCCCGGTCTCTATCAGGATTAAGGAATGTAATGATAAACACTACGGCTAAAATCCAGCACCCTGCAGCAAGCACGGACGCTCAGAGAATACGCTTCACGAATGTAATCAACCAGCTTTCGCTTTTCTGACACCTTTAAAGTTTTTTTCAATGACATCCTTCAGTATCTCATGTTCAGAACTCAGGCTGGCATACATCTGTTTAAGTCTTTTATTTTGGCCTCCAAGCCTTTCAGTTTCCTTATACCTGAGGCTTCCATACCCCATGGCCTTCCAGTTATAATAAATGGCTGAACTGACAACGAACTCTCGACATACACCTGAAACAAATCTGCCGCCCTCAATTTGTTTAAGAACCTTGATAATTTATATTCATTAAATCGTTTCTTACGCATACTTGCTCCTTAATAATTGTTGGGACAGTATGACGAAATTTTCTACTTTTTGCTGGTTCTAATTTATGAGATAAGAACATTTTATTATCAGATGGTTATTTGTTTTTGAGAAGAATTTTTTTACTCATCTGATAATGGCAAATTTATTCCTCATAAGCTCCAAAAATCCAAACCAGCCTCCCCCTCCCCTTACTCATCACTGCAGCTACAAAAATTCCTGTTATAAATTCAGTCATTCTGCACTAAGAATACAAAAAAATCGTAAAATCTTAACCAGTAAAATCAACGTTATCAAAGCAAAATATTATGCAACTATTTATTACCCAACGATGGAGAAGCATCAAAAAAGAAGGCTTTTTATCCAAAAAATATTCGAAATTTTCGGTGCATCAACATTAATCCCACTTCATACCCACCTAAATCTAATAGAATTTTCGATCAAGTCAGCATTGCATATAGCATCTTCTCTTGTTTCACCCTTAACAATAACATATCCAATCCTTTTAAGACTATTCGAGAGCCCATTAAACTCGTCTCCAGGCTTAATTGTGATGGCAAAACTTATTACAAAATCTTTATTTAGGACATTACTATCAATGTCTACACTTTGTAGCACTCCTCTTCCCGGAGGATTAAAAAATCTATATACACAACCCTGATTTTTTGTTTTTTGTAAATTTGGTTCAATACCACAAAGTATTTTTGCTAATTCAACAGGAGCACATACACCCGAGACTTCTTCCACAATAGTGCTGAACACATGCCCACCACCACCACGCAATCCCATTTCAATAAGTTTAATACTTTGCTGATCTGAAGAGATTATCAGTTCGGCATGAATTGCTCCATTTAAAACGCCCAACGCCTCTGATGCCTTTGCAACTATTTCAGTTATCAACTGTATTATGTCAGCTGAAAAAAAAGATGGAAAATTCAAAGATGTCGCAACACGATACTTGGAAATTGGTTTAATTTTATCAGAGATCGCAAGAATATGCGTTTCCCCTTTATGCACAAGACCATCGACTGTCACTTCAGTTCCTTCGATAAATCTTTCAGCAATCAAACGATTATTCCGTACATAGGGACGAGCAATAGCTATAGAATCTTCCAACTCCAAAAGATTTTTTGCTACGGAAATCCCTCTACCGCCTCCACCACAATCGGTAGGCTTTACAACCATAGGAAAATCTAAAACATTAGCAACCGCTTGTATCGAAGTGTCACAAGAAAAGATAAAATAGTCAGGTTGTGGAAGGTCTTCGTGTCTCCAAACATCGCGCATTAACCCTTTATCATTTCCGCAAACACCTGAAATATAAAGATTCCCTTTCAAACCAAGCTTTTGACAAGCATAGAACGCCGAACGAGTACCAAAATCATTGATTGGAAGAATCGCATCTACTTTTTGACATTTTGCATAATTTAGAACACTTTCCTTATCGCTAATATCAATAACAGCATAATCATTACTGAATTGAAATCCAGGCGCATTACAATCTTTATCTAAACATAGAACTGTAAAGCCATATTTTCGTAATCTTTGAATTGTTTCTATGTAAAAGCGGCCAGCCCCCAAAACTAACAAACGTTGAGAATACATTTATAATTTACCCCTCTTCAATCTTTCCAAAAAGAAACCTGGGATATTTGCCTCTTTTTTCATGTATTCTTTAAGGGCAACGGTCCGATACGTATCCCATTTCAACGTATCTACACAAAAATACCAAACATCCTCTTGGGCTTCAATAAAGTGAAGCTTTCTTTCAAATTCCTCATTTACTTGATCATGGGGTATAAGGGCAACTCCTGAATCATCACAAACCATAATAGAATTATGGTAAAATTCTTTTCTTTTATCAACTTTTTCCTGCACATCCTTTGGAATAGGAATATCTCTATTATGACATCCCACAGGAGTTAATGTGGAACACCATACTGGTCTTTGCTCTTTAATCAATCGATGAGCATCTCGCATTGCCCCATTAGTGACAATGGCACGCACTCCACAATAAAGCTGGAGATATTTAGAAACTAAATCTCCAAAAACTGCACGACCTTCACAATCAATAGCATCTACAAAAACAATACTATCCTGTTCAACACTTTCAAGTTGTCTGTGTAGATTATAATTTGTCCCAGAGTGGGCAAAAACATATTTAACCTTCCCAACAGCAAAAAGGCCTTGATTAAGAGCTGTTATACCAGGTAATACACCCGTCTTATCCATTGCATCACAAATCTCAGTTGTACATATTCTGTTACTATTTATTAATTCTATTATTTTATTCAGCAAAATCGCCCCCTATAATTAATATTTTGAAAAAATAAAATTATCTAACGAATTAAGTACACACAGAATTCATATGGCAAATAGTCGTGTCGAACAATTATTTTTCGTGTAATTTTATAAGCTATATCAAATAAAAGAGATGGTTCCATATGGAAAGCACCTTCTGACTCCCAATCTACATATGTTGTCATAAAATCAGCTGCAACACCAAGTCTAGAAAGATCAAACATTCTTTTTAGCATTGACGATATATACTGTTCCTGGTCTTCTCTTTCTAATTTAAAATTAAATATTCCTGACTCTACAACCAAATCATAAGGCCCAGAGATGTTTTCAATACATGTATCTAAAGCATCAGAAAGGATATCATAACATTTAGTTTTCACCTCTCCATTATGCTGAAACTGTGCCTCCATTAATAACTTTTCATTTATATCAACTCCAAAATAATTTGACTTCATCAAAGATTTTGTTTTTTCTAAATAACTTAATAAGTCTGCAAAACCACATCCTACATCCATCAATGAATGTGGCTGCCGAGCAGTAAAACTTGCAATATCAAGAAGATTTTTATAACGAATCTCCTGTCGCACCTCCCCCCCTCCCCACCCTAACGTTTTAGGGTCATAACCATAAGTTGCTAAACGATCACTATATCTAGCAATATATTTTTCCTTATCTAATTGATTCACGTGAGCTCCCACTAGCTAGTAGTTAAAAACCGAAAAAGATTGTCCCCCATATAAGGCTTCTTCAGAATATCCACAGAACTAAAGCCAAGATAACTAAGTGCACTAAAAATATCTTTATATGTGTTTTCTGGAAAATCTGTTCCTATAACAAGACGCCGATCAAAAGTTCTAATTAAAAACTTAATATCTAAACCAATTGAACTATCATAAAATCTTGTAAGTGTTGAAGAAATATCAAGCAATGCGTTTTCATACAATCGAATCTCTTCTGATGTTTGTAGCACATCGTTGAATCCACCATGTAAAAGGACAAATTTTAATTGATTATACTTTTTACAAAAATATCCAATTTTTTTGGGTATTGAACAACTGTCGCAGGAGATACCTTTAAAAACTGTACATAAAAACAAGATAAATCTCTCTTCTTCACAGATGCTCATAACTTCATCTAACCAAGGATCATCTATCCTTTCTAATCCTACAAAACGAGGATGGATTTTTACAGCACGAACGCCCTGTGAGCGATAGTTTTTAAGAGTTCGCAATATCATTTTAGGAGGCTGTTTGATCAATGCTGGAACAGGGTAAAACAAATCAGGATAATTTCTATAAACATCAAGGATATAGTCGTTCTGTTTTTTATCAGGAAAACCTGATAAAATAGATTTTGTCACATGAAATTCTTTTATATGGTTTAAAAGCCTAGACAAACTAGCATCTATCGACGTTGAAAACCATCTCCCATCCGGTGTCGTATGAGTTAAACTATCAAATATATATTGTCCTTTAAAAGAGTCTAAAAAAGACTTACTATTATTCATAGAAAACATTTTCCAAATACTCTTCCACATTCAAAAGAGACCATATAAGCAACCTCCGATTCTTAACTCCTCCAAAATGATCCTCGAGTAACGAATAAGCAACACTCTTATCCATTAACGCAAACAGCTCTGCATTATCCTCCATTAAAATTCTCCTCACATAATCCAAACTCTCACCCTTAAACCAGGATGCATCAGGAGCAGAAAAACCTTGTTTCTCAGCATTGGTTATCTGGTCTGGAATATAGCAGCTCATAACCTTACGGAGCAAATTTTTGCCATCGTTTGTTTTTTGGAAATATTTATTTTGTTTACCAGCCGGCTCGTTTTCGTTTATACGAACAACATTTTGCAGATTATTCAGCTTCACCCTAACGGGTAATTTCATCGCGAAATCGACAAGATCATTATCCAAAAAAGGAACGCGAGTCTCCAAACCATGGGCACTAGACAATTTATCTTCCACAACAAGCAGTCCATGAAGAAAGGTTTTCGCTTCAAAATAAAGAGAATGATTTATATATTCTTCTGGAGAACATGGTGCCTGGTTACGATTCTGAAAAACTGATTTAAAAATATCTCTTGTCCAGACATGCTTCACTTCATCCCAAACAGGATAGAACAGGCGTTTAAGCGTAGAATTAGGAATTAAGCGCTGCCAATAAAGATAGTACTGATCGATATAATCATCAAAATCAGCACAAGAGACGGCTCGATAATACCGCCAGGGATAACCACCAAAAAGCTCATCGCCACCAGCACCAGAAAGAACGACTTTAACAAATTTAGAGGCAAGCTGGGCTGCATAAAAATTAGGATAGCTCTGCCCGACTCGCGGCTCTTCAAGATGCCATGCCAACCGTGGCATAACACGCTCCATATCCCCTGACTTAAGAACCATCTCATAATGCTCGGTTTTAAAGAGATAGGACATGTATTCAGCTTTTTCCCGCTCATCAAAACCGATTTCCAGGCCAGACGCTGAATGCAGATCAAAGCCACAGGTAAAACTTTTCATATATGGCAAAGTTTGCGCGGCTACAGCTGTAATAGAGCCTGAATCCATGCCTCCACTCAAGTAGGCACCTACATCAACATCACTCACAAGCTGCCGTTTGACGGCTTGGCGAAAAAGGAAATCCAGCTCCTCTGCATATTCTTCCTCTGTGTGAATATCACAAGGCTCTGGTTCGACAAAATCATAATCCCAATATTGTTGAAATACCAACGATCGCTCACCACTTCCCAAGGGAAGCAATGTCCAACTTGCGGCAGGAAAAAGCTTAATCCCCTTAAGCAGGGTCTTATCAGTAAAAATATTTTGAAAAGTAAAATATTCCACAAGAGCCTCAAGATCGAGCTCTTTAGAAACAACATCATGAGCAAGAATAGCCTTTTGCTCTGAACCAAAAAGGAATTTATTTTTTTGAAATGAATAATACAGTGGTTTTATTCCATATCTATCTCTGGCAAGAAAGAGGCTTTGTCGCGTTTTATCCCAAAGAACAAAAGCAAACATGCCATTGAATTTCTCAACACAAGAAGGCCCCCATTCCATATAGGCATGAAGCACGACTTCTGTATCGCTCTGAGAGGTAAAACGATGCCCGTAACCCTCTAATATTCTACGCAACTCCTTAAAATTATAGACCTCTCCATTAAAGGCAATAGAATACTTTTCACAAGAAGAAGTCATCGGTTGATGTCCAGCACGAGACAAATCAATGACCGCTAACCGCCTATGCCCGAGCCCCAAAAAACTATCTACATAAAAACCCTCGCTATCAGGCCCTCGATGAGCAATAGCATCGGTCATTTTTCGAAGAATAACAGAAGAAACCGGTCTCCCATCAAGATTAAAAATACCGGTAATGCCACACATTATTTAGCAAGAGCTCCGTGTATCTGTGAAACAACATATGCAAACTCGTCATCTGTCATACCAAAATACAGAGGAAAGGCGACACTCAGCCTGTCAGCGGCATATGCGTTAATATACTGATCATCTTTCAAGCCGTAGCTGTTTTTATAGTAGCCCAAAGTATGAATAGCGTGGGTTCCCTGACGGGTTGTAACACCATTTTGTTCGAGGGCATACATAAAAGCATTCCTGCGCTCATGGAGTTTGTCTATATGCTCCTTTGTCAAAGTGCTTAAATCATCTTCACCAGCAAACAGACAGACATAAGATTGATACCCAGAAATATAACCAGCAGGAACAAATGGCGTTGTAAGCTGGGTCATAGAAGACAGGGCTTGATCATATTGATGAGCCAGGGTACGACGTGCCTCAAGAAGCATCTCTGCCTTTTCCATTTGGGCAACGCCTAAGGCTCCCTGAAAATCAGTCATACGAAAATTATGCCCGGCAATATCGAAATCAGGAAGGAAAAAACTGCCCTTCTGCCCATGACGATCCCGATCTGACATCGATGCCCCATGATCCCTTAAAGATGAAATCCTCGCAGCCAGATCTTCATCATCAGTTATGACCATGCCACCTTCACCCGTTGTTAACGTCTTCCGAGGATGAAAAGAAAAACAACCGGTATGCCCGAAAGTTCCAGAATGGCGTTCTTCGATAAAGCCACCGAAGCTGCAGGCACAATCTTCAATCATTTTCAGTTGGTAACTATCTGCCAACTCTCTTATCTTCAGCAGATCGGCGCAGAGGCCAAACTGGTTAACAGGCATAACAGCCTTTATTTTTTTTGCCGAATCCCTTTCAAGTATTTTCTCAAGCTCAAAAGGATCCATACAAAAAGTTCGCAAATCCACATCACAAAAAACAGGGGTTGCTCCAACAGCCTCTACAGAATTTGCCGTCGCAACATAGGTAAAGGAGGGCACCACAACCTGATCGCCCCTCCCAATCCCTAGAGCAAGCAACGACAAATGAAGCGCCGAAGTACAACTTGTGGTTGCGCGGGCAAAAGCAGCTTTCGTAAACGCAGCAAAAGAATCTTGAAACTGCGAAACATAGGGGCCCTGGACAACCCAGCCTGTTTCCAAAGGTTTGGAGAGAAGCTCTCGTTCTCTTTCAGTAAAATAGGGTTTTGTGATGGGAATATTCATTGTTATGCCTTCTTCCGCCGCTGTTCAACTAACTCAATATGGGCTTTTCTCCATTCCACCAATTTCTTAAGCCCCTCTTCCAATTCAATAGAGTAGGTAAAACCCATTTCCTTCGTAGCGCGTTCAGGATCTCCAATGCGGTTTGTCACAAAGGTCTGCCCAGCTGGTTCAAATTGAATTTCCTGGTCTGACCCTGTAATAGCCAGTATTTTCCGTGTTAATTCCAGAATAGAAGTCTGCACTCCCGAACCGACATTATAGTTTTGATCCGTTGCATCAGATTTCATTGCGCAAATATTAGCTCTGGCAACATCGCTGACATAGATAAAATCATAGGCCTGCGATCCATCTCCATACACCAATGGCGAAAGCCCTTGATCTAACCGATCCAGCATCTTCATGATAACAGCAATATAGGTCCCTTTATAATCCTGACGGGCACCATACACGTTCATATAGCGCAGCCCCACATAATCAAGACCATACCGGTTATAATAAGCCCGGCACATATGCTCGCAGGCGATCTTGGTGGCTCCATAAAAGGTCTTGTTATTATAGGGGTGATCCTCGGTCATCGGAAGTTCCACGGCATCACCATAAACCGAGGCGGAAGAAGAATAGATCAATTTACTCACACCATGACGAACACAGGCTTCAAGAACATTAAACGTTCCTTCTATATTATTGTGAAAGGCACTTCTGGGATAATCATAGCAATGTAACAACCACAATGCAGCAAGATGAAAAACATAATCTTTTCCCTTTACTGCCTCATTAAGGATATCTGTTTGCAACATATCACCGCCAAGTTCAAAAAGCTTCACTCGAGGATCTTGCAAAGCTTCGGCAATATTATCATAGGTTCCACGGCAAAAATTATCATAGATACAAATTTCAGCGACGTCCTCTTTGAGAAGTTCATCAACAATATGCGAACCAATGAAACCAGCCCCACCAACAAGTAATATCTTGGCACCTTGAATATCTTTATACTGACAGGTCATTTTCCTTTCCATTTTTTACTTATTTCGTTTTTAGCACTTTATTTATCACGCCCTAAACACTTTGATATCGTCACTTGAATAAATGCCTCGAGTATCGACTATCAAAGAAGCATTCTGGTAAATCCACTCCCAATCAAACGCATCATGACTTGTGGCAATCAAGACGCAATCAAACTCCTTCATAGATTCTTTTGTGAGCGTAACGCTCTCCAAGGCTAATTTATATTTTCTCATCACTGGGAACTTTGGAATATGAGGGTCTGAATAGGCAGCCTTAGCCCCTTTTTCCAGCAACTTCTTGAGTAATACCACGCTTGGAGATTCTCTGGCATCATCAACATTTTTTTTATAGGCAAGCCCCAAAACCAGTATTCGAGCACCGTTCATTGCCAGACCTACAGTATTCAACGCCTCCATGGTTCTAGCCAAAACATAATCTGGCATTGCCACATTTACCTCTCCAGCAAGCTCTATAAACTTGGTAGTGACCCCATACTCTCGAGCCTTCCAGGTAAGATAAAAAGGATCAATGGGAATGCAGTGTCCCCCCAAACCAGGGCCAGGATAAAACGGCATAAAGCCAAAAGGTTTCGTCGCAGCTGCCCGGATAACCTCAAAAATATCCACATCCATCTTTTCAGCTACTATCTTTAACTCATTCACCAATGCAATATTAACGGCCCGAAAAGTATTTTCTAGAATCTTCGCCATTTCAGCAGTTTTCGTAGAACTTACTGTAACAACTGTGGCAACAACCTGCTCATACATCGCCTTACCAACAGCCAGGCAATTTGAGGTACTTCCTCCGCAAATTTTAGGAATAGTCTCCGTGGTAAACTCTACATTATTAGGGTCCTCACGCTCCGGGGAATACACCAGAAAAAAATCTTCTCCAACAGTAAACCCGGCAGCCTCAATTCTTGGCCGAAGTTCCTCAGCTGTCGTTCCTGGATAGGTGGTACTCTCCAAAGCAAGAAGCTGCCCTTTTTCTAAAAAAGGCAAAATCATCTCTAAGGAGTTTGTAATAAAAGAAAGATCCGGTTCCCGATGCGCATTTAGCGGTGTTGGAACACAAATAATAATAGCATCTGCCGAAGCAACTTGCGAAAAATCAGTAGAAGGATAAAAACGGCTTTTATCAAAGGCTTTCTTTAATGGAGTAATATCAAGATGTTCAATATACGATTCACCTTTTTTCAGTTTCTCAACTTTATCGCTATCAACATCAAGACCAATTACAGTAAAGCCCTTTGCAACAAACAAGGCCGTCAAAGGAAGTCCAACATATCCCAGACCAATAACAGCAACAGTGGCCTCTTTATTTCTAAACTTTTCTATCGTCTCATCTACTAATGATATCACAATCTTTCACTATTCCTTCGCATGTACTTTATTCAGGACAAAAAACCTGGCCATCCTGTAAAAGATACCGCATACCAGTATGTTGGCATACAGCCTCTCCGTTTCCGTCAAGAGGCAACTCAAGCTGCTCACCGTAATGACTCATCCATCCTATCTGCGTTGCCGGAACACCCATTACCAACGCATATGGCTTTACATCTTTTGTTACCACAGCGCCAGCTCCGACAAAGGCATTCGCCCCGACAACAACGCCACAGACAATGGTGCAATTGGCTCCTAACGTTGCCCCCTTACAAATTCTTGTTGTTCTGTACTCTGATTTTCTCGGAAAAGCACACCGAGGATTATAGACATTGGTAAAAACCATACTCGGTCCGCAAAAGACATCGTCTTCGATAATCACGTTATCATAGATAGAGACATTGTTCTGCACCTTGACTCCGTTGCCAATTTCTACCGCGTTGCCGACAAACACATTCTGGCCAAAAGAGCAGTTCTTGCCAATTCTTGCCCCGCCACAGATATGGGTCCAATGCCATACCCTCGTCCCATCACCAAGCGAGGCACCTTCATCTACCAGGGCAGTTTTATGGATAGTGACGGGCATACCTTAATACTCCAGCGGTAATGAAATTGTTTTTCCATCACGAGCCGAAAGATATGCTCCTATAAGAATTTCCAGAGATTTCAAACCTTCACGGCCATCAGTTTCTGGTTTCGCAACTCCTCGAAGCACATCTATCACGTTTTTATAATACCCCGGATGACCAAACCCATATACCGAGGTTGTTTGGTAGCTCGCTTCATGAATTGTGCTGTCATAATCTTTTGGCTCAAGAAACTCCCAGGTCTGGATCTCATTGACTGCGACTCCACCGACCCTGACTGTCCCTTTATCACCAAGAATAGTAATCGACCCTTCATAATTTTTCGGGTAGGTACACATGGTTACAGCCATAGAACCCAGAGCGCCATTGCGCCAACGCACGTTCAGTACACCGGTATCTTCAACTTCAATATCCTTATGTGTCGCAGTCATTGCCTGAATATCGGCAACCGGTCCAATTAACCATTCCAACAAGTCAACATAATGACTTGCCTGATTCATCAATGCTCCGCCATCAAGCTCCCAGGTCCCTCTCCAGGCCGCCTGGTCATAATATTCCTGCGGTCTTGTCCAAAAGACATTGAGATGCACCATATTAATTCGACCGAAACGTTTCTCATCAACAGCCCTCTTTAACAACTGAAGTGTCGCATTTTTCCGATTTTGCTTCACAACAAAAAGATGCACATTTGCCCGATCACATGCCTTAACCATTTTAAGACCATCGCCCCAACGGGTGGCCATAGGTTTTTCAGTGATAACATGCACCCCATACTGTGATGCAAGAATCGTCTGATCGGAATGTTTCCCGCTCGGGGTACACAGAGCAACAACATCGACCTCTGTTTCTTCAAGCAGCTCTAGTAACGACAGATAGCCAGGAACTCCATACTGCTTTGCCATCTTTTCCATCCGCTCAGGAATCTCTTCACAAATCGCGATCAATTCCAGATCATCGCTATATTGCTCGATGGATTGAAAATGATTTTTTGCAATACGACCACAACCAACCACTGCAATACGTATTTTACGGTCATTAATTATAGGTAACATTTCCGTCTCTTATAATCAGGTGTTCCTTTAAATACTCTTGTCTTGTGTTTCTCTTCAAAACACAACATATAACATACAACAGGTATATATGTATTCCGAAAATAAATTTTCAGCGGCAACAAAAAAAATGATAAAAAAAGAATACGTTTCTCAAGATATCTGCAACGCTTTTCTGCTCATTTTACTTCATAGATATCAGCGACTCTATCTTGAAGCACACTCTGGCTATTTTTCGGAAGAGCGGCAAAGGCATCTCTGGCCTTCTGCTGACAGGCAACACAACTATTGAAAGGAATGGTAAAGGCCCGAAGCTGATTGCCCAGACCCTTGGTGGTAATTTTTGTATATCCGGGACATGCAGCACACAGATGATATTCTTTTTCCTCCTGGATCACAAACCCTGTAGTATCATAAAAAATATTTCGGGAACTCCTCTGCGTTGGATTGCTCAAAGCTTCTTTACGCAACATCTCGCGACGGGAAAATAAAGAAAGAGCATCATCACAAACCCGCTCAATATGGGCATTCAATTGCGCCGACTGAACGAAATTTTCCGGGGCATAATCCGGCTCCCGGACATTGCTCGTATCCAACCCAGCCATGGCCAAAATAATACCAAGGTTAGTATAGGGTAAGGCCCCCTCAATAGAATATCCCCCTTCTAACACACAGATATCAGGGCGCAGAACCTGATTCAACTGGGCATAGCCCTGGGCGGTAAAATTCATATCGGTCAGCGGATCGCTATAATGATTATCTTGCCCCGCAGAATTAATAATTATTTCAGGCTGAAACTCTTCAAGCACCGGCAACACAACCCGGTCCATAACCGTAGCAAAGCCCTGCTCTGAGGTTCCAGGAGGCAACGGCAAATTGAGCGTATATCCCGGTGCTGCCGGGCCGCCTTGTTCTTCAACAAACCCGGTTCCCGGATAGAGGGTACGACCATCCTGATGCAAGGAGATAAACAGGGTATCAGGATCATTATAAAAAATATCCTGCGTGCCGTCTCCATGATGGCAGTCTGTATCGACAATGGCAATTTTCCGCACCCCGTAATGACGCCGGATATATTCAATCATAACCGCTTCAACGTTAACCACACAAAAACCACGATCACCAAACACGGTTTGCATTGCATGATGTCCTGGAGGACGCACCACGGCAAAGGCTCTCTCCACCTCTTTTTCCAACACCGCACGAGCGGCTCGAATAGCCCCGCCAGCCGAGATACGATGCGACTCGGTAAGCACCTGTTGTGAAGAAGGGACACAAAGATGAACCCGGTCGATATCCTGATAGGCAGCCAGCTCTGGATTGAAGAAAAAGATATTTCCTACATCCTCAAGACCCTCTTCTAAAAGCTGGTCTTTGGTATAAAGCAATCGTTCTTCTCTTTCTGGATGGGTTGGACTGATGCACCAATCAAAGGCCGGAAAAAGAACCAAACCCATTGCGCGAGGTGCTGTTGGCATTGCCTTCATAATGTCTCCGAAAGTAAGGTCAAGCGAGGACGAATCTGGGCCTTCAATGTGATGATCTGTCCCGAAGTGGCAAACCCCCGAACCGTATTCATCACCTGTTCTTCGATAAATTCAATTTCAGGGCATTTCCCAAGACCAGCCTCTTCGGCCATCGTGACTATTTCAGCACCAAGTCTTTTTTTTGCCTCTGCAACAGTAAAAGC
>PDWJ01003399.1_pt1 | contig 28200 bp, 25 predicted proteins | sample 1430881 | NCBI WGS metagenome assembly PDWJ01 (sample SAMN01162460, study PRJNA174530) | Oral metagenome, whole genome shotgun sequencing project. | biome: Marine environment; feature: Marine mammal; material: Swab sample of the gingival sulcus; isolation source: swab sample of gingival sulcus...
CCTTGGCGGCACCTTCCGGGTCATCCTCAAGGATGCCTGCGACACCTTCGCGATCGTGCAGAACTGCGGCAATTGCGAGGATTTCGACGCCATGCAGCCATACCGCGTGCCGCTCGATGCCCTGATGGAAATCGATGACCGGAGGGTGGCATAACGCGCCCTTTCACAAACAAGCATCGCCAATACCCTGCCGGGCCTGCGGCCCTCTCGGGACATTGGCGACAATGATTTCCCCAATGAGAGAAAGGACTATGAGATGGGTTGGCTCTTCTACACCGACGGCCGCGTCAAGACCTACGCGGATCAGAAAGCGGAAATCGCCCGGCTCTGTACTTTCGAGGGCAACACGCGCAAAACCGAACTGGTGAAAGCCTGCAAGGTTGGCTCCACCTGGTATGCGGCGGCAAGGGTCACCAATCGTGACGGCACCCCAGTCAAGGATGCGACCTATGTCACCGATGCGGATGGCTCCATCACCTTCGCCGCCGTCTTCCTCACCGCCTACGATGACGGCTGCTGGGGCTACAAGGACAGGGAGGAAAGTGCTGGCCCGAACGAGTCTCGTGCTCCCCTTGCGCTGATCGAACTTCTCTCCGACCTGAAAGACCCGGACAGCTACGCCCAGGACTGGCGCCTGCGCTGCCGGGACTGGGCTGCGATCCCGGACTACGAGGAAGGCGACAAGATCAAGCTCGCGACCCCTGTGACGCTCACCGATGGCAGCACTTGCCAGATTGTCACCGCGACCCACTACAGGCGGGGGCGGCAAAAACGCCGCTGCTACCGCATCGAGGAAACCGGTGGCCTCGTCAGGCTCTCGAAAGCCAGGCTTGCGGGATCGGAGCGGCTTAGCTCCGCAAAAGGTGCGGCGAGCCCGGTATTGGCGGAGTTTTTGGCGGGGCAGGCGAGGGAGTGACATCTCCGGATCAATAGAGCGGTGGCCGTGCTAGGCGTCGCTCTATTGCGTAATTTACCCATGGCGCAGACGCGCTCTTGTCCAAACGGTTCGTTTTGTCTATTTTGGACAAAAGGAGTGGCCCCATGCGATCTTTTCCTTCTACGGACCTCAAACAAACTCTGGGTGATGTTCTTGATGCAGCCAGTCAGGAACCTATCGCTATCACCAGACATAAGAAACCGCGTTTTGTATTGATGAGCATTCATGACTACGAGCAGCGGTTTCAGAAAGATGAACGCAGGTCTTTCGCTGCGGCGGATATGCCACCTAAGCATCTGACGATGCTTGAAGCCAGCCTTTCAGGTCATGAAGGTGAGGCGGAGGAATGAAGCGCCCTCAGAAAGGCGATGTCTGGCAATACGAATATCTTTGGTATCGCGAATATGAGGCTGGTAGCGAAAATGCCCGCAAATCCCGCCCAACAGCACTTGTAACCACCTTTGTTGACGAGGACGGGCGCACCAACCTGTTCTGGTTGCCGATCACGAGCAAAGAACCTCAAGAGGATCGATTTGCGATTGAGGTGCCGCAGATCGAGCGCCGACGCGCGGGCCTGTCGGCAGACATACGGCTTTGGGTGATCGTGGATGAGTATAATCACGAGTTTCTGGAGACCTCATTCTATATCGATCCTAACGGCTATCGTGGTGCGTTCAGCGCAGCCTTTACCAACAAAGCCCTAAGCTTGTTGATCGAGATCGGGAAGGAAGGCCGATTGAATTTGGTGAAGCGGCATGATGAGTGATGTTGAAATTGGCAATTTGCCCGCACTCGGGGCGTTTCTCGATTTTGTTGAAGCCGACATCAAAGCGCATCCTGACCGTATTCGGGCCTTTGATGGGGCTTTGCATGATCGTCTAGCGATGCTGGTCGCAAACGTTGATGTCGATCCAGATGTGCCTCTATCGCCTGAGGATGAATGACCGCATTGTGGTTCGTGATGACATAGGGTTGGACGAGAGCAATGCAGGCCGCGCAGGCTATCATCGACGCGAAGCATGAGGGTCAATCTGGATCCTGCGACGGCTCCTGAGCAAACTCAGTGCCCCGGCTGTTTGGTCATTCTGACCGAATGAATCTGAGTTCAGATATGCTGGCACCATAGGTCGTCATGGGTGGATATGCGGACCTGCTTGCAGGGTTGGTCTTGGTGGGACGTGTTATCTGACCTTATTACCCCAAAAGAGAAAGCGGGCTTTTTGTCCTTTGGAACTCAGACCCTGATCCAAAGGAAAATCCCATGTCCAAGCCCAATCCGGCGAACCCGACTCTCTCAATCTCCGACGCTGATCTCGCCTCTGCGCTGGCGCAAATCGGCGCGGAAATCGATAGCCAACCTCTGCGCAGCTCGGCGCTTGCGCGCATCATGCGCGAGACGTTTCATGGTAGCGACGCCGGCGGCGCATGGGACTGGCGCATGGCCTATGACCTGATGCAGGCCGCAGCCATCCAGGTGCTGCTGCGTGGGGACGGTGCAGCGGGTGACGTCGCCACCGCAAAGCTGCTTGCCTCAAGGCTCCTCACGGAAACCCGCCGGTCGGAACAGCAGATCCGGCTGCAGCAGTTTTCCACGCCATTGGCATTTGCCGCCCTCGCGGTGCGGGCGGCGGCGACCCGCAAGGGCGAGACTGTGCTGGAGCCCTCGGCTGGCACTGGTTCCCTGGCCGTTTTCGCCGCCCGGGCCGGTGCCACATTTTTGCTCAATGAAATCGACCCCTTTCGCCAGAGCCTATTGCGCGCTGTCTTCGGTGGCGAGGTGACGAGCCATGACGGCGAGCATATCGACGATCTGCTGCAGACGCCGGTTCTACCCGACATCGTGGTGATGAACCCGCCTTTCGCCTCCTCGGTCGATCGCTCCCGCGACAAGCACATCGCCGCCAAACATTTCATTGCGGCTGCAAAGCGTCTCGCGCATGGCGGGCGGCTGGTGGCGATCATGCCGCCGGGATTCACGCCCGAACGCGATGCCGCGCATTGGTCCCGCGCTTGCGGTCTCCTGACGCCGCGCTTGGCCCTCACGATGTCCGGACAGGTTTACCGCAAGCTCGGCACCTCTGTGGAAACCCAGCTGATGGTCTTCGACAAGGTGCAGGAGGACGGCGAGATGATCCGCGCCAGCGTCAGGGACTTGGATGAAGCCCTTCCTTTTGTCGACGCCGTGGCCGCAACCCGGCCCGAGGCGCGCCCCGTACAACAGGCGGCGAAAAACCTTCATGCGCGATCGGTCGGTCCAGTACCTGTCACGCGCAAGCGCCCAGTTGCCAGAGTTGCGGCGTCCAACGCTCAGACCAACGCCGCCATACCGCTCACTTTCACAAGCCTTGAGGCTCCGCGCGACAACACGCCCGTCTCGGACATCTATGCGCGCTACCGTCCGCAGCGGATCGAGATCCCGGGTGCGCAGGAACATCCAACGCCGCTTGTCGAGAGTATCGCCATGGCCTCTGTCGCGCCGCCCATGCCCTCTGGCGCGGCCAGTTCAGAATTGCGCCTGCCTGCCAGGCTGATCGAGGAGGGACATCTCTCCGAGGCGCAGCTCGAGACGATCATCATGGCGCATGATGCCCATGGGCGTGACCTGCCGGGGCGGTTCACCATCGACGACGACCAGACCAAGCTCACCCGGGCCGATGATGACCCGGACGCCAATGCTTATCGCCTCGGCTACTTCCTCGGTGACGGTACCGGCTGCGGCAAGGGGCGCGAATGCGCAGGGCTCATTCTCGTGAACTGGCTGGCCGGGCGCAGGAAGGCGATCTGGGTCTCCAAATCCGCCACGCTTATCGAGGACGCGATCCGCGACTGGACCGATCTTGGCGGCTCGCCCGCCGACATTCAGCCGCTCTCCAAATGGAAACCGGACCAGCCCATCCCGATGGGCGACGGTATCCTCTTCGTCACCTATGCCACGCTGCGGTCCGCGGGCAAATGCGGCACCACGCGGCTAAGGCAGATCCTTGACTGGATGGGCGAAGATTTCGACGGCGTCCTCGCTTTTGATGAGGCCCATGCCATGCAGAACGCGGCAGGGTCCGAGCAGGGCAGGGGCGTCAAACCCTCGCAGCAGGGCCTTGCGGGCCTGCGTCTGCAACTGGCCGCCCCGCGCGCCCGCGTGTTCTACATCTCGGCCACGGGCGCCACGAGCGTGCACAACCTCGCCTATGCCGCGCGTCTCGGTCTCTGGGGACAGGGACCGGAATACCCCTTCCCGAGCCGCGAGAGCTTCGTGTCGGCGATGGAAGCCGGCGGCGTTGCTGCCATGGAGGTAGTCGCCCGTGATCTCAAGACGCTCGGGCTCTACACGGCCCGTGCCCTCAGCTTCGATGGGGTGGAGTATGACGTGCTCGAACACGCGCTGACCCCGGCTCAGATCGAGATCTACGACGCCTATGCGAGCGCGTTTCGGACGATCCACCATAATCTCGAGGCGGCACTGACCGCGACCGGCGTCACGAACGCCTCTGGCGAGACCAATGCCTCTGCCGCACGCGCCTCGGCCAAGTCCCGCTTCGAGAGCACGAAGCAGCGCTTCTTCAACCATCTCCTGATGGGCATGAAAGCCCCGACCATCATCCGCGCCATCGAGGATGACCTCGCGGCAGGCAAGGCTTGCGTCATCCAGGTGGTCTCGACGGGTGAGAGCCTGCTGAAACGCCGGCTTGAGACGATGGACGCAGAAGACGAGCTCGTCGAGGGTGCCTTGACGCCGCGCGACTACGTTCTGGGCTACCTTGAGCAGGCTTTCCCGATCCATGCGCAAAAGTTGGTCGAGATCGACGGCAATATGGTCGCGGAACCCTTGCGCGATGAGACCGGGGCGCTCGTTGTCTCGCGCGAGGCGCTCGTCCTGCGCGATGCGGCCATGATGGAGCTGATGACGCTGGCTCCGATCCCCTCGGCGCTGGACCAGATCCTCTGGGCCTTTGGCGACGAGGCCGTGGCAGAAGTCACGGGGCGGTCCATCCGGCCCCTCAAGGTCGAGGATGGTCATCTTTTCATCGAGAAGCGCGCCGCCAGCAGTAATACGTCGGAGACCCAAGCCTTCATGGACGGCGAGAAGGATATCCTGATCTTTTCTGACGCGGGCGGCACGGGCCGGTCCTATCACGCGGCGCAAACGGCCAAGAACCAGAAGCGGCGGCGGCACTATCTTCTGGAGCCCGGCTGGCGCGCCGATGCGGCCATTCAGGGGCTCGGCCGCACGCATCGCTCGGCCCAGGTCAGCGCGCCCTTCTTCCGGGTCTGCACCTCGGATGTGCATGGCGAGAAGCGCTTCACCTCGACGATTGCCAAGCGCCTCGACCAGCTGGGGGCCTTGACCAAGGGCCAACGCGAGACCGGCTCGCAAGGCATGTTCCGCGAGGAGGACAATCTTGAAAGCCCGATCGCGCGGGCGGCCCTGCGTGGGTATTTCGCCGATCTTGCCGCCGGGCGCGCCGATGCGATGAGCTACGAGCGCTTCACCGACTGGACCGCCCTGCGGCTGATCGACAAGGACGGGGTGCTGCTCGAAGAGCTTCCCCCGATCCAGCGGTTTCTGAACCGGGTGCTGGCGCTGCCCATCCACATGCAGAACGCGCTCTTTGCCGAATTCATGCGCCGGATCGCCGATCAGACGGAACGCGCGCGCGCGGCGGGCACGCTCGATCTCGGCGTGGAAACCCTGCGCGGCGAAAGGATCGAGCAGGTTTCCACCGAAGACCTCTGGACCTGCCCGAAATCCGGCGCGGTGACGCGGATCATTGGGCTCGAAGTGACCGACCCGGACCATGTGCTGTCGGCGGATGACGCCCTCTCGCGCAATCCCGATAAGCTGCCGATGATCAATCGCGCCTCCGGTCGCGCGGCGCTCATCTCGGCGCGCCCCATGCAGATGTATGACGAGGACATGATCACGCTGATGCGCAAGGCGGTGCGGCCAAACGGGTCGAGCTACTTGGAGGAGACGCGGTTCGAGTCCTCGGCTTGGGAAGAGATCGGCAAGCCCGAGTTCGCACGGCTTTGGGATGCCGAAGCTGCGTCCCTGCCAAAAACTACCACGACCAAGCTCTACCTGCTGACCGGACTGCTGCTGCCAATCTGGAAGGACATCCCGGCCACCAATGAGCGCATCTACCGGGTTACGCCGAGCGGGGCGCCCGCCATGATCGGGCGAACGCTAAGCGAGGAAGGTGCGGCCGCGCTGCGCGCCCGCTTCCTCGTCTCCAATCCGCAAACGCCGCAGGAGATGCTGACCGCTGCGCTCGGCACCACTGCGCCGGTCGATCTTGGCCGGGGTCTCACCCTGACCCGTCGCCGCATTGCAAGCGAGATGCGCTTAGAACTCTGCGGTGCGGATCGGAGCATGATCGAAAGCCTCAAGGCAATGGGGTGTTTCACAGAGATCATCGCCTTCCAGCTGAGGGTGTTCCTTCCGCATGGAGACGGAATCGACACGGGAAGCATTTTGGCCCGGATCGTGGGGCAGGGGAATGCCATCACGGCAGACCAAGCCGCCTGAAAAGTCAAAGCGGGCTTTGGGACGGGCGTCGCGGATCGGGATTTGACCGGTCTGCGCGTTCCGGGCGCGCGGGCAGGCCAATGGCACGCCCGCGTGCCCCCCAATTTCAGACAAGAGGACAGACCCATGACCAATCCCCAGATCGATTACGCCGCAATGGCGGCTCAGTGGCGCGCGGAACGCGAAACCACCTTGAAGGCATCCCGAACGGAACTGATCGCGCAATTGCGCGCCCTTGGCATCAGCGAGGTCACTGCTGAATACGAAGGCTATGGCGACTCCGGCAATGTCGAGGATGTGATGGTGCAGCCTGCAGGCGTCAAATTAACCGAGGAGCAAATTGCCGAGGTCGGTAATTTCGCCTGGTCGCTCGCCTATCACCATCACCCGGGGTTCGAGAACAACGAGGGCGGCTATGGCACGCTGACCTGGGACTTGCGCAACGACAGTATCACGCTCGATCATGCGGACCGCTACGTCGAATGCGCGCACAGCTATGACGAGGGGCTGTGAGATGGCGCATCCACTTCATCATGCCGAAAGCTCGGCCCGGAAATTCGGCGGGGTGCCGTCTGACTATCAGGCTGTGCACGATTGGTTTGACGCCTCAAAAGAGCACCTCGCGTTCTTCACGCACCGCGCCTTGCGTCATCATGCTCAAGGCGTGTTCGAGGCCGAACGTGTCTTCGGCTTGACCCTGACCAATAGCGTAGGTCGCGACATTCCCGTGCGTTGGATCGGTGAGCAACACGTCCGCGAAGACTGTCAGGGCCGAATCCCGAGCATGGCGGACTGGCTACGTCGGATCCAGCCCGAGCCGTGGATGGCCAATGGCCACATTGACCGGCATCCCGGCGATGAGCCTTGTGGCGACCCAAGGGCCGCCTGGGCCTCCGAGGTCGCCGCCGGACGAACGGTTCTCGGCCTGAAGGATTGGATGGCGGCGCGCGCGACGCAAGCCACTCAAAATGCCTGACAGCTCTTGGCCGCTTGCCGAACGAATGATGCGTAGAAGCCCGGTTGGAGGATCGGGCTTCTTGCGCCGTTTCCCCACCATTCTCTTGAGGAGGTTCGCATGACACTCGAAGAAATTAGAGCTGCGGTCGATGCCGGCCAGACCGTGCATTGGGCCAATATCGGCTACGTTGTGCACAAGGACCGGCTCGGTCAGTACCTGATCACCTATGTGCCGAATGATAGCTGCATTGGCCTGACCGACCGAAGCGGGCACCGGTTGAACGGCAAAGAGGCGGAGTTCTTCGTCGCGCGATCGGAGGACGCCGCAGAAAATCCGGGCAGCCAATCAACACCAGACGGGCAGGGGAGGGGCGTAGCACCCGGAGGCGCGGGGGCATTCCCACTCGGACAGCAGCTCTGACCCGTGGGCGGGGCTGAAAGGAAAGCAGGCTTTCTGGTTTGTGACCCTAGGAGGGGTCGAGAAAGCAATCCCGGATGTGCTGGCAAGGACGTCAGACACCGGCCAATCCAAAAGGAACTATCCCATGTTCGCAGGAACCCTTACCCGCAACGTCGAGACCGCAGCCGCTCAGTACACCGGCATGATCCACTCGACGCGCTTTGACATCGCCATCCAGCTCGAGAACCGCCCGAAGATGTCTGCGCGCAGCCCGGATTACGACGTCACGGCGATCAACAAATCGGGCCGCAAGGTGCGCATCGGCACGGCCTGGAACGAGACGGGCAACACCAGCGGCAACCCCTACATCTCTATGCAGATCGATGTCGGCGTCGGCCCTTTCCGGGTCAACGCGGTGCAGACGAAAGAAGCGCGTGCGGCCCAAAGCGGCGAATTCGAGATCATCCCACTGGTCTCGAACGGCCTGATGAAATCCGGCTCGATCTCAGGCGAGCTCACCGCCATGGACGCCGACAACGCCTTCACCGGCTACATCGCCAACATGATGTTCGATCTGGAGTTCATGCTGATCGAGAACAGCTACAAGACCGAGGAGACCCACCCTGACTACCGGGTCGAGGTCAGCTCGCCCCGGGGCACGCCGATCCGCGTCGGCTCGGCCTGGATGGCCAAGAGCAGCCGCACGGGCAACGACTACCTGTCGCTGCTGATCAACACGCCCGATGGCGACCTGCGTGTCAACGCCGTGCAGAACGACGAACAGCGCGGCGGGCAGACCTTCTCGATCATCCCGTTCATCGACAGTGGCGAGCATCCGCAAGATGCAGGCGCGGGACTGTCTCTGGTCGCGTGAACAGCGCGTGAGACCAGATGAACTGCACCGAAAGGGGAGCCGTGGGACCACGGTCCCCCTTTTTTGTCTCTGTGTATTTGCGATCCTCCATGGACCGATCTGTCAGTGAAAATCCCGGCTTGGAAACAGCTTCTTGGCCTGTTCGCGCGGATGCCGGGCGGTCGAGTCTGCGCCGCCGCGGGTGGGGTGCTGTGCCGGTCCCGCCTGACGATCACTGGCGTCCGCCGCTGGCCGTCCGAGGCTCGATAGCATCGGCGAGATATCTTCAATCTTTTCCGCAATTACGTGCACGACCTGTCCTTCGCGTTCGATCCGGCCGGTGACGCGCAGGAGTCGCCCGGCGATCACCGCCTTCCGGAAGGTTTTGTAAACCCGTCTCCAAACCACCACGTTCGAAATGCCGGTCTCGTCCTCGAGCGTCAGGAAGATCACGCCCGAGGCTGTGCCGGGCCGTTGTCGTGTGATCACGAGACCTGTCACCGTGATGCGTCCGGTGGCTCGCTCCAGCTGTTCATGGGGCTGGCTTTCCCGCAGGCGCGGTCGGAGCAGTTCCATCGGATGGGCGCGGAGGGAAAGTCGCAGCGCCAGGTAGTCCTCGATCACCTCCTGCCCGAGTGTCATTGCCGGCAAGGCAACGTCTGGCTCCACTTCGCCCTCACCGGCGGCCCCGAAAAGGGGCAGCGGTTGCGGCCCTCGCAGCGCCCGCGCGGCCCATAGCGCATCGCGCCGATTGAGACCGAGCGCGGCAAAGGCATCCCCTTCGGCGAGCCGTTTCAGTGCATCGGGCCTGACGCCGGCCCGGCGCCAGAGGCTCTCAACATCGGGATACCCGTTGCCGCGGGCGGCCTCGATCCAGACCGCATCCTCCTCGCGCATCCCTTTGATCTGACGAAACCCGAGCCGCAGCGCCAGCGCCCCGTCGCCGCGTGGTTCCAGGGTGCAGTCCCAGGCCGAATGATTGACCGAGACGGCCCGGATTTCGACACCATGCTCACGCGCGTCGCGGATCAGCTGGGCCGGGGCGTAAAAGCCCATCGGCTGGCTGTTCAGCAGGGCACAGGTGAAGACTGCCGGATGGTGGCGCTTCAGCCAGGCCGAGATATAGACCAGTCGCGCGAAGCTTGCTGCATGGCTTTCGGGGAAGCCATAACTGCCGAAGCCTTCGATCTGGGCGAAGCATCGCTCCGCGAACCCTGCCTCGTAGCCACGGGCCAGCATCCCGGAAATGAACCGCTCACGGAACGCGCCGATGGTACCCATCCGCTTGAAGGTCGCAAGAGAGCGTCGCAGCCGATCCGCTTCTGCCGCAGAGAACCCGGCAGCAACCACGGCGATCTGCATGGCCTGTTCCTGGAAGAGGGGGACGCCGTAAGTGCGCCCCAGCACCTCCATCATCGCAGGACCGAGGTCTTCGACTTTCTCCTTGCCCTGGCGGCGGTTGATGAAAGGATGAACCATGCCGCCCTGGATTGGGCCGGGGCGGATAATCGCGACCTCGCAGACCAGATCGTAAAACTTACGTGGCCGCATGCGAGGCAGGAAGTTGAGCTGTGCCCGGCTCTCGACCTGGAAGACCCCGACTGCATCGGCCTTGCAAAGCATGTCATAGACCACAGGATCCTCGGGCGGCACATTGGCGAGGGTCAACTGCAAGTGGCGGTGATCCTCAAGCAGCCCGAAAGCCTTGCGGATGCAGGTCAGCATGCCAAGCGCCAGGACATCGACCTTCAGGAGTCCAAGCGCGCTGATATCGTCCTTGTCCCATTCGATGACTGTGCGTTCCTCCATCGCGGCGTTCTCGATTGGGCAGAGCGCGTCGAGACGGCCATGGGTGATCACGAAGCCGCCGACATGCTGGCTCAGATGCCGGGGGAAGCCGATGATCTCGCCGATCAGCTTTGCCGCCAGCGCCACGCGCCCGTCTGCCGGATCAATCCCGGCGTCGCGCATCCGATCTTCCCCCGGTGCGCTGGACGACCAGCCCCGGAACTGGCCCGAGAGCCGGGCAATCACGTCCTGGCTCAATCCCATCACCTTGCCGACCTCGCGAATTGCGGCTCGCGAACGGAAATGGATCACGGTTGCGGTCAGCCCGGCGCGATGGCGTCCATATTTCTCGTAGATCCATTGGATCACCTCCTCACGTCGCTCGTGCTCGAAATCGACATCGATATCCGGCGGCTCGCCGCGTTCCTTCGAGATGAAGCGCTCAAAGATAAGGGTGATGCTTTCGGGGGGCACTTCGGTCACACCGAGCAGGTAGCAGACGACCGAATTGGCGGCCGACCCGCGGCCCTGACAGAGAATGCTCTTTGAGCGCGCGAATGCCACGATGTCATGCACCGTCAGGAAATACGGGGCATAGCCCATCTCGCCGATGAGCTTCAGTTCCTTGTCGACCCGGCTGACAATGCGGGTGGGCGGCCCCTTTGGATAGCGCCAATGCAGCCCTTCCCGCGACAACCGTTCGAGCCGTGCCTGGGCGGACTCGCCGTCCCGCGCCTCGTCGGGATATTGATACTGCAGATCGTCCAGCCGAAAGGCGCAGCGGTCGGCGATCTCCAGCGTGCGCCGGATCGCCGCCGGATAGTGATGGAACATGCGCGCCATCTCGCTCGGGGATTTGAGCCGGTGTTCGCCATTGGTCAGCCGGCGCTCCCCGATCGTGTCGATCGTGCAGCCCTCACGCAGGCAGGTCAGAACATCTGCCAGCGGACGCCTGGATGAGCGGTGCATCATCACCTCGCCGAGGGCCACGAGCGGCAGGCCGGTGTCGTGGGCGATCCGGGCCAGCCGTTCGAGGCGAAAAGGGTCTCGTCCGTCATAGCGCGGGGCCGCACCGAGAAAGCACTGGCCGGGGAAGGTGCGCAACATATGCCGCAGGTCGCTGGCGGACGTCCGGGCCGGGTGCTCCATCGGGTCGGGCGGCAACGCGATCAGCACCATGCCCTGACCCCAATCCAGCAGATCCTTGCGCGTCAGATGGCATTCGCCTTTCGTGGCCCGCCGCTTGCCGAGGGACAGGAGGCGGGTCAGCCGCGACCAGGCTGCGATGTCCACGGGCAGGGCGAGCCAGTCGAGCGGGCTGTCGGTCAGTACGATCCGGGTGCCGGGGATCAGCTTCGGCAATACCATGTCCGACGGAATCCTGGGGGCATCGCCTGCCAGCATGTGCCGCATCGTCTGGCGGCTGGAATGATCGGTCACCTGTCGGGACCGGATCGCGGGACCGGTCTCGGCCTCGTCGCTCGCTGCGCGCGCCTCCTCGCGCAGTCGGGACAGCTCCTTCAGGGCCGAGAAGGCCCGCACCACGCCCGCCACCGAGTTGCGGTCGGTGATGGCGATGGCCTTCAGACCCAGTTCGGCGGCCCGCGTGACCAATTCTTCGGGATGCGAGGCCCCGGTCAGAAAGGTGAAATTGCTCGTTACGCAGAGCTCCGCATAGCCGGTCATGCGAACTCTCCCTGCGCGAACCAGGTCTGTGTGGACCGGGCCGCTGCCTGTGGCGTGTGGTAGAGCCAAAGCCGTGCGCCCTCTTTGGTCTCAACCCGCCAGTAATCGCGCAGGCCCGAACGCCAGGCCGGATCGTCGAACCACCATTCCGGCGCGATCCGCTCCGGCCCGTCCGCACGCAGGGTGGTGAAAGACATACGCCGCCAGGCGAAGCGGGCCGGTGGATGGCCGGGCTGAGCCAGCCCTTTCGTGATGACTGGTTCAGGCGGAAAGATGATGATCGGGCGATCTGGCCCGCGCTGCGGCGGCGGAGATTCCGCTGCGCTGTAGGCAGCCGGTGCCACCAGAAAGCTCCGCTCGGGGATCTTGCTGGCAGCAGGCAGGAGCCGCAGCACCCGATCGAAGCCCAGCCGGTTACCGAGCCGGGAGAAGAGATCCGCCAGCGCGTCTTCGCGGGCAATCGTGCGGGGTCCGCCGACTTGCTGGGGTTGTAAGTCCTCGGTCACATGGGCGACGAGGCGCATCGCCTCGATCCCGAACCCGGCTTCGACCTCCGACACGCCTTTTGCGAAGAGCGCCGCAATGCGCTCCGGATCACGCATCGGCCGGGCCAGCCCGATCTCGATCCGCGCCGTTTCCCGGTCGACGCGGTGCAGCTCGAGCCGCAGCCGCCGTGCACCGCGATGATGTTGGGCCAGTGTACTGCAGAGCCGGTCGAGCAGGCGTGCGAGACCCGACATGACATCGGCCTCAAGACCAATGGGTTCAGGCATGGTCATCCGCACCCCGAAATACGGCGCGTCCGCCTCCGGAGAGACCGGCTCTGGCTGAAGGCCGAGCGCCTGGTCGAGCCGCAGCACAAGCCCCTGGCCGAACCGGCGCGCGAGCGGCGCGCGCGGCAGATCGGTGAGATCGCCGATCCTGTTCAGCCCCATCCGGGCGAGCCCTTCGGCCACATCGCTCCCGATCCTGAGAGCGCAAACCGGCAGGCCGGCGATACCCTCCTTCACCGCGCCTTCAGGCAGGATGCCGCCACCGTGGCGAGCCAGCGCCTGGGCTGCGCCGCGGGTTTCGGCGATGGCACTCGAGAGGCTCAGGCCGATCCGTTCCAGCCGCGCATGAAGGTCGGCCCGCATTTCGGCTTCGCCCCCGAAAAGATGCGGAACACCGGAGATATCGGCAATTAGCCCGTCGGGCCCGTCCCGCGCCACCATCGGCGAATAGCGCCCCGCCCACCGTCTGAGGCTTGCCAGTGCGGCGGCTTCCCGCGCCAGATCGGCGGGCCGGGTGATCAGCTCGGGACAGATGGCACGGGCGTCGGCTGCTGCCATGCCGGCATGCAATCCGCGGGTCTCGGCCGCCGGGTTCAGACAATGCACATGATCGGCATTCCCTGACCTGTGGATCAGAGCGAATGGCCCCTCAACGGGACGTCTCCGCAGGCTCGCATCGCTTGCCAACCGCGGAAACTGGATGGACAGCAGCCGTCTTGCCATTCCAATGCACAGTCCATGTTCCTAGCGTTCCCTTTTTGTTCTTATTAAGGGCACATTGATGCAGAGTCGAGTCCCGCCGTTCCGCCGCGATCGGCGCACAATTCCACCGCGTCTCGGCAGCATTGCTGCCCTGACCTTCGCGGATCAGCATCAGCCCTGTGGTCCGGCCCGCCTCTGCGGCAAGTTGCAGGCGGCGCCCGGCGATGAGCGACAGGGGCTTTTCCGGCTCAGCGATGACCAGTCCGACGCCTTCAGAGCGCAGTGCTTCCTCCGACGCCCAGAGCAGATCGGTCTCGCTCAAGGGGCGGATGAGATGTAGCCGCTCCCCGACGCCTTCGGGCAGACCCCGGAGCATCGGCTGGTGCGGGGCGTGCCCGGGAATGATCCAGATCAGGGCGCCTGTATGTCGGGTGGCCTGGAGCAATGCGAAGCTGCGCCGGCCCTGCCCTTCGGCCTCATGGACCCGATGCCCGGCCAGTGCGAAGGGCGCGCTCGGGACAGGATCAAGCTGCATCTTCGCGCACCCCCTCGGCAACGATCTTCAACATCCCGTCCGGCAGGGGGCGCTGGAGCTTCAGTGCGTCCCCGGCTGGCGCGGTCAGCCAGCGCCGCCATTCGTCGGGCCGGGTAAGGATGACAGGCATGGCCTTAGGGTGGATCGGTGCCACCTCGGCATTGGGCGGGCAGGTCAGGAAGCCGAAGATTTCCATCGTGACCTCGCCTTCCTTCAGCTTGCGCACCGAGGTCCAAGTCGTTCGCAGCCCGGCGAAGAAGGCAAGCGGCCGATCCTTGCCCAAAGCGAACCAGACCGGCGAGTTGCGCGGCGCACCGCAGCGCCCATCGATCTCCGAAAAACTGGTGAAGGGCACCAGACAGCGATGCTCGACACCGAGCCAGCGCCGCCAATGCGGTGAGGCGACATTGCGGATGTTGGTTACGCCCTTGTCGGTGCGCTTGCCTTCGAGGAATTTCGCGGGGGTCGGCATGCCCCAGCGGGCCATCTTAAGCTGCCAGGTCGTGTCTTGGCCATGGCGGATGATCGGAGCCGGATAATCAGGCCAGATACCGGACAGGGTGGGCAAGTTCCCGGTGCTGTCTACCAGTTCCTCATCGTCTTTGAGCATGTCGTTGAACAGGTGACGCATCGCGTCCTGGCTCTTGGTCTGGGAATAGAGGTTGCACATTTGCACTACGCCTGGAAACTGGAATACGATTTCAAAAAAGAACAATGCCAGAACGAAATCTGTCTGGAAAGGGCTGTCCTCCTTCGACGGCGCATTACGGCAGATAACACATGTTTTGTTGTCAAAGAAAGCCGCGCATAAGCGCTTCAAGTTAGCCCCAGTAGCCTCCCCGGCTCGGCTTCGCGTGTCGCAGGGGAGAACGGCCCTTCGGTCCGTCGCGTATTCGGCCATGCGGCCTCACCGCGGCGTTGCACCCAGGCCCCCGGTTTGTCCGCCTCGCGAGCACGTTCCTCCCCGGCCGCTCCGCCGGATTGCGCTCTGGTCTGTTTTGCGGGGCAAAACGATCCCGCCGCTCCATCCGTCTCCCGCGTCCGGTCGGGCCGTTTGCCTGCTCGGGTCGGGCAAACCTACCGTCAAAACACACACACATGAGCGCGGAAGCATATCCTCCAAAACTTTTGCGCCCGGCAAGCCGGCGGCTGCGCCGTCCCTGACCCGGGCAGATTCGGAAACCAGACATTCGGCCATGCCCCCACACTCACGTGGTGGTCGAACCCAATATCTGGAGAATGAACATGGCTTACGATCAAGCGAACACCTACGAGACCATCGAGCTTTTCGGGCTGACGGAAAAAGACGCAGAACTTCCGATCCCGGAGGATCAAATCCTGACCGACCATATCATCCGCGAGGGCTTCGAGGCTCTGCTCGGGCCCCTGCGCGGGACCGGGCTTGAAGCAGAAATCGAACCGCTGGCCCATGGGTTCGCCACGATCCTGCAGCGCCGCAAGGTGGCACTTGGCAAGGAGGTCGACCGCACCGCGGACAAGATCGGCGCGCTGGCAAAATCCCACGACGGATCGGAAATTGCTGAGACCGCGCTCGAAGAGGCGCAGGCCCGCTTCCTGCAGCTGCGCGAGATCGTCAGCGCCATCGAGGTGATGAGCGAGGCGGCGGCGGAGTGCTACGAGATCGAGACGGGCCATGCCTTCATCCCGGCAGCAGGCTCTCGGGCCAGCGTCCGGGCGCGGGAGACGGGGGCCGTCTTCGAGGCCCGGCAGCTGTTGGAGCAGCATGATCGCGAGACGGCAGCGAAGTCGAAAGTCGAGGGGGTTCCCCTGATCGTTTCGGGCGCCACTGACTGGACCGACATCGATGTGATCTTCAACACGCTCGACAAGGTTCGGGAGCGCATCAGGCAGAACCGCAACCAAGAGATCTTCCTCTGCCACAAGGGCGGCAAGCACGGGGCCGAGATGATCGCGGCTCGGTGGGCCCGGGCACGCGGGATAGCACAGGCGCGCTTCGATCCGCGCTGGTCCGCGCACGGGCGGGCGGCACCGTTCAAGTGCAACGACGAAATGCTGGACGACAAGTTCGCGGCGACGGGGGTTACGGGGTCGCGCTGAACCTCGGGCAGAAGGCGGAAGCGAAAGGCCTGACGGTCATGCGGGTTGCGGACCCGGCGAAGAAGTCTGCGGAGAAGTGAATTGAGAGGGCCGCCTTCGGGCGGCCCTTTCGTCGTTTCTCAAATGTTTGCGAACCTCAGGGGTGTCGCAGCTAGCTCCAGCAATGGGTAGCGAAAGCCTTGATGACTGCAAAACGGCCAATGTGGTTTTGGGAACGGCTGGATGGTATCTTGATGCAATCACAGTTTAATGTGGCCGTGCGGCAGAAGACATTTGTTGCGCAGCTCAACACCCGACCAGGTTTTTCCTCAATGCCTTTTTCTCCGGAACGCACCAAAGAAATCCAATCGCGCATTGAAGCGCGATTGCGATCCGGGCAGGCAAACGATTGGGAAAGGTCTTTTCTCACAAATTTGGCTGAACGATTTCAGCGGTATGGGACGGAGACGCGCCTGAGCAAAGCGCAGTACGCCAGCCTGCACAAAGTCCTGAAACTGGAACGGGAAAAACCGTCACAGACAAGGGCTTCGGCCGACGACAGGACTTCTCAACCAGCACCAAAGCATAGTACCGGAACCGGTGAGGCGAGACCCCGTCCGGTCTCCGTGACGCGCGCGATCAATGCACCTCGGCGTGCCGTGCGCAAGGCTCAACGCCAAATCATGGTGCCGTTGGTGATCGCTGTCGGATTCTTCGCATTGGTTGGATCATTGTTTGAATCATCGAACTCGCGATCCACACCCTACAGTCCGTCAGCGGTTCCCTCATCGCAAACTGCCGACACCGCTTACGTCTATGTGACAGGGACACGTGTCAATCAACGTGCTGGACCGTCTACTTCGAATGCCGTGATGGGTGTCTTGAGCGAGGGGGCCCGCGTCCAAAAGCTTCGCGAAGAAGGGCAGTGGACACAAATTCGGTCCAGCTTTGGAACGGGCTGGATGTCTTCCAGTTTCCTGTCGCCGGTTGGACCAATTGCAAATCGGACCGTCTCAGAGGGCCGGTCGCTTCGTGCCAGCGATATACGGATCATTGATGGTGATACGATCAATGTTCGAGGTATGACAGCGAACGTGCGTCTCGTCGGGTTTAACACGCCAGAGACATGGAGACCGTCTTGCACTGCGGAGCGGCAACTCGGGGAACGCGCGACAGCGCGTCTACATCAATTGGTGCTGGGTGCCGCGTCAATTGAATTTGAGCGCGTGGCCTGTTCCTGTCGGCCTGGGACCGAAGGCACGGATCAATGCAACTTTGGACGCTTTTGTGGCTCGTTGTTCGTTGACGGTCGGGATGTTGGCAACACACTCATTGCTGAAGGTTTGGCCGTGCCATATCGATGTGGCCGCACCAGCTGTCCCTCACGCCCTCAACCCTGGTGCCGATAACAGGAACCCCCATCCGACACAGACGACGGATCTTCGCACGCGGCTGAGCGCTGACCTGTCATGCGGTGAGCGTGACGGAGCATTGTGCAGTTACTTTGGATCAGAACGAACCTAGCCATCTTCGATCACGATCGACGGGTTCGATGGCGGCTTCAAAGTGGTGGCACACATTCGGGTCTCTCCTTTTTGCTATGCATGTGGATCGCACGGGGTCGGCCCGTTCGTGCCCTCCGCTTCGCTCCGGCAAGCACAAATACGGCTTCCACGGCGGGCCGCGGACCCTCCGCATTTGCGCTTGCGACCGGGCCTCTTGCCCCCGTGCCGGGTGATCCCCATCGCAACAAGGAGATACCCAAATGACCAACCACTACGTCGCCACCGTCCCCGTCAAGTTCACCGACACCGATGGCCAGGAGCGCACCCGCTTCCAACGCGTTGGCGCGATGTTCCGCAACACCCGCAACGGGGATGGTTCGGAGTTCTTCAGCCTCAAGCTCGACTTCCCGGTCGCGGTCTCGGAGCTGGTGATGTTCCCGCCGAGCGCAAAGGACCCCCAGGACTAAATCCTCTGACGAGGATGGGCCGCCCCAGGACGATCTTTGGGCGGCCCGATCCCTGTTCCAGGGATGCCGTCACCGGCGCGGGTGATCGCCGACAGCGACCTCCTCTTGGTGCCGGTCGTCGCGCGCTCAAAGGACGATCGCCGACCGGAAGGGTCAGGCCGCGACAGGGCGGACAGGCAGCCTCAAGGGGGCCATCCACAAAAACCTATCGGCCAGGGCCTCCCGGTTTTTGCGGCAGAGATTTGGCAAGCCAAATCTGGCCCTCCTTGAGGCTGCCTGTCCGCCCTGTCGGAGGGGTTGCGCCCGCCCGCGGTTCCGTCCGAACACATGCGTGTTCGGCCAGACCCTCGGGCGGTGCTGGGGAAAGGGACCCATTGGACATGTGGGTCGCCCGGTGGTGAGGGCGGCAGAGCCGCGTCCCTGCGGGCCGCGGGGGAAGCGGACACCAAGGCTGCCTGAGCCTGAACGCAACGTAAGTATATAATTGACAGCTCGGTATATTATCGTAAGGTGGGGGCAGCCTTGGTGGAAGGTGGCAGGAAATAGGGGGTCTTTCTTCCGCATGTCCCGAACAAAACGCCTGACAGAGATCGAGAAGATGAAGATCGTCCGCGAGGCCGTGGAGGGTGTGTCGACGTCTGAGCTGGCTGAGCGTTTCGAGGTCACATCGCGCGCCGTGCGCTACGTCTTGAAAGCCGATGCCGAGCGCCAGATGGATGCCGCGATCCCGGTCTCGGCGGTCAGTGTGAAGGTTACGGCTGCGGAGCTTGAGGCGCTCGACGCGGTGCTAGCCGCAGCCGGGATCGAAAGCCGGGCCGAAGGGCTGCGGCGGCTCATTCAGGCGGCAGGCGGGGTGTTCGTTCCGGACGCGCAGATGGCAGCCGAGATGGCGCGCTACCGTGCCTCTCTGCACGAGGTTGGCAATGGGGTCGCGCAGATCGCCAAGCAGATGACGAAGGCCAACCGGATGGGGCAGGGTGTTGATGGTGGCACGAGTGCCGAGTTCTCCGAATTGCGTCTCGCGCAGATGCGCGGGCTGGCGCGGTTCATCTTGGACTCTGCTGACGAGATCGATCTGCTCCTGCGCCGCCGCCGCGACGCGATGCAGCTGCAGGCGACGGTCGCGCTGAAGGAGTTTGCCCATGCGGCTGAATGATGCTGTTGATGCAGTTACGGGCGAGGTGTTCCGGGATGGTTGGAGCCGGATCCGGGGCTCAATGCAGGGGCTGCATGTCGCCAAGCAAAGCCAGCTTGTGCGCGCGGCAGCAGGGCACCGTCAGGCGGTCTTCAAGGCGATCCGGGGCGGGGGTACACATACAAAGTCGCAGCTCGCAAACCAGCTCGAGTACCTCACCACCAAGTCCACCCATATCGTGGACAGTAGCGGGTTCCTCGATGGCAAGGCGAAGCTCGAGGCGCGTGACATCAAGGATCTGACCGAGCGCTTTGCCAAGCGGTGGGACGCGGGCTTCAAACCCAAGCTTGGCCAGACCACCCATATGCTCATGTCCTTCCCTATCGGCACGCGCGGGGAGGATGTGCGCGACATCGCGACGGACGTGGCCGAGCGGTTCTTTCAGACCGACGCGGGGCATTTCGATTACATCATCGCAGTGCATGAGGACCGCGATCATCCGCATGCGCATCTGGTGCTGAACAGGCGGTCTCAAGAAGGCGAGTTCTTCTTCCTCGGGCGCAACCACCGCTTCAACTATGACGATTTCCGCCTCGCCATGGTCGAGGAGGCCGAGAAGTACGGCGTGCGGCTGGAAGCCACGCGCCGGGTGGATCGCGGCGTGGTACATTACCCAGCCCGCACCAGCGAGGTTTATGCGGCGAAAGAAGAGGGTCGCGCGCCCCGCGAGCGGGAACGTGTAGGGGCCGACTTGACCCGGACGCTGGCAGAGATCGCCAACACCAGAACCGTCTACCATTCGCTTGCCGCAGAGGCCTCCCGGGAGGCCCGCGAGGATATTGCCGCGGCACTCTTCCGCGCGGGCGAGGTGCTGGCGCATGGCGGGCAGGTGGACCGAACAGGAGATGTGTATATGGCAGAGGATCAGAGTTTCGAGGATCTGAGAAGCCTCTATGCAGAGAAGCTCGCGCGGGTGCAGGGCATGATCGCAGAGAAGTCTGACGCCGAACGTCCCGTGCTGGAAAAACGCCTTATCGAGATCCAGACGCAGGTCCAACACATGCAGCCGCTCGGATTGCGTTCGAGCACGCTGTCTGAGGTGCCGTCGGAGGGCGGGGTCTACTCAGAGGCGAATATCGACACCAACCAGCTAGAACGTCTTGCCGAGCCAGGCCTGCGCGATCGACGCGGCCCTGCGCGGCACGGGGATCAGCACATCGGAAGTGGTGGCCCGGATCGAGACGGGCGCCTCAAATGCAGCGCTCGAGCATCAATGGATCGCCAATGATCTCTCCAAAGTGGCTGAGGCGCGCGATCTGAACCTCGAACGCCGCGCCGATCTGGAACAGGCGCGTGACATTCTCAACGATGTGCATGTTGAACTCGGCACGCTGTTGGAACGGGAGAACGTATTGCGCCGGGATGGCGTCATGGAAGCGGAACCGATCAGCGAGCGGTTCCATTATCATGAGGGCGCGGTGCGGGCGATGGAAGGGACAATCCGTCAGGAGATGCGCGCAGAGGGCCTGACAGCGCAGCAGGTGGAGGACCGGGACTGGGAGGTTGTCTCACGGGCGGAGCGCCGTATCGAGACCGAGCAGCGCACGTATCTCGCAACACACCCGGACTTGCTTGCACGCCCAGGCGATGTGATCGACCGGTCTGAGCCCTACAGGGAGACCATCACCGATGCGGCCCGCGCCAGCGAGATCACCCGCGAGGTCGACCGGATCATGGAAGGACGCGACCTCCGCACGCCTGTTGCAGATGCTGTCACGGATGACTTGCGCGCGCGCTATCCGGACATGCCGTCCCATCTCGCCCGTGGGCTCGGCGCGACCTATGCGGCCGTCGTCGAGATACGCGCATCAATCAAGTCCGCCGCGAAACCGAGATGCGCGACGGGCTCGGTTCTGGCACGCGCGACGCACTCCTCGCAGCCCGCAGTGAAACTGCTTCGCAGTCTGACCGTGCCGACCGCCTTGCAGACGAGATTGCGTGTGTTTTGGAGCATGAGCGGGCGGGGGAGTTGTCCGCGCCCTTCGAGACCGAGGTGGAACGGGACGCCTTCCGCGGCGAGATCGCGCGGATGCTGGACGTTCGCCAACTCGACCGGCTCACATCCGGCGATGCCGATGCGCTGGAAAAGGTTCTCGAGGACCGCCTCGACCGGCTCTATGTCGCCAAGGTCTACCTGCAATCGGATGCCGCGACGGCCAATACAGAAGCCTTGCGCCAGGTGGTCGATGATCTTGCCGACACCGAATACGAAAAACACCGCGCGACAGACGTGGATGGCGAGACCGTGCGGGGTCAGGTCCATTGAGCGCCTCCATGGGAAAAGCGCGGATCGCCACAGGGGTCTTTCTGGTGACGCTGGTGACCGGGGCCATGGGCTATACCATCGCCTCGGCGGTGCTGACCTATCAGGATCTCGGCTTCGGGGCAGAGATCGACTTTGCCTATATCGCGCAGAACTATCTGGCGATCCTCGATCGCCGCCCCGAGGACGCCCAACTTATTCACCTGATCATCGGCAGCTTCGCCGCCGCCGGCCTGATGCTGAGCCTCGCCCTCTCGGGCTCCGCCCTGACACGCTTTGGCCAGACCCATTGGCAGAGTGCGCGCGAGATGAAGGCCAATGGGTTCTTCGGGGCACCCGGGACCGGGTTCATCCTCGGCAAGCTGGGACCGCCGGGCTCCCGTGCCAATTACATATGCTCGAAGGTTTTTCCACATGCGCTGATCGTGGCGCCCACGGGCCGTGGCAAGACCACGGGCTTCGTCATTCCGAACCTGTTGACCTGGCAAGGCTCCGCCGTGACGCTCGATGTGAAGGGAGAGTGTTTCGAGGCCACGGCCCGGCACCGCGCAGCCCAGGGCGACAAGGTCTATCGCTTTGCCCCCACCGATTGGGAGGGTAAGCGCACGCATCGCTACAACCCGCTCCTGCGCATCTTCGAACTGAACGATCCCGCGCGCCAGCAGATGGAATTGCAGCTCCTGGCGACGCTGTTCCTGCAGAGCGACAACGACCGGGTGCAGGGCCTCCTCAAAGGCGGGATCGATCTCTTCGTGGCGGCAGGGCTCTTGGCCTTCCAGCGCAAGCGCCCCACCTTGGGCGAGATCTACCGCATCGCGGCCTCGGGCGGGAACAAGCAGAAGGAATACTTCGCTCGCGGCCACGAGGTCGACAACAGGGCCGCCAAACTGATCTTCACGCGGCTGGCCTCGACCAACAACGATACGCTCACCTCCTACGTCTCGCTCCTTATGACCTCGGGGCTCGACCAATGGCAGAACCCGGCCATCGATGAGGCGACGGCGGTGTCGGACTTTGATTTCCGGACGATCCGCAAGAAGCCCTTTTCGGTCTATCTCGTGGTCCAGCCGCTGATGGTGAAGCCGCTCGCGCCGCTGATCCGGCTGTTTTTCTCCGACCTGCTCTCGGCCATGCAGGAAAAGGATCCCGGGCCAGACGAGCCGTGGCCCGTGATGATCATGCTCGACGAGTTCAACCGTCTCGGCAAGATGCCCATCGTGGTCGAGAGCATCGAGACCCTGCGGACCTATCGCGGCCACCTGGCCGTCGTGACACAAACCATCCCCGCCCTCGATGAAATCTATGGCGAAAACACCCGCCGTGCGCTGCAGGGCAACGCGGGCGTGAAACTCTATCTCACGCCCTCGGATGAGAAGACCGTCGAGGAGCTGAGCAAGGCGGTTGGCAAGACCACGAAGACCGTCATCACGCGATCCCAGTCCATCGGCAAAAACCCCTTCGAGGGCCGTAGCCAGTCCACCCGGACCGAAGAAAGCTCTCTCCTGCCCGAGGATGAGGCGCGCCGCCTACCGCTCGATGAAATCGTCATGGTCATCGACGCGCAAATGCCGGTCCGGGCCAAACGGATCCAGTACTTCGACGATCGGCTGTTCAAGGCGATCCACGCGGCACAGACGGGCGAGTTTCCGTTTCCGGAGCCGGGGGGCGGGGGGTCGCAGGGCAATTTGCCGTTGAGTATGCGCGCCATGCCGATGACGCCGCCAGCTGACGGTTCAGGCGGATCCGAGTCCGAAGTTGAGGCCGCGCGCCAGGCTGCTGATGGCCAATCGTCAGGGCGAACCGATGTCGCCCCAAAGAAGACTGCGCCCGTCGTTCAAGCTGTTGTCGCCGAGGAGCAGCAGCAGATGGAGATGGATTTTGGGGGGGAAGTGGCTGCTCTTGGTTCGTTGGAAGATGCGGATGTCGAGCAGGTACGAACGGCCGTACATGATTTGGGCGAGTTGGAGACAGCCCTGACACAGGGGCTCTAACTTGATGGGTTGTTGCATCCAGAAGTTGACGCAGCAAGAGGTGGTCACCAGCCGCGTTCTAGGTGTCTGAGATTTCGCTCTCTATCAGGTTTGACCCTTTGCAAGGGCAACTTCCATATCTTGTTGCTCCGCCCTTATGTTACTCCAAATAAAGTGTTACATCTCGAAAAGCCTGTTTTCGGGAAGCGAGATGTGAATAAGAAAGTTACAACCAGCCAGCGAATTGGCGAAATCGGGGAGAAGGCAGCTAACCTTCAATTCTTGCGAATTGGATTCCAATTTGATGGGCGGTCACGGCTTGAAGCAGGGATAGACGGCATCGCTGAGGTGATGGACGACGATCAGCCGACGGCAAAAATGATCGCCGTTCAGGTCAAGGCTACTGAGAGTGGCACCTATGTGAGTGAGACGGATTCCGGTTTCACCTATCGAGTCCGCGCTACGGACTTCGACTACTGGCGTGGTTCCAACCTTCCCGTGATTCTGGTTCTCTACAGGCTCTCGGATGACACGTTCTTTTGGAAGTCACTAGAAAACCTCGTTGGCGAGGCCGAACGCACATTGCGGTTCGACAAGGAGCGCGACGTCTTGGACGGACGTGCGAAAGATCGCCTCGCTGCCCTGACCGTCGCCAAGCAAGGACATGGTTACTACGTCCCGCCACTTGGGGGAGGGGAGGAAGCGATCATCAACATGGTGCCATTGCAGCTTCCTGAGGAAATCTTCGTCGCACAGACACAGCTCTCCACCCAGAAGGCGCTCGCCCGGATGAAAAAGGTCCGGAAAGGCCAACGGTACGATTGGATGATCGATGAAACCTCGCTTTGGACATTCTGCGACCCACTAACCACACCCGTCCGTGACCTGATCGAACGGGATCAGGTCGAAAGGATCGAAACCGACTTTCTGGCACAACACGACGCAGTGGATCAGCAATACAAATTTGCGGGTCTGTTGCGACATACTCTGGGCTATGACTTTCGGGATTTGCTTGGGTGGGACCGAAAGAAAAAACAATTCTACTTCTTGCCAACACCTAGAGTCGTGGCGCGCAAGTTTCGCTATCTTGGTGCAAAGCAGAAGACACAGGCCGACGTTGTCAGCGTCTATAAGAAGTCGAAGGGGGAGGGGCCCATCGACTATGTAAGGCACCATTCATTCCATCCCCGGTTCGAGCGCTTGGCGGACCAATGGTACCTGATCGTCAACCCATCCTACTATTTCACTTCTGATGGAGAACGCGCGCTCAACTATCCGGATGCCTTGTTATCCGGGAAGAAGCGCCTCGACACAAACAGCGCAGTTCGAGGCCAGGTGATCATGTGGCATCGATTGCTGTCGGGTATGGAATTTGAAGATGCCGGCGAACTGCTGGCACCCGACACCAAGACGGATCGCATCATCAAGTTTGGTGACCCGCCTTCCATCGAACTGCCAAAGAGCGTGCCCGAGGATGTGTGGGGCGCTAAGGCGCAGAAGTTAAGGAAGCCGTCCGTCTCGAATGAACAAGGCAGCTTCGACCTATGAGCGACTTCAAGACAAAAATCTTCCCGGAGCCAGAACTGGAGTTTGGCGACCAGCATCATCATCCTGATCCGCGATTGGGGTTGCTACAAGCGGGTCCGCTGCAAACCAACCTGGGCGACACCATCAAAGTCGGCGTTGTTGGCAGTGCTCTAACCGTCGAAAAATCAGGCGAGTTTCTAAATGCGATTGAAGACGGGTTCGAGGGTAAGACCGAAAGACACCCGAACCTGCACCCAGACTTTCCCGGGTTGAGAAACCAGAACCCCTATCGGTGCCGGTTTGAGATGGTGGCTGCCGAAGACGGTGTGCTGACGAAAGGTCAGATCGAGAAGATTGCCAAGGAACCAAGCGATGTGCGTGCTGTGGAAATGGCGGTCGACGCAGTTATGGCGCAACTGGAAAAGTTGGAGGCGCATCATGAACGGCCGGACGTCGTCATGGTTTCGCTCCCGGTCAAGCTGATCGAACGGGTCTGGAGAAACGAGCGGGCGCGCGATGACGAAATTATCGAGGACGAAGCGGCCGACGCGAAAGCTGGCAAAGAAACCTCTCCAAACTTCCGCGGCTTGCTCAAGGCCAGAGCGATGGACCTGAGATTCTCAATTCAGATTGTCTGGGAGGATGTCATCAACCCCGATGCCAAGATCCCTCGCAAGATCAAGGAGAACTCTGACCGCCAAACCCAAGATCGATTGGGATCAGCTTTTTCAAGGATGCCGAAACCGACGAGATATGGACCAGCGCTGCACAAATGTTCGATGAGCGCGGCAGAGGGTTCATTCTTAGAGGTGGCCCTGCGCAGTCAGAGTCGCGGGGTCGACACCCGTTTCTCACTATCGATGAGGCTCACAAGCTCACTGAGAACGCCCTGGCCGCCTACAAGTCGGTCCATAGAACGATGCCGGCACGCGTGATCGTCATGAAGACATCGCGCTTTCGTGAAGACGAGGCCGAGGGTGTTGGCAAGGCGCTCGACGAGGCAGGTGTGGAACTGCGCGATCTCGTTTGGGTTCACGAGAGTTATTCGGTCAAGGTGCTGCGCGACGGCGACTTCCCTGTCCTCCGCGGCACCTTCGTTGAGTTGGATGGAAATGGGCTGCTCTATACCAACGGCAGCATTCCCTACTATGGGACCTATCCCGGCCTCTATGTCCCGAACCCTCTATTGCTCTGCCCGCACCCGCAAAGCGAGAGTACCATCGAACAGATCGCGAAAGAGGTCTTCAGCCTCACGAAGGTTAACTGGAACTCAACGCAAATGAACCAAAGGCTGCCTATTCCGATACGGGCGGCACGGAAAGTTGGTGATGTGCTGAAGTATGTTCCTGCGGGCCAAAGAGTAAGTAGCGACTATCGTAAATACATCTAGAGCGTCTTGGGCCGTTGGGAATTTGCAGAAAACCGATTTGAAGAAATGGAACTATAGGGAACTCGGATGAAGATTGACACACTTATTATACGGAACTTCCGATGCTTCGGCGCAGAGGCTGAAACTCTCAGGTTTGAAAACGGGGTTACGGCATTGGTTGGCGGAAACGGAGCCGGAAAAACGGCGGCGCTTCAGGCGTTAGCACGGCTTTTTGGTGTCTCAAGTGGAGAAAGACAGATCCAGACACGCGATTTTCATCTTAGGCCTGATCAAACCGAGCTCGTTTCTGGAGCGACGCTGTCGATCGAGTGTATCCTGTCCTTCCCAGAACTAGACGGTCTTGATGAGGCGGTGGCGGCCGACGCCGTGCCGGATTATTTCAACCATATGGCAGCAACCGGCCTTGGAGAACCGCTTAAAGCGCGCATACGCCTGCAGGCAGTCTGGACGGATGACGGAACGCCCGATGGGACGGTGGAAGAGGATATTCGTTGGATTGGTACGCTCGGTGATGATTACGATTGGGATGAGTGCCAAAGGGTCGCCGCCGTTGATCGTGGCACCATCCAACTTGTTTATGTGCCTGCAACCCGTAATCCGGCGGATCGTGTCACCGATTTGCTTAAGGGGCGTTTGTGGCGGGCTGCGAAATGGTCGGATCGCCTGTCCAGGACGACCGAGCGCGGAGCCAAGCTGATCCAGAAGCGTTTTGAGCGCGAAGCACCCGCAGAATTCATCGTCGAGCGGCTTTCGAAGCGCTGGCGGCAGGTCCACGAAGCCGACACAGATACGACGCCGGTGCTCAGACTTGTGGAAAGTCGGCTCGAGGAACTGGTCAGGCACGTCGAATTTGCATTCCATCCCGATGAGGCCGGTCGCGAGCGGGCGCTTGCCGACCTAAGCGACGGTCAACGCTCTCTCTTTCATATAGCTCTAACTGCGGCGACGCTTGAAACCGAAAAAGATGCTCTGCGTCTGGCCGCTGCCGATAGCCCGTTCGATCAAGAAAAGCTGCGGCGTGCTCATCTTACGATTCTGGCCATCGAAGAACCGGAAAACAGCCTGTCGCCGTTCTTCCTCTCTCGCATTATGAACCAAGCGCGCGACATCGGAGCGCTCAGCTCGGCGCAAGTACTGATCTCTAGCCACAGCGCCAGCATTTTGAGCCGTATCGAGCCGGACGAGGTGCGCTACTTCCGGCTCGATACTACCAGCAGGGCCTCATCGGTGAAATCTTTGACGCTACCTGACGATGCGACCGAGGCGGGTAAGTATGTTCGGCTCGCCGTGCGGGCGTATCCAGAGCTCTACTTCGCGCGGTTCGTCATCCTCGGCGAGGGGGACTCCGAACGCATTGTGTTGCCTCTGCTCGCAGAGGCGATGGACGTCCCTCTTGATCCTTCGTTCGTGCCTGTTGTGCCGCTCGGCGGTCGCCATGTCGATCACTTTTGGCGGCTTCTAGACGCGCTGAAGATACCGCATGCAACGCTGATTGATCTCGACTTGGGGCGCTCACATGGTGGTGCGAACACGATAAGGGCGACCGTCGGATCGCTCGCCGAAATTGGGAATGGACCTGTCGCGGTTTGATGCCGCTCCTTTGATAGCATTTACTGCAACAAAGGAGACTGACTATGGGACTGAAACGGACGGACGAATTCCGCCAAGAT
>PDWJ01003324.1_pt1 | contig 28194 bp, 28 predicted proteins | sample 1430881 | NCBI WGS metagenome assembly PDWJ01 (sample SAMN01162460, study PRJNA174530) | Oral metagenome, whole genome shotgun sequencing project. | biome: Marine environment; feature: Marine mammal; material: Swab sample of the gingival sulcus; isolation source: swab sample of gingival sulcus...
GCATTTGAAAAGATAAACCAACAATCAACAAACAAAGAATTAGATCTGGTCTTTAATGTGGATAAATACAACTCTGAAATGAAAATATATTTGAAAAGTGATGAAGATGAAGTACTACTTAAAAAAACAAAAGTTAAGATTTTTGAAGCCGTTAACTAATGCAAAAAACAGCATTACATACACAGAGAATAAAGCTCAACGGTGAGCGGGTAACACGTCATTATACCTCCGAAATATCAACGGTTATAGTGCAAGACGGTAAACAAGTATTTAATGCAATAGCCAATGAATTTGATTTGATTTATTTGGGACAAGATCCGGAAGGCTTGTTGAATTACAAAATAGAAAACAAAAAAAGACTATTGCTTAACAAAAAGTTTAGTGTTATAAGAAAATTAAACAAGGCACAAAACATTGCTTTAGAAGCGGCAAAAGTAAATGATCTTTTAGAGTGTAAGGTGACTAAAAATTTTAAGCTGGTTAAAGTTGTAAACACAAATGGCATCAGACAGCAATGGCAAAACATAAAAGCAAGTTTATTAGCTCAATATCCTGATTTAGAAGCAATGGCTAATGATTTTGATTGGCAATTACAAGATGAACACATACAACGGGTTTATTTGGAAGATAATTTTTATAATTTTTTCTTTTCTAATATTTTCTTTAGAGAATTTATAGCCAAGCAACCGATAGAAGAGAACAAGGTAATCTCTAATGCCGTAGGTAATATCAGCATTCCGGTCATAGAGTATAAACACATTAGCAAACAAGATAGAGCATTTACAGAAGTGGAAGTACAAGCCCATGCAGAAATAGATACAGAACACGAGAACTTTCCCTTAGCCAAACTAAATGCTTTTCTGGGTAAGCTACCCACAACAACAGGTAGTAAGCATCATTTAGAGTTTATCTATGATGGAATCTATAACATAACACCAACGAATGGATTGGTAACGCATGGAAAACTGGAATACACGTTCACCATTGGCGCATTGTATTCAAAAACAACAAGAATAACTTTTAACTTAGAAAACGATGAGTAAAAGATTATATGTATTAGACGGCGCTATACTGGAATGCAATCAGGGGTTTACTCCTGCAAAGCTTCTGGTAACGCAAAACAGAAAAGTCAAAATTCAAGGCAAATTACAGGCTACCAATATGGATTTGCAAGTGCCGCAAACCTTTGGACAATGTAAGCTAAAACCTACCAGTGGCGGTTATTTACCTTGTATACCGGCATTACAACCCTGGACAAAAACGACCAAAAAAACCACATTGGGCGGGAGTAAAAAATTCTTATATGATGATTCTGAATGTATGTGTAGTACTGGAGGTAAAGTAACGGTCACTCAACATACACAGATAAATACTGGCGGTAGTGTACAAGAACAATTCAAGGAAATTGCAATGCTTATTCCGGGTGCCATGATGGGTGATGATAAAGCTCCGAAAGTAATTGATTATTTTATAACAGATAAAGAAGGTTCAAGGATAGAAGAAGCTCAACTTGAGGATGTTGTTTATCTGAATATTATCACTGAAAATTTAGTTGGACAATCAATTACAGTTAATTTAGAGCACCCAAAAGTGGATTATATATTTAATGGAGAAAGATTAAAAAATGTTGTTTTAAAAGACTATCAGGTAAAATCCGATAATGAAAAATTCAAGCTAAAAGTAACAGAACAGGAAAAAGAATAATTATGGCTACATCAAAATTTACTTTAAAAGTTCCCAGTATCAACTATGAAGAAACTGTTAAGTTGGATGTGAAAATACCACCCAAATACGTGGTGGAATTTATTTTGAACTATGATTATCAAGGAGAGTTTGGTTTTGATTGGTTGAGAAAGAAATGGACGAAAGATAATTTATGTGTTGAAGGTCTTGAAGATTTAAAGAAAGTTTATACACCTTTTAAAATGGATATTAAAAGTGATGAAGGTAAACCTTATGGTGATTATTATACCCCTTGGGTAACAATGTTTCCCAATCATAAAGAAATAATTGGTAAACCTGTGAAACTCTTTGCTCTAATAAACTCTGAATATATTGATTGGGATAATATTGATACTGATGAAAAATTTACGTTTACACCCAGTGATCCCATTATAACTGTTGAACCTTCTGAAGTTATGTTTGATGAAGCTTTAAACGGTGTGCCAATTGAAATAAAATGTAAGGCGCCAATAGAAGAAAGTTATATTGAGGTTAAAGATTCCAGAGGTGGTATTGTCGCTAAACTCAATATGTCAAAAAATTCTCATTATAATGATTTAACAATTAATATACCCGTAGTCAAAGCCTATGTTGCTGATGTAGAGACTTGTAATGAAAGTGTAATTGAAGCTGAAGTACAAAAGACAGGAGATTTACAAGCCATTGAAGATTACCTGAATACAAGGAGTTTAAACCAGGCGTTAATACAAGTAAAGTTTCAATATGATAAAGACGGAAAGCCTTATGACTGGCCTTTTAGGAAGAGAAGTTTAAAGGAGGCAAATGAAGGAAAGAATCCTAGAACAGGTAAAGGAAGTCGAGAAGGTGAATACTATTATAATATTTTTAAAGATATGATGATAAATGAAACAACAATGGAATTTGATGCCGGACAAATCTTAGAGTTTTTTCATCATCAATTTAAATTAAAATGGCCAAGGGTAGTTAAAGAAAAAAATATAATTTTATACTTAACGCCTTTATTAACTGATGATGCTGGTGGGGCTTCTTTTTTGGTGCCTTTAAATAATAAACATTGTATAATTTATAAAGACCGGTTAAGTACATTATCTTCATATGCTCACGAAATAGGGCATACATTAGGATTAGATCATTCTTTTCCTGAAAATAATCAGCAATTTATAGATGACAAAAGATTGCACATAAATAAATGTAGAAATTGGTTACTCAATAATGATTACCTTTCGGATAATCATCCGGCAAAGGTTTTTACACTAAAAAGTATGAATAAATCAATTGCTTTTATACCTCAATGGGAAGAAATCATTCGCAATAATAAAATTCGTTTTGAAAAATATAAAACCTCTAATTTTATGGATTATAATGTACCTAAGCGAATATGTTTTTTTAAATATCAAATAAATATAATGCAAGATGAAGTACAAAAATATTATCATTAGTATATTGGTTTTGCTGGGAGTTAGTTGTAAAACGCAACAAACATTAAAAAACACTCCTCCACCTTACTTAATTAAGGATAGTAATATTCCAAGCTTTATAAGAGATAAATACATCAATAATAAACAACAGATTATTGAAAAATCATATATGTCTGAGCTAGAAGATGGTAGAGCCATTTTTAGACCTGAAGAGTATTTTGAAACATTTGCATTATCTAAACCTTATCAATATTGTAAATCTTGTTATGTATATAAAACAAGGTTTAAAGGTGGAAATGGTTATTGGAAGGATTATTACTATAAAATCAATAAATTACGGGAGGAAGGACAGGTCAAAAATAATTATAAATACGGTGCATGGAAATATTATAATAAGACGGGAAAATTGGATAGTATCAAACACTATCAATTAACAGATTCAGTGGATGTTCGTTTTCCGTATTGTTTGTTTAATAAAAAAGAACCGTGTTATAAGAAGCGTTCCAAAAACAAAACTGCAAATAAATGTGGAGTAGATGAAATACACAAGTATTATTATTAGTATATTGGCTTTAATGGTTGCAAGCTGTAAAATCCAAACAATAGAAGAACCTTATAAAATAATAATGTTAGGTGATTATTCAGGTGATATGACGATGAAGACTTTTAAAAAATATTATCGTGTTGGATTGAGAAGTCAAATTTTAGAACGAGAATTTGAATATGATTCTATTGGAAAAAAGTTTGTTTATGCTCGTAGTTTTCCTCTAAAAAAAACTGAAATAATTAATTTTGATACTAAAAATATACATTTACGTAGTGAAAAAACATTAATCATCAATGGCTATCCACAAAGTGTATACTATGCAAAAGCTTGTGTTAATGACACAGTTAAAACTTATACCTATAAAAAAGGAAATATCTCAGGGGATTATATCGTTAAAAATTTAAGAGATAGTGTTTTATATAAAACAAGGTTTAAAGGTGGAAACGGTTATTGGAAGGATTATTACTATAAAATCAATAAATTACGGGAGGAAGGGCAGGTCAAAAACAATTATAAATACGGTGCATGGAAATATTATAATAAGACGGGAAAATTAGATAGTATCAAACACTATCAATTAACAGATTCAGTGGATGTTCGTTATCCTTATTGTTTGTTTAATAAAAAAGAACCGTGTTATAAGAAGCGTTCCAAAAAACAGAATTGTATATAAATGATATGATACATCCAACTTAGTTTTTTTATCGGACTAATGTAAAAAAGCAACTATTTATGTTATTTTTTTCTAAATTTGCGGCCGTTATTAAACTATGAAAACCATGTTTGATTTTTTAGATGGCAAAACGTCAATTGAACAAGCTTATTGGATTGTTGCTCTGGTAGGTTCTGTTATATTTATTTTTGTATTGATTCTTACATTTTTAGGAGGTGATGCTGATACTGATATGGAAGCTGATGCAGGTGATTTTGATACTGATGATGGTGGTGTCGGTTTCCAGTTTTTCACCTTCAAAAACTTTGTAGCATTTTTTACCATTTTCGGTTGGACCGGATTAACTTGCTTACAAAACGGTATGTCCAATGGGTTAACTGTTTTGATATCAACCATTGCAGGTTTACTGATGATGGTTATAACCACTGCATTATTCTTTTGGATCAATAAATTAGCTGAATCAGGGACTTTAAAAATGACCAATGCCATCGGTAAAGTTGGGGAAGTTTACTTACCCATAGGCGCCAATCGTAGTAAAATGGGAAAAGTACAGGTCAATGTACAAGGGAGTTTAAGAGAATTGGAAGCCTTAACTGATAATGATGAAGACTTGCCTACCGGTTCGGTAGTGAAAGTTTTGGATATTATAAATAGTGAAATTTTATTAGTTGATAAATACTCAAAATAAACAATGATTAATATGTTACTTATTCCTTTACAATCACCAATAGCATTTGGCGTATACACCATAATAGCTGTTGTCTTTATTCTATTTGTCTTTATCTTTTCAATGCTGAGAAGGTATAAAAGATGTCCTTCAGATCAAATCTTAGTCGTTTACGGAAAAACCGGAGGTGAGAGATCAGCCAAAACCATTCACGGTGGAGCCGCTTTTATATGGCCAATCATTCAGGATTATGCTTTTCTGGATTTAACACCAATGTCTATTGAGGTTAATCTGACCAATGCTTTGAGTAAACAAAACATACGTGTCAACGTTCCGTCTCGTTTTACCATAGGTATTTCAACGGAACCTTCAGTGATGCAAAATGCTGCTGAACGTCTGCTTGGTCTCAGTCTTGACGCCGTTCAAAGTTTAGCACAGGAAATCATCTTCGGGCAATTGCGTTTGGTTGTTGCCTCTATGGATATTGAAGAGATCAACTCAGACAGAGATAAATTTTTATCGCATATTACCCACAGTGTTGAAGCCGAACTTAAAAAAGTCGGTTTAAAGTTAATCAACGTAAACATTACCGATATTCACGATGAATCCGGCTATATAGAAGCCTTGGGTAAAGAAGCTGCAGCTAAAGCGATCAATGATGCCAAAATATCTGTAGCCCAAAAAGACAGAGATGGGGCTATCGGAGAAGCACAAGCTGTTCAGGATCAAAGAATACAGGTAGCAGAAGCACTGGCTGTGGCTAAAATCGGGGAAGCCGATGCAAACCAAAAAGAAAGGGTACAAGTCGCTGATAAAAACGCGACAGCAATGATTGGGGAAGCTGATGCCGAACAAAAGCAAAGAGTGGAAACAGCCGATGCCAGAGCAAAAGCAAAAATCGGGGAGGCCAATGCCCAAAGAGAAGAGAGAATTAAAACAGCTGATGCCAATGCCAAAGCTATAGAAGGTGAAAATATCTCTAAAATTGAAATCGCAGAATCAGATGCTCTGCGCCGTGAAAAACAAGCCGAAGCCAATAAGCGTGCTTTATCAGCTGAAAAAGTTCAATCAGCAAAGGCCTTAGAAGAAGCCTATGCTGCTGAAAAAATAGCTGAGCTTGCCAGAGCAAAACGTAAAGAAGCTGAACAAATGGCTGATATCGTAGTTCCTGCACAAATTGATAAACAAAAAATAGAAATTGATGCAGAGGCAGAAGCTGAACAAATCAGACGTATCGCTAAAGGACAAGCCGATGCGATCTTTATGAAAAAAGAAGCCGAAGCGAAAGGTATATTTGAGATTTTAACTAAGCAAGCTGAAGGTTTAGACAGAATTGTGGCAGCAGCAGACAATAATGCTAAAGATGCTGTACTACTACTAGTTGCCGATAAACTACCCGAATTGGTCAAAACCCAAGCGGAAGCCATTAAAAACATCAAAATTGATAAGGTCACTGTTTGGGAAAATGGCAGTAATAGTAACGGTAAAACTTCAACTTCCAACTTTATTTCAGGTATGTATAAAGCCGTTCCACCACTTCAAGAAATGTTTAATATGGCAGGTATGCAATTGCCTAACTATTTAAAAGGCGAAGAAGTGGAAGATGTTGATGTTACAGAGGATGACAATGCTCAAGCAAAAGACCGGGAAGCCGGAAAAGTTGATGTTTCAAAGGATGAAAAATCAAAAAATCCAAAGGATCTGAAAAACAAAGATCAAAAGGGTTAATTAACCAATATTAGTCTTAGGTTAATTTCAATTAATCAGGCAAGGCACATCATCATAATGGTGTGCCTTTTTTTTGCGTATGGTTTATAGATATTTAAGATATCTATCAAGGCTCAAAAAAGCTAAACCGGGTGCCACCATAGGTTTTTTCAAAGCTAAACAATTCCAGCTCTTTCAGGTCTAATCGCTTGTCGTGTTCAATGACCAGCATACCTTCAGGTGTCAATAAGTTTTGAGAAAGGATTAAAGCGTGTATTGCTTCGTAGTTTTCTTTAGTAAAATCATAGGGTGGGTCAGCTATGATAAGGTCGTAAGGTTGGGTTTGAGTTTTTAGAAAAGAGTTTACATCGGCTTGGATTACATGAATATCAAAAGAAAGCTCTGTAGCAGTCTTGGTTAAAAATTTAGCACAACCTTCATGTCTGTCCACTGCCGTCAAATCTTCAGTGCCTCTGGAAGCAAATTCAAATGTAATATTACCTATACCGGCAAATAAATCCAATACCCGGATGGTATCAAAATTGTAATAATTCTGTAAGACATTAAACAATGCCTCTTTGTGCATGTCAGTTGTAGGACGGGTAGGGAAGTTCTTAGGGGCAGTCAAGCGCTTGCCTCTGTATTTACCGGAGATGATACGCATTACAATTGGTTTAACAATTCAAAATAAAAGTGTTTTTGAATCTGTGGGTTGTCAGTATAAAAAGCATCTGAAATATTGAAATTGTCAATGCTGAAAAAGTTGAGATGACGAATGTATTGATAGGCTATTTTATATACGTCATCATCTGTTGTGATTTGTCCCAGGAACGTTACCGGTTGGCGGTCAGGATCCAATCCCAGTTGCTCCATCACAAAGAGAACGTAATACATAAAATCCTCTTTGGTGTCGTATAAAAATGAATTGTAAAACTGTAACCGTCCGGATTTGAGATGTATTATCTGTATTGTATGTTGATACACATTGATGAATAGATAACTTTTATCGGTTGTAGAAAAGTACCGCATCAAGGCATTGATAAGTACAGACGCATGGTGTTTTCTTTGAACTTTTCCGGTAAATTTTTCATTAAAAAAATCATCGACCAAGCGGGGATATAAATAAATATTTTTGGCATACATTTCCGGTAGTACATCTATGTCTATGGCATCATCCTCATACACTTTCAGGGAATACTTAAGGTAATCTTTTTTTAAGTCAGCGTTGTATAAATCATTAGGGACTAAAGTACTCCAATGATTTTGATAGATGACATTAACCCGGCTGTACGGTTTGTTTAATTCTGTTTCTTTGTTAAAGAGATCTTCTAAACGTTTTATCAGTGTATTGGGCTGGGGACTAAACTTATAACTGAGAGCATTGAGGTATAAAACGTCTATTTGTTGGCGGTCATATACCGTATAAGATAAATTATCCATCCCCAAAAGGACGGATAATTCACAAGTTTTAAAATCTGTTGTTGACGAAATCCTACTTTTCGTCTTCAGTTGATAATTTATCATAAGACGGTGGCCAGTTTCCGGTATCCTTAACATCATTGAGGGTACCTACAGTAATGTATTCACCATTGATTTCATCGACACCTACGATAGATATTTCTCTTTTGATCAGTTCTTTGTCCATACCTTCAAGTATGTCTTTTTTATTGACTTTGACTTCAAAAACGGGTGCTTTATATTTGTTGACCCCTTTTTCTACATAATCTGTATTCAATTCAAATGTTTTCTTTGTTCCGGGTATATATTTCATGTTTTTATAGTCTTTACCCTTGAAAGCATCCAAGACTCTGGTATAACCAATGACTTTCACTTCTTTGTATTCTTTGACTACAGAAACACCACGTTCTACGACCGTTTTAGTTCTTTCGAATGTTCTCAAAATAGGCATACTATCGTGTTCGATAAACATAATCAATGTGTCAAAAGACTTTGTATAATCTTCTTTTGCAGATCTGTACATAACTTCTGCTTCTCTTATCAATTTCAATCGGTCAATGGCTTTTTGATAGCGTACCTTTTTTTCTTTGTCAAACTTAATATCACCAATAATGCTGTCGTAAATTTTGTAGCCTAAGAAAATGGACACAAATAACAACAGAAGTGAAATAACCCAATGAAATTGTCTGGGGATATAATTCACAATAAATTTAGCAATAAAATAAAAAACCACAATTAATGCGATAATACCAAGGATGATAAGTAAAAAATTCATTTTGAGTAATTTAATTGAAACTTAAATATTGAAATTGGTCAATCAATAATCCCGGTTGTATATACCGGAAACAATCAATCGCTTGTATTTCAGTTAGAACTTAGCTTAAACTTATTTCAAATTTTTTCCTGAAAGTAAAAAATCTGAAAGCGTTTAATGCTGTAGGGCAAATTTAAAAAAAATATTAACAAGTTTTAGATTTTATTATAATTTGATTCAGAAGAAATTTAAACTTCTCCTATTTTATTGGTAGGAGGAGTATTTATTCAGTGCATATGGCTTTGAAGACCTGTAAACTATAGTGACGGGTGACAATGTCGGATTTTATCAACGTATTTATACTGTGTTTTCTTGCAGAGACTAAATAAATGATTTTATTTGCAATGAGATATGACAACAAATACCAAGCAAGAACAACTGTACAATTATTTTAAAGATCAATTTCCTTATCCGCCCACACAGGATCAATTGGAGTTGTTTGACGTCTTTGCTGCGTTTATGTTATCCCCGACAAATGATTCTATCTTTGTCCTTAAAGGTTATGCAGGAACCGGAAAAACATCGGGTATTAGTCATATCATCAATAAGCTTCATAGGTGGGGGCGCAAATTTAAACTCCTCGCACCAACCGGACGTGCTACTAAAGTCTTGTCCAACTACTCCGGTTTTCCGGCCTCAACCATTCATAAAAAGATTTATCATGTCAATACCCAACCCGGCGGTTGGTCATTTTTGTTAAAGAAAAATACGCACACAAACACCCTGTTTTTTGTCGATGAAAGCTCGATGTTGTCACATCATACAGAGGTTGTTTCATGGTCATCACGACAATCCTTACTTGAAGATTTGATAGATTATGTGTATCAGGGTACTAACTGCCGTCTTATACTTATAGGTGATACGGCACAGTTACCACCCGTAAAGGCTGAGAACAGTCCGGCATTGGACGACTATTATTTGCAATCCCATTTTAACAAACAGGTTGTAGGGGTTACCTTAAAAGAAGTCGTGCGGCAAACCCGTCAATCGGCGATTTTGATGAATGCCACCCGATTGAGAACCCTTATTGCACAGGACAACACTGAGGATTTTAAATTTACATTATCCCATGATGTTATCAGACCGGCAGATGGTTACGAGATTGAAGATGCGCTCCAGCAGTCTTATTACAATCACAGTGTGGAAGATACATTGTTCATTGTAAGATCTAATAAACGGGCAAATCTTTACAACCGGCAAATCAGACAGCAATTGTTGGATTTAGACAGTGATTTGGTCAGTGGTGACTATATCATGGTGGTCAAGAACAACTACTTTTGGCTGGATAAAAATTCAGAAGCGGGTTTTATTGCCAATGGTGATATGGCAGAAGTGATTAATGTCTTTAACCATGTGGAATTGTATGGTTTTAAGTTTGCAGATGCTACCCTGAGATTGATAGATTATCCTGACTTACCGGCTTTTGAAGCCAAAATAATTTTAAATACATTGGATGTAGAGGCAGCTCACTTGCCTTATGAAGATTTGCAAATGCTCTACAGGGAAATAAGTCTGGATTATGCTGATCTGAACAACAAACAATTGATTCGTGAAAAAGTGATTAGTAGCCCCTTTTTTAATGCTCTGCAAGTCAAGCATACCTACGCCGTTACATGTCATAAATCCCAAGGAGGGCAGTGGGCAAATGTTTTTATAGAAAAACCTTATTTGCCCGAAGGACAAAATAAGAACTATCTGCGTTGGCTTTATACGGCGCTGACCAGAGCGCAACGTCAGGTTTATTTAATAGGTTTTTCTGATGATGATTTTGAAAATTGATTATTTTCGCTCCAATGCTAAAGACAGTTACTATAAAAACAGCTTTGATTCTCACCATTATGTGGTTGATAACGGCTTGTTCTGTTTCTAAAAACAGTTCAAAAGATACGGTAATACAACCCGGACAACCTTATTTTTATGGTTTTATGCTCTATGAACCTGCTACGCATGATACGCTTATAGACATCAACTCCAAACACTATTTTGTACCGGCAAGTACAACCAAGTTATTTACATTATACACAGCTATGCAAACCTTAGGAGACAGCCTGGCAACATTCAATTATTATAAAACATCGGATACACTTTATTTACAACCGCTGGCTGACCCTTCGTTCTTATACGATTCTTTACCCAATACGACATTGGATTTTTTACAAAAAACACAAAAACCCATAACAATCATTGCAGATGATTTCACGGACTTTGTTTATGGTAACGGTTGGCAATGGGATGATTTTCAGTATAGTTATATGCCGGAAAAATCACTGATGCCTGTTTATGGTAATAAGATATGTATAACGGAATACAACATTGTGCCACGTTATTTTAAGCCTTTGACCCATAGGGTTGACAGTCTTATTTCCCGACGTGATTTTTACAGCAATACTTTTTATTACCCATCCGGCACTGATAGACGAGTAGAAGTACCGTTCAGAACTTCCTTAGAATTAAGTGCCTTATTGCTGGCAGACACATTACAGCGTCCTGTTAACCTTAGTATTTATAATGATTATCTGTTGCAGCCATATATCAGTACACCTACGTTACCATTATATAAACATCTTATGGATAAAAGTGATAATTTTGTCGCTGAACAATTGATGTTGATTGTAGCCAAACAGCAAACCGGTACTTATAAGGTCGATCGTGCTATAGAATGGTCTTTGACACATCTGTTTCAGGATATTCCTCAACAACCGCGTTGGGAAGATGGTTCAGGTTTATCGCGATACAACCTCTTTACGCCTCGGGATATGGTTTATATCCTTGACAAATTTTTACAAACCTATGGTATGGATACAGTCAAAGACATATTTCCATCTAATACCCGGCACCGCGCATTACAACAGTGGTATCCTTATGAGAAGACGTATCTGTATGCTAAGACCGGTACTTTGAGTAATAACCATAATATTTGTGGGTATATACTTACAAAATCGGGTAGGGTGCTGATATTTAGTTATATGAATAATAATTTTATCCAACCCGTAGAAGATATAAGGCGGTCAGTCAACAGCCAATTAATAAAAGTTTATAATCAATATTAGACACATATGAAACGTATTATAGGAATGTTAGTCATCGCCATAACCGGTTGGAAAAGCCGGTATCCCCAAGAGTGGATGGTCGATAAATCTGTAATGATTGCAGCCCCACACACCTCTAATTGGGATTTGATACACGCCTTAGCGGTTTTTTGGAAATACCGTATTCCGGTGAGGTTTTTTATTAAAAACAGTTATACGAAAGGTTTACACGGTTTCCTTTTCAGATGGCTGGGAGGGATTGGAGTAGATCGCTCCAAAAACAACAATCTGGTGGATTATGCCGCCGAAATCATCCGGAAAAAGGATCATATTGCCCTCTTAGTGCCTGCCGAAGGTACCAGAAAATGGGTGGAAAAATGGAAAACAGGTTTTTACCATATTGCCAAAAAAGCCGATGTACCGGTACTCTTAGGTTATCTTGATTATAAAAACAAAGTCGCCGGCGTGGGCGATCTTGTAAATCTTACCGATGATTTTACCACCGATATGCAGCGTATTCAGGAATTTTACAGTACCATCACTGCGAAACACCCTGAAAAGTACAATAAAAAGATATTCTGATTTGTGTGTTTTTAATTGATTTTACTCAATTACTCTGCATCACCGACCAATTCAGTATCCGGTTCAGGTGACTGGTTATCAGAAGTGAGACCACAACCTTTTTTTGAACCGCAAGAAGCTAATGTGGCAAGAGCAACTATAAATACTATGGTATAGACTAATTTTTTCATGTTTTTGTGTTATGATTTAATGATTGATTACTTATACAACAATTTTTTTTTCATTATAAACGTTGGTAAAAATCTCATCATATGAGTGTTAAAAGTGAAAAAGTCGTAGAACTTAAAACGCACAACGTCTATTATAGTTTGCTAATTTAAACAAAAAATGTAAACCCGGATAAATTTTGGCGTATAAAAACGAGACTACAATAACCAATCATCAATTTAGTCTTTAGTGCATTGGTTATGCTAATGGGCTGCATTTCTAGCAAGATTTAATGCTTGTTTTATACGGCAGCCAGCTTTTCCAGTGTATAAACAATTAATTCTTCTACAGCTTTGTAGGGGTCATTGCTAAACGTCATATTAGCTCTATTGGCGATGATGCAATTCATAGAACAGGCTTTGTGCCCTAAGAGTTTTGCCAGACCGTAAATGGCTGAGGTTTCCATTTCAAGGTTGGTGATGCGATGTCCTTGATGATTAAAATCATCAATCTTATGATTGAGTTCGGGGTCTTGTAAAGCCAGACGTAACACACGTCCTTGCGGTCCAAAAAAGCCGCCGGCAGTAGCCGTAATTCCTCTGAAAACTTTAGCGCCGCCAGCCAAAGCATCACCCAGTTCAGGGGAATTTTGCACAAAATAAGGCTTGGCTTTTTCAGGCATCCAACCGGTGTGTTTAACAAAGGCTTCTGCCATATCTTTTTCTATGACTTGTTGGCAGTCATAAGACCAGAGTACACCGTCAAACCCTAAACCATAATCGGCCAGTACAAAATGATCAACCGGAATATCGGCTTGTAATGAACCCGAAGTGCCTATTCTTACAATATTTAATGAGGTAAGCTGATCTTTGATTGTTCTTGTTTCTAAATCAATATTGACCAACGCATCCAATTCGTTCATGACAATATCGATATTGTCCGGACCAATACCGGTGGACATAACAGTTATGCGTTTGCCTTTGAATGTGCCTGTTTTAGTGTTGAATTCACGTTTTTGAGTTTCAAACTCTATCGTATCAAAGTGTTTGGTGACTTTGGATACCCGGTTAGGGTCACCTACAAAAATAATGGTGTCTGCAATATGTTCAGGTTTTAAATTGAGATGGTAAATACTACCGTCTTTATTTAAAATCAGTTCTGATGGGGCTATGATATTCATTGTCTTGTTTTTGTTTTTAAATGAAACACAAACTTACGTAAAAATTTACTTTACCGGATACAAATTTATCCCAAAGACTTGCCGGTCATAGGAGGGAAGTAGCCGTTAATAAAAAACCAAACTATTCAATAATGCATGAATAGTTTGGTTTAAATATTTAAGAGCTCTCGATGTAAATACTGATAAGTTTTTAAATCTTATGCAGTCTATTACATCAGTCTTTAGACTAATAACAATAGTCGTTAGCTTCGACAATGTCTTTGGCTACCAATTCTTTAAGCGCTAAGACATTAGGCAAGTTGGTGTATTTGGTAAAACGTTTAAGTCCCATTAACATCACACGTTGTTCATCGCCTTCGGCAAAATACAAGATGGCTTCTTTACCGTGTTTATGGATTTTTTCAACCGCTTCAAACAGATTGATTTGAGCCATCGCAACCTGACCTTTGGCTTTGTCTTCACCCTTCATACCCACCAATTTTTCTGCTTTCAGTACAGCACTTTCAGCCATATAGATTTCAATCAGAATTTCGGCAGCCGCTAATATCAATTGTTGGTGTTTTTCGAGTTCCATGCCATAGGTTTGTACGGCTTTTCCTGCCACCATCAAAAAGGCTTTTTTGAGTTTGCCTAACATGTCTTTTTCTTCAGACAATGGCGCTGAATAATCTGGGATGTCAAATGACGGAATTTCCATCAGACTTTTACCTACGGCTGTTGCGGGACCCAGTAAATCCAGTTTACCTTTCAGTGCTTTTTTAAGCAACATATCAATTGTCAACATACGGTTGATTTCATTAGTTCCTTCGTATATTCTTGTAATACGGGCATCTCGCCATGCCGCTTCCATAGGTGTTTCTTCAGAAAAGCCCATACCACCGTAGATTTGAATACCTTCGTCAGAAGCTGTCTGCGCTTGTTCAGAAACATATACTTTTAGGATTGCCGCTTCAATAGCATATTCTTCAAAGGCTTTTAATTCTGCCATTTCCTGAGACATACCGCCTTCTACCAATTCTTCTATCTTTTTCTCGATATCATAACCTGCCCTGTACGTAGCCGCTTCACTTACAAAGGTTGCAGTAGCCATTTCTGCCAGTTTTTTTCTGATAGCTCCAAATTTGGCAATAGGCGTTTTAAACTGTACGCGTTCATTGGCATAGGTTGTAGAGAGCTTAATCATACGGCGTTGTGCCTCCAGACAAGCTACAGCTAATTTGACACGTCCTACGTTCAAAGAGTTTAAGGCAATCTTAAAGCCTTGACCTCTTTCTCCCAACATATTTTCAACAGGGACTTTGGTGTCATTAAAAAACACCTGACGGGTTGAAGATGCCCTTATACCGAGTTTGTGTTCTTCTTCGCCCAGTGTAATTCCGTTAGGATTGTCCTTGTCGTATTCTACGATAAAACCGGTGATGTATTTATCATCTTCAATACGGGCAAATACCGTAAATATCTCTGCAAATCCGGCATTGGATATCCACATTTTTTGCCCGTTGATGAGGTAGTGTTTACCGTCTTCGGATAATTTTGCAGTTGTTTTACCTGAATTGGCATCACTACCGGCACCCGGTTCTGTCAGGCAGTAAGCACCAAATTTCTTTCCGGAAGTTAAATCCGGTAAATATTTTTTCTTTTGGTCTTCATTACCGTACAGATAAATAGGCATGGTTCCAATACCGGTATGTGCGCCCCAGGCCGTAGCCAATGAGCCTGATATACCGGACACATAATCCGTAGCCAGCATGGTAGCGATAAAGCCCATACCCATGCCGCCGTATTCTTCTTTGACTGCTAATCCCAGAAAGCCCATTTCGCCAAGCTTACGCATGCTTTCTTCGGTGAATTTATAGTCTTTTTTTTCAAATTTTTCTCTGTGAGGCAAAACTTCCCTATCCATAAATTCTTTGACTGCTTCGCGCATCATTTTTTGCTCTTCATTGAGTTCTTCGGTAATAAATACCTGATCTTTGGTTACATCTTTGATGATGAATTCTCCGCCTTTGATAAGTTCCATTGTATTATTATTTTATAATTTTAGTTTAATTTTTATGACCGTATAGGTAACAGATCTACAATAACTCAAAAACACCTGCAGCTCCTTGTCCGGTTCCTACACACATGGTTACGACACCATATTTTTGTTTACGACGACGCATTTCATTGAATAATTGTACAGAGAGTTTAGCACCGGTACAGCCTAACGGGTGACCCAATGCAATGGCACCACCATTGACATTGACAATATCCGGATTGAGTCCTAATTCTCTGATGACCGCCAATGATTGGGAAGCAAAGGCTTCATTCAATTCAAACAATTCTATATCCTTGAGTGTCATACCAGCCTGCTTTAATGCTTTGGGAACAGCATAAACCGGTCCTATACCCATGATACGCGGTTCAACACCTACGGCAGCATAGGAAACCAGTCTGGCTTCGGGTTTCAGGTTCAGCTCCTTTACCATATCCTCACTCATTACCAATACAAAAGCCGCTCCGTCGCTCATTTGCGAAGAATTACCCGCCGTAACACTACCACCGGCGGCAAATACAGGACGCAACCGCGCTAATGCTTCCATAGAAGTGTCGGCACGAGGCCCTTCGTCTTTACTGACCGTATAGGTTTTGGTTTGTTTCTTACCGTTGTCGCCTACGAAAGTTTGCTCTACATCCAGGGGTACAATTTCATTTTGGAATAAATCTGCGGCTTGGGCTTTTAAAGCTTTTTGGTGTGAATTAAAAGCAAATAAATCCTGATCTTCACGGGATACATTAAACTTTTGTGCTACGGCTTCTGCCGTAAGTCCCATACCCCAGTAGTAGTCTTCATGACCTTCTTTGGATGTTTTATAATCCGGTACGGCACGGTAACCACCCATAGGAATATAACTCATGCTTTCTGCACCACCGGCTATGATACAATCGGCCATTCCGGATTGGATTTTGGATACGGCAATACCTATGGTTTCCAATCCTGAAGCACAATAACGGTTGACTGTCATGCCTGCAACATCCTCAATCTTGAGTCCCATCAATGACACTAAGCGCCCCATATTGAGTCCTTGTTCAGCTTCGGGCATGGCATTACCTACAATGACATCATCGATGCGTTTTTTATCGAGTTCCGGTACTTTTGACAATAGATACGCTATGGTTTCTGCAGCCATTTCATCCGGTCTCTTAAATCTAAAGACACCTCTGGGCGCTTTTCCTACGGCTGTACGGTATCCTTTTACAATATATGCTGTTTTCATTATTTTAGATTTTTGACTTGAGATATTAGATTTTAAATCATCGTAATCTAATATCATTTTTATAATATAAATTGTTGTTTCTTACCTCTGTAATCTGAGAAATTGTTAGATATCATCTTGTTAGATTGTGATTAAACGTTGTGACAGAATTAATTGACTGTTTAATCGTCAAAGAAGGTCTGGCATCTCACGTCTAAATTCTCATATCTAATTTCTCAATGGTTTTCCTGTTTTCAGCGTATGTGATATGCGTTCAAGCGTTTTACGCTCAGTCAATAAGCTCATAAACGCTTCTCGCTCAAGATCCAATAAATACTGTTCACTCACATATTGGGGTTCTGACAAATCTCCACCGGCCATGACATAACCCAGTTTATTGGCTATTTTTTGATCGTGTTCAGAGGCGAAATGTCCGGCTTTTAACCCGTCAGTACCTACATAGAACATTCCCAGAGCTTGTTTACCTAAAACATACACATCTTTGGGTGCCGGTTGTGAATAACCATCGGCTACCATTTGAAGGGCATGTTGTTTGGCTGCTGCTATTTGCCTTTCTTTGTTGATCACGACCACATCTTTACCTTGTTGGAAGAAACCATAATCAAACGCTTCATAAGCTGATGTAGTTACTTTTGCCATAGCCATATCTGTAAAGGCATCTCTTAAACGGTTGAGTTTGACATCGTCTTTTTTCCATAATTCAGCAACCCGTCTGGTCATTTCTTTAGTACCGCCTCCGGCAGGGATAAGACCTACGCCAAATTCTACCAGACCAATATAAGTCTCAGCGGCTGCCACTACTTTGTCAGCGTGTAAACTGATTTCACAGCCGCCACCAAGGGTCATTCCGTGAGGCGCTGCAATGACGGGAACAGAAGAGTATCTGGCACGCATAGTGGCATTTTGGAACATTCTGACCGCCATATTGAGTTCGTCGTATTCCTGTTCTAAGGCAAGCATCATAATCATCGCCAGATTGGCTCCCAGTGAATAATTAGCATCCTGATTCCCAATGACAACAGCTTCATAACCTTCTTCTGCCATATCAATAGCCTTGTTGATGGCTTGTAAAACGCCACCGCCAATGGTGTTCATTTTTGATTGGAACTCTACATTGAGTACACCATCGCCCAAGTGAATAATGTCTGCTTCCGCATTATGCCATACTCTGTTGTTTTCGCGAATATGATCCAGGATGATGAAACTGTCCTGACCGGGTATTTTAACCTGTGCTTTGGATGTAATATCATAATAATATAGTGTGCCGTCTTTGACAGTATAGAATGATTCTTCACCGGCTTCAAGCATGTCTTTCACCCATTGTGCAGGTTCTTTACCCAGAGCTTTCATCATTTCCACCCCTTTGGCTACACCTATCGCATCCCATATTTGGAATGGGCCGTGTTCCCAGCCAAATCCGGCTTTCATGGCATCATCTATACGGTATAATTCATCGGAAATTTCAGGAATACGGTTAGATACATACTGGAATAATCCGGTCATTTCCAATGTTGGAAATTTTGCCTTTTGCTGAGGTTTATAGTCTAAGGTGTTTAAGTCTAATGATAAAATACTGCTTTTACCGTCTTTATCTTTGACTTTTTTATAAAAACCCTGACCTGTTTTACTACCCAGCCATTTGTTTGCCATCATTTTATCAATAAAATCGGGCATGGCAAAGACGTCGTGCATTTCATCGTTTGGGGCGTTGTCATGTACACCATTGGCTGTATGAACTAAGGTGTCAAGGCCTACGACATCTACTGTGCGGAATGTCGCAGATTTTGGACGACCAATAACGGGTCCGGTCAATTTATCGACTTCTTCTACGCTTAAATCTAATGCTTTGACGGCATGGAATAAATCCATGATGCCGTATATACCAATACGGTTACCGATAAAAGCCGGCGTATCTTTAGCAAGAACCGAAGTTTTGCCGAGGAATTTTTCGCCATATTTCATAAGGAAATCCACCACTTCAGGCTTGCAATCCGATCCCGGAACAACCTCAAAGAGTTTCAAATATCGCGGCGGATTGAAAAAGTGGGTCACGGCAAAGTGTTGTCTGAAATCCTCACTACGTCCTTCATTCATAAACTTGATAGGAATGCCCGAGGTGTTTGAAGTAATCAATGAGCCCGGTTTACGGTGTTTTTCTATCTGTTCAAAAACACTTTTTTTAATATCCAAGCGTTCTACGACAACTTCGATGACCCAATCACAATCGGCTATTTTATCCAAATCATCTTCCAGATTACCCGTGGTAATCCGTTTGGCAAATGCCTTATTATAGATGGGGGAGGGTTTTGATTTTAAACAGGCTTGTAAACCTTCGTTAACGATACGATTGCGGACTGCAGGGTGCTCCAGTGTCAACCCTTTCTTTTTTTCCTTTGCGTTAAGTTCTCTTGGGGTAATATCGTATAACCTAACCGGTAAACCGATATTGGCAAAATGGCAAGCAATACCGGAACCCATAATACCGGAACCGATAACAGCTACTTTCCTAATGTGTCTATTCATAATGGCTTTTAATTATTGAATGATTTATTGAGTTGTAATATTATTTTCTGATTGAAAAAATGTGTCTGATTTAATTAAACGGTTGATGGTCTTCATGACTTCAAAAAAACCGTCTATTTGCTCCGGGGTAACGTACCGGCGAACCACACTGTTAAAGTGAAGTACAACGCTTTTGGCAAATTCACGTTCTTTTTTACCTTTCTCTGTCAGTTTAATGAGGATACTGCGACCATCATCAGGGTTAGCCTCGCGGTAAATAGCTCCTTTTTCTTCCATATTCTTTAAAATACGGGATAAACTGGTGGCTTCCATTCCCATTTGCGGTCCTAAAGCGGTAGAAGGCGTTCCATTGTCAAAGTCAATATTGAGTAGAACAAAAGCCATCGACATCGTGCTGTTTCTTTTAGCCGCTTGTTCATTGTACATCTTGGATACCGCTTGCCAAGTAGCCCTTAAATAATGATCGATACTGTCTTCTTTGAGCATGAAACCTGTTTAGTAGGATGATTCGTGTACAAATATAATAAAATTTATTATGCATGCATAATAAATTTTAAAGAATTTTTAAAAATATTCTAATATTTTCTGGTTTTGACATCAAAACACTCAACTCAATTCTAAATTTTTTATGTAATTATAAAACAAGATTTGTTAACTGTCTGACCACTGCCAACAGCGTTTCACCGGATGTTAAATAGTAAAAAAGCAATCCGGTTTGAAGCGATATCAAACCGGATTGCTTTATAAATAGATTCTATAGGACTTATTGTTAATAGTCCTTCAGAAGGTTATAGTCGTTTTAATTATTGACTAGTTAAATTGACTTAATGATGGTGATGATGCTCATGGTCATGATCGTGCTTGTCACTATCGCACATGGTCATAGAAGGATGTAAACAGATTTCATTCTTCTCATTAGTGTATATTTTTTGCTTGGCGATTAAAAAATCATAAGCCATGTCAATGTCCATATTGTCACTTGAACAAGCGTGGAAACGCACATCGGGACCAAAAACATCACCAATGTGTTGGGTAAATGCATCTTTATTTTCATAAGTATACTGCATTTTTATCATCATATGTAGTACTTCGTGTATATGTCTTTCGTTCATTGGTAGGAAAATTTAATTTTTCAAAAGTAAAATAAATAATTAAAAGTCGGTGAACCAATATTAATTATGTCATAAACTTTGGGAGATGTTTATATATCACTATACCGGTTACACCGACTTTCTGTTTTTAGTTAGTAGTGAGTTCAAATATTTTTAAATCTTCTTCAACTGTTTTGATGGTACGTACGCCAAATTTTTCTTGTAGCAATGTCAATACATTGGGCGTAAGGAATGCCGGTAGGGTAGGTCCTATATGCATATCTTTAAACCCTAAATACAACAGAGCCAAATGTACAATAATAGCTTTTTGTTCATACCATGCAATATTAAAGTCGATAGGTAGTTGATTGATGTCTTCCAAACCTAAAACTTCTTTGAGTTTTAAGGCAACCAAAGCCCAGGAATAGCTGTCATTACATTGACCGGCATCTAATACCCGCGGAATACCGGCGATGTCACCCAGTGGCAGCTTGTTATAGCGGAACTTGGCACAGCCTGATGTTAGTATAAGGGTGTCATGTGGTAATGCTTTGGCAAAGTCTGTGTAATAAGAACGTGATTTATGACGGGCATCACAACCGGACATGACAACCATTTTTTTGACAGCTCCTTTGTTTACAGCATCCAATAACTGATCTGCCAGCGATAAAACCTGATTGTGGGCAAACCCTATAGTCAATTCGCCTTGTTCTATTTCTGTTGGTGCAGGACAAGTTTTGGCCAAGGCAATAATTTCACTAAAATCCTTTTGCCCGTTAGGTAAATGCTTTTCAATATGTTTCCATCCTGGCATACCTGTTGAACCGCTGGTAAAAATACGATCGTTATAAGTCGCTGATTTTTTGGGTGGAACCAGACAGTTGGTTGTAAACAGTACAGGACCGTTAAAGCTTTCAAAGTCGGTGATTTGACTGTACCATGCACTACCGTAATTTCCTTTTAAGTGGCTGTATTTCTTGAATTTAGGATAAGCGTGTGCCGGTAACATTTCACTGTGGGTATAAATGTCAATCCCTTGATCTTCTGATTGTTCTAAAAGCTCTTCAAGATCTTTTAAGTCATGTCCACTAACCAATATACCCGGACGATTGCCCACTCCTATGCTTACTTGAGATATTTCAGGATTACCGTAAGATGATGTGTTGGCTTGGTCAAGTAATGCCATAGCTTTAACGCCATATTCTCCGGTTTTCATTAATCGCTCAAGCAATTCATCCTGAGTTGCAGGTTTTGAGATAAGTACCAGACTTTCCTCTATAAATTGGTAAAGCTCATCGTTTTCATAGCCTAAATTGAAAGCGTGGTTGACATAGGCTGCCATACCTTTGAGACCGAATAAAATATATTGTTTTAAAGCATTGAGGTCAGGGTCGTTGTCTAATTTGTCAATACCAGCTAACACTGCTCTTAGTGTATAATCCACATCAGTTTTTGGTGTCCAAATCACAGAATCATGTGCTTCTTGTATGTTGATTTTTGATTTTAAAGCATCTCGGTAATTGATGGCTTGACGTATTGCTTTTAAAATCATATCATCATCAAAGTTGGCATTGGTTATGGTTGTAAATAAGCTGTTGATGATGTGTTGACTCTCTTTATTGGTGTCGATGCCTTGTTTTCTGGCTTCTAAGGTAATGTAAGATAAACCGGTATTGGCAAACACCAACAGATCCTGAAGATCTGATGTTTTATCCTCTTTACCGCATACCCCTTTAACGGTACACCCGATATTTTTTGCTGCCTCTTGGCATTGGTTACAGAACATGCTCATGATTTGATTGGTTTTAGTATTAATGATTGGTTTTTTTGATTTGTTAAAGAGAAATTACTTTTTCTACGCGCTGTATAGGATCGTTTTTAGATAGCGTAAGTCTGACAACGCTGTCTTCTAAAGCTGATAAACTGTGTGGTATATCTGCATCTAAAGCGATAATGTCGCCTTCTTTCAGTTGTAGTTTTTCATCATTGACCCCAAATGATATACGACCTTTTAGTAGATGTACTGTAATAGGGTAGGACGTTTGATGTTTTTTCATTTCTAGTCCTGACGCCATCATGATGCGCACTTCTTTTGAAGTGTCAGTTTCCAGTATAAGTTTCGTAGTTACTTTTGTTGGGTTAAATGTCATGTCGTCGTAAAATGCTGCTTGTTTCATGATTTATAAAGGATTAAATTGTCTTTTATTGGATTAAATTTTTTTAATATCTGAGCCAAAAGGTTTTCAATTCCTTATTATGCTCATGTAAAATATCATATAATGAACGTGTTTCAAAGAGGTTTGTCAAATTATTTACAATAGGTTGTGCCTCTGTATGGATAGGGCATGGATGTTCACCATCACATTGATCCAGTCCCATGATACATCCTTTGTAGGCTTAATCTCCATCAAAAACTTTAATAACATCTCCCATATTTATAATTTTTAGGACTTCCGGTTTGATTAAAAACCCGCCATACGGACCTTTGACAGAGGTTACAATCTCTTTTTTTGCCAATTGCTGCATGACTTTACCGGTAAATGCTTCTGGTGATTTTATGGCTACAGCAATATCTTTAACACCAACTTTCTGATTATTTTCAGATTGTTGGGCGATATAGACAACTGCACGCATGGCATATTCACCGGCTTTGGAAAACATAAGTCTTAGCTATTAATTAATAGTGCAAATATATATTAAAATTTTATAAAAGACAAATTTATCTTTTATTAAATATTAATTAAAAAAAATCGTCAAACATTTTGGGTGTCTGACGATTCTTGAAAAAGGTGGTAAAACCTTTTTAATAAAATAAATATAGATTAATTGGGCGAACCAATACCGGCTTTCTCAAATAACTTATGAATACTTTCTTTTTCTGAAGGACGAGGCGCATGAGCATCAAAAATTTTACCTTCAGTATCAAGCAGGATAAAGCGGGGGATATTTCTCACTTGATAATCTATGGCAAATTGATTGTCTTTACCCATAAATAATTGAACCCCGATCAATTCTTTGGTTTTCACCATATTTTTCCATTTGTTGTAATCTTTTTCTTTGTCAGTTGAAATACTTACGAAAACGACATTTTTACCCTTGTATGCTTCTTCTAATTCTTTAAGCGCCGGAATCTGAGCCAGACAAGGTTTACACCAGGTTGCCCACAGGTCGATATAGACAAATTGACCTTTGAAATCATTCAAAGAACTTGTGCCGCCTTTGTAATTTCTCAATTGTGTAAACACCGGAGATGTCGCACCACGACCAAACTTTACGAGTTCTGCATGGCGTTGGGGATAAGCCTGGGTTAGCATGGTTTTAAAATCATTTAAACCTTTAGTTTCAAAATTGACTACGACAGTATCTAAAGATTTGTAACTATCTACGAGATTGGTCATTTTAGTCTTAAATGCTTCCAGCTCATTAGTGAATGTTACACTATCTTTGGCGTAGAGTTCTTCAAGTGATTCGTTGAATGCTTTGACATTTTTTATACGCTCTACCAAATATTTGGTGTTTTGAGAGCCTTTACCTTTGACATTGAAAGTACTGTCTATATGTGATGCGTCAGCCTGAATATTCAAGTTAAAATCATTGTTTAAAAAGGTTTGAAATACTCTTTCCCTGTCTAAAAAGAAGGTTACAAATGAACCTTTTTTTAGTTTTACAGTATCAGTGAACAGACCTTGATTATTTATTTTAACGGCTTTACGTACACCCATACCTCTTAACTGAATGATAGAGTCCTGAGGTTGCAGACCTTTAAGGTCAATGGTAAATTCGGCATAGTCTTTCTTTTTACAAGACGTAAGTGCTACTAAGGTTAAAAGGATTACAAAGAGTTTTTTCATTTGATAATTGTTTAGTGTTAAAGTATAGAAAATTAATTTATTGTGATAGTAATGAGGCTAAATAGTCTTCTGTTCGCGGGTCACTGGGTACCCATGCATCAGGATTGTAAATGTAGCCTTGAGGATCAATCAGGATAAACCTGGGAATAGACGTGATTTGGTAAGCTTTAGAAAACGAAGAGCCCATTTTATCTTGTCCTTCAAATAGTTGATAACCTTTAAGTTCGTGTTCTTTGACAAAAGTTTTCCATTTGTCATAGTCTTTGTCTTTGTCAACCGATATGGATACAAAGTTGATGCGGTCACCATATTTCTCTTCTAAAACTTTCAAAAAAGGTAATTCCTCTCTACAAGGTCTACACCAGGTAGCCCACACATCTATATAGGTGTATTTACCTTTTAAATCGGATAGTGATGTTGTACCGCCGTTGTAGTTTCTATAGTTTTCAAAGGCAGGTGAGAGTTTACCGATGTTTTGGTATTGTAGTTGTTTTTCCTGATAGTCTTTGGCTATAAAATCAAAATACTCATTGATTTTTTTAGTTTCAAAAGTTATAAAATAATCAGGTACATTTTTAGTGTCGGCTAATAAACTTGTAAATTGAGTTTTAAGACTGTCAAATCTCACTTTAAAGTCTTTTTCTTTGAGGTGGTAATAGTTTTTTGCCGTAGCGTAGGCGTTTTCCTGTAATGGACTCTTTTGCTTGTAATACCGGTGAATAGCCTTATGACCACCTTTGACAGAAATACTGGACATGAACTGCTCAGCATCGGTAGTAATGTCAATATGTTCTCCCGGACTGAGGTGTAACATGACGTAACCTTTATCGTGCGACAGGTAATAGATACCCGGCTTTACAGTGATTGTGTCCTGAAAATGATTTTGTTTATCCAATTGGAAAATTCTGACAGGTTTAGTCTTGTCAGAAGCATCAAAGAGTTTCACCTCCGGTTGTTGAGCATTGGCAATATTTACGGACAGTGTTGTATAAGTTTCGTCTTGTTTACAACCGGTAAGCCAAACTGCAATAATAAAAAGTAACAGTATTTTTTTCATAAAAACAGTTGTTTGTTTTGTAATGCGGCAAATGTATCAAAAAGATTATTATTCAGCGCGTTTTCTAATGTTTTCAGGAATGCTTTTTGGCGGTTAAATCATTGATCAACCCAACGAATTTATCATAGAGTTTGCCCGCGGCATCTGCTATTTCCAGAGCGTTCTGTTGGCGTTTTTCATGTTGCCACATCGAGTCGACTGTTTTAAGCGTGGCGAGGAGGGTAGAAGGCGTCACAATAACGATGTTCTTTTCAAATGCTTTATTGTAAAGCAAGTTGTCATTGTTGATGGCTAACGCAAAAGCAGGTTCTATCGGAATAAACATGAGTATAAAATCCGGGGATTCCATTTGGTAAAGATCCTCATAGCGTTTACTGCTCAATTGCTCCACATGACGGTTGATGGATTGCAGGTGTTGTTTGAGGAGAACGGCTTTTTCTGTCTCATCTTCTGTATTGGTGTATTGTTCGTAATGGGTTAAGGAAACCTTAGAGTCAATAATCATTTTCTTACCTTCGGGCAGGTTGACAATCACATCGGGGCGTAAACGTTGTTTTTCTCCGTCTTCTACCGTAAACGATTGTTCTACAATATAGTCCACACCTTTTTCCAAACCTGATTTTTCCAATACCCGGTCAAGCACCAGTTCGCCCCAACTACCCTGAGCTTTACTATCCCCTTTGAGGGCTTTGGTCAGGTTGAGGGTTTCCTTACTCATCTGATGGTTGAGCTCTTTAAGACCTATGATTTGTTGACGTAATGCAGCGTGATAGTCTATACTTTCTTTGTGGGTTTGTTCTACTTTTTTTTCAAAAGCATTGATTTTTTCGTTCAGTGGCGTAAGAATTTGTTGGAGATTTTCTTTGTTCTGTTGGGTGAATTTAGTGGATTTTTCTTCCAGAATTTTATTGGCAAGATTTTCAAAGTCTTTGGTGAATTTTTCTTGCAGTAGTTCGGTTTCGGCTTGTTGTTCCAGAAGTTTGCTTTCTAAATGGGCGAGTTCACTTTCTTTTTGAGCTAAAGTCACCAATAAATTTTCACGTTTTTCAATTTCGCTTTTTAAATCTTCTTTTTGGGTATTTAATTCCTCCATTAAAGTAGATTTTTCCCGTTCCAGATGTGTGTTCTGAGATTTTAAATCGGTTTCTATGGCCGTGAATGAATTTTTCATCATTAACCTGCCGATAAACCAACCCAAAAATAGAAGTGCTAAACCAATGACAATGAGGTATATCAGATAATCTTGCATAAAAGTTTATTTTTGACGAAAGTATTAAAAAAGAAAAGGATATACAAGACAGATAAAAGAGTTCCAGTGCTTTTGACGACTTTGAGTGTATATCTGATAAAACTTATCAAACACCTGTTTTTATAAGTGATAAAATTAAATTAATTTTCGTGAAAATTTTAAGGTTTGAAATATAGTGTGTTACAAAAACCACGATCGGGATACTCTTTAACCAATGAAGATGGCACTTCAAAATCAAGTGTTGTTTTTTTACATGATGCCTTAGGCAGTGCATTACAGTGGCAGTCTTTCCCTAAAAGCATTGCAAATGCTTTGCCTGTAGATGTGTATGTTTATAACAGGCAAGGGCATGACGGACAAATATCTTCACCTAAGTATTGGGGAGAAGATTATTTACACCGGGAGGCAGAGGAATTACACCGGTTAGTTACTGATTTAGGTTTGCAAAAACCGGTATTAATAGGGAGTAGTGATGGTGGTAGTATTGCCTGGATTTATGCCTCAAAATACCCGGTAAAAGCTTTGGTCAGTATGGCCGGACATTATAAAGTAGATCAAGAAACGGTAGAAGGGGTTCTGAATACCGGCGAATCTCTAAAGCCATTGATACAAAAATTGGTTCAATATCACGGCGCCAATGCCCAAGCTTTAGTAACCCAATGGTATAAACGCTGGACTTCACCGGAGTTTAAATCATGGTCTATCAAACCCTTACTGGAACAAATCAATTGCCCGTGCTTACATTTGCAAGGTGACAAAGATTCTTATGCTTCTGCGCAACATCATTTGGAAGCTGCTGAATTCATTGGCGCAAATGCTAAAGCTATAACATTGGATAATACCGGACACTTTCCTCACATCGAACATCAAGCCGTTACAATTCACCATATCAAACAGTTTTTGGAAGCTGTTTTGAGATAGTTAAAAGCCTTTATATGGTTTTGTTAAAAGATTTGAACAATTGATTTTAAATGACTTATATACAGATTTTTATGTTTGGTTTAGGTCGTGGTTTTCAGGTTTTGACATTTTTTGATTAATCACTATTGAACCATCTTTGCTATGCTTAAAAAAAGTCCTGCTAAAAAGAGAAATAATTAAAAATGATTGTTAAATTTGCAAAGAACAGAATTTTATCAGATGATAATAATTGTTACCGAATTTTTAATATATAAAACATATGAATCTACACGAATATCAAGGTAAGGAAATTTTAAGCAGTTTTGGCGTAAGAACACAA
>PDWJ01001540.1_pt1 | contig 28189 bp, 18 predicted proteins | sample 1430881 | NCBI WGS metagenome assembly PDWJ01 (sample SAMN01162460, study PRJNA174530) | Oral metagenome, whole genome shotgun sequencing project. | biome: Marine environment; feature: Marine mammal; material: Swab sample of the gingival sulcus; isolation source: swab sample of gingival sulcus...
AAAGTCGTAACCAGTTAGCATTGAGATTTTTTCACCATTGGCTTTCATCTCTTGCAAAATATGGGTGGTTACTTTTTTGATTTCTTTATGTACAGACATGTTTATTAAATTTTTGACAAATATAATTGTTAATTTTAATAATTAATCAACTTAAATCTCCACTATATTTGTAAAATGAATTTTTATTTGAATAAATATGGATTTTGTCCACCTCAAGTTAAGGATGTAATTGACCCAAGGGTTAGTTTAATTGTGGTTATTCCCTGTTATAATGAACTCAATTTAATAGAATCCTTAAACGCCCTTTATGAATGTGATGAGCCAACTGGCGCAGTTGAGGTGATTACCGTTATCAACGCCAGCGAAAAATCTGAGGATGAGATTAAGCGTCAAAATGAGGAGACATATAAAACAGCTAAGAACTGGGCGGAAACCCACCAGACTGACACCATAAAATTTCATTTTATTTTAAATAATAATTTACCTAAAAAGCATGCAGGGGTTGGTTTAGCTCGTAAAATTGGTATGGATGAGGCGGTTAGCCGATTTGAAACCATTGAAAAAGATGGTATAATAGTTTGTTTTGATGCTGATTCCAATAGCGATAAAAATTACTTGGTAGAGATTGAAAAGCATTTTAAAACCCATCCTAAAACACCCGGTTGCTCTATACATTATGAACACCCAATTACCGGAAATGCTTTTGATTCGTCTGTTTATAACGGGATTATTAATTATGAACTTTTTTTACGGTATTACAACCAAGGGTTACTGTATTGCGAACTCCCTTTTGCTTTTCAAACTGTAGGGTCATCAATGGCAGTGAAAAGTTCGGCTTACCAAAAACAAGGTGGTATGAACAAGCGTAAAGCGGGAGAAGATTTTTATTTTATTCATAAAATTATTGCTTTGGGTGGATTTACGAATATATCGACTACTAAGGTTATTCCGTCTCCAAGGATTTCGGATCGTGTGCCATTTGGAACGGGTAAAGCAATTGGAGATTGGGTTGAAAATAAGATGTTGGAATACAAAACCTATGATTTTGAAATTTGGAAAATAATTAAATCTTTTGTGCAGGTGATTCCTGAGCTTGAAGCAAAAGAATTAACTCAAACCGATTTTGTAAAGGATACTAAGCATCAAGTTTTTATTGATTTTTTAAAAGCCAATAAGTTTGATGAAGGCCTTTCTGAAATTAGAAAAAATTCAACCAACTCCAAGGGCTTTTTAAAGCGATTTTTTGTTTGGTTCAATGCTTTTAGAGTCTTAAAAGTTGTGCATTATTTGCGGGATAATCATTATGAAAATCAACCTATTATTAATGAGGTTGAAAAATTAGCGTTGGCTTTAAATTTTTATGATGGCGCCAAGACGCTGGAGGAGTATCTGGCGTTGTATCGCGCAGAAGATAAAAAGATATAAAAAAAGGGAGCAAAGCTCCCTTCAATTTTATTTTGTTTCTAGTGGTCGTTGATATTGGTGCGGATTAGGAGTTGGTTTAGGGTAATTCATGTACCCCCCAATTAAGTTATACACTTCATTAAATCCTAATTCTTGTAAAATAATCATTGACTTACCACTTCTTGCTCCTGATCGACAATACACATAAATTGGTTTGGTTTTATCCAATTTTGAAACTTCATCTTTAAAGGTGCTGCTGTAATAATCAATGTTAATGGCACCAGGAATATATCCGCCTCCAAATTCTTGAGCCGTTCTCACATCCAATAAAATTCCTGGATTTGATGACATCAAAGATTTGAATTCTTCTGCATTTACATTTTTGTAAATAGGTTCCGTTTCTTTTACTTCCTCTACAACTTCTTTGGTTTCTTCTTTAGCGACTTCCTTGGTATTTCCACAAGCTACTAAAAATGTAAAACCAGCTAAAAGTGTAAAATATTTAATTGTATTTTTCATAATCTACTATTTATATGGCCAACCCATGTAGCCACCATTTAAATTGTAAACCTCTGCAAATCCCATATCTTTCATCATGCGCATGGCGTTTCCACTTCTTCCACCTGAGGCACAAAACACATAAACAGGTTCTGCTTTATCCAGTTTAGCAATTTCTTCTTTAAAGTTTGGAGAGTTGAAATCGATATTAGTTGATCCTTCAATAGTACCATTGGCAACTTCTCCGGCTGTTCTTACATCAAGAAGTAGACCATTTCCTTCATCAATTAATGATTTGAATTTTTCAGCATTAACATTTTCTGCAATTTGAGCTGTTGTTTCAACTTCAGCTGCGACATTATTTACCTCTTCATGGTGCTCACCATCCACATGTGTGTGAGTTTCTTCACCATGTTCATGAGTCGTTTCAGTTTCACCACAAGACACCATCAATGCTGTTAAAGCAAAAGTAAAAATTGAATATTTAATTAGTTTCATAATTTATTTAATTGTTTTAATTAATTAGTTCTACAAAAATAAGGAAATTATAATTTGGTAAATGTTACAAATATCACAAATTAATCTAAAAAGTAACCATCATCTTCCACGTTCGGCATCACCCCTTTAAAAAAGCGATAAGAAATTCCTAAGTTTACCCATTCAGGTGACCAAACTGAAAATTCTGCATTTAGCGCCCAGTTATCACTTACAAAGAAGTTAAGGCCGGCAATGGTTACCCCAGTGATGAGGTTGGTGCTTTGAGGAAATTGGCGTTGGGTTTGTTCAGGAATTATGGTATTGTCAACTGTTCTATAAACAATACCAGCTTTAAGTTTAATGTAATATTCAAAACCAGCCCTATAAAAAACCGATAATTGAGGATTAATAGTTCCAAAAAACAAGTTAAAACCGTACGGCATGGTGTTGTATTTAATATCAAAATATTGGTAACCTACGGTAGCACCTAACGAAAATCGTTCATTAAATGTAAACTCTTCACTTATTGAAAATACAGGAGAAAAGAAACCATTGTCAAACTGATTTGCACTCGTATCATTAAAACTGACAATTGATTCTTTTAAACCAAATTGTTCCTTGCTAATACCGACATTGAATTTAATCATTCGGTTATGGATTTGACCAAATAAAGCCGAGCCCAAAGAAACAAAAATAATGATGAAAAGTTTTTTCATGTCCATGTTTTGAGGACACAAAATAACAAAAAAAATCCCAAACTCAAATTGAGTCTGGGATTTAAACTGAAAGTTTTTATGGTTTAGTGCTTAGCTAAGTATTCAGCTACACCTTCATGCGTTGCTTTCATTCCTTCATCACCTTTGTTCCAGTTTGCTGGACAAACTTCACCATTTTCTTCAACAAATTGTAAAGCATCAACCATTCTTAAAGTTTCATCAACGTTTCTTCCTAAAGGTAAATCGTTAACCACTTGATGTCTTACAATACCTTCTTTGTCAATTAAGAATAAACCTCTGTAAGCAATCATTACGTCAGTTGCCATTAATGTTCCGTTTTCGTCATAGTCATACTCACCAACAAGCACGTCAAATGCATCTGAAATAGTTTTATTTGTATCAGCAACAATTGGGTATTTTACACCTTTAATTCCGCCTTGGTCTTTTGATAATTGTAACCATCCCCAGTGGGTTTCTTCCGTATCTGTAGAACAAGCTACAACTTTGCAACCTCTTTTTTCAAACTCTTCAATTTTTGCTTGAACTGCGTGTAATTCTGATGGGCAAACAAAAGTAAAATCTTTTGGATAAAAGAAAAATACTACGTGATGTTTACCAATATATTGGTCTAATGAAAAGTTTTCTACAACTTCACCACCGTTAACAACTGCAGGAGCTGTAAATGAAGGGGCTTTTTTTCCTACTAATACTGCCATAATTTTTAATTTTTTAATGTTGTTTTATTTAGCACAAATTTAGGTAATTTATTTGGGATATTTTCATAGATTTTTTAAATGAGCCTATCTAATAAATTGATATATTAATTTTTGTTAAGAGTGAACAATATTTATAACGAATTTTAATCCGCTTTTAAATTATCCAATATATTTGGTGTAACAAATAATTTAACGCTTATTTCTCAAAGATTAAAAATAGTAATTCTACTCATGTCAACGGCTTTAGTTGGGCTTTTGTTGCTACAGTTTTATTGGATTAGTAATGTCAACCAATTGCATAAAGAGCGTTTTAAAACGGACGCCAGTAAAGCGCTTCACAGGGTGGTTTATGAACTTGAGAATTATGAACAGAATCTGATATATAAATCAATAGCGAAAAGCAATAGTAAGAATAAAGCTTTAAGTAAAAATTACGGTTTTAAATCGTTGTTAGACAAAGAACAAATGGTTTCGATTAAAGATACAACCATTCATTCTAATCTTGATTATTTGGTTGTTTCAGGAGTTTCAGTTGATAGTTTGACTGGAATAAAGTCTGAACACCGTGTGATTACCCAGAACTACGGACACATGTTTCATCAGGATTTAGAGCACCATTTAAAACCGGCTGTAGATTCTTCCATTAACTCAAAAACAAGTGTTAGTCATTTGTTTGAAAAAGGATTACTTGAAAAATCTCGTTACTTGAATCAAGTGATGTTAAAAATGTTTTCCACGAATCTTTTTAACGATATTAAGGCAAGGTTAAATCCGTTTGTGCTAGACTCCTTATTGCATCAAGAGTTTAGAACGTTTTCGTTGGATACGGTCTATCAATTTAGGATAGTAGATTGTGAAAACAAAACGGTTGACTTTGTAAAGGAACCTCATACATATCAAAAAACTTTGCAACAACCAGAGTTCAGGTACCAACTTTTTCCTACTGACATAGCCTCAGATAAATATTACATTGAGCTCGATTTTCCAAACAAGAAATATTACTTTTTTAAACAAATGCTGGGTACATTGGTGGCGGCCCTAATTCTAGTATTATTGGTTTTGTTGTCTTTTTATTTTGCGGTGAGCACCATTTTTAAACAAAAAAGATTGTCCGAAATTAAAAATGATTTCATTTCAAATATGACCCATGAACTAAAAACACCAATTTCAACAATTTCTTTAGCTTGTGAAGCCATCAAAGATCCGGACGTTAAAACAAACACCTCTACCTTGGATACCTTTGTGGGCATGATAGGGTCAGAAAATAAAAGGTTGGGGCTTTTGGTTGAAAAAGTTTTGCAAACCTCATTACTCGAGAAGGGTAAACTGACGCTTAATAAGTCGGTTTATAAAATTGATGATTTGGTCACAGACTCTGTAAATTCTTTCCGAATTCAGTTTCAGCAAAGAGGTGGAGATTTAAGAATTATTCAATTGGATAAAATAGAGTGGGAGGTGGATAAAATTCATTTTTCGAATGTGCTCTATAATTTAATGGATAACGCTTTAAAATATTCTAAAGATAAACCCGTTTCTACTGTAGAGTTAATTAAAGAAAAAAATGGTTTTTCGTTTTTAATTTCAGACAATGGTATTGGGATAAAAAAAGAAGAGCAAAAATTTATTTTTGATAAATTATACCGTGTTTCAACAGGGGATGTGCATAATGTAAAAGGATTTGGATTAGGGTTAGATTACGTAAAGCGAATAGTTGAAATGCATCAAGGCACAATAAGTGTTAAAAGTGAATTTAATAAAGGTACAACATTTAAAATAAGATTTAAAAATGAGTGAAAAAATAAAAGTATTACTGGCTGAAGATGATGCCAATTTAGGAACTTTGTTAAGTACGTTTCTGCAGGCCAAAAATTTTGAGGTGACACTGTGTGTTAATGGACAAATAGCATTAGATAGATTCAAAGAGCAGTTATTCGATTTCATTATTTTAGATGTAATGATGCCGATTAAAGATGGATTTACGGTGGCTCAAGAAATTAGAGAAACCGACCAAGAAATTCCAATTCTATTTTTAACAGCCAAGTCTATGCAGGATGACAAGCTCAAAGGATTTGGTTCTGGTGCGGATGATTACATGACAAAGCCATTTGCAATGGAGGAATTGCTGGCCAGAGTTAACGCCATTTTAAAACGAACTTACAAAGGCAATAAAAAAGAGACCAAATTTACCATTGGAGATTTAGAATTTGATTACGAAAGTCAAACGATAAATAAAGGAGGAGAAACGGCGAAATTAACGACAAAAGAAAATGAGTTGTTTTATTTATTGGTCAAAAATAAAGGAGATGTTTTGGATCGAAATGCGGCCTTAAGACATGTTTGGGGAGATGATAATTATTTTAATGGAAGAAGTATGGATGTCTATATCACTAAACTCAGAAAGCATATCAAAACCTCAGACAAAGTAGAGATTTTAAACGTTCACGGAAAAGGGTTCAAACTGTTGGAGAAATAATTAATGTCGAATTACTTCAATGTTCGGGTTGGCTTTTTTTAAAACTTTTACGAATTTTTCAACCTCCTCAGGACTAATATACACTTGGTCATAATCATTATAATAAATGGTTGTGCCTTTCAAGGCATGCCCAAGTTTAAGGCCAAGCCACATGGTTTTTCCAGTTTCAATTTTTTTAATGGTTCTGATAGGAATGTTAACCTTAAATGGCCCAGCGTTTAACGATAGTAAGTTGTTCGAAATTTGATATTCAATGATGTACCAATACCAAAGCAGAACGAATAACACAATTCCTAAAATGGTTTCAATTATCCAAAACAAATTTCCCGATTGATATTGGTAAACCAACACCAAAGCAAAAACTAAAATAAAAAATAAGGTATAAAAAATATAAGAAAATGATTTGTCTTTTCGGGCTTCAAATGTCATGTTTTTTATTTTTTGTAGACGAAATTAGAAAGTTTTAAATAATTTAGCTCTATGGATCAACAAAAACTCATTGAAAATGCCAAAACAAAAAAGTTTGGGCTAATGAAATTAAATTTCTTATTATCAAAATTAATCCCTTTTAACAAACCCCATGGTATAAAAATCACGAGTATTAGTGATTATAAAATTGAAACCATCATTCCGTACAAACGCAAAAATTTAAATCATATCAAAGGTGTGCATGCTTGTGGAATGGCTACTTGTGCAGAATTTGCCTCAGGTTTTTTACTCATTTCAAAATTAGGATTTAATAATTATCGCCTAATTATGGAAAGTATTGAAGTAAAATACCATTACCAAGCCAAAACCCATATTTATGCCCGATTTGAAATTTCTGAAAATTGGTTGCAAGATCAGATTTTTAAGCCGATAAAAGAAGAGGGTGTTGTATTTATTAAATGTGAAATAAATTTATTTGATACCGCCAATAACCACGTAGCTACGGCGCATACAAACTGGCAAATAAAGGACTGGCAAAAGGTTAAAACAAAAGTTTAATCCTTTAATATTTTTGCAATGTTAGGTTTGAAATATTGATCCGATTTTAAAATTTTACCATCTGCTCTGTAAATCGGTTGACCATTAGCATCTAATTTACTCATATTTGAACGTTGAATTTCTTCAAACACTTCAACAATTTTATCTTGTAGGCCATGTTTTAAAATTGTTCCACATAAAATATACAATTGGTCCCCTAAAGCATCAGCAATTTCAACAATATCATTATCTTTTACAGCCTCTAAATACTCTTCATTTTCCTCATGCATTAACCGGTGTCTCAACTCAAAATCTTTTTGACTGATATCGGCAGTTGGCGCATATTTATTTTCTATGCCAAAAGAATCGTGGAAGGTTTCAACTGCTTTAATTATAGAATGAAATGTCGTTTCTTTACTCATTTTTATTATTTTTGGTAAAATTAAAGTAGCAAATCCATAATCCACCAAAAATGAGCAAACTTTTATTAACAATTCTCGCTTTTTTATTCGGTTCAATTGTTTTTTCACAAGGTTATTATCCACCAATTGTCAATTATTCACCAAAAGATTACGTGGTGTCAAAGCTTAATTCTGATGGGACGCCTTATAAAATGAATCCTGAAAATTTTGCAATTGTTCAAGATAAAAGGGGGGTCATGTATTTTGGTAACTCTAATGGTATTCTAGAGTATGACGGAGAAAATTGGACATTTGTTGAGGTGGTTTTGGGTGGTTATGTTAGGAGTTTAGCTATTGATTCTTTAGGAACCATTTACGCTGGAACCTATAATAATTTTGGTAGGCTAGTTTCTAATGAAACGGGGGAGCTTGTTTATGAATCTCTATCCTTAAATTTGCCTGAAGAAGACCAGTTTTTTAGTAATGTGATGAACGTCTTTGCAAATGAAACACAGGTTTTTTTTCAGGCGCAAGAAGCTGTTTTTGTTTATGATTTGTCCGAGCAAACTTTAGCCGTTATGAAACCAGATGATTCATACCATACCTCATTTATGGTTAATGGTGATTTCTACGTAAGAGAGCGGTCAAAAGGTCTTATGAAATATCAAGCAGGTCAACTTGAACTGTTAAAAGGAACCGAAACGGTGTTTTCAACCTATGGTTGTTTTGGAATGTATTCATCTTTATATTCAGATTCTTTATTTATCATCACCCAAGAACAAGGGCTTTTTAAATATTTGAACGATTCATTGGTGCCTGTTTTAGACCCGAATAATAACCCCATTAATGATTTAAAGCTTTATAACTCCATACGCCTGAGTGATAATAATTATGCCTTAACTACTTTTGGAGGAGGGGTGTATATCATTAATGAATCTGGAAAAATTCTTAAACAAATTAACAAAAGATCGGGGTTAAGGTCGGATGATATTAAATCCATATTTGAAGATAAAAAACAAAATTTATGGTTGGGATTGGGAAACGGAATAGCCAAGGTAAATTATTATTCACCCCTATCATTTTTTAATGAAAAGTCGGGTCTAGAAGGAGATGTTCAGGCTTTTGAACGATACAATGGCATTCTGTTCGTAGGAACGTCAAACGGACTTTTTATGCAGGATATAGATGCGAAACGATTAAATGAATTTAAAAATATTCCAGTCATTAAAGACCAGGTATGGGATTTTGAAATTATGAATGGTCAATTATATATTGCCTCAACAGAGGGAATTTGGGCCTACAATGGTGTTTTGGAACAATTTTCAAAGAAGACAGCCTATAATACCAATCGAATATTTTATGATTCAAGTACCAATATAATAATCACTGCGGGGAGTGGGGGAATCAAAATTTGGAACGAAAGTTTTCAATTGATAAAAGATTTTCCATTGACTTTGTCAACTGTAATAGGTTTAGTAAAATCTCCAGTTGACTTGAACAGCTATTGGGCGGGAACTTCAATGTCTGGCGCCCTACGAATTAAATACGATTCCGATTTTAATTTGGAGCAATATGATGATTTAGATGGCCTAAATAGTGACTTACTGGTCAAACCAATCGTGTTTCAGAATAATGTGCTTTTTGGAAATTCCCAAGGATTATTAAAGTTTATTAATGAGGATGAAGTCATTAAAGAATTAGATGATGAGTTTAAAGATGATCCCGATTTTTACAGAGGTTATTTCGATTATTCAACTTTTTATGATTCCGCTTTTACGTCCGAAATTTTGTTGATTTCTGAAGATTCTTTAAAAACTTGGTTCACAAGTGACCAAAAAATTGGTTATTATGATAAGTCAACCCAAACTTTTATTAATAAACCTTTTTGGGGAATTAATTATGGTCGAATCAATCAGTTTTATTTAGAAGAGAATGGGGTGTTATGGATTGGATGTGCTGATGGAGTCATTCGGTACAAAGAAAATGACAAAAAAAATTATAAAACGTCATTTACGAGTTTAATTAGAGGCGTGCAATTACCAAATGATAGTACCATTTATTACGGTGCGTATTTGCAAGATACGTTAAAAAATCCGGTAATAGATTACGCTTTTAATGATATCGTTTTTAGGTTTTCAGCACCCTATTTTGAAGATGAACATAAACCAGAGTATAGTTATAAACTTGAAGGTAAGGATGATGAATGGTCTAAGTGGACCAATTCAAGTGTAGCTAACTATACTAACTTGCTTGAAGGGGACTACAAATTTAAAGTCAAAGCTAGAAACATTTATGGTCACATTAGTGAGGAAGCTACATATAAATTTTCGATTTTACCGCCGTGGTACCGAACGACCTGGGCATATATGCTTTACGTTTTGGGGGTGGTGGCCTTAGTTTTCCTAGCCATTAAAATAAGTTCGAGAAGGTTAAAAGCAAAAAACGAGCAGTTGGAAGCTATTGTTGAAGAACGAACCCGAGAAATTTCCGATAAAAATAGAGCCCTTGAAGATAAAAATGAAATGATTTCAGAACAAAAAAGAGAAATTGAAGACAGTATCAACTATGCTAAAAGAATCCAAGATGCATTATTACCAATTGATGCTGAAATGAAATCTCATTTGCCAAAATCATTTGTATTGTTTAGACCAAAGGACATAGTTTCAGGTGACTTTTACTGGTTTACTAAAAAAGAAAATAAGTTAGTTGTGGTATGTGCAGATTGTACTGGACATGGTGTGCCTGGCGCATTTATGAGTATGATTGGGTCGGATAGATTGAATATTATTGTTAATGAGCGACATGAAACCTCTCCTGGTAAAATTCTATCGAATTTAAATAGAGCCATTAAAATGACTTTAAAGCAAGAAGGGGATAATAAGGATTCAACTAAAGATGGTTTAGATGCAGCTATTTGCACCATTGATTTAGCAACAAACGAATTAATTTATGCCGGTGCAAATCGACCGTTATGGGTGGTTCAAAATGATGAGTTAGAGGAAATAAAAGCGACAAAAGTAGCAGTTGCTGGTTTCACCCCTGACGATCAAATTTATGAAGAACACCGAATTAAATTGAATGAAGGTATGAAGTTTTATATGAGTTCAGATGGATATGCCGATCAATTTGGTGGGGTAAAAGGAAAAAAATATAAGGTAAAAGCTATGAAAAACTTTATTCTATCCATTCTAGATAAATCATTTCATGATCAAAGTGAAGCCTTAAATACTGAAATTACTAACTGGATGCATGGAGGTGAAGAGGAAGTTGAACAAGTAGATGATATTTGCGTAATTGGTTTTGAAGTATGAAAAAGCAATGGAGCAGTTTACCCTGAACGATCTTGAGTGAATAGAGATGAATGAGTTGAAGGGTAATTGGTTTTGAAGTTTAAATCACTTTTTAAAAAGCAGTTTAAATCCTAGCATTGCCCAGCCAATTATCATTAACATTCCACCAACCGGTACAAGGTGTACAAAGTTTTTTAAAGTGGATACGGATTCGTGAAAAGTGTAAATGAAAATGTTTACCGAAAATAAAAGTGTGCCTGAAATAATTAAGGTATAAACCCACTTCAGGTCAAAGTCAAATTTAGCATTATTAAAACCTAAAACTAATAAGCCCAAACCAGAATACATTAAATACTTTACCCCTTTGTCAAATGATAAAAGCAGTTTTTCTGAAACGAAATCTTTTAAACCATGCGCGCCAAAAGCACCCAAAATAATTGCGATTAAAATAAAAAATACGGCAAGGGTTACAATGTTTTTTTTCATTTATGCTTGAATTAGTTGTTTCGCGTTTTCTATCGCCAGTTCAGTAATTTCTTCTCCCGATAACATGCGTGCCAGTTCTTTAATGCGCTCATCAGTTTGTAATTGAACCACTTTTGTCCTTGTTTTATCGTCTAAATCTTGCTTGTAAACATGGTAATGAAATTCAGCTTTACCTGTAACCTGTGGTAAGTGCGTAATCACAATTAATTGAGACGTCTGACTTAAAGATTGAAATACATTTGCCATTTTTGAGGCGACCTCTCCTGAAACACCAGTGTCAATCTCATCAAAAATAAGAGTAGGCAGCGCTTTTGATTTCGCTAAAATAGATAAAATGGCCAGCATCAATCTTGAAAGTTCTCCCCCTGATGCTGTTTTTTTTACACTTAAATAGTCTCCCCCTTTGTTGGTTTTAAATAAAAAGTCAATTTTATTTAGCCCATTAATGGTGAGTTGCTCGGTATCTAATAATTCTAATTTTAAATCTGCATTGGGCATGGCCATTTCGGTTAGCAATTGCTTAATGGCTTCCTCTATTTTCGGTAGATTTTCACGTCTTTTTGCATTCAGGTTTGTGGCTAACGCATTTAAACGTGTTTCTAAGGTGTTTAACTCTTTTTCAATTGTTTCAATTTCTGATTCAACAGAGCTAAAAGTTTCAATTTGGGCTTCAAATTTAGTTTTTAATTCAATCAATTGTTCAATAGAATCAACATTGTGCTTGTAAGATAGGGCGTTGATGGCTTCAATTTTCTCTTTTACCTCAGTTGCCCTTTCTTCATCCAGGCTATCAAGGTCGGACAGTTGATTAATTTCACGCTCAATATCTTGTAATTCTATTTTGGTTGAATTAAGTCTCAACACTAACTCATTAAAACTATGGTCAATTTCCTTTAAGGGGTAAATGGCAGTTAAAATTAGGTCAATGGCGTGAACGGGTGATATATTTTGATCTTCAAAAATGCCTGCAGCTTGTTGCAGGTTTTCATTTAAAGTCGACCAATTCTGAATTTTATTGTATTCTGATTGTAATTGTTCAACATTGATGTTGTCAAGGTGAACTGCGTTTAGTTCGTTAATTAAAAATTCTAAATAATCCTTTTCTTTTCGATTTTCAGTTTCTTCTAATTTTAGTTTTAAAAGTTTATGCTTTAAGTTTTTAAATGTATTAAAAGATGTTTGATAGTCAGCAACGTTTTTGGTCAGTCCAGAGAAATTATCAATCACTTCCATTTGGAAAGATTTTTCAAATAAATCTAAAGTTTGATGTTGGGTGTGTATCTTGACTAATTGTTCACCAAATAGTTTTAAAGTGTTTAAATTGACAGGGGTGTCGTTAATAAACATTCTAGATTTTCCAGAAGAGGTAAACTCTCGCCTAATAATAGTTTTTTCATCAAAATCGACATCATGAGATTCAAAAAATGAATGGTCCAAAATATTGGAGACCTCAAATTCTGCCTCAATAATACATTTTTGGTCATTTTGTTTAAGTACTGAATAATCAGCTCTTTCACCCAATAACAAATTCAAGGCTTTTAATAAAATTGATTTTCCTGCACCAGTTTCTCCAGTAATGGCAGAATAACCTTTGTGAAAATCTAGTTCTAAATTTTCAATTAAGGCATAGTTCGAGATGTCTAACTTCAACAACATAAAAGCAAAGGTAAGTATTAAAATGATTTAACTCTCTAACTATTTCCCTTTCATTTCAATAAATGGGATTATCATTTCTTCTAACGAAACGCCACCATGCTGGAAAGTGTTTTTATAGTAATTAACGTAATAATTGTAATTATTAGGATAGGCAAAAAAGTCATTTTCTTTGGCAAAAACAAAAGTAGAACTAACATTTTCTTGGGGTAATCTAATCGCTTTTGGGTCGCTCGACACAATTACATCATTGTCGTCATAATTAAGCGCTTTACCCACTTTATACCTTAAGTTTGTATTGGTGTTTTTATCACCTAAAATTTTAACTGGCGAATCGACCTTAATGGTGCCGTGATCCGTTGTTAAGAAAGTTTTAATTTGTTTTGAGGCGATTTTTTTTAGCATATCTTTTAGAGGCGAATGCTCAAACCAAGTTTTGGTTAAAGAACGATATGCGGCTTCATCATCCGCCAATTCTTTTATGACTTCCATTTCAGTTCTTGCATGAGATAACATATCCACAAAGTTATACACTAAAACAGTGAGGTCATTTTTGGTTAAATCATTAAAACGTTCAACCATTTTTTTAGCAAAATCTTGTTTGATTATTTTATGATATCCCATTTTTAGGTCTAACCCATGTCGTTTTAAGTTGCTCATTAACAGTTCAGCTTCATGCATGTTTTTTCCACCTTCTTCATTTTCATCTACCCATAAATTAGGGTGTTTTTGTTTGATGTCTAGTGGCATTAAACCTGCAAACAAAGCATTTCTGGCGTACTGGGTTGCTGTTGGTAATATGGAGTAAAAGGTAGACTCTTCTTGAAAGCTAAAATATTCGGCAAAAAGAGGTTTTAATACTTTCCATTGGTCCAACCTGAGGTTGTCAATAACAATTAAAAAAACAGGTTCTTTTCCCAAATGGTTCAAAACTTTTTTTTCTAGTAAATTATGTGACATTAATGGCGCCGATTCATCAGGAGAAAGCCATTCCCTGTAATTTGAATCGACATATTTACAAAACTGTGCATTGGCCTCCTTCTTTTGCATGTCAAAAATTTCTTTCATGCTATCATCACCCGTAGATTCCAATTTTAATTCCCAATTCACTAGGGTTTTATAAATATCCGCCCACTCCTCAAAGTCTAAACGATCGTTTAAACGCATTCCAATTTGCCTAAATTCCATTTGGTAATCCATGGTGTGTTTTTGGCTTACTAAGTTTTTGGTATCTAAGTTTTTTTTAAGCGACAACAAAATTTGATTAGGATTAACGGGCTTAATCAAGTAATCTGAAATTTGTCCACCAATCGCTTCTTCCATGATGTGTTCTTCCTCACTCTTGGTGATCATGATGATAGGCACTAAAGGTTTGAGACTTTTAATTTTTGACAGTGTTTCAAGTCCAGTTAAACCCGGCATGTTTTCGTCTAAAAAAATAATGTCATATGAGTTTTCTTTCACCAAATCTATGGCATCTGCTCCGTTATTTATGGTGTCAACTGTATATCCTTTTTGTTCTAAAAATAAAATATGTGGTTTTAATAAGTCGATTTCATCATCTGCCCATAAGATTTTTGTTGCCATATCTCTTTAATTTTATTAGATTTGAGGTGTAAATTTAAACATTACTTTGTAGGTATTTAAATTATTTGGTGTTAATAAAGCTAAATAAAAGCAAATCAAAGAAATGTATTTTAAACATAATTAACTTGCAATCCAAAATAATAAATAAACTTAAAATAGTAAACGACCCGGTTCATGGGTTTATTACAATTCCTAGTGAATTAATTTTTGATTTAATCGAACATCCTTTTTTTCAAAGGTTAAGAAGGATAAAACAATTGGGAATGTCCCATTTGGTATATCCGGGAGCCAATCATACCCGTTTTCACCACGCTATAGGCGCCTTACATTTAATGCAAAAGGCAGTCAGTGAGCTTCAAAAAAAAGGGGTCGAAATAACGGCGGAAGAAAAAGAAGGGGTGTTCATTGCGATTTTATTACATGATATTGGACATGGACCTTTTTCCCACACATTAGAGCATTCTTTGCTTAAAGATATTCATCATGAGGAAGTGTCATTGCTATTTATGAACCGATTAAATGAAGAGTTTTCAGGGAAATTGACCCTAGCCATTGAAATTTTTACGGATCAATACCCAAAGAAATTTTTACATCAACTGGTGTCAAGTCAATTGGATATGGACCGCTTAGATTATTTGCAAAGGGACTCTTATTTTACTGGTGTTTCTGAAGGAGTGGTCGGAAGTGAACGGATCATAAAAATGTTGAATGTTGCCCAAAATGAACTTGTGATTGTAGAAAAGGGTATTTATTCAATTGAAAACTTTATTTCAGCCCGTAGGATTATGTATTGGCAAGTGTATATGCACAAAACAGTAGTGTCTTCAGAGTTTATGCTACGCAGTGTTTTAAAGCGCGCTAAAAAATTGTATCTAGAAGGGAAAAAACTATTTGCTTCCCCTAGCTTAAAATTATTTTTAAGTGGTGAATATTCAATTCAAGATTTTAAAACTAACCCAGATTTATTAAATCAATTTGCACAAATAGATGATGCTGATATCATTTCAGCCATTAAAGTTTGGCAAGGTAATGATGATAAAATTTTAAGTTTATTAAGTCGACACTTAATTAATCGAAAATTGTTTAAAACAGTCATTTCTAAAACCCGTTTTAATCAACAAAACATAGAAACGATTCAAAACGGTATTTTAAACAAGCTACAAATTGAGCCAAACGATATTGGGTACTTTTTTGAAGAAAATACACTTGTAAATTCGGCTTACAATGAGCAGTTTAAGCAAATAAAAATTGTAGATAAGTTTGGAAAAAAAATCGATTTAACAACGGCCTCTGATAATTACAATATTTCAGCCTTGTCCTCACCTGTTGAAAAATCTTTTCTATGTTATCTGGATATCGCTAATTTTTAGTAAAATAAAGAGAGGTACTTTAGTAACTTGTTGTTAATTAGAAGTAACCACTTACATCAAAAAACCGTATATTAGTAAGTTGAAAACTCCACTGATAGATAAAAGAAAACCTATTACTTTTTTGTTCGTCTATTGGGTGGAACTTAAAAACCCAAACCATGCAAAATATTTTAAGAAATCAAATTTTCCAAAAATTACTGATTTTAGTTTTTTCTTTTATTCCAATTTTTGCCAGCGCGTCTCATATTGCTGGTGGTGAAATTACTTATCAATGTGTTGGACCAAATACCTATAGCGTTCAAGTTAAAATTTATAGAGATTGTGCGGGAATTGAATTAACTACCCCAGTTTTAAACTACTCATCTGCAAGTTGTGGGGTCAACGGAACAGTGGCATTGTCAGAAATTACGACAACGGATGTCACCCCGTTATGTCCCTCTGAAACCAGTCAATGTAGTGGAGGAAGTAGCCCCTATGGATATGAAGTTCATATTTATGAAGGAACTTTAAACTTACCTCCGGGTTGTAATGATTGGGTTTTATCTACGGGTAATTGTTGTCGTAACAGTGCCATTGATAATTTAAATAATCCGGGTTCTCAAAGTTTTTATATTGAATCAACCTTAGACAACACTGTTTCCGGTTGCAATAGTTCGCCACAGTTTTCAAATTTACCTCAACTTTTTGGATGTGTTGGTCAAGCCATCAATTTCCAGCAATTGGCTGTAGATCCTGACGGTGATTCATTAGTTTATTCTTTGGTGAATGCACTTCAGGGAAGTGGAAGTTCTGTTACTTATGCTGGTGGTAATAGTGGAACCAATCCATTAATCGGAACGGGTATAACAATCGATTCTCAAACAGGAACCTTAACGTTTACACCTGCCGGTCCACAAATTGTGGTTATTGCTGTTTTAGTAGAGGAGTACAGAAATGGAGTTTTAATTGGAACGGTAATGCGTGATATTCAGTTTATTGTAGACAACTGTAGTAATACCATTCCTTCCCTTTCAGGAATAGACAATGTACCAAATGTTTTTAGTGCCACGGTATGTGAGGGGGGAACCATCTGTTTTGATGTCTTTGCGGCTGATGTAAATGCGGGTCAAAACATTACTATGACTTATGATAATAGTATTCCAGATGGTGTATTTACCCAAACAGGTTCTGGAACGAATATTACAGGAAATTTCTGTTGGAGTACGGCTATGGGGGATGTTGGAACTTATTCCTTTGTGGTAAATGTTGAAGATGATAATTGTCCATTAGTTGGCCAAAATTCGCAAGTTTATACGATTAATGTTATTCCTAACCCTAATCCACCAGTTGATGCGGGATTGGATGTCGGGATATGTGAGGGGGAGACCGCTTCATTGTTGGCTACAACTGCCTCACCAAATGCACAGTCTTACGTTTGGAGTCCAAGTTTAAATTTGTCCAGTCCAAATACGGCAGCAACGGATGCAACGCCGCAGTCAACGACCACTTATACGGTTGAGTTAACTTACACGGATGGGTGTATTTCAACCGATAATGTAACGGTTACAATTCTCAATAATCCGGCAGCAAATGTTTTTCCTGAAAATGCAGATGTTTGTGGTGGCGCCAGTTTTTTACTCAATGGGTCTTCTGATCAAACCGGAATGAACTTTGAATGGTTCGACCCTTCAAATACTTCTTTGGGGGCTGGAACAGTTTCTGGTCAATCAAGCGCTATAAGTATTAATGTACCTGGTGCCGGAGGAGTTTACCCTTATGTATTAGAAGTAACAGATCCTATATCAGGTTGTCAATCTACTGATACCTCTTATTTAACAGTGGGAAATCCTCCAGCATTACCAAGCTGTGTTAACATTTATGTAACACCAACTGGAAATCCAGCAAGTGCTGGTACACAAACTGACCCAACAACTATCGATAACGCGTTGAGTTTAGCGGCATGTAATAATGCTGTTATTAAATTGGCTATCGGTACCTATAATATTGATAATCCGCTAAATTTAAGTTCGTTTGTAACCTTAGAGGGGGGATTTGATCCTGGAAATGCTTGGACAAAAACAAGTCAACCGGGTGCGACAACGATTAATAGAACGACTTTAAATCCTGAAGGACCAGCTAACGCTTTAAGGTTAGTGGCATTTTATGGAAACGGTAATACAGGATGGCGACTACAAGATTTAACCATTACTACAGCTGATGCGAACCAAGGTAGTATGTCGACTTATGGATTACATTTATCTTCTTGTTCAAACTATGATATTGTCAGGTGTCAAATTTTACCTGGAAATGCGGCCCAAGGCACAAATGGCGTTGCGGGTGTAAATGGATTAAATGGTGCTAACGGTGCCAATGGACAGGCAGGAGATAACGATAGCCAAAGTGCGTCAGGACCAGGTGGAAACGGTGGCGCTGGTGGTGGCGCTGGTGGTGGCGCAGGAGGAAATGGAGCTCCAAATCCTGGTGGATGTTGCAGTAATGGTGGTGCTGGTGGAAATGGAGCGGCTGGGGCTAATGCCTTAGCAGGTGGTGGCGGTGCAGGTGCTGGTTCTGGTGGAGAAGAAAATGGTTCTGGTGGACCAGGTGGAGATGGCGGAAATGGTGGTGCAGGCGCGATAGGTGGAAACAATGGAAACGGTGGAGGAGAAGGGAACTGTGGTTCATCTGCTTCAGTTGGTCAAAATGGAATTAATGGTGTCAATGGTGCCAACGGAACAAATGGTTCTCATGTTGGTGGTTTTTGGTTACCGGGAACGCAAGGTGCAAGTGGAACCAATGGTACTGGAGGTGCTGGTGGAGGTGCTGGTGGCGGAGGCGGAGGCCAAGGTTGTACTTTTTGTATAGACGGCGCTGGTTCTGGTGGCGGCGGAGGCGGCGGAGGCGGCCAAGGTGCAACTGGTGGTACTGGCGGTGCTGGTGGTGGATCGTCCTATGGAGTCTACCTAAACGTTAATGGTACAGGTGGAAGTATTGACCAAAGTAATGTCAATGCCGGAACTGCTGGTGCAGGAGGAGTTGGTGGAAACGGAGGAGTTGGTGGAAACGGCGGAAACGGTGGTTTAGGGTCAACCTATACAGGTGGTGGTGAAGTTGGTTGTGGTGGAAATGGCGCCGGTGGTGGTGATGGTGGAGACGGTGGAGACGGTGGAGATGGGTTGCCAGGAGAAGCTATTGATGTACATTTGGCATCTGGAAGTCCTTTGTCAAATAACACCTCTAACTTTAACTTAGCTGCACAACCTATCATTACAGCTTCAAATGTAAACTGTACAACTACGGATGTAGACTTTACAAACCCGACTTCTGTGACTTGGGATTTCTCTACAAATAGTACACCTCAGAGTCCAACAGGAACCGGAGTAACGACTCAATTTATTAATATAGACAGGTATGATATTGTGGCTGGTGCAAATACTTATATGGGATTCCAAAACATTTCGTTTTCTGGTGGAATTTTACCAGAAATTGAATCAAGTTTACAGCCATTAGGCGTAGATACTTTTACGGTTTGTGTTGGTGATTTTGCTTCTTTTAATAGCCTTTATCCAGCTGATAACTACCAATGGAATTTTAATGGGGCCATACCAAATCCTGGAAGTGTTGAGGTAGTAAATGAACAATTTAACACAGCGGGTACTTTTCCAATCACTTTAAATATGACCACGGATTGTTGTGGTACAACCCCAAATGACACGGTTTGGTTATATGTTGTTGATCTTCCTACACCATCTGGATCAGGAGACGTGGCTTATTGTGACGGAAACAATGCAACTTTAACGTTGAGTGGTTTAACGGCTACAGACTCGGTGGTTTGGAATCCTGTAAATCATTTAATTGTTCAAAATCAAAATACGGTAGTGGTTAACCCAGAAGTAACCACAACCTACACAGCAACGGTATACACGGTTACACCTATTGGTTCTCAAACGGTTGTGAGTTGTCCAGTTGAGGTCAATTTTACAGTAACGGTCAACCCAAATCCCGATATTACCATTAACACAACAGATGTTATTTGTTCTGATGATGGAACAGCGTCTGCAGTGGTAACAGCTGGGTCAGGATCGTATAATTACAATTGGTCTAATGGTGGTACCTCTGCAACCATAACTGGACTAGGCACAGATATTTATTATTTAACAGTTACGGATCAGGTTACGGGTTGTGTAAGTCATGATAGCGCTTTTGTGTATCCATCTCCAACATCACCTGTTCCTTACATTCAAAATGTAATTGTACCTTGTGATGGATTGTCAACGGGAGAAATTGTGGTTAATGCAGTTGGTGGTACGCCACCTTACACTTATGTTTGGAATACCATTGGGGCTGGTCCTAGCACTTTGTCAAATATTCCTTCCGGAAATTATTCAGTGAGTGTAACCGATAATCTAGGTTGTTCTTCACAATTAGATTATTTTTTACCAGAAAATTCTATTGATACAGTAGTTGCTTATGTAAACTCTCCGGTGTGTTATGGTGATTCTGCTGTGTTTGAAATAGTGGGAGATGATGGTTCGACTTTAACCTATAATTTTGGCGGAGCAGATGAGACTTTATTATTTACTCAAGATACCATGTATTTGACCCTATATAATTTAACGGCTGACACCACTTTAAATTTATTGTCTATTGATAATGGGCAGTGTTCAGAAGTAATTAATACTAGTTCAACCGTTCAGGTCATTAACTCATCAAATAATACCATTACCAATAATGGTCCTATTTGTGACGGGCAGGATGCTGAATTTACAATTTCTGGTGAAGTTGATGCGGTCATTTATTACCACTTTAATGCAGAAGCTGGGAACAATACCACACTTTTAGGCGGTACTTCAACAATAATCTACCCAACTCCAACGGATACCACGTATCTTATTTTAGATTCTATGTCTACAGGTGGATGTACATTCCCTCTAACAGATACGTCTATTGTAGAATGGCATCCATTGCCAGCCATAACGTTGTCAAATAATACCCCAATTTGTGAAGGTGGAGATGCCATTTTTTACTTAAATGGGTTAATGGGAGATACCTTGACTTATGATATAGGCATGGGGACACAAGTTTATGAGCTGACCAATGATTTTGATTCAATTGTAGTGGTTGGTGCCACAACTGACCAAACCTTAAATGCCATTTCAGTGACCAATGGATTTTGTACCCAAACTTTAAATACTAATTCAACGGTGGTGGTTAATCCGAATCCTACTTTTACTTTAAATGGTGTTGATCCAACTACCTGCGGAGCAAATGATGGGTATATCGAAATATCAGGGTTATTAACCAATACAAATTATGTGGTAGGGTATGATACCAATGGTGTTGCAGTTGCAACCATTAATATGACCTCAGACGCCACAGGTGTAATTACACTTTCAGGTTTAACTCAAGGTAGTTATTCTAATTTTTATATTGAATTGAACGGATGTAGTACTTTAGATAATACCCTCATCAACTTGGTTGAACCAAATGCACCTACCGTGGATGCGGGAACAGATATTACGGTTTGTGATGGCGAATCAGTAACTTTAACTGCTACTAATCCAAGTGGAGCGGTAATTAGTTGGAACAATGGGGTAACAGACGGAGTGGCTTTCACCCCTAATGTTGGCGTAAATGTGTATACAGTGTCTGCGAATAATTCTGGTTGCATAGCCACTGATCAAGTAACGGTTACCGTTAATATTATTCCAAGTATTGATGCGGGTAATGATGTGGCGATTTGTGATGGCGACCAAGTAACACTACAAGCAACTAATCCAGATAATGCTAACTTAACATGGGACAATGGCATAACTGATAATGTTGGGTTTACACCATCAATTGGTACCACAACTTACATTGTTAATGCCGAGTTGTTAGGGTGCGAAAATGAAGATACGGTTGATGTTATCGTAAACGCTTTACCAATGGTTGATGCTGGAGAAGATCAAACCATTTGTGCTGGAGAAGCATTGACCTTATTTGGTATTGGTGCACAAACTTATGTTTGGGATAACGGTGTAACAGATAATATGCCATTTGCACCTAATTCAACTACTGTTTATACGGTTACAGGAACAGATGCAAATAACTGTTCAAATACGGATAATTTAACTGTTACAGTCAATCCTTTACCAGACGTTTTTGCCGGACAAGATGTTGAGGTTTGTGAAGGTTCTGAAGTGACGTTAACAGGAATGGGAGCTACATCTTATACTTGGGACAATGGTGTTCAGAACAACGTTGGTTTCACTACAAATGTAGGAACCATGATTTATACCGTTACAGGAACCGATGCAAATGGATGTGTCAATTCTGATCAGGTTGAAGTGACCACTTACGATATGCCAGAGGTTGATTTTAGCGTGGATAACCCAAGTGGTTGTTTACCGCATACAGTTAACTTTACGGATTTAACTAATCCGGCAGGAACCAATTGTGTTTGGGATTTTGGAAATGGAAATTCCGTAAATGCATGTGGAGATGTAACTTATACTTATAACGAATCAGGTGTATTTGATGTTACCTATACAGTTACTTACCCTGGAAATTGTACATCAAGTCAATCTTATAGTAGTATAGTTGTTGAGGAATTACCAGTTGCAGATTTTACCATTGAAAATGATATTGTTAACATTCAAAATACAGAAGTGATTTTCCAGAATAATTCAATTAATGCGGATACTTATACTTGGGATTTTGGTGACAATTCTAGCGAAAGTCATTTGGTAAATCCATTACATATTTACCCAGAGTTAGGTAATGCTTCTTATGTGGTAACTTTATACGCCGAAAATAGTGCTGGGTGTATTGATTCTGCAGAAGCAACGGTTCACGTTGAAGATATTATTGTTTACTATGTGCCGAATGCCTTTACACCAGATGAAGACAAACTAAATAAAACTTTCCAGCCTGTATTTACTTCAGGTTATGAACCACAAGATTTCCACTTAATGATTTTTAACCGTTGGGGGGAATTGATTTTTGAATCTTATAATGCATCAAAAGGGTGGGACGGAACTTATCCTAGTGGTGTGCCAGCACAAGATGGCGTTTACGTTTGGAAGATTGTATTCAAAGAAACCATGTCAGACAAAACACATAAAGTTACCGGGCATGTTTCCTTATTAAGATAAAGTTGAAAAGGTCACTGCAAAGTGACCTTTTTTATTTTAAATATTTCCCAAAAAAATCTAGCCCTTAATATTGCCTTCTGATTTGAGTTGTTTTTGGATGTTGGAATCGGCTTTTAATTGGTTTTCAAAGGCTTTAAAATCATCAAATTGATTTGTAGATAACTCTAACTGATGATACAAAAATGATTGGTTAGTTTGCGGGAAAATGATAATGGTTTCACCAAACCTTAAGTCGAATAATTTCATGTTTACCATTAGCGTGGCGTAACCATCAGGGCTGGCATTAAAAACCCATTCTAAGATATGTTGTTCAGCTAAAAACCGTCCTTCAGCGGTTAAGTACGGGTAGTTTCGAGATTCTACTAATACTTCAACCGAACTGGTATCATTATTAGTTAAAACCAATAGGGTTAGTTTATCTCTAATTTCATCTGTTTCAGGATTGACGTATTCTCCAATACGAATGCCTTTAAAAATAGATTGGTTAATCGTAGTTGTAAATGGTATACTCGATACCGCATAATCGTATTCTGCAACGGGAAAAGGAGATTTGTTGAGGGGGTAGGACTGAAAAATGTCGGCAAATTGTTGGTAGGTATCAATGTCCTGTTTAAATAAACTAGTATCCCATTGAGATTGATTTAAGTGACTTTCTGCTTTTTGTTTTAAATTAGATAACTGCCATGTTGACTCTGCTTCAGTTTGGGGTTGGTTTTGTGTTTCAGATTTTGGTTGACAAGCGATTAATAACGTCAACAACATTAAGGGTAAGATCCGTTTCATAAAAGTATATATTAGTTTCAAATTTAAATATTTTTTTAAAATTAAATGTGATTAAATGATTAAAAAATAATTACATTTGTGATTAAAAAATAATCAAAAATATATTTTCGGCATGAGGTTTATGTGAAATAAACAATTTGAAAATGTATTTAAATACGCATACTTTTTACAGCTTAAGATACGGGACGTTTGCGCCTGTAGATTTACTTAAACTAGCCAAACAACATAACGTTAAACATTTAGTCTTAACGGATATCAATAATACATCTGCCTGTTTAGACTACATCAGAGAGGCTAAAAAGTATAAGGTTAAACCATTAGTTGGTGTTGATTTTAGAAATGGTATTGAGCAGTTGTATGTGGCTATAGCTAAAAACAACAAAGGGTTTCAGGAAATTAATGCTTATTTATCTCAATTTTTAACCAGTAAAACAGATGCTCCTGCAGGGCATAAAAAAATTCCGGTCAAGGCTCCAGCATTTAAAAATGTTTTTGTGGTTTACCCTTTTAAAAAGAATACAAAATTTAACCTTAATGTAAATGAATATATCGGGCTAGCACCATCAGACTTAGATTATGTTCGTTTAAAAAAAATAGATGTTCGTCAAACCGTTATGTTTCAAACCGTTACATTTCGAAATAAAAAAGATTTTAATGCTCACCGCTTACTACGCGCCATAGATAATAATACTTTATTAAGTAAATTACCCCTCTCCCAACAAGCTAACCCTAATCATCAAATGCTAGATTATCAGCAGTTGATGGGCTGTTACAAAGATTTTCCTTTGACAATTAAAAATACAGCAAATATTTTTAAAGCAGCAAGTATTGACTTTGATTTGTCGGATAACGCCCCCCCACAAAACCAAAAAACATATACAGGCTCGGTACAAAAAGATGAAGCGTTACTGTTAGAATTATGCGACAAAGGGCTAGCCTACCGCTACAATCATGTGACAAAAGCTGTGAAGCAACGTATTCAAAAAGAGGTTAGCATGATAAAAAAAATGGGATTTATTTCTTATTTTTTAATGAATTGGGATATTGTGTCTTACGCGCAAAGTAAAGGTTATTATTATGTGGGGCGGGGAAGTGGAGCGAATAGTATTGTGGCTTATTTACTACGTATTACAGATGTAGACCCTATAGAATTAGATTTATATTTTGAGCGGTTTATCAATTTATACCGCAGTAGCCCTCCTGATTTTGATATTGATTTTTCGTGGAAAGACCGAGAAGATGTAACTCAGTATATTTTTAACCGGTTTAATAATGTGGCGTTGGTTGCTACTTATAACCGTTTCCAACAACGCTCTGTTATTCGTGAACTCGGAAAAGTATTTGGGTTACCCAAATCTAACTTAGATAAGTTAACCAAAGGTTACTACCAGTTTCAACAACTTGATTACTTGGAACAGTTGGTCATAAAATATAGTCACTACATTGGTGGTTTTCCGAGTCATTTAAGTATTCATGCCAGTGGTATTGTTATAGCCGAAAAGCCTATTCATTATTTTTCTCCAACCTTTATGCCACCAAAAGGTTTTCCTACTATTCAGTTTGATATGCATGTGGCGGAGGATGTTGGTTTATATAAGTTTGATATTTTAAGTCAACGGGGATTGAGTAAAATTAAAGATGCTTTGGAGATTATTCAAGTTAATGAAAATAAAGCGTTAGATATCCACAATATAGCAGAATTCAAAACCGATCAAAACATAAAAAAAATGTTGCAAACTGCTAATGCTATTGGTTGTTTTTATGTAGAGTCTCCAGCTATGCGTATGTTACTAAAAAAATTAAAAGTTAAGTCGTATTTAGGGTTGGTGGCTGCTAGCTCTGTGGTTCGTCCTGGCGTTGCTCAGTCAGGTATGATGCAAACTTACATTCAAAGGTTTAGACATCCCGAAAAAAGAAAAGAGGCCCATCCTATAATGTCTAAATTAATGCCCGAAACTTATGGCGTAATGGTCTACCAAGAAGATGTGATTAAAGTTGCACACCATTTTGCAGGGTTAACCTTAGGAGAGGCCGATAAAATGAGGCGTGGCATGTCGGGTAAATATCGGTCAAGAGAAGAGTTTGATGCCGTAAAACAAAAGTTTTTTGACAATTGTTTAAATGAAAAAGGCTATACCTATGAATTGACAGCAGAAGTATGGCGTCAAACCGAAAGTTTTGCAGGGTATGCATTTGCCAAAGGCCATTCAGCATCTTATGCCGTTGAAAGCTATCAGTGTTTATTTTTAAAGTGTTACTATCCTTTAGCATTTATGGTTGCCACGATTAATAACTATGGAGGGTTTTATAGTACAGAATTGTATGTACATGAGGCCAAATTAAATGGAGGAGTCATTCATGCCCCATGTGTAAACTATAGCGATTATTATACTAAATTAATTGGGAACCAGATTTATTTGGGGTTTCATTTACTGCATGAATTTGAATATAAAACGGCTTATCAAATTTTAGAGGAAAGACGCGTAAATGGTTTGTTTAAAAATTTTAATGACTTTATTAATAGGTTGCCAATCTCTTTAGAGCAAATAACAACTTTAATCCGTATTAATGCGTTTAGATTTACCAAAAAAAATAAGCGAACCTTATTGTGGGAAGCTCATTTGAAGTTAAAACGTCAAACCAAAACACTAAATGCTAATCCTGCCCCAGATTTATTTCAAATAGACCATAAAGAATATGCTTTACCCCAACTTAAGAACACATACCATGAAGACACTTTTGATCAAATAGAATTGTTAGGGTTTCCTCTTAATAGTCCTTTTAGTATTGTTAAATCTAACAAACGAAACTATATTTTAGTTAAACAGTTACCCAATTATATTAACCAAATAGTATGGGTAAAAGGATATTTAATTCACCGTAAAAACACCAAAACAAGAAAAGGGCAACAGATGTTTTTTGGTACTTTGCTAGATGAAGAAGGACAATGGTTAGATACCGTTCATTTTCCACCTATCTCTACCCAATTTCAGTTTAGAGGTAGAGGTGTTTATGAAATAAAAGGGAGGGTAAAAGAGGAGTATGAATGTTACACAATTGAAACGGTTGAAATGTATAAACTAGAGGTTATTGAAGATCCAAGATATGCGGAAGTTAGAGATGAGGAAAAAGAGAAAATGGTCGTGACTCGAAATAGGAGAATAGATTATTTCAAAGGGCAAAAACAAATAAAGTAATATGAATCGATCAATTATCCACATGGACTTAGACACATTTTTTGTGTCTTGCGAACGACTAATTGATAGTCGTTTAAATGGTAAGCCTGTTTTAATAGGTGGTACATCAGATAGGGGAGTAGTGGCAGCTTGCTCATATGAAGCTAGGCGCTTTGGGGTGCATTCAGCAATGCCAATGAAAATGGCTAGGCAGTTGTGTCCAGAAGCCATTGTTCTAAGAGGTAACTCAGGAATATATTCAAAATTTTCGCACCAAGTAACCGATATTATTAAGGAATCTGTGCCGTTATATGAGAAAACCTCTGTAGATGAATTTTATATTGATATGACCGGTATGGACACTTTTTTTGGAAGTTTTAAGTTTGCCAAAGCTTTAAGGCAAAGGATAATTAAAGAAAGTGGTTTACCTATTTCTTTTGGATTGTCAACTAATAAAACAGTGTCTAAAATTGCGACAGGAGAAGCTAAGCCTAATAATCAAATTAATATTTTAAAAGGAGAGGAAAAACCTTTTTTGGCGCCATTGTCTGTTAAAAAAATCCCTATGGTTGGAGATGCAACTTATCGGCAGTTATGCAACTTAGGAGTTAAACGCATTCAAACTATGCAGGAAATGCCAATGGAGGTGATGCAACAAGTTTTTGGTAAAAATGGCACGGTAATGTGGAAAAAAGCCCAAGGGATTGATAACACTCCAGTTGTACCTTATAAAGAGCGCAAATCAATATCAACCGAGCGAACATTTGACAAGGATACCATAGACGTTGTTAAGCTTAAAAGTATGGTTACCGCTATGGCCGAAAATTTAATTTTTCAGCTACGGAGAGGACATAAATTAACGGCAAATGTTTCTGTTAAAATACGGTATTCAGATTTTAAAACTTATACCCTTCAAAAGCGTATACCTTATTCGGCATCAGATCATATTATTATTCCTATCGTGTTAGAGTTGTATAAAAAATTATATCAAAGGCGTTTGTTGGTTAGGTTGATTGGTGTAAAGTTCAGCCATTTGGTAGAAGGGGGGCACCAAATTAGTTTATTTGACGATACTCATATC
>PDWJ01001541.1_pt1 | contig 28187 bp, 27 predicted proteins | sample 1430881 | NCBI WGS metagenome assembly PDWJ01 (sample SAMN01162460, study PRJNA174530) | Oral metagenome, whole genome shotgun sequencing project. | biome: Marine environment; feature: Marine mammal; material: Swab sample of the gingival sulcus; isolation source: swab sample of gingival sulcus...
GTGCCAAACCGCGCTCAGCCAACACCTCCGGCAACGAAGCCAGCCACTCGAACCGGCGCACCTGATACGGCATCGCATGCACATCCGAAAAGTGCAGCAGATTCACCTGGGGGCTACCCTCCGGCAAAGCCGGCACAACCACAGTTCGCAGCGTGTACTGGGTCGCCTCCCACACGCCATAGGTCAACCCAGCTACGCCAAGCCCTGCCAGCAGGCCGAGCGGGGCAGCAATGTATTTGGTGCGCACTACGGCCCCGGTCCCGGCCCTGGCGGTGGCGCCGGCGGCGGCACCGGCGCATTCGTGGGAGGCACAGGTTTGGGAGCTGGCCTCGGGCCCATACTGACTACCAAGAACACCGTCGACTTCAACGGCGCGTAGTTATTTGGAGACGTATACAAGAATGAGCCAGCAGGCTTGTCTGAATACGTCTTACGAATCGCAGTTCGGAACCCCGCGCTCTCAATCAGGCTGCGCGCAGTAGACAACGACATGCCCCTCGTAGACGGAACAGCCACTTTCTTTCCAGCCAAAACCTTCTGATTGGGATTAGCGAATCGAGTCTTCGGAAGACCCTGCAAAGCAGACGCCATCGCACTCCTATAGATGCGACCCGCGTCACCGCCACCAGAACCGGCTAAATACTTGCCGCTTGGCAGCCGGACGCCCTTCAACGACTTACGGTGAGTCTTGTAATACGGGTTCGTCTTGTCGATTGCGATCATCGCAGAACCGGCCATCTCCGGGGTAAAACCGGCAAACCAGACGGCCTTGTTGCCATCGATCGTGCCAGTCTTCCCCGCTTGCGGATACCCGCCGGGAATCCGAGCCGGACGCCCGGTGCCATTCATCACATTGGCCAACACATTGTTGACCGCATCCGCAACCGAAGGCTTCAACACGCTCTGACAGCCCGCATCCTGCTTCGCGATCTCCTTGCCCTGGCGGTTGATCACAGACTTCACAATGATCGGATTACAATGCACACCACGATTCGCAAGCGTCGCATAAGCCTCCGTCATCGACAGTGGCGAAACCTCGACCGAACCCAGGGTGAACGACGGCAACCACTGGAACTCCTGCACCATATCGCCACCCAGCGATTTTTTGACCCCCAGCTTCTCCGCCATCTTCACCGTGTTGCAGATGCCTGCCGCCTGCTCCAACTGCATGAAATAGGTGTTAACAGACCATGCAGCAGCCTTGTAGGCGTCCATCACGCCATTCACACCCGTAGAGTTGTTCACCGTGTACTTCGTACGCCACTTGAACGGGCCATCACACGACTCGAACGTCTGGCCCTTGAAATCCATCGACTTCTTGGCATCGTATGTTGTGTATGCAGACATGCCCTGCTCCAAGGCAGCCGCAAGCGTGAATGCCTTAAAGGTCGAACCCGCCTGATACCCCTCGGCGCCACCCATGTTCTTAGTCGCGGCATAGTTGTAGTACGTCTCCCCAGGGGCGGTACCCATCGAAGGACGGCTCTGAGCCATAGCGACAATTAATCCAGTCTTCGGCTGGATGATCGTCGCAACCGAAATCACAGGATCAGTCGGTTTCACCATCGCAGTAACCGCCTTCTGGGCGGCATCTTGGGCCTTCGAATTGATCAACGTATGAACCGTGATGCCGCCGCGCAGCAGCAAACGCTTGCGCTCCTCGCGCGTCGCCCCCATGCCGGGCATCTGATCGCTCAGCAACGTGCGATAGACGTAGTCGCAAAGGAACGGGTATTTGCTGTTGACGCAGCCGTTCTGCGAGCGTATGACCTTGGTCTTGTCGAACGTTTTCGCTTTGGCCTCGTCATGCTGGGCCTGAGTGATGTAGTTGAGTTCAAGCATTCGAGCCAGAACGATGTTGCGCCTCTCGATCGCCTTGTTCGGATGACGGATCGGATCCATATTTGAAGGGTTCTTCACGATGCCGGCAAGCATCGCTGCCTGATCCAATGTCAGCTTCTCGGCAGTGGTGCCAAAGTAATGCCGGGCAGCGGACTCCACCCCATAAGACCCATCACCGTAGTAGGCGATGTTGAGATAGCGCTCCAGGATCTGCTCCTTGTTCAACCGCCGTTCCAACGCGATCGCATAGCGCATCTCAAGAATCTTACGCTCAACGGTCTGCACCTGAGCCAAGGCAACACCCACCTCGTCGCCATTGACTGCGGCAGCTTCCATCCGGACGAGCTTCACATACTGCTGCGTCAGCGTCGATGCGCCCTGCGGGCTACGGCCGGCGAGATTCGACACGAACGCGCGCGAAACACCAATCGGGTCGACGGCGCCGTGCTCAAAGAAACGATGGTCCTCAATAGCGATCTGGGCGTCCTGCATCACCTTAGAGATCTTCTTCAGCGGTACGTAGGTGCGATCCTCAGCATAGAACGTAGCTAGCGTCTCGCCGTTGGCAAGCAGAATCTTCGACCGCTCCGACTGCGGCGGCGTCTCCAACTCTGCAGGCAAATACTCAAACGTATCTGCCGTCGCCTTCGCCGTTACGGTCGTGAACAGCACCAGTGGCAGAACCAAACCCGAAACCAGCAAGCCGATGACAGCACTAACCACCGTCATCAGCACAAGGCCGTACACTTTCGTCACCACGGAAGAATTTTCCATAGGCTCAAGGTTACGCGACGACGGGGCCGATCCGGTAACTCGATGCCCCATAGGCGAAAAACCCGGCCCCCCGAGCCCTAGTCAAGGACAAAATGAACCGCTACAGTTGTTCAAAAGGTAAGGTGTCCAAAGGAGGTGCCTCATGTCACTAGCTGAACAACAGGACTGGACACTCCAAGCCCAATGCCGTGGCATGGAGGATGCACTATTCCCCGATGGGAAAGACCAGAAGCGGGCCCGTCAGCTCTGCTCCGGGTGCCCAGTTCAGGCGATGTGTCTCGCGGAAGCCCTAGACAATCGTATCGAGTGGGGCGTATGGGGTGGCATGACAGAACGCGAACGTCGACGACTCCTTAAAGAGGGCCAAGAAATCACATCATGGCGCGAGGTGCTGTGTGCCGATTGACCGCTAGGCTGGTCACATGCAGAAATGGGAATACTTCACCGCGCCGATTCTGACGCACGTTTCAACGCAGATACTCAACAACTTCGGTTCCGAGGGCTGGGAACTCGTTCAAATCACTCCCGGGCCAAACCCAGAAAACCTGGTCGGCTATTTTAAACGGCCACTCGTCGAAAATGACTAGCCCGTCCGAACGTCTCCAGCAGTTGGGGCTGCAACTACCGGACGTGGTGCCGCCAGTCGCCGCGTACACACCAGCAACCGTTGTCGGAGACGAGGTCTGGACGTCCGGTCAACTGCCGATGCTAGACGGTGCGCTCGTGGCGGCCGGCATCGTTGGCGATGCCGTAACCGAGGATGAGGCGATTGACGCTGCTCGTATCTGCGCGCTCAACGCGCTCGCGGCTGCAGCCAGCGCCGGGGGAGGCATCGACAAGATTGATCGGGTTCTGCGCGTGTGCGTCTATGTGGCCAGCAGCCCACAGTTCACTCGGCAGCCACAAGTAGCAAACGGGGCATCAAAGTTGTTGGGCGAGATCTTCGCCGAACCCCACGTCCGATCTGCGGTTGGGGTTTCGGTGTTACCACTGAACGCGGCAGTTGAGGTAGAAATCGTTGCCCAGGTTCGTCGCTAGACGGTCATCCGGTGGCGCAGCGCCTCCGAAGACAAGATCGTCACCCTGCGATGTCCCATGCGCACCCAGCCACGATCAGTGAAATCCGTCAGCGTCTTATTCACGGTCTCCCGCGACGAACCCACCATTTGCGCCAGTTCAGTCTGCGTCAGCCCGTGGCGGACCAACAATCCCTCGGACGTGGGCTCGCCAAATCGGCGCCCCAGATACAGCAGCACTTGAGCAAGTCTGCCGCCCACATCCGAAAGCACCAGGCCAGTAGTGCGTTCGTGCGACCGCCTCAGCCTGCCAGACAGCTGCCTAAGCATCGCGCGTGCCAGATCGGGGCAGTCACTTATGATCCGGTTAAATTCAGCCCCACGCAGCATCAACAACCCGGTCGGCGTCAGGGCAGTCGCCGATGCTGATCGGCGCCCAGAATCAAACAGCGAAAGCTCACCAAACAATTGACCCGGGCCCATGACAGACAACACAGATTGGCGCTGGTATCGGCCCGGCCCGGTTGCGGGCATCGAATCGCTTGGCGCCGACAGTTTGATGCGACCGGTGGCTATCAAATACAGCTCGCATGCCGGATCCCCGACATCAAACAGGGTCTCGTTTCTTTCGAGCGATAGCGGGATCATCGCCTGCGCAAGACACTGAATAGTGGTTGGCTCAATGTCGCCCAGTACGGGCACACTCTGGAGCAACTCAATAGCGGCTTTGAGTTGCTTTGCCGCAGCTCGCCCGCTGCTAGCGTCTGTTACCATGGTCACACTCTAAGCATATTGGATTGTGGCGATTCGCAATAGCGCAGCCGGGGCGGAGGCCAACATCATCACTGCACAACCGCAGCTTGTGAATGAACTCCTTGCCTCGCAATACCCGAAGGCCAGATGCGAACTGAACTTCCGTAACCCATTCGAGCTTATTGTGGCTACGGTGTTGTCTGCCCAAAGCACCGACTATCGAGTGAACCGCGTGACCGCAGAGCTATTCGCGCGCTGGCCCGATGCAGAGGCTCTCGCGGCCGCCTCGGTCGACGATGTCGCACCCGTCATTCGTCCTCTCGGCATGTTCCGAACCAAGTCGGAACGTATCATTGCGCTTGCTTCCCAACTCGTTGCCGAACACGAAGGCGATGTTCCAGGCGATCAACAATCGCTCGTGCAGCTCCCTGGTGTCGGACGTAAGACCGCCAATGTGGTGCTGGCGGAAGCCTATGGGGTTCCTGGAATCACGGCCGACACACACCTAGTTAGACTCGCCGGCAGACTCGGCTGGACGACCAGCGCCAACCCAGATCGGGTGGCAGACGATGTTGGCAACCTGTTCGCACCTGAGGATTGGAATCAACTTTGCCATCGGGTAATTTGGCACGGTAGGAGAAGATGTCACGCCCGGCGTCCGGCCTGCGGGGTGTGCGTTGTGCAGGATTTGTGTCCGGCAGCAGGCACTGGGCCGTTGGATCCGGCCGTCGCACAGAACTTAGTTAGGGAACCGAGAAAATGAAGCGGATATTGCTGGTTTTGACGCTGTTGCTGACTGGTTGCGCAGGCTTTGCCGACCCAAACCAGCAGGTGTCCGAATCTTCAGCGGAGCCAAGTCAGATGACCCAAGCGAGTACGGATTCGACTGCCGGCGAAGCATCGAACGCCCCATCGCAGGATGCCGAACAGGCCAACGAAACCTCCAAAACACACGATGCGTCCAAGCCTTGGGGGCCATGCCCAGACGTTGGTGCGCCCACCGGTGACCTGCCCCAGCTGGAACTCGAATGCATGACTGGCGACCAGAAGGTGAGCCTCGCAAACCTCGACACGCACGGTAAACCGATGGTGGTTCAGGTTTGGGCGCAATGGTGTGGGCCGTGCCGCGAGGAAGCACCTCGCATCGCCTCGCTCAGTAAACGTTTCGAAGGTAAGGTGCAGTTCCTCGGCATCAACTATAAGGATCCGCAGCGTGATCTCGCGTTGAAACTCGTCAAACAATATGGCTGGGAGTTCCCACAGCTTTCAGACCCCGACGGCGCAGTGCGCGGGCCATTCACCGTTCTGGGCACGCCGACGACAGTTTTCATCTCCGCAGAGGGCAAGCGCGTACACAGCCGCCCCGGCGGCTGGTCGGATGACGAGGAATTCGCGGAAGCGATCAAGGAGCATTTAGGGGTTTCTGGGTGACCGACTGGCGTGAATCGCTTTGGCCCGTTAGCTCTGCCCCAGATGATGTCTCCGCTGCTGTACTGGTTTTACTTTCGAGCGCCCCGGACGTTGTGCTTCTGCGCAAGACCGAACACTTAGAGCATCATGCCGGGCAGGTCGCGTTTCCAGGAGGGATGCGAGAGGAATCTGATGTTTCGATCGATGCAACAGCAGTTCGAGAAGCACATGAAGAGGTGGGAATCGACCCGAATGAGATTCAGGTGCTTGGGCTCCTGCCGGGGAGTCACCGAACAATAGCAGGCACTCATGTTGCGGTGGTGATCGCCGAGTGGTCGGGCGAATCCCAGCTCACGTGCGCCGATGAGTTCGAAGTCTCAGACGTCTTTCGGGTTCCAATCTCGCAGCTAGCTGCAGACAACAACAGAGTTACTGCGCTTATCCACGGTCACCCAGTTGGGCCAGGATTCCAAGTGGCGGAGCATTTCATCTGGGGCTTCACCGGGCAGATCATAGCCGACCTGTTGCGGCTCACGGGGTGGGCCGAACAATGGAATGAGCAACGTACCAGGCAGGTGCCTGCGTCCTACATGGGTTCGCCAGGGCAAATAATGGGTGGCGGGTCTCACGGTAAGTGGGGCTAGGCCTAAGTGTTCGTGGAAGCCCCAGGCTTGTCGGCATCGTTTACGGCCCTGCGGGCTTCTGATGGGGGCCAGTCTGCAGGTTCTGCCTTAGATGCAATCATCATTGCGTCGTCCTTGCCGCGCCCGACTGCGTCTTTGACGGCGTTCATAGAAGTCTTAGCCTCAAGAACCGTCTGTTCCAGGTCATTCGCATTCTTGGCAGTCTCAAGCTTGGACTTACCTATCAGACCGAGGATTGCGACGATGATCAACAGGATCACGGCCATGGTCACGAAACCGAGGGCGAGCGAACCACCCGGGCCAAGCCCCAGCATGTGGTACAGAATGCCAATGCCAACAGATGCGGCAATAAAGAGCAGCGATACGGCGTTGAGGGCGAGATAGCCGGCTGCGCCGAACATGCCAGACGGAATCGCGTATCGTTTTGCGGTCTCCTGAATCTCGGCAATCGCTAGCTCTTTGTTTGCCTGAATCAGGGTAGTGACATCGCTCTTGATGCTATTGACGACTTCGTCCAACTGTCTTGGTGCCATCGAATCCTCCTTTGGTTCGCGCCTCATTCTAGCTGGCCTGCACCGCTGGCGCTTGGTCAGTTCGGCCGTGAGCCCGGCTTCTGCGCCTCAGCGCGACGCCGCCGACAATCGCCGCCAGGAAAGAAGTAATGAGAACAGCCATCTTGCCAATATCTCGCGCCTCCGCGTTCACAAAGGCCAAGTCGACTATGAGCAGGGAAACGGTGAAACCAATTCCAGCCAGGATTCCTGTGGCAAACACATCCCGCCACTTGACGCTCGGGTCCAGCGTTGCTGAGGTGAAGCGCGCCGTAACCCAGGCCCCGCCAAAAATGCCCAGTGTCTTTCCCGCGATCAACCCGAATGTGATTCCGAGCGCAATCGGGTGTGTCGCCAAGCGGATCATCGTCGGAATCTCGATCTTGAGACCAGCAGCGAATAGCGCGAAGATCGGCACCGCGAGCCCAGCCGACCAAGGGCGGACCCGATGTTCCCATCTCTCGAGTCGGCTATGGTCTTCGCCTTTGATGTTGGATGTAAACGTCAACAGGCCAAGAAGGACGCCGGCGATGGTGGCGTGGATACCCGATTGATACATAGCCCACCACGCGAAGAGCGCGACGGGAATGTAGTAAAAGCCGTTTCCGATGCCCATGCGCTGCATCAACACCCAAACCACCGCAGCGGCGAGGGCGGCTAAAAGCCAGAGCCATTGGATCGACGATGTGAACACTGCAGCGATGATGATAATTGCGCCCAGATCGTCCACCACGGCTAGCGTTAACAGGAACGCTCTAACAGCGCTTGGAAGCTGTGAGCCAACTATTGCGAGTACCGCTAGTGCGAATGCAATGTCGGTGGCCATCGGCACTGCCCAGCCGCGGGCATGCCCGTCGTCCATCGTCAGGTTGAACCCCAGGTAGATCGCCGCCGGTAGCACCATGCCGGTTATTGCGGCCACGATTGGAACTAGCGCATCTGCGGGGCGCGAAAGGGTGCCATGGGTGAATTCGTGTTTCAGTTCCATGCCTGCGACAAAGAAAAAGACGGTGAGCAGACCGTCTGCCGCCCAGTGGTGCATGTCCATTGGGCCGATCTTGAAGTGCGATGCTTCGTAATAGGTTTCGTAGCTGACGTTCGCCCAGATGAGCGCAAAGAACGTCGCCGCGAGCATCAGCAAACCGCCAACGGTCTCTTGGCGCAGGACGTCCGCTACGTGCATTCGGTCTGTATTTCCGGCGTGCGAAAACAGCAGACGTCGAATGCGGGAGCGAATCATGCTGGCTAGTCTAAGTGTTAGAGCCCCTTCGGGACACCTGGGTCGTGTGGCGGCTCAGCTCGTGATCAGCTTCGAGCCGAGATCGGCGGCCAGACTGCGAGGTCAGAATCATGCGCACAACTGGTCTTGTTCCTAGTCGGAGATCTCGGCCAGAATTGTAACTCCGCCCGGTGAAGGGCCGGCTTTGAACAGATGCCTCTGGTGACTCCAGAATCGGCTTCTTGGCTTGAGCCGTGCGGATGCGAGTCTATTCGGTGATACTTGATTAATCTGCCGTTAACAGATACGCCTTTACCAGTGACCCGCCTTGTCAGAAGCCATCTGCCAGGTTGCTCCGGCTGCCGGTGAGAGCCTCAGATTTGAATGCGTAGCCCCTGTTCTGGAAGCTCGATCGACTGGCTCAATTCCGCGTGGTCGACACTGGCCCGCCAGCACTGAACCTGATAGGGCAGCCGCAGGTCGAAGCTGCGGTTGGCTGGCAGAATGTATTTGACCTGGTCCCAAAGATCGTGTTGCACCCTGTCGGATTCGGCGGCAACCCGGGGGTTGCTCAGAATCATTGTGTGTAGTTGATTCTCGGTGATGCTTCGCCAGAAGCGAAACTGTTTAGTGGCAATGTTCGAGAAGTACTTGCTGGCAAACAGGTGCGAGGCGGAGTCTGGTGAAGTGTCTTTGCTCATCGCGTTTGGGTCGATCTCTTGCATGAGCGAGATTAGTGATTTCACCCAGGGCACGGTGTCGTCGCGGACGGTGAAGCTCACAGCGAACGCTCCCTGTGGCCGCAGTACTCGAGCTACTTCAGATAACAGCTTGGACTGGGGGTAGGTGTGAAATTTTTGATGGCTGAGGACGACGTCGAAGCTGCACGGATCAACCGGGAGCCGGATTGGGTCTGCCACCACTAGGGATTCGGGACCGTGTCGTCGTGTTGGCGGCTGCCTCACTGCGGAAATGAGCTCAACGCCAGTCGTCACCAGCTGACGGCGCACACCCACTGACGGCTCCAATGAGAGTGCCCGACTGGATTCGGACAGCAACCAGCGCAGCGCGGCGGGAGGTAGTGCGTTGGCCATGGGAGTACTTTAGTTCACCCCCAAGGGGTAACGCGTTAGATCGAGACACTGGCCGCCGTCCACAGGAGCAATGTTGACTCCGGGAGTTATCCACAGGCTTCGGATTCTGGCAGTTGTTGTGCGTCTGTGAGCTATTTCTAACGCGTGAGAAGCTCTGATTTACCTGCTGACGCCCTGCTCGTTGCGCGCGATGACGCCCTGATTGATGAGGTGGCGGCCAGTGCGGTTGCCGCAGGTGCTCGGTTAACGATTGCGCGCGAGGTGTCGGAGGCGATGGATCACTGGGCTGAAGCCCGGCTGGTGTTGATTGCTGCCGAATCCGCCGAGGAAGTGGTGACCGCATGCCCGAGACGCAACAAGGTGTTTCTGCTCGGGCGCGCTGCGGGTGATGCCGCCAAATGGTCTGCGGCTCTTGGTGCGACCGTGCTCATTTTGCCTGAGGCCGCAGACTGGCTGAATGTCGCGCTTCGCGGCTCGGAGGCCGGTGGTCGCACGGTGGCCGTGCTTGGCGGCAGCGGTGGCCTGGGCGCCTCAACCTTGGCTGCTGCTCTAGCTTTGGCATTCGCTGAGTCCTCCGCCACAGCCTTGATTGATGCCGATTCGATTTCAGGCGGCATTGATCTTGTATTGGGTATTGAGCGCGCTGCCGGGTGGCGGTGGGGCGATCTGACCCAAGCCCGGGGCCACATCGGCTCGCTCGCCAGGCAGCTACCCAAACACGGCGAGCTGTCGGTGTTGTCGATGAGCCGACAACAGTTGGCCCTGCCCGGGAGACCCGCAGTGTCGGCGGTTCTGGATTCGTTGGCCACATCCTGCGATCAGGTGGTCATTGATGCCGCCAAGGGTGAGTTTTCTCTATCTGAGGTGGCCAGATTCGCCGACGTAGCGATGCTGGTTGTTGGGGCCGATGTTCGGTCGGTTGCGGGAGCCAGCGCAGTTCTGGCTAGGTGGCGGGCAGCGGGCGGTGTGCCTCCCGGATTGGTGATTCGTTGCCGGTCGCGGCGACCGAGTCTAAGCGACAGCCGGGCGATAGCGCGATTGCTTGACCTGCCCATGTGGGCGCAGCTTCCCCAACTGCGAGATGTGCCGAACGCGGCGCTGGCGGGGTTGCCGCCACCCATGCGCAGAAGAGGCCTCGGCACAGTCACAAAACAACTCATAGAACGGATCAATCATGCTGACAGCTAACGAGTTGGAGCAGGTGCGTCTCGGTCTGGCTAAGCGCTCTCTCGGGCGATCCCCGAAGGCAGAGGACGTAGCGGGCGTTCTTGCAGATGTCGGCTCGGTGGTCAGCGACGCGTCCATACTCGAAGTTACCCGGCGCTTGCGCCAAGACCTGTCGGGTGCAGGTCCGTTGCAGCCTCTGTTGGCGACGCCTGGTGTCACTGACGTTCTCGTAAACGGGTGCGATCAGGTTTTCATCGATCGAGGTGCGGGAATGGAGCAGGTTAAGTCGTGCTTTGCCGACGAGGCTGAGGTGCGCGAACTGGCAGTAAGGTTCGCTGCGCAATGTGGCCGCAGACTCGACGACGCGTCGCCGTTCGTTGACGCCCAGCTACCAGATGGCACGCGCGTGCATGCCATCCTGGCCCCGATGGCGAGTCCCGGAACCTGCATTAGCCTCAGGGTGCCGGCGCATCGCAGTTTCAGCCTCGACGACTGGGTGGCTGGGGACGGCATGTCCGCCGAGGTATGTGACATCTTGCGGCGCATCATTCGACATAGGCGCGCGTTTCTGGTCACCGGCGGAACTGGCAGCGGTAAGACCACGCTGCTGGCAGGAATGCTTTCTGAAGTCGCGATCGAAGAGCGGGTGGTGATCGTTGAGGATTCTCGTGAGTTGGCGCCCCAACATGGGCACGTGGTTCGGCTGGAGGCGAGACACCCAAACGTTGAAGGTGCTGGCGCGATCCCAATGACTGCCCTAGTCAGGCAGGCATTGCGTATGCGGCCCGACCGGCTGATTGTCGGCGAGGTGCGTGGCGCTGAACTGAGAGACATGTTGCACGCGCTCAACACTGGTCACGAGGGCGGCTGCGGCACGATACACGCCAACAGCAGTGCGGATGTGCCGGCCCGACTATTGGCCTTGGGTGGGCTCGCAAGCTTGTCTCCCGAGACGCTGAGGTTGCAAGTAGCGGCTGCTTTGAATCTGGTGATCAGCTTGGAGCGAGCTGCGCACGGCAACCGAGTCGTCACTGAGATTGGTGTCTTTGAGGCAGATGCGAAACAGCTGCGGGTGGTGCCGGCTATTAGCCGCAATCTAGATGGCAGCTATGGTCCCGGCGCCGGCTGGCCTCTGCTAGCGGAGCTCACAAGTTCATGATTGGTTTAGTCGCGATTTTGGCCGCAGCCTCAGTGGGGCTCTGGCTGCCGGGAGGATTCCCAGAGCACCGCTTGCGGGAAGCTCCGCGGTCGGCCCGCAAGCCGTGGCGGTGGTCGCTGGTTGTGTTGGCAAACCTTGGTGTGGTTGTCGGGTTTGGTCTGTTGGGCCTGGCTGTGGCTGCGGTCATTCAGTCGGTGGGGGTTGTCGCCTGGTGGCGGCTACGAGACCGGCGTCTGATGCGAGCGAAGCGCAATCGCGCGGAGGCCTGCAATGCCCTAGCAGCGCAGTTGGCCACAGGTTGTTTGCCGGAGGCGGCTGTTTCGCTGGTTGCTGCAGATTACCCGGATTGGCGACCGCTGGCAGAAGCGGCAGAACTCCGGCTCGACGTCTCGGCGCAGTTCCAAAGCCTAGAGATGCCAGAACTCTCTGCCGCTTGGCTGCTGGCCAATGACGCAGGAGCGTCGCTGTCCGGTGGAGCGAAGCGTGCGGCTAGGCGGGTGCGCCGCGAGCTGGATCAGACGCGGCAAGTAGCCTCGGAGCTTTCCAGCGCTCGGGCCACTGGACGACTGCTGGCTACCCTTCCGCTGGTGGGAGTGGGGCTCGGCTATTTGATGGGTGGCGATCCGATCCGCTTCTTGGTTGGCGGACTGGCCGGGCACTGCCTGCTGCTCGCTGGGGCAGTCTTGGCTGGTGCAGGTTTGTTGTGGACGGAGTGGATTGCTCGGGAGGGTCGATGATGAGCGTCATGGCTGGGCTGTGTGTCGCGATGGCGATTCTGGTTGGGGCTCAGTCTTCTGATTGGGGTCGTCTCAGTTCACTGCGGCCTGCTCGCAAGCTACCCCAACCCTTCTGGCTGCAGCCGATTCCTGGTGCGATGCCCACCAAGACCCGGGCACTGGTCGCATCAGGTGCTGGTTTAGCGACGTTGCTGGTTCCTGTGCCTGCAGGCTGGTGGACGCTTCCGGTAGCAGCACTCTCGGCGGGGGCGGTGTTTGTGGCTCTAGGACGTTTCGAACGCGCCAGCGTCAAGGCTAGACGAGAGAGGCTGCGAGACCAACTGCCTGACGCCTGCGATCTACTATCCGAAGCGCTTTCGGCGGGGGTGCCCATGCATCGGGCCGTTCAGCTGGTGGCTGGGTTGTCACCGCCGGAAACCGCAGAGGTCCTAGATGGTGTCATTGCCCAAGTGGACGTTGGGGTATCCATGCGGTCTGCTTGGCAATTGCTCGGTGATGATCCGGTGTGGGGTCGGGTGGCTCAAGCGGTGGCGCGCACGATCATGACGGGTGCCGGGCTTGGCGAGATCGTGTCCCAGTTGGGCGAGGAGCAGCGTGCTCAAAGGCAGCAAACTCGAATCGAGCGGGCGCGCGCGACGGGAGTGCGGGCCGTCCTCCCCGTCACCGTGTGTTTCCTGCCAGCGTTTTTACTAGTGGGGGTCGTTCCCACGCTTGCTTCAACACTGCAAAAGTTGCTCGGCTAAGCCAAGTTATCCACAGCGTCCCGGCGAGTTGTCCACAAGTCAAGGAATTCAGGTTCGCAGGCTGTTGGGCGGGACATGTTCTAGGTGCACGAAGAAAGTGCCGCTGCTTCAAGATCGCAAGGGGTGGTCAGCAGTGTTGTTTCTAAAAGGAGGAAACATGTCCGAATCAAAGGCAATTGCCAAACAGCTGAAGCAGGTGGCGAAGGTTAACCAGCGAGGTCTGGCGAACGCAGAGTACGCGGTAGGGATCGTGGGTGTCATCACCTTCGGCGGCATCCTTATCAAGCTACTCAAAGACCCGAGCTTCCAAAAGCTGCTCTGGGACCTCATCCAGTGGTTGCTGGAGCTCATTATGAAGATGCTGCCGATGTGAGGCCGAGGCGAGCTCGTGGGCGGGGTGTTCCGCCCACGAGCAACGGCGGCCACGACGGACATGGGCGACCTAGCCGGGAGGTCACGGTTTACAGACTCGGCGCCCTCGATGGGAGTCGGCGGTATACCTACCGCTCCGCAGTCGGGGAATCGATTGGGCAAATGCGGGCGTTGACACTGCCAGATAGCGGCTTACCGGGTTCACCGACAACGACTGCGACCCGGTGGGTCGAGCTGAAAACCGGGATCTAGAACATACGGTCGCGAGCCTGGTGTGAAACCGAAGAAGTGAGATCTCGCATTCCGACAAGTGCTATTAGGAGGGTGAACATGAATTCGAAGCTTGGTTGTGAGACGTCCCGGTCCGGGCTGGGTCAGTCGAGCGCGACCCAGCGGGGCTGGGTCAGTTTGGAACTGGCAATGTCTATGTTCTTGGTCGTAATCATCTTGGTGTGCCTGTTCGCTGTGCAACGACTGATCACATTTCAGGGAGCCCTGTACGACTCGGCGACCCAGATCGCTCGCATGGCGGCGCGGCACGACTCGGCGAATCTCAACCGCATGAAGCGGGAATTGCCAAAGGATGCCGAGGTAAAAGTTGACTCGCGAGATGGAATGGTGACGGTCTCCATAGCAGACGACGTGGCGCTGTTGCCCGGCTGGCCGACGATCCCAGTATTTGTCTCTGCCTCGATGTTAGAGGAGGGGAGATGAAGGCTCGCCACGACCAGCGGGGCGCAGGCTGGGTAGTTGGCCTGCTAGTGATCCTGCTGCTGAGCACGGTTGGTGGGGCCTGGATGGTGGTCACGAGCTACAGCTCGACTGCGCGAAAACTATCCGCAACCGCCGACCTGGTTGCCCTGGCTGCGGCTACCAATAGGTCGTGTCGCGACGCCAAGACGATTGCTGCGAAAAACAAGGTCTCATTGGTCGAGTGTTCGGTGCAGACCGGCGCCAACGGATATGTCGCTCGGGTTAAAGTCGGCGCCAAAATGTCATGGAAACTACCGGGCCTACCCAAGGATTTACAGAGCGCGGCTGAAGCTGGCGTCGTTGACTAAAAGATGCGCAAAACGTGCAGTTTCTAGCGGTTTTTTTGATTGTAATGCGCAATGTCCTGTGCCAGACTGAGACGTAGTCAACGAAGACAGGAGTAATGATGAACCTGCAACTACTAGCTGCTTTGGTCATCGGAATCGCTCTGATCGTGTTCTTGATTCTCAAAACGCGGTTGGACGCCTTTGCAGCGCTGCTGATTGGCGCGATCGTCGTCGGCACGATTGCCGGCTCGCCGGTTTCCGAGACTCTCGCATCGATCATCAAAGGCTTTGGTAAGACACTCGGCTCGATCGGTATCGTAATCGGTTTGGGTGTGGCCGTCGGCAAGATGCTAGAAGTGTCTGGGGGCGCAGATGCCCTCGCGAAGGCGTTCCTCAAGGCATTCGGCAAAGGCCGAGAACCGTGGGCCATGACCACTACCGGTGCCCTTGTGTCTATCCCCGTGTTCTGCGACTCAGGGTTTGTCATCATGAACCCGTTGGCAAAGTCGATTGCCCGCGCTAAGTGGATTGCGTCGAAGAGCACTTCCTATGTCACCCTGGCCTTGGCGCTCGGCTGCGGCATGACGCTGACACACCACCTCGTGCCGCCGACACCCGGCCCTCTGGCTGTGGCAGGTATCCTCGGGGCGGATCTGGGTGGCCTAATTGTCGCGGGCCTAATATTCGCAGTGATACTAGTTCCCGTAGTTGTTTTCTACGCCAAGTGGATGGGCCCGCAGCTCGAATCGCAACTAACCGAAGAGGTAAAGGCAGAGGTATATGCCGGAGCTGCCACAGACACCGCTGTACCCGGTGAAGCAAGCTCCTCCAGCGCGGGAGATTCCGTTGCAGTCCCCGACAGGAAGCCGGTTTCGGCATGGTTGGCAAGCCTGCCGCTCCTCATCCCGCTCGTACTGATTGTGGCTAACACAGCTGCTACTGCCGTTGATAAGGCGAACCAGGGCGTGTTGTCACCGACCGATGAGTACAAACCGAGTACATACGCGCAGACCCTCGGATTCATCGGGCACCCCGTGGTTGCCTTGTTGATCGGCCTGATCCTCGCTGTCTACGTGCTGCTTCCTAGCATTACGCCGCGCAAGAAGGTGCATGCGTGGCTGGCTGAATCCGCCGCTGCGGCAGGTTTGATCCTGTTGATTACCGGTGCCGGTGGCGCCCTCGGTCAGGTGCTGCGTGACTCCGGTGTTGGCGACGAATTGGCTACGGCCGTGAGCCAGCTAGCGCTGCCGGCAGTGCTGATTCCGTTCCTGATCGCGTCGCTCGTACGCGTCGCCCAGGGCTCTGGAACTGTGGCAATGATCACCGCAGCCTCGGTCAGCGCGCCGATCGTGGCGACGCTGGATCTGGCGCCGCTCGCCGCAGCCCTCGCATGCTGCGCGGGTTCGATCGTGTTTAGCTACTTCAACGACTCTTACTTCTGGGTGGTCACTCGCTTCACCGGGCTTGAAGGGGTCGCCGCACTGAAGGGATGGTCGGGTATCACGACCGTTGTCTGGCTCGTTTCGCTACCGCTGGTGCTGATCGCTGGAGCTGTACTTTGACCGCGGCCCAAGTTGTTGTCGTAGCTGACGACCTGACTGGTGCAAACGCAACCGCTGCCGGCTTGGCCGGCAGCGGTCTGCGGGCTGTATCGGTCATCGATGGCACGGACTGTGCCGCAATCACAGAGTTTCGCAACCACAGCGACGCGATCGTCATCTCTCTTGACTGTCGACACATGCCGGCAGAACAAACCCAAACGCGGGTTCGGGAAGCTCTTCGGGCGGCGGGTGCCGTCCCGGTGATCGGCAATCGAACTGATTCCACGCTCAGAGGCAACGTCTCCTTCACCACCGTCGCAGCTCTCGGCCAGTTGCGAGAGATGACAGGTGAAAGATGGGTTGGGCTCGCGATCCCCGCGCACCCCGAAGCCGGACGCACGACCGTAGACGGTCAACAACTGCTGCACGGACAACGCCTAGAAGACACAGAGCTAGCCCATGACGCGCGATCCCCAATGTCTACCTCAGACGTCCGAACCCTGTTGACAGCGGGAACAGACCTTAAAGCTGAACTAATCCGGCCAAACCCCGATGTCGGCAGTTTGACCCAGCAACTCAGCCAGTTGGCCGCAGCGACCGACCTCGTCATCTGCGATGCCGAAACCACCCAAGACATCGAACTACTGACCAAGGCTGCAAGCCAGTGCGACGTCAACTGGCTGAACGTCGACCCCGGCCCAGGCGTGACCGAGATGGCTAAGGCCAAACAGGTCACGGGCCAACAGCCGGTCCTATCTCTGTTGGCGGTGTCCGGTTCAGCCACCGAGATCACACGCGGCCAACTACAAAAGCTTGTTGCTGACGAAGACGTGCAGGCCGTAAGAGTGGATCTACGCGGCGAGGTCGACGAAGCTTCGCTCGTTTCCCGGCTTGTCGAAGCGATCGACGCCAAGCCCAAGATCGTGCTGTTGACTTCGGCCCTGGAAGACGCGGATATCTGCCCCCTGACTAGCGTGGAAGCTGACTCGGTTGGCCCCACGCTTGCGCGCATAGCCCGGCGCGCCCTGGAACAGCGTCAGGTTGCCGGTCTCTACATGACCGGTGGCGATGTTGCCGCTGCCACGCTGCAGGAGTTGGCCGCCAGCGGCCTCGAAGTAGCTGGCGAAGTGGTCGGCCTCGCCGTGTACGGCGCACTCGTCGGTGGCCCATACTCGGGCATGCCTATCGTCACGAAAGGCGGCCTAATTGGTGATCCCGATTGCGCCAAAGCATGCCTGAAGGTGCTAGAAGGCATCGCGACCACCAGCAGCAGGTCTGTCAGGCCTGTAATCTCAAGAACCCCTGTCGGTTCGTCTGCAAACACGGACTCTTATCGTTAAGGAGAAGACATGAAACTGCCTCTAGCGCTAACGCTTGGCGACCCGGTAGGCATCGGCCCCGAAATCGTCGCCCAAGTTATTGCTGACTACACCGACAGGCCTGGCCATCGCATCATCGCAATCGGCGATACCTCTGCGATGCAAGCCGCCGTTGCAGCCTGCGGATTAGACAAACAGGTGCGTACGATTAGCGACTGGTCTGTGGCCGCCGAACCGGGCACAATCGATGTCTTCGACACCGGTTCCCTCGGCGATCTCACCCCCGGAACCCCAGAGCTGCCGTGGGGAAAGGTGGATGCCCGAGCCGGACGAGCCGCAGTGGCTGCCATCGAGCTAGGCGCTAAGGCCGCTCTTGACGGCCATATTGCGGGCATCGTCACTGGCCCAATCAACAAAGAGGCAATCTGGCAGAGCGGATCTGAGCATTTGGGGCACACCGAGATGCTGGGTGCGCTGACCGGCGTCACAAAACAAGACACCATGTTCGTCGTGAAATCACCGACCGGTCATCCGCTACGCATCTTCTTCGCGACCAGGCACATGTCACTTCGACAGGCTGTCGACAAGATCAGCGTCGAAGGCCAACTCCAATCCATCCGCACCGCGATCGCGGCGCTGAAGGTATATGGCGTCGACGAGCCACGCCTTGCGGTCGCGGCGCTCAACCCGCACGGCGGCGAGAACGGCGCCTTCGGCAACGAAGAGATCGACTTCATCCGCCCAGCCTGCGACCAAGCCCGCGCCGAGGGACTCGATGTCTCCGGTCCGATCCCTGCAGACGCGGTCTTCCACCAAGGGCTACAAGGCAGATTCGATGGCGTGCTCAGCCAATACCACGACCAAGGCCACATCGCGTCCAAGACCTACGATTTTGACGGCACGATCTCGGTCACTGTGGGTCTACCTATCCTGCGCACATCAGTCGATCACGGAACCGCCTTCGACATCGCCGGCCAAGGCATCGCGGACCCGGGCACCATGCGCTCCGCCTATCTGGCTGGGGTGGACTACGCCCCGTACGTGCCAGCAATCAGAGAGGCGTACCTGCCCCGGTAGCCTCAACCCGGCTTCCAGACGACCGGAGTGATCGAAGTTCGTGAACGCCGCCTGTGGCGCTGCTTGGAGCCCTACGATGGTTCGCATGGCCAAACTCAGAGGGGCTACTATGCGCCGCCACGGGCAGCTGTTGGCGCTGCTGCGTAGCGGTGTCACGGATGTGTCACAGCTCGCTTCTGAGCTGGGAATCTCGGAGTCGACCGTTCGCCGAGACCTGGCGCGCCTCGACAAAGCGGGCCAAATCCAGCGCACCTACGGTGGAGCCATCGCAAAAACAGGGTTTACAGAGCTCAGTTTCGACCAGAGTCGGCGGCGGGCCATGCACGCGAAATCCGCCATCGCATCTGCTGCGTTTAGACTCATCGAGCCCAAGACATCAATATTCCTAGATGCAGGAACCACCTGCGCTGCGCTAGCAAGACTGCTGGCCGGATCCGGATACGCCTGTCGCGTAGTCACCCGCGGACTGGAAGCCGCTGTGATCTTGGCCGATGCGCCCAAAATAGACCTAGTCTTGATCGGCGGTTCGCTACGCAAGAAGAGCCACGGTCTCGTCGGCCCCCTTGCGGAGATTGCGCTATCCAGGCTGCACACAGACATCGCGTTCCTCGGCGCCGACGCGGTCTCGTCTGCCAGGGGCATCGGGGAACCCACGGTCCTCGAAACCAAGATCAAAGAAGAGGCGGCCCAGATCAGTGATCGGGTAGTAGTGCTCGCAGACGCCAATAAGCTGGGTGATCTCACGCCTGCTTGGACCAACTTTAAGAAGGCCTGGACGCTAATCACAGACGCAAATACCGGAACCGAGTTCGATGCGGCCGGGGTGAATGTGATTAGGGCCCCCGAGCGATCCGGCAGATAGCAGCCCGAGCGCGGGCTGCGACAGGCCTCTGTTCCTAGCGGGACACGTCAAGCACTAGTGATCCCGCCGGCGACAGATCCTACGTGCCTTCGTCAACCGATTTGCGACCAGACCACTTCTCCGCCAACGACGGTGGCGCTCGCAGGCGAGCCCTCTCGTAGCTTGGCCGCAGCGTCACCCGGTGACAGTCCAGGTAGCAGTGGGTCAAAGTCGACCAGCGCCAGATCCGCGAGCGACCCAACTGCGACCGGCGGACGCCCGTCCACACTCCCGGCAATCGCCTGCGCAACCGTCAGGGCCTCCGCCTGATTCCACATGCCCTCATCCGTATTCCGGTAAATGGCAGATGATATGGCTAGCCAGGGGTCTAGTGGCGCGACCGGCGCATCCGAGCCAAGAACGAACGGCACCCCCGCATCAGCTAGCGAGCGATTTCGGTAACACAAATGCATGCGATCCGGCCAACAAGACTGAGCTGCTGCATAGTCGTCCAACAAGTGTGCGGGCTGAATGCCCGCCGTAACCCGCAACCGAGCCATCTTGTGGATATCCGCATCGGTTGCCAACTGCACGTGCTCAATTGAGCCTCGTGCACCCGTCCGTTCGAACACCGTCAAGGCGTCCCGAATCGCGGCATCCCCAATCGCGTGCAGCGCCACCGAAAGCCCTGCCGCAGCCGCCCGCGAAATCAGATCCGCCAAGTCAGACGGGCCATAGTTGGTGTGACCATAGTCATCGGTGCCGGCATACGGCTCCCGACATAGCGCCGTCTGCGTATTCAGCGAGCCGTCCGCGATCACCTTCAGCGGCCCCATCGTCACCATGCCGGACGGTTCAAGTGCCTCGCCCGTTCGCCAGCCCGCCGCGATCACCTCATCGAGTTGGTCCGGATACACAGCGACCCGGCCCCGCATGGTCAACTCTCCCGCCTCAGCCAGATCCAGCCACGGAACCCACGACGACCCAAACTCCATGTCGACCATTCCCACCAAGCCCAAGGCGTTGGCTGCGGTCAGCGCCTTTCGGTAGTCGTTCAGGGTTCGGCCCCCGGTCAGGCTAGGTAGCTGGGGGGCAGCCTCAAACCATTCCCGCTCGGCAACCACCCCATCCCGTGCCGGCAGCCCCAGAAACCTGAGAGCGGCGCTGTTGCACCAAGCGTGATGAGCATCCCCAGACACGAGAAGCACCGGGCGGTCTCCGCTGATTGCGTCCAACGCCCGCACGGTCGGCTGGTCCGGCCAGGTCGCCGTCCTGTGCCCCTGCCCAAGCACCCAACCGGGCTCAGAAAGGCTCGAAATATGCTGCTCAATTCGACGCAGGACCATCGCCGCATCGGTCGTATCTGAAAGATCCAAACGGTTGCCCGCATCCACCCACTGGCCCAAGTGAAGGTGTTGATCCCAGAGCCCAGGCATCAACCAACGACCGTCGGCATCCAGCACCTTATCGGCCCCGGTATCGAGATTCTTGCCGATTTCAACTACTTTGTCGTCTCGCAGCCGGATGTCTACCGGACCGGAACCAGATTCGGGTGTTTTATCTAGCCAAGTGGCGATATTGGCGTTGCGAATTAGCATACTCGAATGATTTCGCAGCGAGGCCTCGTCGGCAAATCGACTCGACGCGAGGGGTTCTCTGAAGCCCCGCGGACGCTCAGTGCATTGAGCAGTGCCTTGATCGTGCCAAGCCACACCACTGATCGATTTGACCGGTCACTGGGGCCAGCATCTCGCAACACGCGTGGCTCGACCGGGTAGCCAGATGCAACCGTCACGTCTCGCCGTTTCTGCTGGCAAGGTCGCGTCCAGGCTGCCAAGCTAGTGCTGTGCTCGATACTGCAGCCGTCGCGAAGCTACGCGAAGAACTGATCGCCGCCGACTATGGCGTCGACAAGGTTTGCGAACTCATGGGCGAAGCCGGTGAGGCCGGCTTAGACCGCAACGTAACAATCCCCGCCCGCGATCACCTAGCCTCCCAACCATACTGCGCGGCCACACCCCTGATTCGGCTGTGGATCCTCGGAGAAGCGGTGCCTCAAGGCGAACTCCCGGTAACGCTCGAACCACTCGTAGCCGCTGGCCTGATCGCTGTATCCGACGGCCGAGCCACCGCGCGGCTTGAAATTCGTCCCTATGGCGATGGCCACCATTGGATTGTGGCCGACCCGGCCCCAGGACGCGACGGAGCATCGAACGAAACCGAATCTGACTATGTGCTTGGCGTCTCCCCGGCGTCCACGACGCTCGCCAACATATCGCCGAGAAACCACGTCGAATCCGCACTGGATCTAGGCACTGGCTGCGGCGTTCAGGCGATCCATCTATGCGCTCACGCTCAACGAGTCGTTGCGACCGACATCAATCCCGAGGCGCTCAAATGCGCCCGTCTCACGTCAGCTCTAAACCAGTTGGACGTCGATATTCGTGAAGGATCACTTTATGAGCCCGCCGCCGGTGAGACGTTCGACCTCATCGTCACGAATCCGCCGTACGTGATGAGTCCGCCTAGCGACGACACCCTGATATACCGCGAAGGTGCCTGGACGGGTGATGACCTGATGCGCGAGGTGGTCACAGGGGCTGCGGCGCACCTGAACCCGGGCGGCACGCTGCAGGTGTTGGGTAACTGGGCCAATCTTTCCGCCGAAGACTCCGAGGCTCGACTAGGCCATTGGGTCCCAGACGACTGTGACGCCCTGATCGTTGTTCGCGAACTGCTAGACGTCTATGCCTATATCGAGATGTGGCTCGTTGACGAAGGGTTGTTGGGCAGGCCGGGCTGGCGGCGACGCTATCAAGAATGGCTCGCCTACTTCGATGCGCTTGGTGTGGAGTCCGTATCGCTCGGGTGGTTTACCATGCGCAAGAAGCGAGACGGCGACGCCCCTGGCAGTCGGGTCAACTATTTGGTGTGGCCGAATCCCGTCGCCCAGCCAGTCGGGGATCAACTAGCTTCCGAGGTTGTGCGAATGGCTTCACCGCCGACCACTGGCGAACTCCTAGCGAGCAAACCGGTTTTGGCAGCGGACGTTAGGCAGGAGACAGTTGGCGAAGTGGGTGGCGCAGACCCATACCAGATCATCATTCGGCAAGAGTCGGGCTTAGGGCGGTCAAGGCTGGTCAGCACCGAGTTGGCCGCAGTATTGGGCGCCTGTGATGGCGAGCTGAGCCTCGGCGTCCTGATTTCGGCCGTTGCGCAGCTACTAGACCGAGATCCGAACGAGCTGGCTGCAGATCTAGAACCCCAGCTGAGAGAGTGTTGGCTGCACGGTTTCTTGACGCTGTCTGCCTAACCCTCTCGTCTGACTCAGGTGCGTGCACTATGGTAGTTCAGTACTGTATGGGTATCTCGGCGTGGTGATGGCCCGCTGCGGCGAGAGCGTATTCGGCTAAATGATGGGTGAGGTAGTGAAGCGCCTAGTAATTGTGGAGTCCCCGACGAAGGCGAACAAGATCGCGAGTTTTCTCGGATCCGACTATGTGGTCGAATCGAGTCGCGGTCACGTCCGCGACCTTCCGACGGGTGCCAGCGAGGTGCCAACGAAATACCGTGGGCAGCCGTGGGCTCGTACCGGAGTCAATGTGGAGGCCGATTTCGAGCCCTTATACGTTGTGGCTAGCGATAAAAAGGCGACCATCAGGTCACTGAAGCAGAAGCTCGCGGACGCCGACGAACTCTTGCTAGCAACTGATGAGGATCGCGAGGGTGAGGCAATCGCCTGGCATCTATTGCAAGAACTGAAACCCAAGATTCCAGTGCGCCGAATGGTGTTCCACGAGATCACCAAGTCAGCAATCGACGCTGCTGTAGCCAACCCGCGCGACCTAGACGCTGACCTTGTGGACGCCCAGGAGACCCGTCGAATCCTCGACCGGCTCTATGGCTACGAGGTGTCGCCGGTTTTGTGGAAGAAGGTAATGCCTAAGCTCTCTGCGGGGCGTGTGCAGTCGGTTGCGACCAGGCTGATCGTTGACCGCGAGCGAGAGCGCCGCGCCTTCGTCCCGGCGTCCTATTGGGATCTCGTCGCGTCCCTGGATGGGTTTAGCGCCAAGCTGACCACGCTGAACGGCGTTAAGGTAGCCACCGGTAAGGATTTCGATGCGGACGGCCAACTGGTCAAGGAGGCGTGGGCGCTCACAGAGGAGATGGCAAAGACCCTAGCTGAGCAGGGAAAACAGGCGAACTTCGTTGTGGAGGACATCGAGTCAAAGCCCTACACCCGTCGCCCTTACGCGCCCTTCCGTACGACCACGTTGCAGCAGGATGCGGGGCGTAAGCTCGGCTTCACGTCCCAGCGCACTATGTTGGTCGCTCAGCAGTTGTACGAGGGCGGCTTCATTACCTACATGCGTACCGACTCGGTAACGCTGTCTCAGGCCGCAATCAACGCCGCGAGAAGCCAGGCGCGACAGATGTTTGGCCCGGACTATGTACCCGATAAGCCTCGCGTCTATTCGAGCAAGGTCAAAAACGCCCAAGAGGCCCACGAGGCGATTCGCCCCGCAGGCGACACGTTCGTGCTACCCAAGGACTCTGGCCTCGTGGGCGACCAGTTGCGGCTCTACGAACTGATCTGGAAGCGCACCCTGGCCTCCCAGATGACGGACGCCAAGGGCAACACCATGACCGTTCGGGTCGCCGCCACCCCGGATCAACCCATCGACCTGCCCGACGCCGACTCGGTCAACAAGATCGGTTTCAGCGCATCTGGCCGGACGATCACGTTCCACGGCTTCCTAAAGCTCTATGTGGTGTCGGTGGCCGAGGGCGCCCAATCAGATGACCAGCAGGCGGTGCTGCCAGAACTGACCAAGGGCCAGGCGCTCACGTGCTCCGAACTTGTTGCTGAGGGTCACGAGACTCGTCCGCCGGCCCGATACACCGAACCGTCCCTGGTGGCGAAGCTTGAGGAACTTGAGATCGGTCGGCCCAGCACTTATGCGTCGATCATCCGAACGATCACCAGCCGCGACTACGTCTTCCGCAAGGGTTCGGCATTGGTGCCAACCTGGTTGGCTTTCGCGGTAACCCGACTGCTGGAGGCGCACTTCTCGCGACTCGTCGACTACGCCTTCACCGCCGACATGGAACAGATCCTGGACGAAATCGCTCGCGGCAACGCGCGCCGTGTCGCGGTGCTGCGCGACTTCTATTTCGGCGACGACTATCCCGGCCTGCATCAGCTGGTTAGCGAATTGGGCGAAATCGATGCCCGCGCACTGTCGACGTTCGAGATTGAGCCGGGAATCAACGTCCGGGTGGGCCGCTATGGCACCTACCTTGAGGACGCTGATGGAAAGCGGGCGAACGTCGCAGACGACTTGCCTCCTGACGAACTAACCCCTGAATACGCGAAGGAATTGCTGGCTGCCCCTGGCCCCGAGCAGCGGGAGCTGGGTGTGAATCCCGAGACAGACAGGCTCGTGGTCGCGAAGGATGGGCGCTTCGGTCCCTATGTAACCGAGATCCTGCCCGAAGGCGCGCCCAAGTCGGCAAAGCCACGCACCGGAAGCCTCTTCAAGTCCATGAGCCTGGACACCGTGACGCTCGATCAGGCCCTGCAGCTGTTAAGCCTGCCCCGGGTGGTCGGGGCCGACGATGAGGGCGTTGAGATCACCGCACAGAACGGTCGCTACGGCCCCTATCTGAAGAAGGGCACCGACTCGCGATCGCTTGCGAGCGAGGAGCAAATCTTCGACATCACCTTGGACGAGGCCCTGGCAATCTATGCCCAACCCAAACAGCGAGGACGTGCCGCAGCAGCTCCGCTGAAGGAGCTTGGCAACGAGCCGGCAACCGGCAAGCCACTGGTCATTAAGTCCGGTCGCTTCGGTCCCTATATCACCGACGGCGAGACAAACGTTACTGTTCCGCGCTCGATGGATCCTGCCGATGTCACTTTGGAGCGTGCGGCCGAGCTAATCGCCGAGAAGCGCGCGAAGGGGCCGGCGCCCAAGAGGAAACGCCGACAGGCCACCAAGAAACCTGCGGCTAGGCGAACAAAGGGGTAGCCATGGCTACGCGTCGCTACGAACTGCCGTTTGCCTCTGACGTGCCGCGCCTGCATGCCCCCGACCTGGGGTTTGTGAGTATTCGTGAGCACGCCGGTGGCCGTTGCAAGACCCAGATAACCCTGCTGGACGCCCCCGACTACCGCATGCTTCGCGCGGGCATCCAGCTTGCCCATCGAGTCGCTGACGGTGAGGGCGATTGGTGTCTATTCGCCACCGGATGGGATCCGTTTCTGCCGGCTGAGCAGTCGGTGCCATTCGATGATTCCGACTTGCCGGAGATCCTGGGGGCACAGATCCGCCCATTCCGTAGATCGGCCCCGATAGGTCCGGTTGCCGCTTGCGACTGCGAGCGTTCCACGTATTCCTTGTTGGGCGAGGGTGGCACACTGCTTGCCACTATTCAGGACGAACTTGTCACGCTACAAAGCGGCGGGCTGATCGTGACTCGGTATCGCGAGATAGTCATCGAAACTACCGAAGACTTGACCTCTCGTCAGTCCAACTGGATCGCCCAACAGCTGGAGTCGGTCGGCGGCGTGGAGGTTGCGGAGTTCCCGTCCCTGCCGCAGCGCCTGGGCGCACCTGCGTCTGGTGGCACCGACCTGCCTCCGTCCCAAGGCTGGTCTAAGTCGTCGACGATCGGTGACTTCACAACGGCACTTTTTAAGGAGCGAGTATTGGGGCTGACTCTCGCGGAATTGTCGTATCGTGCGGGTGAATCCGAAAAGCCGGTTGAGGTCGATGCCCACTTGGCGAAGCTACGTAGAGAGTTGTTTGGGTTGGATTTCTTGCTCGACGAGTCGTGGATTGGCGACGTGGTTGCCGACATCGACTGGTCACTTCAGCCCACAACGATTCCCTTCGGCGATCGCTACTACGCGGTTTTGGACGCTCTAATTCTGGGCTCTAGGTCGCCGAGACTGCAGGTCGCCAGCGAGGAGGGCGCGTGGGAACTGTTCGTTGACCGGTTGAACCTTGAGGTGAACGCCCTGACAGCCTCCTGCGCTGAGCTTGAGGTGGAGTCGCCGTTGGCCGACTGGGAGCACGCCAGACAGCAGGCAGACCACGCGTTCGCCGTAGCTAAGATGGCGGCGCTACTACGCAAGCGCGGCCGCAAGCTGGCGAGCAGGCTCAAGAAGCTGACCACCAGGCTGTCTGCGGCTGCAGTGGAGCCAATAGTCTTCGAGCACTCGGAGATTGATCGGATGACCCCCGCAGCAGCCTTCGCGGCCGGCGTTGGCGCCCAGAAGAAGCGACGAGACTCCCGCATGGCGCGAGAGAAGTTTGTGGCCAAATGGCTCCAGCACCGGGAGCGTCTTACCAAGGAGTTGGCGCAACTGTGAAAGGGCTGTTTATCGTCTTTGAGGGCGGCGATGGCGCCGGTAAAACTACTCAAGCTGAGATACTGACCGAATGGCTTCATAGCATCGAGGAAACCGTCTGTCGCACATTTGAACCCGGTGACAGCCCCATCGGAGCTGGGCTGAGGAAACTCGTCCTCGACCCAACCTATGGGGATGTGGCTCCCAGGGCTGAGGCCCTCCTGTACGCGGCTGACAAGGCGCAACACGTGTTTGAGGTCGTGCGTCCAGCCCTTGAACGAGGCGAGATAGTTGTCTGCGATCGGTACGTAGATTCGATGCTCGCCTACCAGGGCGCAGGACGGGTTCTAGATTTGGTTGAGGTTACGAAGATCGCCTGGTGGGCAACGGAATCCCTCAAGCCAGACCTAACGGTGGTTCTTGATGTGGCCCCAACCGACGGGGTGGACGCCATCTCTACCAAGGACCGGGTTGAGGCAGCCGGTGATGACTTTCACCATCGTGCCCGGCAGTACTTTCTGGATTTGGCAGCCGAAGAGCCGGAACGCTATCTCGTTCTGCCAGCTCGGGATCCGATAGAGCAAAACTCTAGCCGCGTACGCAGTCGCGTGGCAGACCTGCTGTCGCAACGATAGGGCAGACTGAACCCATGGGTGTGTTTGCAGAGCTGGCTGGTCAAGAAGTGGCGGTACGAACGCTGCGTCGGGCCGCACAGGCCGCCACAGCTGGTGGCGCGGCAATGAGCCACGCATGGCTGATCACGGGGCCGCCCGGTTCCGGCAGGTCCAATGCCGCACGTGCTTTTGCTGCCGCACTCCAGTGCGAACGATTCGGCTGCGGAGAGTGCACAGCTTGTAAGACCAGCTTGTCCGGCGCACACCCCGATGTCACCGTCGTCAACACTGAGATGCTCTCGATCGGGGTCGACGAAGTGCGAGATCTGGTTCGGCGCGCAGCGATGTCTCCCACACTGCGCAGATTCCAGGTAATAGTCGTTGAGGACGCCGATCGCATCACCGACCGGGGTGCCGATGCCTTGCTGAAAAGCATCGAAGAGCCCCCGCCGAAAACTGTGTGGGTGTTGTGCGCCCCGACCCCGGAGGATGTGGTGGTAACTGTTCGTTCCCGATGTCGAAAACTGGCTCTGACTACGCCAACTGATGCAGCCATTGCGCGCCTATTGGTTGAGCGAGATGGCATTGAGCCCGCGATGGCGGCTTTCGCCGCCCGGGCGTCCGGCGGACACATCGGCAGAGCCCGGGGCCTAGCTACTGACGAGGCGACGCGGATCCGCAGGCGCGAGGCCGTGCTGCTGCCAACGAAGTTGGTAAGCCTTGGCGACTGCATCAATGCGGCCCAAAACTTGGTTGCTGACTCGTTGGTGGCCGCCAAAGAGGCAACTGCCGAAAGAGATGCTGCCGAGACTGCGGCCCTCAAACAGGCACTCGGCGTTGGCACAAAGGGAGTCAAAGCCCGGAACACGGCCGCGGCACTAAAAGACCTAGAAGATCAGCAAAAAGCGCGCTTAAAG
>PDWJ01001542.1_pt1 | contig 28177 bp, 24 predicted proteins | sample 1430881 | NCBI WGS metagenome assembly PDWJ01 (sample SAMN01162460, study PRJNA174530) | Oral metagenome, whole genome shotgun sequencing project. | biome: Marine environment; feature: Marine mammal; material: Swab sample of the gingival sulcus; isolation source: swab sample of gingival sulcus...
AATTGATCGAACAAAGGGTGAAGCTCAGCTTTTGGAATGGAAGCGTGATGGATATAGAGAAATGGCGTCAATGCTAAAGGGTTTTCAGAGTAAGTACTTTGATTTGTTGAACAGGGAATCAAATCTTCGTTTGAGCAGCACTTATTCTATTTATAAGGCAAATGTTCTGCTCGGAGGAGAAAAGAACCAGTCCGTATCTGCAAGGATAGAAGGTAGTGCCTCGTTTGAGAAAATTGAAATAAATGAGATTAGTCAATTAGCTAAAGCGGAGACTTGGCAGGCAAATAGCAAGTTAAAAGAGATATCTGGGAATGTAAATATAAGTGACTTAAATACAGCTCTTTCTGCAGGTGGCGGGGCTTTAGACTTAGAGATTCAAGTAGATGGATTAAAGAAAACTATAAATTTTGAAACATCATATTCAGACCTAGGCGCTTTGAGGGATGATTTACAGGCAAAGGTCAATAATATATTTGGAGATGGAGTAGTTGACGTGTCTCTACAAGGTGGGGAGCTTACCATAGATGGAAACTCACACAAAATAGAGGTAAGTTCTATTGACGCTAGTGTATCTACAGCAATGAACATCGCTGTAGGAGATAGGAATTATTTTGATAGTGAGGATACCCTTGAGAACCTGTTGGGTATAACTGCTCCAGTACATTTGAAATTACAAGGGGCTGATGGCAAGCTGCAAGAAGTTGATTTAACTCCAGGACTTACCATGGACCAGACCATAGAACTTATAAATAAGGGAAGGGTTGCTAAGATAGAACTTGATCCTATAACGGGCAAGTTTAGCTTAACTTCTAATAAGACGGGTCGTGTGAATGGGATAACGATGTCAGATAATGACACCAAGAACTTTTTTGCAGCGCTAGGAATAGATGACACTACTAGAATTGAAGGTAAGAACGCCAAGGTCGTTATAAATGGACAATCTATGTCTCTTACTGAAAATAAAATTTCTCTAGATGGAGCTCAAATAACCTTTAATAATACTCACGCAGCTTCGGATGGGCCAATAGAGGTTACAAAGACCTTCGATTCAGATAGTTTATATGACAAGTTCAAAGGATTTGTAGAAAAGTACAATGAACTAGTAGATAAGTTAAAGAAATCTATTTCTGAAAAGAGATCTTATAACTACAGACCTCTTACCGATGAACAAAAAGAGGATATGGAAAAAGAAGAAATAGAAAAGTGGGAAAAAGAAGCTAAGCGTGGTTTGTTTAGATCTGACGGAATCTTAGAAAAAATATTGTCTGAGGCAAGAAGGGCATTTACCACAAAGGTAGGGAATTTAGATATAAGCATGAGAGAAGTTGGAATCACATTTACCAGCAATTATAATGACGGTGGAAAGTTAGAGATAGATAAGACTAAGTTTGAAGAAGGCTTGAAAACATACGGAGAAGACGCAATAAAGTTATTTACTTCAAAGTCTGACAAATCTTGGAATTCTGGAAATGATGTGGAAAGATTTAACGAAAGTGGAATCATGGAGCGAATGAACGACATAATAAACAACAATATCTCCACTACAAAGTTAATTTCTGGGGCTAGAGGCGCTTTGATAGAAAAGGCTGGAGCCAAAGGATTTAGCTCTGAAAACACAGCTGAATTGAGTTTAAAAATTAGGGCGATAAACAAAAGGGTTGATAAGATGATGGATGCCCTATTGGACAGAGAAAACAAATACTATTTGAAATTTGCTAGGCTTGAAAAGGCTTTGGCTCAAATAAATAGTCAGTCTACAGCCTTTGCGGGATTATTGGGAGGAAGTTAATATATGTTAAATTCAAAACTTCTAGAAAAATATTTATGCCTTTCTGAAGAAATTCTTGATTTAGAATTTTCGGGGGATGAAGAAATTGACAAACTCTCAGATTTAATAAGGAAGAGAGGGGAAGTTTTAGAGGAAATATGTTACATCAGTCTTCAACCTGATGAAAAAAAATCCTTTGGAAAGAAGATCGTAGATATAGACGAACAAATAATGAAAAAATTAGAAAAAGAGCTTAACGAAACTAGAACTTTAATAGAAAATGTCAAGAAGGGAAAGTTAGAACAAGAAAAAACTAGAAATGCACTTAATAAGTACAATAAGAAGGGTGACTCTGGGGAAGGTGTGTTTTTTGATAAAAACACTTAGCTGAGATGGTTTGTGCAGGGAATGCCAATCTTAATAGGAGGGAATCTAAATGAATATCGGACAAGTCAGAGGGGTTGTAGGCGCTGAAACTAAATATGTTCCTAAGCATGATGTGCAGATTCAACAACAAGAAGTTTCTGTTCCGCAGCTCAATGCAAAGACTTCTTATGAGGAGTTCGCAAAAGATTTAAAGGGTGATGATGAGCTTTTGAACAAGTCAGTTGATCAGGCAAACAAGGCATTGAAAAAGGTTGACAGGTACATTGAGAGACGTGTTCATGAGAAAACTGGGGCATTGCTCTACGAACTCAAGGATGAAAAGACGGGGGAAGTAATAGCTGAATTTCCTTCAAAGAAAATTCAGGATATGATTGCCAAAATGTGGGAACTTGCGGGTTTATTCGTTGATGAACGCGCTTAGCTTTGCACACCTTTAACATTAGTGAATTCAAAGGTTTTAGAAAAAAACACTTTAAAAATATAAGTGAATAATAGCGTAAAACCTATCAACAAAAATCGCGATATGCCGATAATATACGCGTAAAGAATTAAAAGTTGAGGCATAGAATAAAAGGAGAGTGGATATTGTGGCTGTTATAAATCCATACAATTACGCTAGGGTTGAAAAACAAGAGACACAGGGAATTATTATGAATAACCTTTCGAATAGGGTCAGGATGTCCCAGGCTAAGCAGGATGCTTATTTAGAGCAAAAGATTTTGATGGCTAAGCCTCAAGAACTTACCATGATGCTTTATGAGGGTGTAGTTAGATTTATAAAACTAGCTAAGTATTACTTAGATAAATCTTCAGTTGAAAAGACGCACGAAAATGCTGTAAAGGCTCAGAATATAGTGCTTGAATTACAGGCTACTTTGAATATGGATTACGAAGTTTCTTACAACTTAAGCAAGTTATATGATTTTGTTTTAAATGAGTTGATTCAAGGAAATATCGACAAGGATTCTAAAAGGTTTGACAATGCTCTCGAGATTGTTCAAGAACTTTCAGATACGTGGAGAGAAGCCATAGAGAAGATGTAGCCTTTTATAACTAAAAAGATTAATTTTGAAAAGAGGAATTTATGCAAATATCTGATGCAATCGCCTTGTCTACATATAGCTTAAAACAGGCGATAGGTACTTCGGTTATACAAAAAGCGGTAAACCAAGACGCTAGGTCCATACAGACGATTATGGAAATGGCTGCTGATACTGCTAAGATGACTGGTGTAGGTGGTAATATTGATTTAAGAATTTAGTTTTATAAGCGACTTCAATCAATTATCTTCTTTTGAGTGGAGTCGTTTTGTTTTACTAGTGTTTTTTGATTTGGAGGATGGTGTGGATTCAATAAAAAAATTGATTGAGCACAATCTTGAAAAGATTGAGTTTATAAATTCGTATCTTCTCACTAATGATATGATATCTGATAGACTTGTTGACGGTAATTTCACTGCTGTGAAAGAACTTTCTGAAAAGAAAAGAGCTCTTATAACCTCTATATATGTAGTTGATGATAAGATAGTTAAGGGCTTAAATAAAATTAAGGCTGACTTAGATGTTAAGGATATCTCCGAAGCTTCAACTTCTGATTATCCAGAACTTGCAGAACTTAAGCGTGAATCTGTAAAGGTTCTTAGGCTCATGGTAAAGGTAAAAGAATCTGACGAAGCATTATTTTCTCAAATGGATGATGTTTTTGATGACTATCAAAAAAGTGAGGGGAAATTTGATAAGAAAAAACTAGAAAGTTACACAAAGGATTTTTTCGAATAGGTTTTAAGATCTAATTTTCTAACATATGGCGTTTACTCGCCATTTTTTAATTTCAACTATTTTTTGCCTTTGCTTTATTTTTTGTTTTAGAATGAATTAATTAAAAATACGATTTTGTTGAAAATAAAAGCTAAATTTAATATAATAGCTAGGAATGAGGAGGATGTATATGGAAAATTCTAACGTGGGTGTGGGTACTAGCGATAAAAAAATTCCTACGATTAATATGCTTTCAAGCGCTGATAAAGTAAAGGGGCAAGGTGTTGGATCTGCATATTTGGAGCAGGTTAATTTAGTTAAGGATGTATTGAAATCTAAAGTTAAAGTTACTGTAAACGACATGAAGTTTGCTCCCATTACACACTATCATACAATAGACTTACATTTTTATTTCCACGCATTGTTGGGTGGTAAAAAAACCAAGAGAGTTGGTTATGTTCACTTTTTACCTGAAACAGTTGAAGGGAGTATAAAATTACCCTCTTTCATGCAAAATATATTCTACAAATACATACTTGAATTTTATAAAACTATGGATGAACTCGTAACTGTAAATCCTATGTTTGTAGAGAAACTCGTAGAACTAGGTTTTGACAGGGAAAGGATTACCTACATACCGAATTACGTTTCAGCTGATACCTTCCATCCTCTTGTAAAAGATGAGAAAATGGAATTTAGAAGGATGTTTGGCATACCTGAAGATGCCTTTGTTGCCCTTGGTGTAGGTCAGGTCCAGACCAGAAAGGGCATAGTAGATTTTATAGAGGTTTCTAAAAAATTAAAGGATGTATACTTTGTTTGGGCTGGTGGAGATTCCTTTGGTGTCATAACTGATGGCTATTTAGAACTAAAAAAGGTTGTGGAAAATCCTCCTGAAAATGTTAAATTTTTAGGAATTGTAGATAGGAATCTTATGAACGGCGTCTATAATATGGCAGATGTAATGTTCCTTCCGTCATATTCTGAATTATTTCCTATGACTGTTTTAGAGTCTATGAGCGTCAATGTTCCAATACTTTTAAGAGACCTTGACCTCTATAAGGGAATACTATTTGACTACTATTTAAAGGGAAATGATAACGAAGAATTTTCTAATCTGATAAGTAAATTGAAAAACGATTCCGATTTTTATGCTGATTCAGTAGAACGGTCTAAAAAGGGCTCAAAGTTTTACTCTAAGGAAAGTGTCGGTGCGATGTGGGACGAATATTATCACAAACTCTTAGAGTCTTAAAATTTGATTTGCTTTTTTACCTCATCTTTTGATGAAGTTATTATTTACAAAAAACTAAAGGCTGCTCATTATTTCTAAAATTTATTTAGGGTAGTGTTTTGGTTTTTTTTGTTGTTATCCTACCAAGGGATTATCTTTCTGGAATTATAATAACTATAATGATATAATTTACCGAATTGCTTAATCGGATTAATTAAAGTGAGGATTTAAATATATGGCTAATACAAGGGTATATGACGACAGTAGTATAACCGCATTAAAGGGAGCTGATAGGGTTAGAAAACGCCCTTCTGTAATATTCGGTTCTGATGGTTTGCAGGGAGCTATGCACGCCTTTTTCGAGATACTATCAAACTCTATAGACGAGGCTAGAGAAGGATATGGTGACTTAATAAGGGTTACAAAACACAGCGATATGTCTATAACAGTGGAAGACTACGGAAGGGGGATTCCGCTTGGGTATAACGAAAAAGAAAAAATGTACAATTGGCAACTAATATACTGTGAGCTTTACGCAGGAGGGAAATACGACAACAACGAAAGTGGTGATATTTACGAGTATTCTCTTGGTTTGAATGGACTTGGAGCTGTTGCCACTCAGTGTGCCTCTGAGTGGTTTGTTGCTCAAATATATAGGGATGGCAAATTATACGAATTAAATTTTGAAAAGGGAGAAAATGTTGGTGGTCTTAGGGAGACAAAGTATTCTGGAACGAGGACTGGATCAATACAGAGGTGGAAGCCTGACATAGAAGTGTTTACTGACATAGCTATCCCTCTTCAGCATTTTAAGGATGTTTTAAAAAAGCAGGCGGTAGTAAATAAGAACATAAAATTTGAGCTCATAGATGAAGAATCTGGAGAGACCTTTGAGTACATATACGAGCAGGGGATACTCGACTATGTAAAGGAAATTTCCGGAGAATCCAATATATCTTCTATAGTCCATTTCTCGGATTCTGGGATTGGTAGGGATAGGGCCGATAAAGATGAATACAAGGTAAAGGCAGAATTTGCATTTTGCTTTAATAACGAGGTCAATTCGCTTGAATATTATCACAATTCCAGTTTTTTAGAACATGGCGGAGCCCCTGATAAGGCTGTTAAATCAGCTTTTGTAAGCGAGTTAGACGGTTTTATAAAGAGGCTAAACAAATACCAAAAAAATGAAAAGAAAATTTCGTTCCAAGATATAGAGGATAGTTTGATAGTTGTTATAAATTCGTTTTCAACTTCTACTAGCTATGAAAACCAGACAAAAAAGGCTATAAACAATAAATTTATACAGAAATTTTTGACCGAGTTTATAAGATCTAAGTTAGAAGTATTCTTTATTGAAAATAAAGCTGATGCCGAGAAGGTGGCAGATCAGATTTTGGTAAACAAGAGGGCTAGAGAGCGTGCTGAAAAAACCAAGCAGGCATTAAAACAGACCTTATCTCAAAAGATAGATATAACTAACAGGATAAAGAAATTTGTAGATTGTAGGAGCAAGGACGTAGAGAGTAGAGAAATATACATAGTTGAGGGAGATTCTGCGCTTGGAGCTTGTAAGCTCGCAAGGGATTCTGAATTTCAAGCAATAATACCAGTTAGGGGTAAGCCTCTAAACTGCCTTAAGGCCGATGTTAGCAAGATATTTTCAAACGAGATAATTTCTGACCTAATAGCCGTGCTCGGTTGTGGGGTAGAAATAAAACCTAAAAATGTCAAAAAAACTCCTTCTTTCAACATAGATAATTTGAAGTGGGGGAAGGTAATCATATGTACTGACGCTGATGTTGACGGGTTTCAAATTAGAACCTTAATTTTAACGATGATATATAGGCTCATGCCTTCTCTCTTAAAGATGGGTAAGGTCTATATAGCGGAAACTCCACTGTACGAGATAAGGCGAAAAGATGAGAGTTTATTTGCTTACAATGACAGGGAAAAGGCAGAAATATTAGCTGAGCTTGGAGATGAAAAGGTTAAAGTAGATAGGTCTAAAGGATTGGGCGAAAATGAGCCTGAAATGATGTGGCATACTACCATGAATCCCGAAACAAGAAGGCTAGTTTCTGTCAATTTTGACGGAGAAGATGACGCTAGAGAGATGTTTGATGTACTCCTAGGAGATGATCTGGAGGGTAGGAAGAGGTACATTGAAGAACACGGTTCAGAATATTTGGATGAGATAGACGTTATATAAAAAGTATTTATTGGGGAAGATATGAAAAAGATTACAGATCAAAGGATTGTTGATACATTAACTGAAAACTATATGCCCTATGTAATGAGCGTAATAGTGTCTAGGGCTATACCAGATATAGATGGGTTCAAACCATCTCAGAGGAAGATACTCTACACTATGTACAAGATGCACTTATTAAAGGGTGCTAGGACAAAGTCTGCAAATGTTGTAGGTCAGACTATGAAACTCCATCCACATGGAGACCTAACAATATATGATACCCTAGTTAGACTTTCTATTGGGCACGATGCCCTCTTACATCCTTATGTCGACTCAAAGGGTAACTTTGGTAAGACATCATCTAGGGATATGGCGTATGCCGCTCCTAGGTATACAGAGGTAAAGTTGGCGCCAATATGTGAGGAGCTATTTACAGATATCGATCGAGGAACTGTAGACTTTGTAGATAATTACGATGGTAAACTCAAGGAACCAACACTTTTTCCCGTCAGGTATCCAAATATCTTAGTAAGCGCAAACAAAGGTATAGCTGTCGGTATGGCTAGCTCTTTCCCAGGTTTTAATCTAGGTGAGGTCTGTGATTTTACAATTGCCAAATTAAAGGACGACTCAGCTGATCCTATTAAATATCTGAAGGGACCTGATTTCAGTACAGGCGGATATATGATAGATGATCAGAAGGCTCTCCGCAAGATCTATGATACTGGAGTTGGGTCTGTAAAGTTAAGGGCAAAGTATAGTTATGATAAGACAAATAGGTGTATTGAAATAACCGAAATTCCATACTCCACGACAGTAGAGGCTATAATCGATAAAATAATAGCTGTATATAAGCGAGGAAAGCTAAAAGAAATTAGTGAAATTAGGGATGAAACAGACTTAAAGGGGCTAAAGATTACGATAGATGTAAAAAGGGGTTCGGATATAGAAATGCTTATGGCTAAGCTCTATAAGATGACTCCGTTAGAGGATAGCTTCTCTTGTAATATGAATCTCTTGATAGATGGTAGTCCATCTGTTATGGGGGTCGGGGATATAGTTTCTGCGTGGATCAAACACCGTATTAGCCAAGTTGTTCGCAGGCTAAATTTTGAGAGGGAAAAACTATCAGAAAAATTACACCTACTCGAGGGGCTTGAAAAGGTTCTCTTAGATATAGACAAGGCGATAAAGATAATAAGGAAGACAGAAGATGACAGGCGGGTAATACCAAACCTTATGGCTGGATTCGGTATAGATGAAATTCAAGCACAGTATGTGGCTGATATAAAGCTAAGGAACTTGAACAAGGATTATATACTAAAATCAGTAGCTGAAATAGTTGATTTAAAAAAGAAAATAGAAGATATAGATACTGCATTGGAATCTGAGAAAGAGCAGAGGGAGATAATAGAAGCTGAACTCAAAGATGTAAAGAAAAAGCACGCTTCTGAAAGACGTACTGAATTGATTCAGGAAGAAGAACATATAGAAATAACTGAAGAAGCCTTAATTGAAGACTATAATCTTAAGATATTTATGTCAAAACATGGCTATTTGAAGAAGATTTCTTTAAAGTCTTTGAAATCGAGTGGCGACCAAAAATTCAAGGAAGATGATGAACTCTTGATGGATCTTGAAACCACTAATACCGCTGATGTCTTTATATTTACTGACAAGGGAAATGTCTATTTTGTAAAAGCTCACGAACTTCCAAATAGTAAGGCTTCTGAACTTGGGATTTATGTCTACAATCTGCTCGACATAGATTCATCTGAAAATGTAGTGTTTGTACACGCGTGTAGTGATTACAAGGGTTATTTCTTATTCTCCTTTAAAAATGGAAAAGTGGCTAAGGTTCCCCTATCTTCGTATAGGACGAAGACGAACAGGAAAAAACTGGTGAATGCCTTTGGTTTAAAGTCTCCTTTGCTAAAGGTTTTATTTATAGAAGCTGATGGGGATGTCGTTTTGGTTAGAACTGATTCTAAAACAAAAAATCTTATGCTCATCAATACTTCCCTCATACCTGAGAAGACCACAAGGAGCACCCAAGGTGTTCAGGTCATTAGGCTAAAGAGGAATTCATGGGTAAGTTCTTTTTCCTTGGCTGAAAACGTTCCCTTAGAACAGATTGAACACTATAGGTCTGATAACATTCCGGGTGCTGGAACCCCTATTATGCCAGAAGATTATTTTTCTGCTCCCGACCTCTAATGATTGATATTTTTATCCCTATATGTTAGAATCAATTTGTTGTAGAAGCATGATTTCTTTATACCTTTTAGGAGATGGAATATGAAAAAAATACTTAAGGTAGTAGGTGGGATCGTAATCTTTTTTATCGCTTTGGTATCGATTATTAAACTCGTGCAGCTTATAAAAAAGTATAGCCTTCTTCAGGTTCTGGGAGGGGTTGGGAAATTAAACGCTGATGATACTGATTTGGTCGAAATTTCTAAAAACGGAACCAAGTTTTTGACTAGGAGTAATGAAACTGGTTTAGAAGCTTTCAAGGATTATTTAGATGCTTCTGGCTATAGCTACATAGGTCAATTTGGTTCTTCAAACCTATACGAGTTTGATGGGGTTGAGATCGTGGTGAAGAGATCTTCTCTATTCGGAAAATATTATTTATTTGAAATTTTTAATGAGAGATACTTTGAAGAGACTAGTGAGTATTTGACAGTTTAATTCTTATTTTGTAGTTTAAAGCGCTTATGATTATAAATCTTTTATAGGCGCTTTGGCAAATATATTGTAGGCTAATCGGGGGAAAAAACAAAATACTTGATAAAAACAAAACAATTAAGCGTTAATCCCTTGTGTATAATCTTTTTTTGAGGTAAAATGTAGCCGAAGTTAGCTACAGGTTCTTATGAGAAAAACTTCTACTTAATAGTTAAGTGGGAGGTAGTTTAAACTTTTGTCTATATTATTAGAAAGGAAGGTTACTTATTATGAATCGAGAAGCACTTGAATCAATGGGCACCGCAACTAAGGCGATCCACGGTGGAGGATTCCACGACAAGAATGCAGGAGCTCTATCAACTCCAATTTATCAAACTTCAACTTTCGTTTTTGATTCTGCTGAGCAAGGTGGAAGAAGATTTGCTGGTGAAGAGAGTGGATATATCTACTCTAGATTAGCAAACCCAACAAATGACGTTGTAGAGAAAAAAGTTGCTTTGTTAGAAGGTGGAGAGGCTGCAGTTAGCTTTTCTTCTGGTATTGGAGCAATAAGTTCTGTATTGTGGACTCTACTTAGAGCTGGTGACCATGTTATAGCGGATAAAACTATTTATGGCTGCACATTTGCTTTCTTAAATCATGGTATATCAAGGTATGGCGTAGAGGTTACTTTTGTAGACACTTCTCATCCTGAAGAAGTTAAGGCTGCTATGAAGCCAAACACAAAGGTTGTTTACTTGGAGACTCCAGCAAACCCAACTCTTAAAGTTGCTGACATCCAAGCTGTTGCGGAAATCGGTCACAGCCAACCTGGCGTAACAGTTGTAATAGACAACACTTTTGCTACACCTATCAACCAAAAGCCTCTAGAGCTAGGTTGTGACGTTGTTGTTCACTCTGCTACAAAGTACATCAACGGACATGGAGACGTTATTGCGGGATTCGCTGTAGGTAAAGCTGATTTTATGTCAGAAGTTAGATTCTTTGGTCTAAAGGACATGACTGGCGCAGTTATGAGCCCTAATGATGCATTCCTAGTAGGAAGAGGACTAAAGACTATCGAAATAAGAATGAAAAAGCACTGTGAAAACGCAATGAAGATTGCTGAGTACCTAGAAAAACATCCAAAGGTAGAGGTAGTTCACTATCCTGGATTAAAATCTAGCCCATACTATGAAGTAGCTAAAAAGCAAATGAAAATGCCTGGCGCTATGATCGCTTTTGAAGTAAAAGGCGGATTCGAAGCTGGTAAGAAATTAATCAACAATGTAAAACTAATGAAGCTTGCAGTTAGCTTGGGTGACGCTGAGACTCTAATCCAGCACCCAGCATCAATGACTCACTCTCCATACACTAAGGAAGAGAGACTTGCAGGTGGAATTACTGACGGATTGATAAGGGTATCAATCGGTCTTGAAGATGCTGACGATATAATCGCTGACTTCGAGCAAACTTTCGCAGGCATCTAATTGTAAAGACAAAAGACTTTTTGAAAAAGGGGCGTAAGTTTTTCTTACGACCCTTTTTTTTTCTTACGACCCTTTTTTTTTACTTGAATTATCAAGATATATTTGTTAATATGTTTCGGTAGCGGCATGGTTGCGCCCTGTAGCTAGTAATTAGAGCTAAAAGGCGCTGGAATGATGGGAGGCCTTTAATGAAAGAGGGAATACATCCAAAATATCAACCTGTCGTATTTGAAGATACTAGCTGTGGTTTTAAGTTCTTAGGGAAATCTACTATGATTCCAAAAGAAACTACAACTTGGGAAGATGGAAAAGAATACCCAGTTATTAAGGTTGGTGTATCTGCAGCTTCTCACGTTTTCTACACAGGTAAGAAGAAGTCTTCAAATGCGGAAGGTCGTGCGGAGAGATTCAACAAAAAATACGGTCTACAGGACTAAGGAAAACGGATATTATGTCAAAACACTTCAGCATCTTGTTGGGGTGTTTTTTTCATTTGGAATTTTTGTAAAAAAAAAGCGCCTTTAAAATTGTTGAAATTTTAGGACGCTGTTTTAAACTGTGTGTGGACTTATATTAGTCACATAGTTCTATGAATTTATCAAATATCGCCTGCATTTTGGGGTCTATATTTGCCCTCATCTCTGGGTGGAACTGAACGCCAAAGATTTTGTTGTTTTCCTTGTGCTCTATAGCTTCTATTACACCATCACTAGCATAAGCTGTAATTTTGAAGTCATCTGGAACATCTTTTAAGGTTTGGTGGTGAGCGCTGTTTACCCTATGTTCGTCTCCTATAATTGAATTTATAGTCGAACTAGGTTCTGTTTTTACCATGTGTACTGGAACATCCAGAGTATTTGTGTGAGTGTGCTTAATTTTTGCATTTGGGTCTTCTGATAAGTCCTGGTATAGACTTCCTCCAAAGTAGACGTTTAAAAACTGTATTCCTCTACATATGCCCATTATTCCCTTGTTGTATTTTAGGGCTGATTCAATGATTTTTAGCTCTAGCTCATCTTTTTCTGGAGATAGAACTCCCAATTTAGGATGAGGTTCCATCCCGTATAGAGCTGGGTTCACGTCTTTTCCTCCAGTTATTATTACGCCATCTAATTTTTGCATTATATCGTCAACATACCCCAGGTCATCTTTGTCCTTCGCTCCTGGTATTGGAACTGGGACAGCGCCTGCTTTAATGACTGCGTCTATGTAGTTGTATATTACCCCTACTCTTTGAGAACCTTTGAATGGACCCTCGTATAAGTAGTCAAAAGCCATCGACACTCCTATAAATTTTTTCATAATAAAATTATTCCTTTCTAAAAGTCATCTTTATAGAATCCAATTATACATCAATCCCACTTGTTTTTCATTATTATATTAAATTAAAGAATTTGTGCACGAAATTATAGTGTTGATAAAGTCAATTGCGCTCAGACTGCCGAATGTACGCAAACGGGGACGGTTATTTTTCCGTGGCGTTTCCCCGTGACGGAAACAAGCCCCGTCCCTGTTGCGTCACTCCTTTTGCAAATACCAACTAAAAAACAAGGCTTATAATGGTTATCTTTCTTTGGTATACCTAACGTTTTTTATTATATAATCTGCAGTTCCATCTGCGTTCTGCTTTATTTCTATAAAAGAATCGCCGTCAAATAGTTCAAAATCAGCCCTTATAGTAAATCCTGTATCGGTTACGATGTTCTTTTTTTTCATCTTATCTTCAACGTATCTCTTATCTACTTCAAAGGTTTCATCCACGTCTACACCGCCCCTCTCAAGACTGGTTTTTAAGTCGCTATCTTCTCTTGAATTTATTTCGGGAACTGAGGATATTATCTCTGCAGGATTTACAATGACTCCCTCCCTAAATGTAGATTCAAAGGCTCCCCTTATGTTTGATGCGAGTTCAAATTCGTCTTTTAGGTTTTTTCTTATCCAATTTTCTACTATTTTTCGGGTCTGCCTGGTCTTTGCTTTGTAGTCCATCTCTTTTTTTGCGTTCAATAGTTTACTTACAAACACGTTTTGATTTGGCTCTTCTTTATCAAAGTTTTTGTCTAAGCATACTGTTTGAAGTCCATTTCTGGGGTCCTTCCAAAAGAAGGCAGCCTTAGATACCCTTTGGTTTATATTTGGGAGAGAAGTTTCTTGTGAATTTAATTTTACGGATAGTTCTCCTTCCTCAATGTCTATTTCGTGTATATAAGAGATTTTAAAGTCTAAGATTGCTATTGCTATAGCCCTTATATCACCAACCCTTATCTTTGCTAGTAAAAAATCACTTGCCTTATTTTCTTCAGATTTTTGTATTTTGAAAAATTTATCTGCAAAGTATACAGAGCCTTCAATTATTGAATCTGAATTTATAAGGTCTTCAACATACTGAATTGTCTGAGAGGTATATATTAGCTTTGCTTTAAAACAGTTATCGTCTTTTAAAGCCTTATAGAGGTGGTTTTTAACAAATTTATAGACCTCTTCATCTGATAGATCTAGGTTTTTTCTGCTGAGTATTACCTCGTTCTGCCTTGTGTCTACTACGTGAATAATGGCCTCGTCTATAAAAATGTTATCCGTATTTCTTAAATCCATCTTATCCTCCGTGCTAAAATTTTATTTTTATATATCTTTGTAAAAATAATCCCTCGGCGACATTTTTTATAATGCCCGAGGGAAAGGGGTAGGTATTTAAAATTATCTGTAAATTTGGTTTATATCTACGCTTCTAGCCTGTATGTAGTGACCCATTAAATCCATTAAAGCATCTAATGGCACTGGTCCTACCAGTTCTGAATTCCTTATCATTACACCGTAGCTTGCAGCTTCTGACTTTATGGTTTCAAATACCCTATGTATAGGTGTTTTTTTGTAGTTTGTCAAGTTCATAGATACCTGTACTATGTTTTCTTCTTCTAGCATAAGAGCCATAGCCCTTACGTTTTGGTATCCACCCTTAGCTCCCCTTATTGCAGTAACTATGTTCTTTCCTACTGATAAATCGTCAGTTCTTAGATTTACGTTAAATGCTATAAGAGGGAACCTTACACCTGTAACTGTTGCGCCTGATTTTTTGTTAAATTCAAATGGGCCCTCATCTGGCATCCAGGTATCGTCCTTGAACTTTTCTTCTAGGGCTTCATATTCTCCCTTCCTTATTTTAACAAGGCTCTTCCTCTCTTCTTTAGTTGCAGCATCTTCGTAGTAATATACAGGAACGCCTAAACTTCCTAGGTATTTTCCAAATTCCCTACATACTTCAAGCGCCTCTTCTACGCTTACGTTTTCTGCTGGTATAAATGGAACCACGTCAACAGCGCCCATCCTAGGATGTGCGCCCTTTTGAACCGACATATCTATTAGTTCTGTTGCTGTTTTTGCTAAATCCTTTGTAGCTTGTAAAACCTCAGCTGGTTCACCTATATAAGTAAATACAGTCCTGTTGTGGTTTGCCTCTGGCTCCACGGCTATAATTTCTACTCTGCTTTTCTCTATAGCTTCTTTCATGGTTTGAATTTTTTGTTTGTCTCTTCCCTCTGAAATATTAACTTCTGCAAGCAGTCTTTTCACTGAGAACCTCCTTGGTACTTTTTCAAATTTTTCACTCATATGATATTAACATAACGAAGTAGCTTAGTTCAAGGTGGGAACTTAGGTTTATTATAATTTATTAGCCATTTATTTAATTTGAAATTACCCTTAAAAAATGGTTAAATTAATTCGTAAATAAAAGGGAGGAATTAATTATGAATATAGGTTTTATAGGTTGTGGAAATATGGCTAAGGCTATGATTAAAGGTATAATATCTTCAGGTGTTGCTAAACCCCAAGATATAATTGCCTCTGATGTATACCTTCCAGCTTTAAATGAAGTAAAGGAAAATTTAAAGATAAATACAAGCCATGATAATACTGATGTGGTAAAAGGTGCGGATGTCGTTTTTATTGCCGTTAAGCCTCGTTTTTATGAAGATGTTATATCCGAAATAAAGCCAGACTTGGGTGACGACACAATAGTGGTGTCTATAACTCCTAGCTATACATTAAAGGACTTAGAAGACTTATTTGATATAAACACCAAGATTGTCAGGATAATGCCCAACACCCCTGCCATGGTTGGCGAGGGAATGACAGCTATGTGTCTAAATTCAAATATAAGAGAATCTGAATCAGGAATCCTAAAAGAAATAATGGAAGGTTTTGGAAGGGTAGAAGTTGTTCCAGAATATATGATGTCTGCAGTAGTTGCGGTTAGCGGCTCCTCTCCTGCCTATGCCTTTATGTTTATAGAAGCTATGGCAGATGCGGCTGTTTTAAAGGGAATGGCAAGGAAACAAGCCTACACCTTTGCGGCACAAGCCCTTTTGGGCTCTGCAAAGATGGTGTTAGAAACTGGCAGGCACCCAGGAGATTTAAAAGATATGGTTTGTTCACCTTCTGGAACCACAATAGAAGCTGTTAGGGTCTTAGAAGAAATGGGGTTCAGGGCATCTGTAATAGAGGCTATGATAGCTTGTGCAGAAAAAGCTGAGGGAAAATAAGTAAATGCTACTTTTAGGCATTTGTATTTTTAAGTAAAAATAAGGTATAATACGGTTCAGTAAATTATTTAGGTAAGACAGAAAGGGAATTTTAATGGGAAAAATAAGGGTACGTTTTGCTCCTAGTCCAACGGGGTATTTGCACATAGGTGGATTGAGAACTGCTCTCTACGATTATATTTTTGCAAAGCAGAGAGATGGAGACTACATATTGAGGATAGAAGATACGGATAGAACTAGGCTTGTTGACGACGCAACAAAGAGCCTTGTAGATGTTCTAAACAGGTTAGGGGTAAAGCACGATGAAGGTCCTCAGTACGATAGCGATGGGGTTTTGTACCAAGTAGGAGACCATGGTCCATATATTCAGTCTAAAAATTTAGATGAGTACAAGGCGGCTGCGGACAAACTTGTGAAAGACGGTCACGCATATCCCTGTTTTTGTTCTAAAGAGCGTCTGGATATGGTTCGTGAAGAAAAGAGAAAGGCGGGACAAACACCTAGATATGATGGTTTTTGTAGGAACATAAGTCCCGAGGAAGCCCAAAAGAGGATTGAAAAGGGAGAACCCTATGTAATCCGTTTAAAACTTCCTGAAAACACAGACATCTCTTTTAAAGACCATATAAGGGGAGATGTTACCTTTAATACTGAAGACCTAGATGACCAAGTTCTAATAAAACAAGATGGGTTCCCAACCTATCACTTAGCGGTTGTTGTTGACGATCACAACATGGAAATAAGCCATGTGATAAGAGGGGAAGAATGGGTTTCTAGCACTCCTAAGCACGTTGCTCTTTATGAATCCCTTGGCTGGGAAGAACCTGAATATATACACCTTCCATTGATATTAAACGAGCAAAAACGCAAACTTTCTAAGAGACATGATGATGTATCCGTAGATGGGTTTTTGGAAGATGGATACTTAGAAGAGGCAATTATAAACTACGTCAGTATGCTAGGCTGGTCTCCTGGAGAAGAAGACGAGATTATGGGGATGGATGAGCTGATTGAGAGATTTGATTTCTCAAGACTTTCTCATTCAAGTGCTGTATTTAGCGTAGACAAGATGAGGTGGGTAAACGCTCAACACATAAGGCGTTTAGACCCTGATGACCTAGCGGAAAGGGCAATTCCATACCTCCTAGATTCTGGTCTGATTACTCAAGACGATGTTAAGACTAGAAATCCTTGGGTTAAGAGGATAGTTTCATCCCTATCTGAGAGGGTTGAGGTACTAAAGGATTTTGGTGAAAAGGCAAAGGTTTTCTTTGGTGAAGAGATTGTCATGGAAAACTCAGAGGCTGAAGATCAACTTAAAACTGAAAGTGCAAGAGAGGTTATAGAGGCTCTTATAGCTGAAGTAGAAACCTTAGAAAAAATAGATGAAGAAGCTCCAAAGGCTCCTTTTAAAGCTGTTCAGAAAAAAACAGGGCATAAAGGCAAGGCTTTATTTATGACATCTAGGGTAGCGCTTTCTGGGCAAACCCATGGTGTAGATATAGGAGACCTTATGATAATACTAGGTAAGGATTTAATATTGAAGAGGTTAAGAGGCGCTTTAAAATACTGTGATTAGTAAATTTATAGTTATTAGTGAAAGTGTACTGAAAGGATTTATCTATGAAGCTTTACAATACGCTTAGCAGGTCTGTTGAAGACTTTGTTCCCTACGAGGGGAAAAAGGTTCGTATGTATACCTGCGGACCAACTGTTTACAACTACGCCCATATAGGTAATCTTAGAACCTATGTCAATGAGGACGTATTTGAAAAGACGCTAAGATTACTTGGGTATGATGTAACTCGCTCTATGAACATAACCGATGTAGGGCACTTGGAATCAGATGCTGACGATGGCGAAGACAAGATGCTTAAGGGGGCAAAGAGGGAAAACAAAACAGTATACGAGATAGCTGAAATGTACACTGAAGCCTTCTTTGATGACTGCGAAAAGTTAAATATAAAAAAACCTGAGATTATAAGAAATGCCACATCTTTGATAGCCGAATACATAGAATTTATTGAGGATTTAGAATCCAAGGGCTATACTTATTTTTCTGGAGGGAACGTCTACTTTGATATATCCAAGGCAGATGATTACACCCAGCTATCTAAGTTAAATCTAGAAACCCTACAGGTAGGAGTTAGGGATGATGTGGAACTAGATGAAAATAAGAGGAACCCATACGACTTTGTTCTCTGGTTCACAAAGTCAAAGTTTGAAAACCAGGAGATGAAGTGGGCTTCTCCTTGGGGAGTAGGTTATCCAGGTTGGCATATTGAGTGTTCTGTAATAGCCCTTCAAACCTTGGGTAAAAAACTTGACATACACTGTGGGGGAGTAGATCACATACCCGTTCACCACACCAATGAAATAGCGCAGAGTGAGGCGTATACAGGCGAAAAATGGTGTAAGTATTGGTGGCATGGAGAGTTCTTGGTAGTAAAGGATGGAAAGATGTCCAAGTCAAAGGGTGAATTTTTGACTGTGTCTGTTTTGGAAAAGCACGGTTATGACCCCCTAGCTTATAGGTATTTTTTGCTTGGAGCCCATTACAGAAAACAACAAGAATTTACCTTTGAGAGTTTGGATATGGCTACCAGTGCGTATAAAAAACTCAGAAAACAGACATCTGAGATATGTGCTGGTGCTGATAAAGTTGAAGTCCTATCTGAAAAAGCGGTTTCGTTTAAAGAAAGATTTAAAGGCTTTTTAGCAGATGACTTAAACGCACCTAATGCTGTTACAGTTTTATACGAGGTTTTAAAGTCAGATTTGGATAAGCTTGAAAAGGCTGAGCTCATAAGATATATGGACTACGTATTCTCCCTTAATCTAGACAAACCCTTTGAAAAAACTGAAGTTGAAGATGAACTTGCAGCATATGTAGAGGAAATGATAACAAAGAGAGCAGAGGCGAAGGCTTCTAAAGATTGGGCTACAGCAGATTCCATAAGAGATGAACTCAAATCTAAGGGAATACTTATAACTGATACCAAAGAAGGTGTTAAGTGGGAAGTTATTGGTTAAGATGAAATTTGAACACGAAAAATCAAAAATAAATGACTACAGTGGGGTTCAGTTAGCCTTTGTAGGTGATGCGGTCTTTGACCTTTACATAAGGACTAGGCTCTTGGAAGAGGCTCCTTACAAAAATATAAAGGATTTACACAGGGAAAAATCTGACCTAGTAAAGGCAAATTCCCAAGCGGCTTTTGCTGGAATACTAAAAGAAAGTTTTAGCGAAAGCGAACTCGATATATTCAAGAGGGCTAGAAATGCTAGCTCCAAATCTGCACCAAAGAGCAGTAGCGCTGTAGCTTATAGAAATGCTACGGGGTTCGAGGCATTGCTTGGTGCTCTTTTTTTGCAAGGGGAAAGCGAAAGACTAAATGAAATAATGGATGCTGCGTATATTATAGGAAGGGTGGAGTCAGATAATGGTTAATCGTAAAAATACGGGAAAAAACTTTAAAAATAATAAAAAAAGAGATTTTCTCAAAAAACCTACTTCTGAGAAACCTGAAAGGCGTGAAAACCTAGACTACGTATACGGAGTAAATGCGGTAAAAGAGGCATTAAATGGACATAGGACTATAAATTCGATCTTGGTTTCAAAGGGGGCCCATTCAAATTCTATTCGCGAAATAATGTCGAAGGCTAAGGAAAAGAGAATAACTGTAAAGGAAACCAGCCCAGAAAAGCTTAAGCAGATACTCGGAACTGAAAAAAATCAAGGGGTTGCAGCCTATATGTCTCCATTTCCTTACTATGATTTGGATGAGATAATAAGTAACCCTGAGGCTCCAGTAATTGTAGCCCTAGATGAAATAACGGATGTTCACAATCTGGGAGCAATTTTGAGAACAGTTGATGCCTGTGGTCTAAAGTACGTTATAATTCCCGAAAGGAGGAGCGCCCAGCTCAATTCTACGGTTTCAAAGACATCTGCTGGAGCTATAGAATACGTAAAGGTGGTAAGGGTTTCTTCCTTAAAAAAGGCACTCCAGAGCTTGAAAGACGCTGGTTATTGGGTCTTTGGAGCGGACATGGATGGCAGTGTGGATTATAGGAAGGCAGACTACGGGAATAAGGTCGTACTTGTTATAGGTTCGGAGGCAACAGGGCTTAGGGAAGGGACTAAAAAGCTCTGCGACTTTAAGGTATCTATCCCAATGTATGGGAGTATAAATTCCCTAAATGCCTCTGTTAGTGCGTCTGTATTACTTTATGAAATTATAAGAGGTAACAGACCGTAGACAAACCCCTGATTTCTTTAGGAATACGCTCGACCTATTTATCTAGGTCGTATTAGAACCACATAGGGATGATATATTTTCTTTGGGGCGCTTGCTCGTACACTCGTGCTAACTGTCTAGCCTTGCTAATCTCTAGCCTAAGGATTTTGCAAATCTTATGCCAAGAGATTAGTCTACGGCTAAACAGTGGATCACTCGCTACTTGCTTAAGCTAATGCTTTCAGAAAACATATACATCCCTATTATAATGTTTCTTATTTACGATAGGCAAAGAGTAACTAGGGTTTCACTTAAAATGTTTTTATGTTAAACTCGAATTAAAATGAAACTTTTCAAATATTTAATGTTAAAAACTAAAAGAATATCTAATTTTGTTGAATGTTGTTTCATAAAATGATAGTATTTATTGAATAAATGAAAATTTAATCGCACGACTTTGAAATTTAACTTGGACTTGGAGGTGGATTTTGTCCGAAATACTTACAAATTCGATTTTTTTAATCGCTATAACGATAGTGATAGGGAAATTAGTGGGTAAGTTTAGTGTAAAAGGCTTTAGTTTGGGAAGCTCAGCAATACTATTTGTAGGGATAATTTTTATCGAAATACTCTTTAACTTGGGATATACCGATATAGAAATACCTAGTGTTTTGTTTAATATAAGTCTCAACAGCTTTGTTACAGTGGTAGCATTAATAGCATCTTCTAGTCTAGTATCTGTATTTAAAAAGCATGGTGTAAAGTTTATACTGTTAGGTTTTTCAGTTAGAGCGTCTGCAGCTCTTGTAATATTTATTTTTATGACTATATTTCCGAATCTATTATACCAGCTTACAGGCGTCTTTGTAGGTGCAGTCACGAGTTCTCCTGGTTTTGGGAATGCGCTGGAACTCGCATCAAAGCCCGTAGATATGTCAGCTTTTGTAACTATAGGTTATGTAATATCCTATCTTCCTGGTGTTATCTCTGTGATAATGTTTGGGCGTATATCTGCAAATAGGTATAAGAAAAAACATCCCGACCTTTACTCTATTGAAGCCTTTGGAAATGGCGATTTATCTTTAAAGAAAAATGAGTTTACTGGTGCAAATGGATTTGATATAGTTAAATTTATGATAGTATACGCTACGGGTTTATTGATAGGTTCTGTTACATTGAGCTTTGGAGAGGGAATGGTTTTTTCCCTAGGTGGAACTGGTGGGTGTCTCTTTAGTGCTCTTATATTTGGGGCATTTGTAAAGGGCTTTTCTTTTGATGAATCAAAGCTAAATGTCATTAAGGAAATATCTATTTGCTCTTTTTTAGCTATAATAGGCCTACGCTATGGTCATAGGGCGTTTGAATCATTACTAGGTGATGGTTTAATAATATTCCCAATGGCAATAACGGTTTCTATTACAGCTATATCTTCGGGATTATTAGTTGGGAAATATATTTTAAAAATAGAAACACCTTTGTTATCTGGGGGGATTTGTGGTGCAATGACTTCTACTCCAGGGCTTGCAGCCACTCTAGAAGCATTTGAGGATAGTTCGGTTGTCACTGGATATGGAGCTACCTATCCATTTGGCTTAATATTTGCGATATTGTTTATAAACTTATTTATATAGGTGATAAATTAACAAGTTATTATAATAAATAACTTAGGAGAAATGTGGATTGTGAATTAATTTTTAGCGCAGGAAAATTAGATGGATAAGGTGATTTGCTAGGACTTTGACCTGACGCAGTTTAGATAAACCTAAACTCAAATTACGCAGGAATTTTGAGGATTTCACAAACTTATTAGAGATGTTTCGCTGAGGAAAATTGCTTAGATAAGTGCATTTACTAGCTCCGAAGCTGACGCAGTGTAGAAAAACCTACATGAGGAAGCTGAGTGAGCGTATAAATGCGTTTAGGTAAGTGATTTGACCAGTGAAACTAAACTACTCGACTTAGGGATTTATGCGCCGATAAGGAAGTGAAAGCTCAAAAGAACAAGTAATTTTGACGAAGGCGAATGACATTAGTACAAATTACCTTAGGCGCTAATTTAACAAGTTATATAGGTAATAAATTGACAATAAATAACTTAGGAGAGATGTGGATTGTGAATTAATTTTTCGCGTAGGAAAATTAGATGGATGAGGCGGTTTACTAGGGCTTCGACCTGAGTAAGCGTAGTAAAACCTACGTGGCGAAGGCGAATGCCTGTATAAACTGACTCAGGCGCTAATTTAACAAGTTATATAGGTAATAAATTGACAATAAATAACTTAGGAGAAATGTGGATTATGAATTAATTTTTCGCGTAGGAAAATTAGATGGATAAGGTGATTTGCTAGGACTTTGACCTGACGCAGTTTAGATAAACCTAAATGAGGAAGGCAAATGTCCGTACAAATTGCCTTAGGCGCTAATTTAACAAGCGAAAAGGGAAAGGAAAGGTATTATGAACATACACGAGTACCAAGCAAAATCTGTTTTTAAGAGCTATGGAATCAAGGTCTTGGACGGATATATGGTAGATAGCCTAAAATCCTTAGAGACTGCGTATTCTAAGATTGAAACTCCTGTTGCCGTTTTGAAGGCGCAGGTTCATGCCGGTGGTAGGGGTAAGGCTGGTGGGGTTAAACTCGTCAAGTCTTTAGAAGAAGCTAAAGGGGTATTTAAAGACCTATATATGACGAACCTAGTAACTCACCAAACCGATGAGAATGGAGAATTGGTGCAGAGGCTTTATCTAGAATCTGGCTGTGAAATAGACAGGGAATTTTACTTGAGCCTCGTTTTAAACAGAGGAGAAAGCATGGTTGCCATAGTTGCCTCTGCTGAAGGTGGAATGGATATAGAAAAGGTTGCTGCAGAGACCCCAGAGAAGGTAGTTACGGTAAATGTAGATCCGGTTCTTGGAGTATCTGGTTACATAATAAGACAGCTTGCATCTACATTGGGTTTAAAGGATAGGGCTCAGCAGAAGGAACTGGGAGCTTTAATAAATTCTCTTTATAAGATGTACATGGAAAAAGACGCAACGATGATAGAGATAAATCCATTGGTATTAGATAAATCTGGTTCACTTATAGCGCTAGATGCCAAGATGTCCTTTGACGACAATGCCCTATTCAGACACCCTGACATAGAGGAGCTCAGGGATGATTCTTCTAAGAACGAGGCAGAAGCCGAGGCAGAGAAATATGGGCTTTCCTATGTTGCCTTAAGTGGAAACATAGGTTGCCTTGTAAATGGCGCAGGGCTTGCCATGGCAACGATGGATGCGATTAAATTTTCTGGAGGAGACCCAGCTAACTTCTTAGATATTGGTGGTGGAGCCTCTGATGAGGTAATAGCACACGCCCTTGGAATGGTCTTTTCTGACGAAAAAGTAGAAGGTGTTTTGGTAAACATATTTGGAGGAATAAACCACTGTGACACCATAGCTAGAGGAGTTGTTATGGCTATGGATAGGTTGGAGAAGAAGCTTCCAATAGTTGTAAGGCTTCAAGGGATGAATTTTGAAGAAGGCAAGAGGATAATCGAGGAATCTGGGCATCCTATATACCTAACTGATAGTATGGATGACGGTTCTGATATGATAGTTAAATTGACTAAAGAGGGGGTCTAAAGATGAGTATTTGGGTTAATAAGGCTTCAAGGGTCCTCGTTCAAGGTATAACTGGAAAGGCTGCTACCTACCATACCGAGAGGATGATTAAGTACGGAACAAATGTAGTTGCGGGAGTTAGCCCTGGTAAGGGAGGGATGGAGCACCTAGGTGTAAAGGTCTTTGACACAGCTAAACAGGCTGTTAAGGAGACAGGCTGTGACGCTTCTGTAGTCTTTGTTCCGGCTCCATTTGCAGCAGATGCTATATGTGAGGCTGCAGATGCGGGGATAAAACTAATTGTTTGTATAACAGAACACATACCATTTGTAGATATGATAAGGACTAAGCGTTTTGTAGCTGAAAGGGGAGCCAGACTTATAGGTCCGAATTGCCCTGGGATAACTAGCACAGATGGAACAAAGCTTGGAATAATGCCTGCCTCAATACATAGACCTGGTAGGGTTGGTATAGTTTCACGCTCCGGAACATTGACCTATGAAGCTGTGGATGCTGTAAGCAAGTCTGGAAGAGGGCAGTCAACAGCTGTAGGTATCGGGGGAGACCCTGTAAATGGAACTAGCTTTATAGATGCTTTAGAAGCTTTTAATGAAGATCCAGATACCGACGCAGTTATAATGATTGGAGAAATTGGTGGAAGTGCAGAGCAAGAAGCTGCAGAGTGGGCAAAGGAAAACTTCAAGAAACCCCTAGTTGCTTTTATAGCTGGACAAACAGCGCCTAAGGGCAAGAGGATGGGGCACGCTGGTGCGATAGTTTCTGGAAAGGGGGCTACTGCGGAAGCCAAGATAAAGACCCTAGAGGCCTGTGGGATTCCAGTTGCTAGAAGGATCAGCGAAATAGTAGGGCTTTTGTAGATATTGTTTTTGTAGGTTTTTAAACCTAGTTTTTTGTAAGCGGGAAGGAGGAAGGTTTTTGAAAAAGAGACTTAAAGAGCTAAAGCGCTTTATAATGATAAACATTGGTCTTGTAATAATAGCCCTAGGCCTAGTTTTATTTTTAGAACCAGCTAATCTAGCTGTCGGTGGGGTTATGGGTCTTGCAATGGTTATAAAAGTATACCTTCCTTGGATAGATCTTGGGATGTTGATGCTTATATTCAACGTGATACTTTTCATTGTAGCCTTCTTCCTAATAGGCAAATCCTTTGGTGGTTATACCGTTTATTGTTCCTTTGCCCTATCCTTTATGATAAGTGGTTTTACCAGGATATTTGATTTTGGAGAACTATTTCCAGAAGATCTAATGGTAACCCTCATAATAGGGATAATAATTCAGGGTATAGGGATGGCGTTTGTCTTCTATCAGAATGCCTCTACTGGAGGCACTGACATAGTTGCAAAAATACTCAACAAGTATACACATATAGAAATAGGGAAATCCCTCTTCTTATCAGATTCTCTTATCACCGTTGCAGCCGGAGTAGCATTTGAACCTAGGCTAGGAATGTATGCATTTTTGGGAATACTGATAAATGGATTTGTAATCGATTGGATAATAGCGGGCTTTGAAACCAAGGTTCACACCATGATTATATCAAAAAATCCTGAAGTGATAGTAAAATATATACATGAAAAACTTGGGCGTGGTTGTACCTATATAAAATCTATAGGGTGCTATTCTATGGAAGATAGGAATATGATAAGTGTAGTCCTAAGTAAAAAAGAATATATAAAGCTCAGGTATTTTGTAAGGGATGTAGACCCAAGGGCGTTTATAACTATGAATTATACGCATGAGGTGTTGGGAGAGGGATTCGACCTCGACATTCCTGCGGGTTAAATTAGCGCCTAACCCAATTTATACGCTCGCTCAGCTTCCTCATTTAGGTTTAACTAAACTGCGTCAGCTTCGGAGCTACTAAATCTTGAGGTATCCATCTAATTTTCTTGCGGGCGAAATCACTTAATTAGAAACATTTGCACGCACATTCGCCTTCGCCACGTAGGTTTTACTACGCTTGCTCAGGTCGAAGTTCTAACAAATGTCCCTAATTAATCAATTTCTCGCCGCAAGAATTGTTACCGCAAGAATTGTTACCGTAAGAATTGCCTACGCAAGAATTTTTTGACTTGAGAATGGGGATATGCAAAGATTGTCTAACTAGACACGCCACTTTTATATTTTTTTATGAGGTGAACTTGGATAATAAAGTAAAAGACCTTTTAAACTCTCTTCTTATGGCTATTGAAGCGGAGCGCGAAGAAGAGCGGAACTTTCATATAAACGAGATAAAGAGGCTCAGCCCTATAGAACGAGAGAAAAAGGGAAGGGCTTTGGTTGGCTTGAAAAAACAAAAACCCACTATGACCATTACTGGCGATTATCTATATAGGTTTAGGAAGCGGGATAGGTCTGATTTTCCAGACTTTGAATTTTCAACAGGAGACCAGGTTATAATAAGCCAGTATGATCCATTAGATGCCCTAAACCCCAGTGGGGTCGTGTATGAAATTGGGAAAAACTACATAGTTGTTCAAACTTCCTCAAATCTGACAGGTGGGGGAGGTCGTCCGTATAGGCTGGATCTCTTTGTAAACGACCTCACGTATCAACGTATGCAGACTGCGATAAACCTTGCAAAATCACCTGGATCTACCTTGATACAGACCATTTTATCCGGTGCTTACTCTGCCAATACCAAGTCTTCTTTTAGTAAAATGCCTTCTTTAAATGAAAAACAAACACAGGGCGTAGATTATGCGCTTTCCTGTAATGGTTTTTACGTTATTCAAGGTCCCCCAGGTACGGGTAAGACCTATATGGGAGCCCACTTAGTAAGGGAACTTATAGATTCTGGGAAAAGGGTTTTGATATCTGCAGATTCAAACGCTGCTGTTGACAACCTTATAAAAAAGTGTCTGGACTTAGGAATAGAACCTTTGAGGGTAGGACACCCTATAAGGGTTAATTCTGATCTAAAAAAATACACCTTGGATTATAGAGTGGTTGGGCACGCTCTTTCACTTGAAATTCAGGATATAGAGGCTGAAATAGAGAAATATAAAGACAGGTTAAGGGAACTCGATAAACCAAAACAAAAAGACCTACGAGGGTATTCTTATGAAGAAGTTATGAACATGATAAAGAGAAACCAGAGTGGTAGGGGTATATCTAAGAGGACCCTTAGGTCTATGAAGCCCTATGTAAAGACCCAGTTAAAGATACAGGGTTTTTACGATAAAATAAAGGAGTTAAAACAAGAAATCACCGATAAGCTTATGAGCGAGGCAAAGTTGGTTGCCGCAACCAATTCTACCTGTGGAAGCGAGCTTTTTGACAACTACAGGTTTGATTTTAACATAATAGATGAAGCGTCTCAGGCGTCTATACCCTCTAGTTTAATTCCCATTCAAAGGGCGGATAGGTTTGTTCTTATAGGGGATCATTTTCAGCTTCCGCCGGTGGTAATAAGTCGTGAAGCTGTAAGGCTTGGTTTGTCTAGGTCTCTTATGGACTATATGGCTGGGCTATATCCGTACCAGATGACCATGCTAGAGGTTCAGTACAGGATGAATAGGGAAATAAATGACTTGGTTAGTGGGTTATTCTATTCTTCAAAATTAAAACCTCATAGCACTGTTACAAACAGGAGGTTAAAACTTCCTAGAGCTTATAGTACAAAACCCATTGAGTTTATAGACGTAGATGGAAGAGAGGGTAGGAGGGCAGATACAAAGTCTTATTTCAACAGGAGAGAGGCAGAAGTTTGTAGGGATATCATAAATAGCTATATTGAAGCTGGATTAACCCCTGAACAGATATCTGTAATAAGTCCATATAGGGCTCAGGTTGAAGATTTACGTGCCATGATTCCTGAGGTTGAAGTAGATACCGTGGACGCATTTCAAGGGAGGGAAAATGACCTTGTAATTATAAGCTTTGTAAGGTCTAATGATATAGACGCCCTGGGATTTTTGAAGGACGGGAGGAGACTCAATGTCTCCTTGAGTAGGGCAAAGAAAAAACTCATTTTAGTAGGTTCTAAGGTCCTTCTGTCGAAGGATGAACTCTATAATTCTGTCATCTCTATGGTAGATTACAAAAAGATAGAGCGTTGAGTTACCTCATCAACGCTCCTTTAGAGAAAATGATTTTCTTTCACTACTCGCTTTCCTCTTTTCCAGCCCATTTGTCTAGCTTTTCCATCACTAATTTATGCGTCTTTCCAGTTATGTCAGGCATTTTTTCAAAGTAAGAGGATGCTTGGTCGAATCCCTTTTGAATGGCATTCTTTAAGAGTTCGTATTTAGAAGTGTCTCCGCCT
>PDWJ01001543.1_pt1 | contig 28132 bp, 21 predicted proteins | sample 1430881 | NCBI WGS metagenome assembly PDWJ01 (sample SAMN01162460, study PRJNA174530) | Oral metagenome, whole genome shotgun sequencing project. | biome: Marine environment; feature: Marine mammal; material: Swab sample of the gingival sulcus; isolation source: swab sample of gingival sulcus...
GTCACAACTCCTTCACATCAGCTCTCGACAGAACCGACAATCAATCCGACAACTTCATCCGGGTTCGTCTCTTTGATCAGCCGTTCCCCGGCTTTCTTTCCTCGTCGCATGACCACAACCCGGTCGGTCACCGAAAAAATGTCGTGCATCTGATGGCTAATGATCAGAATCGGTATGCCCTGCGATTTGAGGGTTGTGACAAGGTCCAGCACTTTTTTCTGTTCCGCCACCCCGAGGGCCGCCGTGGGTTCGTCCATGATCAGGAGCTTGGCGTCCCAATAAATCGACCGGGAAATCGCAACTGCCTGCCGCTGGCCGCCGGAGAGCGTGGAAATTTTATTTTTGAGGGAAGGAATCTTGATATCAAGGCGATCCAGAACCTTACGAGCTTCCTGGTGCATGTACTCATGATCCAGCACTTGTACGGCCCCCAGAAATTTTTTTCGCTTTTCTCGCCCAAGAAAAATATTGGAATAGACATTCAAATTCTCCGCAAGTGCCAGATCCTGATAAATGGTCTCGATGCCGATTCTTAAAGCATCCATTGGACTGTGAATCGCCACTTCTTTGCCCTGGTAGAACATTTGTCCTTCCGTGGGGTGATAGACCCCGGAAATCATTTTAATCAATGTCGATTTTCCAGCCCCATTGTCACCCAGAATACCGACAGCTTCTCCTGGGTAAATTTTCATATCAACATTATCGACAGCGGTTAATCCGCCAAAACGTTTCGTCAGATTGCGAACTTCTAAAATTGGTTCCATAGTTGTGAATGAACCGCGAAGGGACACGAAGATTTTCCCTGGCTCTCTTCGTGTTCTTCGTGGTTCATACTATTCCTTATGCGTAAGCTCCGGGAAAAATTGATCGATAAGCACGGCGAAGATCAGGATGCAACCGACTGCGATATACAGATTGAAGGATGGAATAGCCAGATTAACCAGCCCGATTTCCAGACAGCCGATGATTAAAGCACCGATGACGGTGCCGATGATCGTGCCTGTACCTCCGTATAAACTGGCCCCGCCGATCACCACTGCCGAAACGGCATCCAGCATGCGTGCGCTTCCGGCATCGGCCCGGCCGGTCACGAATTTCAGGACGTAAATAATTCCGGCAACCGAGGCGAAAAATGAGGAAATCATATACACTTTGATTAAATGACGGGACACATTAATTCCGGCGCGCTCAGAAGCTTCGGCGTTCCCTCCGATGGCATAGGTATGTTGACCGAATTGAGTTTTCGACAGAATGAAAGCAAAGACGAGAATGACGAGTATTGAGATGACGAAGACATTCGGAATGATACCGGTCACCTGGGTGAGCTCTTCCTGAGTCCAGTCGGATGGTATGTGAAAGAATGACAGTTTTCCGGGAAGATGATAGAGGAAATAGCCGTTCCCGATAAAACCGACTGCCGGGGGCAGATTGTGGACTGGAACGTTCCCGGAAATAATTTCAGCCACTCCGTAAGCGATTCCGTACATGCCGAAGGTGGCGATAAACGGCGGAACTTTGAGCTTTGCGATCAATAAACCGTTGACCAGGCCGGGAATCAGGCCTAGTGCCAGCGCAATCACGATCGCCACCGGAATCGACACGACTTGCGAAATGCCTGCCCCTTGAAGTGTCACCATGATTTTCGCGCAGATCACTCCGGTGAATCCCATGACGAAGCCCACCGAGAGATCGATTCCACCGGTAATAATGACAAAGGTTTCTCCAATCCCCAGCAGCATGACTGTGGTTGAGGCAACGAGAATATTTTGAAGGTTCAGAAGCGAGAAATAGCCTGTACCAGCGATACTGAAATAAATAATTTCAAGGCAGAGAAAGAGCAGAGCCCAATTCCGGCCAATGCGAACGAGCACGTTACGCCAGACATCTTGATTGAGGTTTTGTACTTGCGTATCCATAGTAAGTAATATATCCTATTCGTGATAGACGAGTTCGGGAAAGAACTGATCAATAAGAACAGCAAAAATTAAAATACATCCCACGGCAATGTAGCGATAAAAGACTTCAATGCCGGTCATGACGAATCCGGTTTCGAGGGTTCCGAGCAGCAAGACGCCAACGACGGTTCCCTGGATCTTACCGGTGCCGCCCATTAAACTCGCCCCCCCGATAACCACTGCAGCAATGGCGAAGAGTTCGTAGGTAGAGCTGAATTGTGTATGGGCCCCCATGGTAAAACGCAGAGCCAGAAGGACGCCGGCGCATGAGGCCAGAAAGGAGGAGAGCACATAGATTTTGATCAGATGTCGAGGGACATTGATTCCGGATCGGGCGGCCGCCTCACTATTGCCCCCGATAGCGTAGGTGTACTGTCCGAATGCAGTTTTTGAGAGAATAAATCCAAAGACCACCAGCAAGATAAACACTACAAATACTGATACCGGCACGAGCCCTTTTAAGGCCAAAATGTCCGCTCGTTCGGTGAGCACCGGTTTTTCAAAAAATGACAGCCCGGCTTTTGAGGAGAAATAGGCCAGAAAGCCGTTGCCGATTTTTCCGGTCACAGGCGGAAGGAAGGACACTGGGAAGCCTCCGCAGATCTTGAGGGCGACTCCATTGGCAATGCCGTACATACCGAGGGTTGCGATAAAAGGCGGAACGCGAAATTTGGCGACCAGTACCCCATTAATCAGCCCTGGAATCAGACCGACCGCCAGACCGACGAGACAGCCGAGCAGTAGGCACAGTAGCTCCGGAAGCCCTTCGCCTCTGGCATAAAGCTTTTGCATGACCGTCGCTGAGCTGACAGAGACAAGGCCCATGGTGAAACCGATGGATAAATCGATGCCACCGCTGATAATGACGAAGGTTTCGCTGGTAGCCAGAAGGAGTGTGGCGGTCGCGGCGATGAGGATGTTATTAAAATTGCGTACACTGAAAAAATTGGGTTCCACAAGGCTGAACAGCGCGATAAGCATGAGTAAAAAGCAGAGCGCCCAGTTTTTCGCAAGAAACGAGACAAACATATGTTTTGAGTTTTTCATAAGCATATCTGCAGAGAATCATGAGACATTATCGGAAATAAGAGCTCCCTTTCCCTATGGAGCAATACTATTGACTTAAGAGCACAAACTCGCCCCCAGCTCCGTTTCTTGAAAAGAGAAGGAACTGGACGCCCCCTCTCTTGAAAAAAGAGGGGGCAGGAGGGAGAGTTTTGAGGAGAAATCGCCTGTCTGGGTTTGAGAAACTCAGATAAGGAGCAGGTTCTCAGGACAGTGAATAACTCCGTCATTCCTTACTTGGAGTAGATGTATTGCTGTGCATCCGGATCATCGACGTTCTCTTTGGTGAAAACAAAGAAGCCGGGAACCTGTTTTTTCCCGGGAATTTCCGTCCCGTCTTTCAGGTATTTGTAAGCCGATTCCACGGCTAACGAACCGATTTCAGCCGGTTTTTGCGCCAGCACCAGATCGACTTCGCCTTTTCTGAGAGCGCCAATCAGATCTTCCGTGGCATCCCAGGTTCCGACTTTGACGGCTCCGGTCAGACCGGCATTCACGATCGCGCGATAGGCGCCTTGGGCACTGAAGGTATTGGTGCCGAAAACACCCGCCAAGGCAGGATATTTTTGTAACACAGCAGCCACCTGGGCCTGGGCTTTTTCCTGATTATCCAGGCAATACTCGATGGCCACAACTTCGATGTTCGGGAATTTTTCCATGCCGGCGACAAAGCCTTTTTCACGTCCCTGAACGCTGGAGACATCGGGGTTCGTGTTTTCGACCATCACTTGTCCTTTTTCCCCGATCATTTTTGCCATCGCTTCTGCAACAACAACGCCGCCAGCCTCATTATCGGTTCCAATATAGGCCAGTGGGAAGCTGTAATCGCTTTCTTTTGTATAGTCGCCGTCACCAATATAGGTATCAACGGTAATCACCGGAATGCCGCTTTCATGCACTTTCTTGAGTACCGGAATCAGCGCTTCGGTAGAGGTGGGAGCCGTAAAGAGCAGATCAATGTCTCCGCGAGCCACTAGCGCTTCAAGAATCGGAACCTGTGCTTCGGGGCCCCAGGATTTTGGATACTGGCCAACAATTAATTCTACTTCATCGCCGAGCTCATCAGCTTTGGCTTGTGCGCCTTTTTCCATTGTGAAGTAAAATGGATCGGCGATTCCCGGCATAAATGCTATTTTAAAAGGGCCTTCGGCTGCAAATGCGCCGACTGTCATGGTGAGTACGAGTGAGACGGTTAACAAACACATCGAGAATTTCTTCATACCATAACCTCCATAGTCTGGTACGTGTGGGGAGCCATCCGTTTTCTAAAAAAAACAACACAACGCCCCCGGTGTTAAATAATGGATACTATCGGAAACATGTGACAGTTTTTTTATTAGCAAAGCGGATGCCAAAGGCCGGCACATGAAAAAAGAATTTTTGAATTGCCCTTTATTTTGGTAGGAGAGCGTGAGATCAAGTTTTTCTTTTTGAGATTCTGCGTACGTTTTTCAGAGATGGGAAATGCTTGAAAGTGGATACTGAAGTATCCACTTTCTGGGTAGTTGAGTATCCAGATACAGAAAGAATTCGCTTTAATGACAGATGAGAAAAAACGGGGAAAAAGGCGTAAGCATTCGGGAAAAATAATCCCCTCCCTGATTGTCGTTCGAGTGTTTTTTTGTTGTATAAACGAACACATCGCCTGGCTATACACAGGTTCGCACTCCTTGAAAACAGGCAAAATACGGTGTAATCCGGGATGATTCTTTCCTTGCTGAACACCTTAGGCCGTGAGGGAAGTCCGGATTTTTCGTGCAGCATCCGATCTCATGGCATCATATTTGCTTACGACAAATTAGGAATACTTACCTTGCAAAATAATGATAGTCCGAGTCATGATTATAGTCGTTACTATAGATGAAGGTACGACGGAGGTGTCGCATTCATGAGTCTGTTGGGGGTAGATAACTCCGTAAAATTGGGAGCGGGTGATGCGGCAGCGTGTAGAAAGCGATATTGTGTTGAGAGTTCGGGAGGAAGATCTGCTTCTACGGGTTAAATAACCCAACTCGCATGTAACATTGTCAAAGTCGATGACTGCCGTATTGAAATTATGCCACATCTTATGACAGGGACTTCTATGAAACAATATGTGGTTCTAGTGGGAGTCTTGATGCTCTTTCTATGGATCGCCCTCAGCTCCTGTTCGAATGAACAGGAGGGGAAGGAGACGTTAACGTTTGCGTTTGTGCCCGGGGTCGTCAACGATTCATTCTACTACGCCATGGAGCGGGGAGCAAGAGAGAAGGCGCAGAAGCTTGGCGTTCATCTTCTTGTTGCGGAGTATCCAGCGTCATGGGGACCTGAAGCCCAAATTCCTGTATTAGAAGCCGTTGCCGCTTCGGAGGATCTCGATCTGATCCTGATTGCCCCCGCCTCCGTTGATGCCCTGATAGCACCTCTTCAAAAAATTCACAAGCAGGGAATTGAAATTATTACCGTCGATACTTTTTTGGGAGATGGGGACTATTCCAAAGAGAGCGATTATTCCTTTCCTCTCTCGTATATAGGAACGGATAACGAATTAGGCGGGAAGAAGATTGCTGAAAATTTAGCTGTATTGCTTGGGGAAAAAGGCAAGTTGTACGTGAATACGACCAATCCGGATGTTTCATCGGTTATTGGACGAGTAAAAGGCTTTCAACAAGGGATTGCAGAGTTTCCCGGCATGGAAGTTGTCGGTGTGGATTATAATCTCGATGTGCAGCAAAAGGCCAGAGAACAGACACTTGCGGCTCTCCAAAAGTATCCTGATCTTGTTGGCGTCTTTGGGACAAATCTGTTTAGTGCACAGGGCTCATATCAGGCTGTTGTTGATGCCGGGTTAACCGGCGCAGTAAAAATCGCTTCCTGGGATGCCTCCCAGGAACTCATTCATGCCCTGAAAGAAGGGCAGCTTGATTTGGTTCTTGCGCAAAAACCTGCTGAAATGGGAGCACTTGCTGTTGAATGGGGCTATAAGTTTTTCAAAGATCGTATCCAGGTCCCTAAAAAAGTGATTCCTGGTTTTGAGTTTTTTACCCGTGAAAACGTGAACGATCCAGAGATGCAAGAATTCATTTATCATTAAAAATAGCGTAATATGAGATTTTTCACAAGATCCGTGCTGTTTTTTATCAGTGTGATTGTTTTTCAGTCGAGTCTTACAATTATACTGATTACGAATATCAGCAAGCGAAGCAACCTGGAAGATGCCGAAAAAGAGTTGAAGCAAGAGGCGAAAATTGTTTTCGAAAATTATAATTCCTGGAAACGTGGACTCTGGAAATCGTTGAATGGAATTCCTGGAGATCCCCAATTTTTCGAACTGCTTGAAAAGCATCAAGAGAGTTTTTTTGCAAAAAGCCTGAAGAATTTTTTGCGGGAAAATTTCTCTGCCTCAGGAGTTGATGCTTTTGTGCTCAAATATGCTGCCCATCACAAGATTGATATTCAGTCTGTGACATACAACAATTTTTCTTTGTCCGATCTGCAAGGCCTGGACAACACGAGATCTCATCCCTACCTGGAGTTGCGGATCATCGCCAATCAGCTCTGCCTGGTGGGGGTGATCCGCTTGTTTTTTACGGAAGACAAACAAGCGACTTCCAAGCTCTTTGTCGATTGCTTCATCCTGAAACGCCTCTCCGAGGAGTTCTGCCGGCAATTAGTGCTCAACCGGCACGTGCATACGATGTTTCTTCTGGATGCGCGTTATGTGAGTGGAACCCTTCCAGAGAAGCGTTTTCGGGATATCTCTGAGCTCGGCGTTTTTCATCCGGCCGCCCGCGAAAGCTATGATATCGAGATCGAAAACACTGGTTATAATATCGCGCGTCGTAAGATTGAGAGAGTTTCCTCTGTGCAAGGTGAACAGGACTTGATTCTGGTGACGTTGCTGGACAATTCCTCCTACGTGCAACGAGTCTCCCTGCTGGAAAAAATTGTGCTTTCGGTTTCACTGCTGGCGGCACTGCTGACGGTTGTGCTCAGCCTGTTCTTTTCCAGAAATATCACGCGGCCGATCCATGCGTTAGAACAGGCCATGCAGCGGATTCGCGGGGGACAATACGATACCGGCGTTGCACAGCGTTCGCAAAGTGAAATCGGTACGTTGGAGCAGGGTTTTAATGAGATGACGCTCAAAATCCGGCAGGATAAAGAGCAGATGGAAGGGCTCATCCGCGAAATTACCATGCTGAAGGATTATAATGAGAACATCATCCGCTCGATGCGCGTGGGGATGCTGATCGTCAATGAGACTCTGCGAATCGAGAAGGTCAATACTGCCTTTCTGGAGATCTTCGAGCTTCAGGAAGGGCAGGTGCTGCATCTTCATCTTTGGGAGCTGTCGCTTGAGATCATTGATGAAGAATTGATGAAGAAGGTTCAGGAGATTCTGGACTGTCAGCGTGAGGAATTCACGAAGATTACCCGCGCTGAAAGAAATCGGGTTTATGATCTGAAGCTTTCGCCTGTTGATGGGCATGACGGACATGATGTAGACAAAAGAAAAACTCTGGGATGCATCCTCATCGTCGAAGACATCAGTCGGAAAATTGAATTTGAGGAGAAGATCTTTCAAGCAGAAAAACTCTCGTCGATCAGCATGCTGTCGGCTGGGGTAGCGCACGAGATTAACAACCCGCTCGGCTCGATTATGACGAACGTGCAGAACTTGCTGGACGAAGAAGAGGATGAGGAACGCAGTATTTCCCTCAAATGGATCGAGCAGGAAACTCGCCGCATTGCTAAAATCGTTCGGGAATTATTGGATTTCTCCTCGTCAGATCGCGGCAGAACGCAGGAAAGCGATGTGAATGCGGTCATCGACGAGACAATCAGCCTGATCGGTTATTCCCTGAAGAAGACGCAGAATGTCCGGATTCGGACGGAATTCGATGTCGAGATTCCGCATGCGCGGATCAGTGAGGATGAATTGAAACAGATCGTGATCAATCTGGTGAAAAATTCCATCCATGCGCTTGAAGGTCAGGGAGATATTCTGCTCAGCACAGTCTATGACATTCAGGAAAAACGGGTACAGGTCTTCATTCAGGATACGGGGAAAGGAATTCGTGAAGAGGATATTCCACGCATCTTCGATCCCTTTTACACGAGCAAGCGCAATGGAGAAGGGACCGGCCTGGGACTCTCGGTAGTATACGGGATTATCAACAAATACAAGGGAACGATTACGGTGAACAGCACAGAGGGGGAAGGCACACAGATCTGCCTGGCGATACCTGTTGCGTAGGAGTGCAAAACGTTCGTGGTTGCATACGCTGCGAAGCAGCGTCAAAGCGGGCCTTCCTGGGGCAAAACCATACTTTTTGCACTCCTGAAATACCTTCTTAATTATGGCTGAACATATACGGGGAAAAGGATACACAATTCTGATTGTAGATGACGAGGAAGGGCTGCGATATGGGCTGGAGCGTTTGTTTAAAAAACAGGGCTTCATCGTCTATGCCGCTGGTGAGTTCGAGAAAGCGGTGAAAATCGCGGAAAAATTTTCGATTGACGTGGCCTTGCTCGATCTTCGACTTAAAAGCGGCGATCGCGGCGTCGAGCTGTTGAAAGAGCTGAAAAAAATCGAGCCGGAACTGCTGGGGATTATGATTACTGGCTATGGGAGTATTGATACGGCGGTGGCCTCGATGAAAGAAGGCGCGTCGGATTATATACTGAAGCCGATCGATAACCTCAGCCTCCTTGAGCTTGTGTATAAAAATCTCGAACTGCGCCGTTTGAAGCATGACAATTCATTTCTCCGGGATGAGTTGTTGAATCAATCTCTCTCAAACACCTGCATTACCAACGATCCGGACTTGCAGAGTCTCCTGCGAAAAGCGGATAAAATCAAGCAGAACTCCGTGACGGCATTGATTACCGGAGAAAGCGGGACCGGAAAAGAAGTATTAGCTCGCTACATTCATTTTACGAGCAATCGCAGGGATGGGAAATTTGTGAGTGTGAATTGTGCGGCCCTGTCGGAAAATTTATTGTTAAGCGAGTTGTTCGGTCATGAAAAAGGCTCTTTTACAGGGGCGATCGGGAGGAAAATCGGTAAATTTGAAATCGCGAGCAATGGCACATTATTTTTGGACGAAATCGGGGACATGTCGCTCGACATCCAGGCAAAACTTCTCCGGGTTATTGAAGAAAGCAGTTTTGAACGGGTTGGGGGAACGCAGCGAATCAATGTTGATGTTCGCCTTATCGCTGCGACAAATACAGATCTCGAACGACGGATTCAAGATGGAAGGTTCCGGGAAGATTTGTATTATCGAATTAATGTCGTGCGGTTCCATCTGCCTCCATTACGTTATCGGAAAGAGGATATTCCGCTGCTGATTGCTCATTTCCTCGAAACGTATAACTTGAAATATAACAAGCGGGTGGCTGCATGTGATGATGAAGCGCTTCAGGCTCTCATCGCATACGATTGGCCGGGCAATGTGCGGGAACTGGAAAATGTGATCAACAATGCGGTGCTGTTAAGTGAGCGAGGAATCATCGGAATTGACGACCTGAAACAAAATATTTTTTCCCAGTTCCGGGAAAAACCCTTCCGACTCAATATTGAAGGAGTTACATCTTTGAAAGATTCTGTTGAAAAAATCGTGGAAATGTATGAAAAAGAGATTATTCAACAGTTTTTGCAGAAAAACGCCTACAACAAGTCAAAAACGGCAAGAGATCTGTCAATTACCCGAAAGACTCTTGCGCAAAAGATTGAAAAATACCGCCTTGCTCATCGTTAATGCTGGAGGATAGAGAACCGGCTTCGAAGATTCAGAAGTCGGTTATAGATATTATTCAATTCGGCTCTGAGATATCCCTGTAAGTGATATGTTTTGAAGATCTGTTCAAGTTCTCTGATCGAGCGTGAGGTCAGATGTTGCATGTCGAAGACTTGCTGGCGTTTCAGGCCTTTCATTTGAGTCAAATGTTCTTTAAACGCTTCGACCATGAGCTCTTCTCGCGGTGAGATTTTTATCCGATCAAACAGTACAAGCGCCTCTCCTTTCCCAATTCTCCGGCAGGCAGCTTCGAATGAAAGTTGCTCATCAGCATCTGGTTCGAGTTCTTCGCGATAGGTTTCTCGTTCTGGGGCTGTTTGCTGCTCATTTTGAGTTGTGGCTGCTGAAAATTCTAAGGTATCGAATTCCTGTGCATCGAGAAAGGCTTCAACATCCTGGTCGATCTCTTGCTCCGGACCAAGCTCGAACAGTTCATCATCTTGAGTGAGCTCCCTATTCTCACCAATTTCCAGATCCTCGCCAAGTTCTAGAATGACCTCTTCTTCTGTCGAGTCTTGTTCGGCAGTGTGTTGATGTGCTCCTATCTCAGCAAGCATTTCAGCCATACGATGTTTGACAAGCTCATATTCTTGTTCTGTTAACAGATCGGTCTCTAATGATGTGGGGGGCAATGAACGGGTCAGCGTTTCCTGAGGGGACGGAGAACGTTGATCTCTGATGTCAGCTAAAACGTTCTCTAAACGAGCTTTGACTACTTCTTGTTGTTCCGTCGAAAGTTTCGTTGTCTTCAGGATATCGAGGGGAGTTCGGGTTCGCGTCTCTTGTGCATCGCTCTCGAAGGTTTTGGTCTGCTCGATAAGCTGCTGTTTTCGTTCCTCTACGGTTTCAAGCAGAAGGCGTAAGCGTTTTTTGATCTCTTCGTTATCAGTTATATCGAGGCGCGTATAAATTTTTTGAGCGAGTTTTTCCAGGTACGCCTCGGTTGCTGTTGCTGGAATTTCTGGGAAGGCTCTATTCATGAGACTCTCTTCCTTAAAAAGCGTGCGTGCTGAAGAATATACATAATGACTGATAGCCGTCTGTTTTTCATCCGGGCTTCTTTGCATATTAACGATCCATAAAATGGAGGAGCTTGTCAATGAAAAATTATCTTTTGGACGATGTTTTGAGCGTCCTGTCTAAAAAAAATTCATTTTTTCTAAAAAAGAGCGGAGTGTTTTTTCATTAACAACATCTTTCAAAAAAGATTGACATAAATGCTTTTGAAAGGATTATTGTAGCGTGAGATATTTTTAAAGTTTCGAATGGTTTTCTTGTTTGATGAGAAGCCATATCCGGATCGGGTCTTGTGAAAGCGATGTTTGAGAAATTGTTACAAGGGGGCAGTGATGAAAACACGGTGCGGCTGGGCAGGAACGGATCCTTTATACGTTCAGTATCACGATGAGGAATGGGGGGTGCCCATTCATAACGATCGCAAGTGGTTCGAAAAAATATTGTTAGACAGTGCCCAGGCCGGGTTAAGTTGGATTACAATTCTCAGAAAACGGGAACACTATCGGCAGGCCTATGATGAATTCGATTATCATAAAATTGCTGAATATGATGAAAAAAAGATCGAGACTCTGCTCTCAAATTCCGGTATTGTGCGCAATCGTCGAAAAATAGAAGCATCTGTTCGAAATGCGCGGGCGTTTCTGGAGATTCAACGCGCATTCGGGACATTTGATACATACCTCTGGCAATTTGTTGACGGGACGCCAAAAATAAATGCCTGGCATACGTTAGAGGAACTTCCGTCAAAAACCGCGGAATCAGAAGCGTTGAGCAAAGATCTTATCCAGCGCGGGTTTAAGTTTGTCGGCCCGACAATTTGTTATGCGTTTATGCAAGCCGGTGGCATGGTCAACGATCATCTTGTGACGTGCTTTCGATACCAGGAAATCCTTAATATGACTCATACAGCGTTATGAAAAAGATCTCCGTAAACCAGCAGCTTTTGCGTCAAATTCCGAAAGTTGATGATGTGTTACACATTCCAGAAATACATTCATTTCTGGAAAATGTCCCCAGGCCTGTCGTGGTCGAATCGATTCGACAAGCCCTGGCTTCTCTACGACAGAATATTCTGGAAGGAAACGTGCATACATTCTCCTTCGAGCATCTGTTGGAATCGATCCGTGCCCAGGTTGTCAAGCGACAAGAACGTCATTTGAAACGAGTCATCAATGGGACGGGAATTATTGTCCATACGAATTTGGGACGAAGCAATCTGAGCCAAAAGGCGATCGAAGCGGTGACTGAAGCGGCAGGAGCTTACTCGAATTTAGAATACGACCTTCAAGCAGGAGAGCGAGGATCAAGATACAGCCATATTGAAGGAGTCTTATGTGATTTGTTGGGCTGTGAAGCCGCGCTTGTCGTGAATAATAACGCAGCTGCCGTGTTATTGGTGCTTTCTACCCTTGCCAAAGGCAAAGAGGCGATCATTTCCCGTGGTGAATTAGTAGAAATCGGGGGAAGTTTTCGAGTTCCCGATGTGATGCAGCAAGGCGGCTGTATCCTGCGAGACGTTGGAGCCACAAACAGAACGCATCTCAGAGATTACGAACGGGCCATTACAGAACAAACTGGATTGCTGTTACGTGTGCATACGAGTAATTATCGCATTGTCGGTTTTACTCATAGTGTGTCTCTCGAAGACTTAAAGGTTCTCTCCTTACAAGCTGGTATTCCTCTTGTTGAAGACATGGGAAGCGGGTTATTGATAAAACTCACGCAACCTGGCCTTGCTGATGAGCCAACCGTCCAGGAGAGTTTAGCAGCCGGAGTTGATGTGGTCACGTTTAGCGGCGATAAGCTGCTGGGAGGCCCACAGGCCGGCATTATCGTGGGCAAGAAACAGTATATCGAACAGATTAAGCAGCATCCCCTCAATCGCGCGCTTCGGATTGATAAGATGACTCTGGCTGCTCTAGAGGTCACTCTCAGCCATTATCGCTATCAGGAAGATGCGCTACAGCATATCCCGACACTCCAAATGATTGAGGTGAAGCGAGAGAATCTGCAGAAAAAAGCCGAGAGCTTGCTCGAACAATTCCGAAAGGCTTCTCTCCCAGCTTCTCTTGTGGAAGCTTCCTCTCAGGTTGGAGGTGGGGCATTGCCGATCCAACAACTCCCTACATATTGTGTGTGTCTCGAACTCCTGAATGTTTCACCGAATCAGATTGCAAGCCGTTTACGCCGGGGAACTCCTCCGATTATCGGACGAATTGTGAAGGATCGGTATCTGCTGGATGTTCGGACGCTTGACGATAGCGAATTTCCAACCGTTGTCGAACAGATCCGGCAGATGGTCGTAACATTACCAGCATGTTTGTCATAAATGCCCAAAGGCACAGAAATGAAACATCTTGATGCCTCTGGCTCACTGTGAGAAGCGCTAAACCGTTATGTTGTCGAAACATTTTAGAGTAAGCTGTTCGTGTTTTTTCCTGCTTTTGCTTTCAACAATGAGCTATGCAGAGATGGCTGGTGAAATCTCTGTTGTTGTCTCAATTCGTGAAGAATTCACAAATCTCGATGCCTATTCTCCTCGATTGACGCTGTGTGTGCTGGATGACCGTCAGGATATCGGAGCATACATTGAGCGATTACGGGAGGAGAGCAAGCCCGTCCTGGAACCATTGGTTCGACGGTATATGCTGTCAAGCGAGGCGCTAACACGTTTGACTGTTCGTAGGGATTCTCCGGCAATACAGAAAGAACGTTCTCGTTTACGTGCTGATTTTTCTTCGGCAAACGAGGACATCGATTCGATTCTTGCGTACTACAGGCGTCGTATCGACCGGTGTATCGAGCAGGCCATCATTCGTCATCTTGCGGAAATGCCTGTCAGGTCGGACGCGATCGTCTTACGGGAGCTTCCGCCTGGGACATATCGAGTGTATGGAGTCATTTCATTTGCGACAACAACTCTGCACTGGTTTGAGGGAGTAACGCTGGAAGGAGGTGAGAGCCACAGCATAATCTTGACCCGTACCAATATGATGAATCCGTATTGGACAGACCTGAATTGGTGGAGCTTCATGAACCTTGATTTCAGTAAACACCATCATTAACATGACATGACTTGCCCTGTATGGCATGTATCGAAGAGTAGATGCTATTGTTGGCGAGGTCAAAATGGAGGAGACTCATGATGTCGAGAATATCAACATGTGTTGTGAGTGTGCTGCTTGTATTCAGCATTGTTTGGCTGCCTGGAATATACGCCGAGGCAGATACTTTGAAGGTCGCCCTTGTTCTCCCTGATGTGATCACGGATCTGTCCTGGAATGCCGTAGCTTATCAGGGACTTGAGGCGGCGGCAAAAGAATCAGGGGTAGAATTTACCTATCAGGAACGGGTTGCCGATGCCGATGTCGAGCGTGTTTTGCGTGATTATGCCAATCAAGGCTATGACTTCATTCTAGCCGAGAGTTTTAATTATCAGGATGCGACCATCAAAGTGGCGAAAGATTTTCCAGAATTGAAATTTGCGACAGCAACCGGGTTTATGACGAGAGCTGCCGGTTTCGAGGATGTACCGGAAAACCATGCGGTATATGACTGGCCTGCTCACCAGGTCGGGTATCTGACCGGGATGCTCGCTGCCTGCATGAGTAAGAATAATCATGTCGGCTTCGTCGGTGGGTTTGAAGTGCCCGATATTGTTCGCCAGGCTGAAGGATTTAAAGATGGGGCAAAGGCCGTCAATGACGAGATAAAAACAGGTGTCATTTACACCGGAAGTTGGGTCGATACGGTCAAAGGGCAAGAAGCTGCGCTTTCTCTGCTCGATCTCGGCGCTGATGTGATTGCGCAGGCTGCTGACGGGCCTGGGGTCGGAGCTATTCTTGCCTGTCAATCGCGAGGCGCATATGCGATCGGGTATGTTGCCGATCAAAATCACATTGCCCCGGAAAACGTCTTGACCAGCGTGGTGCTTGTCAAGAAAGCCGCGTATATGGCGATGATTCAGGATATCCTCGCTGGACAATTCGAGAGTAAAGCGTATCTGTTCGATTTGATTCAGGGAGGCGTTGATTTAGCGCCTTACCATGATTTAGTGCCTGAAGATATTCAAGAAAAAATTCAGCAGGCGCGAGAGCATATCATGAATGGAACGATTGTGGTTGAAGAGCGTTTGGAGGCCACAAAATAGCGCTTTTGCAAAGTGTTCGCAGCGAATAAGTTTCTGACAAGACCTTTCAGGTTTCTAGTGCTTTTGCAACATTCGCTTGACGGAAAAGTTACCCCTGTCAGGGGGAAACCCTGACAGGGGTCTATCCGTCAACGAAATATTGTTAAAATACGAGTTACCATCGCCTTAGAGAGAACGATGGAATAGCTGTGATGGACGAGTATACTTGAGAAAGATGTTCGGAATGCCAGAGCGAATCATTCTGTGTCAGTGTAAAAAACGCAGGGATGAGAAATTTCGTCGGCTGCTTTTTTCGATGACTGTCCGGCTCTCACGAATCTTTTTTCTTGACAAGGCGCTGTCAGCCCCTTATGGTTTATAAGGTTTTGTAGCATAAGCGTTCTCGGAGGACGCATGCTGAACATTAGGAGGAATGTCAGACATTTGACGCAGTCGGAATAATGGCTGCTTTCGTGTCATTCAACGGTTTTTCGAGATGTGAGGGTTTCCGTCTATGGCGAAGAAGATAGGAGAAATTTTATTAAAGGCAAATTTAATTACGAACGATCAACTTCATCAGGCCTTGCAAGAACAGAAACGGACGGGAGAACGACTGGGCTCATTGCTTGTGAAGATGGGATTTCTGGCTGAGGATGAAATTCTGTCGTGCTTGAGTAAGCAATTTGGCGTTCCTGCCATCGATCTTGAGACCTTTCAAATCGAAGCTTCTGTGTTAGAGACAATCCCGATTAAAACAGCAAAGAAGTATACGGTTATTCCCATTAGCCGGGTCGGAGGTACTCTGACTTTGGCGATGGCGGATCCCTCCGATATTTTCGCGATCGAAGATATTAAATTCATGACGAATTTCAATATCGAGCCAGTTGTAGCCTCAGAACGTGCCATTGTGGAAGCTATAGAAACGCAATACTCCCAAAAGCCGAAGAAAAAACGTGTTCCTATCCCTCAGCAGAAACAGCAAGCGAGCGCAGCCTCTCAGAATATGGGCTCGATCGATTATAAAGATTTTACTGTGAAGGAAGAGGACCTTGAAGGCGACGCGATTGATGAGACGATGGATGCCCCGACAGTCGATATCGACGATTTCGAGGCGATGGTGAAGGGCGCTGTCGATAATATCGAAGTCTATGAAGAAGAGGATGAAGACGTCAACCCGTTAGAAGCCGAAGGTGCGCCAGTTATCAAGTTAGTAAACGGTATCTTGTTGAATGCGGTCACGCGTAAAGTCAGTGATATCCATATTGAACCATATGAAAAAGCATATCGAGTGCGATATCGTCTGGATGGTGATTTACATCAGGTTATGGGCTTGCCCATGACACTGAAAAATGCGATTACATCACGTGTCAAGATTATGTCGAAATTGGATATTGCTGAAAAACGACTTCCTCAAGATGGCAGGATCAAGATGAAGATCGGAAAGCGGAAGGAAATGGACTATCGGGTCTCCGTCCTTCCAACGCTGTTTGGTGAGAAAATAGTGCTTCGTTTGTTGGATAAGTCAAATCTTCAGCTTGATATGACTAAGCTCGGTTTCGAAGACATCTCCCTGCAGCGTTTTAAAAAAGCTATTGGGAGTCCTTTCGGGATGGTCCTGGTTACAGGGCCTACCGGCAGTGGAAAAACGACAACGCTGTATTCGGCATTATCCTCTTTGAATACGCCTGATGTGAACATTATGACGGCTGAAGATCCGGTGGAATTCAATTTGATGGGGATTAATCAGGTCCAGATGCACGATGCGATCGGTTTGAATTTTGCGGCCGCTCTCCGCTCGTTTTTACGCCAGGATCCTGATGTGATCCTGGTTGGTGAGATTCGGGATTTCGAAACCGCCGAAATTGGTATTAAAGCCGCTCTGACAGGTCATCTTGTGCTCAGCACGCTGCATACGAATGATGCACCAAGCACCGTTAGCCGGTTGATTAATATGGGAGTCGAACCTTTTTTGGTCTCGTCGTCTGTCTTGTTGATTGTGGCGCAACGTTTATTACGCCGATTATGTCAGGATTGTAAGGAAGAGAAAAGAGTGCCGGATGAGGTCCCGTATGATGTGTTGATCCGGGCTGGATATACTGAACAACAAGCCCATGAAATGACAAAAATCTGGGGACCGAAAGGATGCCCCAAATGTGGAAAATCAGGCTATAAAGGCCGTGTCGCATTGTATGAAGTCATGGAAATGACTTCTGGATTGCGGGAAATGATCCTGCAAGGCGCGTCAACGGATGAGTTGCGGCAAAAGGCTCAGGAAGAAGGGATGCTCACGTTACGGATGAGCGGACTTCAAAAGGCGCGTGATGGCATGACCAGTTTGGAAGAAGTCTTAAAAGTAACTCTCGTCAGATAATATGACAATGTTAAATGGTAATACACACCGTTCGCCCTGAGCTTACCGAAAGGGGCCTCAGTGTTTCGACAGGCTCAACACGAACGGTTTTCTCTCCCTATCGGTGCGGAAATTTAACATTGTCAAAGTAACAGAAAGCGTGAAAGGGCAAATATATGACAGATCTTCATGAACTATTAAGTATCATGTATGAACAGGGATCGTCCGATCTTCATATCTCGACCGGGATTCCCCCGACCATTCGAGTTGATGGTGAGCTTCAGGCACTCGATGATATGTCGTCGTTGTCTCCAGCCGAAACAAAATCTCTCGTCTATAGCGTGTTGACGGATGCGCAAAAGCATTTATTCGAAGAGACGAATGAGTTGGATTTCTCATTTGGAGTAAAAGGCTTATGTCGTTTTCGGGGGAATGCATTTATTCAGCGTGGTGCTGTTGGGGCCGTATTCCGGACAATTCCGTATCAAATTTTATCATTTAAAGAATTAGGACTGCCGGTGTCTACTGAAAAATTTGCTGAAAGGCCCATGGGACTTGTCCTGGTGACCGGACCGACCGGTAGTGGAAAATCAACAACGCTGGCGGCATTGATTGATAAAATTAATCGGGAACGACGCGCCCATATCATAACAATTGAAGATCCGATAGAGTTTCTTCACGAACATCGTTCATGTGTTGTGAACCAGCGGGAGGTGCATTCGGATACGAATTCATTCAGCATGGCATTGCGTCATGTCTTGCGGCAAGATCCTGATGTGATTCTGATCGGAGAAATGCGAGATCTTGAAACGATTGAGGCTGCATTAACGGTTGCAGAAACTGGTCACCTTGTGTTCGCAACGCTTCATACCAATTCTTGTGCGCAAACAATTAATCGAATTATCGATGTCTTTCCTCCTCATCAGCAAACCCAGGTTCGTACACAGCTGTCCTTTGTCTTAGAAGGCGTGTTGACCCAACAGCTTATCCCAAAAGCGAACGGGCGGGGGCGAGTCGTTGCCGTTGAAATTATGGTCCCAACTGCCGCGATTCGTAACTTGATTCGAGAGGATAAAATTCACCAAATCTATTCTCAGATCCAGATCGGACAGGAAAAGTTCGGGACGCGAACAATGAATCAATCGTTGCTCGATTTGTATCAGAGACGTCATATCAGCCGAGATGAAGCAATTAGGCGCTCTCCGAATTTGGAAGAATTTACTCAAATGATGGCACGAGTGCAAGTAGGGAAAACGCAGCAAAAATCACGCCGGTAAGGGGATGGATATGGTGACAGGAAACTCTGTCCTGCCCTCCGCGTGTTGCCCTCCTTATCTTGTGCTTTTTAGCCAGGATGGTGAAGAATTATGCCTGAGTTTACGTATAAGTGTAAAATTGCTGGCCGAACATTAAAGAAAGTGATCGAGGCTCCGTCGAAGGAGGTGGCGGTCAAGATGATCAAAGGGAAAACCGGTGTTGACTTATCGTCGGTAAAACCCAAACCGAAAGATATTTCGATCCCATTTCTCGACAAACTCTCGGCCCCAAAGATTACGACTAAAGATATCACGCTTTTTGTTCGGATGTTTGCGACGATGATTGATGCTGGTTTGCCTCTGGTTCAAGGTCTTGAGATTTTATCACAGGATAAAGAGAATACGACGATGGCGAGTCTGTTAAAAAAGATTCGGTCTGATGTCGAAGAAGGCTCAACTTTTGCTGATGCTTTGCGTAAACACCCTAAATATTTTAATAATCTCTTTGTGAACCTGGTGGATGCCGGTGAAGCCGGTGGTATTCTGGATACGATTCTTGCCCGTCTTGCGACCTATATGGAGAAAAATGAGGCGATTAAGGCCAAAATTAGAGGGGCGATGGTTTATCCGGTGATTGTCATCTCTGTGGCTGTTGTTGTGGTCGGAGTGTTGCTTATCTTCGTTATTCCGGTGTTTGGAGCGTTGTTTACCGAGCTGGGAGCGACCCTTCCTCTTCCAACTCGTATTGTTATTGCCATAAGTAATTTCCTTCAGCGCTGGATTTTAGTGATTATTCCTGTGCTCATTATGCTCGGATTTGCCTTGAAAAAGTTTTATGCGACTGAAAGAGGACGTATTATCATTGATTCATTGACCCTCAAGATTCCCCTTATAAATAATTTAATTGTTAAATCATCGGTTGCGCGGTTTACCAGAACCCTCGGGACTTTGATTAGCAGCGGCGTACCGATTTTAGACAGCCTGGAAATTACAGCAAGGGCTGCCGGACATGCTATTATTGAGATGGCGATCATGGAAACCCGTGAAAGTATAAAAGAGGGAAAAACCATTGCGGAACCCTTGGAAGCCACAGAGGTCTTTCCTGGAATGGTCGTGCAAATGATTGGAGTCGGGGAGCAGAGTGGGGCTCTGGATTCAATGCTCTCGAAAATTGCTGATTTCTATGAGGCTGAAGTTGATGAAGCTGTTGAAGCTCTGACATCGGCGATGGAGCCTGCTCTGATTGTGTTTCTCGGCGTCACGGTCGGGGGAGTGGTTATCGCGATGTATATGCCGATGTTTACAATGATTCAAGCCATTAAATAAGCAACCCAGAGCAACCCTCCAGGGCCTATGTCATTTCCCATTTATGCAGATTATCCTGAAGATACTCAGCAACGTGACAATTTCCTGTCGAAGATTCAGTGGCTGATGATCTTCAGGATTGTCATGGTAACAATCCTTCTTGGCTCGGCTCTCATCATTCAGCTGAATTCCCCCAATTCACGCCCTTTAGAAATTCTGTACCTCTCTATTATCATTTCCTATGCCTTTACAGCGATTACACTCTCGCTCTTGAGACGGATCGAAAACCTCCGGCAATATGCGTATTTTCAGATTATATATGATCTGCTCTTCGAAACAGGAATGGTTGCAATTTCAGGAGGCGTAGAGAGCATTTTCACCTTCACTTATATTTTTACCATCATTGCTGCCGGAATTCTGCTCTTCCGCCGTGGTGCCTTTCTCTCAGCATCGCTCAGCGCGATATTATACGGTCTGCTTGTTGCCCTTCAATTTTACCGTATCCTGCCGTCGTTTTTGTCGCTGCAAGTCCATTTTTCTCCTGTCAATGTCAGCGAAATCTATTATAATATATTTTTAAATTCGTGCGCATTCTATCTGGTCGCTTTTTTGAGCAGCTACCTCTCGGAATCGTTGAGAAAAACTTCCCAGCGCTTGTGGGAAACATCTCATGATCTGAACGAATTACAGGCGTTTCATCATAATATCTTGCAGGGGCTGCAAAGTGGAGTTCTGACGACAGACCTTTATGGGAATATTACATCATATAACCGGGCGGCTGAGCTTATTACCGGTTTTACGCTCAGCGAGGTGTATGGGAAGAATCTGCAATGGCTCTTTCCAGATTTTCATATTACATCCTTTTTGGATCTGTCATCAGATTTATACCGAAAAGCCCGTCGTTTAGAAACGGTTATTATCAAAAAAGCCGGTTCAAAGGTCTATTTGGGACTTTCTCTTTCCCTGTTCCACGATAATGCGGGAAAAGTATCAGGGGTGATCTGTATCTTTCAAGACCTGACAGAGCTGAGAGAGATGCAGGAACAAGTTGCCAGGACCGATCGCCTGGCTGCCATTGGAGAACTTGCAGCAGGGGTTGCGCATGAGATTCGGAATCCGCTGGCATCAATCAGTGGGGCGACTCAGATGTTACGCCCTGAATTAGACTTGAGCGGTGAGCAAAAAGTGTTGATGGACATTATCGTTCACGAGTCGAAGCGACTTGATCGCTTGTTGTCCGATTTTTTGCTATATGCTCGTCCTCAATCATTAACCTTTGCCGAAAGTGATCTCATTCGTGATGTCATTCTGGCAACTGTTGAGTCATTACAGCATGACGAACGATTTTTGAAAGACAAGATAACGATTCGTGTGGATGCGCCTCCGGATCTGCCAAAAATCACATGTGATGCCCAGCAGCTTCAACAAGCCTGCTGGAATTTCTGTCTGAATGCATTCCAGGCGATGCCCCAGGGCGGGACTCTGCTCATTCGTGCATTTCTCGATACGATCGACGGGTGGAACCCCGGTATGCACCGGCAGACTCAGGTCTGTGTTATTTCGTTTTGTGATGATGGGGTCGGCATGGAGGATGAGGTCCTGCATAATCTTTTCCATCCTTTTTATACCACCAAAAAACATGGGACCGGGTTAGGACTGGCGATCACGCATACAATTGTGAAAAATCACCATGGTATGATTCGAGTCAAAAGCATTCCCAATGAGGGAACGACATTTGATGTGATTCTTCCTGTCAACCAGGAATATCTATCAGGACAAAGCGATGAGTAAAATTTTAATAGTGGATGATGAACAAAGCATGCGGGATGTGCTGTCAATTATGCTGAAAAAAGAAGGGTATGCGATCACAACTGTCGAAGATGGGCAGGAAGCATGCCAGGCAATTGACGAAGATATCTACGACCTTGTGATTACGGATATTAAAATGCCGGGAATGAGCGGACTGGATGTGCAGCGCTATGTGAAACAAGTGTCCCCGGAAACTCTGGTGCTCGTGATTACAGCATTTTCTTCGACAGATGATGCCGTGTTGGCTATTAAACAGGGGGCGTTAGATTATATTACGAAACCCTTTGACATTGAAAAAATTAAACTCGTTATTCGAAACGCCCTCGATCGAAAAAAGTTACATGAAGAACATACGTTTTATAAACGTCAATATAATCATCGCTTTAACGCCAAAAATATTGTCGGGGAGAGTGCGGCGATTACGCAGATTTTCAGCATGATCGAACGAATTAGCTCGAGCAAAAGCACGGTATTAGTGACCGGAGAAAGCGGAACCGGAAAAGAATTGATTGCCCGCGCAATCCATCAAAATAGTCCGCGGCATGAACAACCGTTTGTCGCAGTGAATTGTGGGGCTATCCCTGAAAATCTGTTGGAAAGTGAATTATTCGGCTATATGAAAGGGGCGTTCACTGGGGCAGTGTCGAATAAAATGGGATTGTTTGAATTGGCAGATAATGGGACACTCTTTTTAGATGAGGTTGGCGAACTCCCGTTGCTTATTCAGGTGAAACTCTTGCGGGTGTTACAAGAAAAACAGTTTAAACGAGTTGGAGGGACAAAGGATATTTCTGTAGACGTCCGTATTGTGGCAGCAACGAATCGCGATCTGGGAAAGATGGTTGAAGAGCAGACATTTCGAGGGGATTTGTACTATCGATTGAATGTGATTCCTATTCATATTCCTGCTCTAAGAGAACGTCAAGAAGATATTCCGCTGCTTGCGACGTATTTTCTTGAAAAATATAACCAGGAGATAGGGAAGCGCTTCACCCATGTTTCAGATGAGGCGCTCAGAAAACTTATGGCATATGAATGGCCCGGCAATATCCGAGAGTTAGAAAATATGATCGAACGGGCCGTTGCCCTGGAAACGGAACCCATCATTCAATTGACAAGCCTTCCACATGTCGCACAGAAAGGAACTAACCCGTTCCTGTCCGTCATCCCCGATGACATTCCCCCTGAAGGCATTGACCTTGAACATCTTGTGGATGAACTCGAAAAGGACTTGTTGGTGAAAGCCCTTGAGAAATCCGGCTGGGTGAAGAAACGCGCGGCAAAACTTCTGAATCTCAGTTTTCGGTCGTTCCGCTATCGGCTCGATAAGTTTGCGATCGATGAAAAAAAAGACTTGGAAGAACCGAGGTGACAAAATTTGTTGACTGACAAATTTTGTCACCTCGGTTCTTCCAAGAATTGTCACTTTGTGCAGAGTGCTAAAAAATGTTACTGCTATTTCGGCTGTTTCATGATGTGGCATGATGCATGCATAAAATATATGACGTCGAAAAGATTATATACTATTAACGTATCATGTATGGAGGAACATACTTATGTTACGGAGAGAAAAAGGTTTTACCCTGATTGAGTTATTGATTGTTGTGGCAATTATTGGTATTATTGCTGCAATTGCTGTGCCGAACCTTTTAACCGCTGTCCAGCGCTCGAAACAAAAACGTTCGATGGCTGATTTACGTGCGATCGGGACGGCTCTGGGAAGTTACCAGGTTGATTATGATATCTTTCCAAATAGTGGTGGAGTAAATTTTACAATCGGTTTACTTGGCACCTTCTATTATGAAGGATCGACACTGGATGGTTGGTCGAAACATTACTATTATATTGGTAATAGCAACGGTTACACGCTTATCAGTTGTGGGAAAAATGGTGCAACTGGCGGTAGTGCTGATTTTGATGATGATATTTTATTTATCAATGGCGCATTACAGCAAGTGGGTACTGCTACCGCAAGTGCCTGCGGGACATGATCGTATAACTATGCCATGTTTCAAGGGTATGATGAAATTTTTCATCGTACCCTTTTTTTGTATCCAGGTCAAATACTTCTCCATTATGGCGATATTTTACGCTTGTCAGGCATGAATTTTTCTAAGAATACGTCTATCCCATCGCTTGTTACGCTTTCGCTATGCTATCTTGCCCTGCCCTATGTTTTTTTCTTTTTGGGCTATCTGCGCTGGTATGCCGCCTGCCCTTGCCTGCTTTGTCTGCTAGCAGGTCTTTACGCTCACCGGACGATTTCAGGCACTCCGCCGAGTGAAAAGGTTTCGACGGGTTCGGTGGATATATCGTGGTTATGCCTGCTGTTGGTTTTATGTGCGGCATTTTTTCTTCTCCTGTTTTCCGGTGTCGGTGGGTATGGATATCAAGATGAAGACTGGTTTAAACATAATGCTATTTTCAAAGCGCTCATCGAGCATCCCTGGCCCGTTTCATACTCCCTGGCATCTTCCGGGGCTGGCGGATCAGAGGGTGTTGCCCAAATTCCTCTTGTATATTACGTGGCCTATTATGTACCTGCAGCGGTAGTCGGGAAGCTGTTTGGCTGGTTTTGGGCGAATCAGGCGCTCTTTCTCTGGACGTATCTTGGAGTCTGTCTGTCTCTCTTGTGGTTTATCGTGTTAGCCCGGCACGCTGCTATGATGACCGTGTTTATTTTTTGTTTATTTTCCGGCCTTGATGCTCTCGGCCTGTTTCTTGTCCGTTTTTTTTTCCTGGGCCAATCGGTTCCCCTTTCCCAGTGGTGGCATATCGAGCGCTGGTCTGGAAACTGGCAATACCCGGCGCATGCAGCCTCTGTCTTTTGGGTGCCGAATCAGGCTGTCGCCGCATGGATCGCCACTGCACTCATTCTTTATACGCTTCTGCATTCTTCCGCAAAATCACATCTGCTATTGTATGTGAGCCTGACGCCGCTCTGGTCCCCTTTTGTGACACTTGGCTTACTTCCATATATTATCGTCGATTTTTTAAGAGAGAAAAAGCCTCTCGTCCAGAAAATGAAAAACTATTTCTCGATCGGCAATGTTTGTGGGACGGTTATGTTGTTTGTTGTCGGAATGTTTTATCTTTCACGGATGTATGCACTTCCTGTTTCACGAGTCCCGTCGGCCAGCGGATTTATCTTCAACCACCCGATCGTGACCGGTTTATTATGGTATGAGACTCTGGGATTTTTATGGCTTTTTTTGCTGCTCGAATTCGGCGTGTATGTGATTATAATTTTTTTCAGCGGCGTCCCATTGTCCGATCGAGAAAAATGCGTGTTGCTGGTCTCGACGGTTGTGCTCACGCTGTTGCCCTTTTTTCGCTATGGGTTTTGGAACGATCTGGTCATGCGGGCTTCGGCTCCGGCTTTATTTGTGATGAGTATCTTTGTCGTGAAAGTTTTGTACACGACAGCCGCCAGACGAGGAATCGTGATTGTACTCGCACTGGCTCTTCTGATCGGGACTGCCAATAGCGGTATCGAATATCGCCGCCATCTTGTAAAAACCATGAAACGAGGGCACATTTTTGTGCTGCCCGAAGCGAGATCACTTCATGATGCCCCAAATACGAAGGTCAATCCATCATTCTTTTTTCAATATATTGGAAGCGCTGACGCGCCGTTTTTCCGTTATATGGCTAAATCGCTGCAGGCTCATGGAGAGATATTAACTCCTGCTGATTTAGAATAGGTGTTTTGTGAATATGATCATGACCCCTGAACGAACACATCCTCTTGCGCCGGTACGTATCACGGCAATCCTGAAAGAAAAAGAGTTTTGGCTGTTACTCGTTCTTTGGCTTCTCTATTGCTATCGTCCGCTTTTCCTGGGCGACACATTTTTTTTCCGAGATGTTACCTACTTTTTTTTCCCGCAAGAAAAGCTGTTTGCCAATCTTCTCAACGCCGGAGATGCTCCATTCTGGGATGCGTATCACCATGGAGGGCATGCCTATTTGGCCGATGTAAATAATTCGCCGTTGTATCCAGCGAATCTTCTCTTTGTATTTCTGCCTGCTGTGAAAGCGTTTAGTGTGTTTGTGGTGGCGCATTACATCTTGTGTTCGCTTTCGTCATATCTGTTTGCAAGAGTCCTGGGGCTGCAAAAAGCAGCAAGTTTTCTCGTGGGCCTGGTGTATGGGTTTTGTGGGTATACACGTTCTCTGAACGATCATCCCACTCGGCTCGCAGCATTATCCCTGTTGCCCCTTATCTTTCTCTGTTGGCATCTGTTTCTCAGCGAGCATCGGAAAAAATGGTTTATCCTGGCCTCCTTTTTGGGCATGTTTCAGGTAATTGTCGGGGCTCCGGAAGTGAATGTCTTGATGATGCTGTCCCTGCTGGGGTGGACAGTGGTCTATCCATATCCCGGATTCTCCTATCGTAGGAGATTTGCAGCCTGGATACTGCTCGGATTCTTTATTCTCGGCCTGGCTTCATTTCAAATCTTCCCAATTCTTGTTGCCGTCGGGCAATCAACCCGCGGTGAAGGACTCGACTATCATGTGTTTTCACAATGGTCACTCCATCCAGGGCGTTTGCCGGAGTTCCTGTTTCCCGCATTTCGCGGCTATCTCGATCGCTTGCCGTATAACCTCTATTTTTGGGGGGGAGATCTCGGCGATCGCGGCTACCCGTATATCCCCAATATTTATTGCGGGTGTGTCGTCATAGCGCTGGCTGTGGTTGGAATATTTTCGAAAAAACCGAGTCCTTTCCCATTACAAACGCGACGATTCCTCGGTTGGTGGTTTGCAAGCCTGCTTGTTTTATCTCTGGGGCGTTTTCTGCCGTTTTTTCCGCTTGTCTATCGTTATGTCCCGGTTATAAGCATCGTTCGTTATCCGATTAAATTTTTGCTGGCAGGCCCATTTCCGTTAGCCCTTTTGGCTGGCTGCGGCGCTGAAATTCTTTTTGGAAAACATTCATTCCCGATCTCTCGAACCCTTGTCAATTGCCTTGCAGGGATCAGTGGTCTTCTTATCGGGGGAACGCTTGTTTTCTGGGGGTCGAGAAGCGTTGCCGATTTCATACAGCAGGTGTTGTTTCATCGTGCTGGAAGTGAGATTTCACATCTCGGCATGGCGCTGTCATTGGTTCAGGCCTCAGTGGTTTGGAGCGTGTTTACGTTTCTCGTGATTTCCCGGCGGTTTACGAGGGTTACGTGGCAGCGTTGGGTACTGGCCGGTATATTGACGCTTGATTTGTTATTGGCAGGAAAGCGAGTGGCTCCGTTGGCTCCTCAAACGTTTTTTACGGAAGAACCTGCGCTTGCTCAATTCATTCGCTCCGAAATTGCCGGCGGCAAACTCTATCGAACTCCCGATCCATTACCAACAATGTTTCATTTTCCTGCTGATAAACGTTTCCCGATTCCTCCGGATCATGTGATGTGGCTTTATCGATGGCAGCTTGAAACCCTCCGTAAATACCTTGCAGCCAATTATAATATTCCGGTTATTTTTCATCGGGATTATAATAAGATGGCTTCCAGGCATCTTGTACGATTAACAGAGCTTATTGAAACGCTGCCCTGGCCCCGGAAACTGCCGATTCTTTCCGTCGGAGGTGTTACTCTGATCTTATCTGGCGAAGAAGATTTGAGCGTATGGGGCCTTGAACGTGTTGCAGAAATTCCGAATTGGAGCGATCTGCCTCTGTTTCTCTATCGGAATCCGCAGGCCGTGCCGCGAGCCGAATTTGTGACACACTGGAAGAGGGCTTCTTCAGACGAGGAGGCTCTCACGCTTATGCTCCATCCGGATTACGATCCTCGTCGACACGTTGTCCTTCAGCATCCTCGGCAGGAGTCGTTCTTTTCTCCTTTTTTACATCGGAAATCAGTGGAAATTGAATCGTTTCTGGCGGAGAGTTGTGATGAGACGCCAGACTGGAATATTACAACAACAGCTCAGACGTCGCGATCTGTGACTTTCACTGTCTCCACGAATTGTGATGGATATCTTGTGCTTTCCGATCTCTTGTATCCGGGGTGGACGATGAGAGTGAATGGAAACGTTCAACCTGCTTTACGGGCCAATTTTGCCTTTTCAGCGATTCCGCTAAAATCCGGAGAGTATGACATCGAATATTCGTATTTTCCAACGGGCTTATTGGCAGGAACAGCCAGTTCTCTTGTGTTTTGCGGTCTTCTCGCGCTACTGCCTTATAAGAGGAAAAGCTTTGTGGGGAGGATCCATGAAACACCACAGAAGTGAGATGCCGGAAAGACATTCTTTTATGAAGACACCACAATCACATGTTGCAGCTCTCAGCTTTGTTATACCTGTGTATAATGAGCAGGAGACCATTGTTCAACTTTGTAACCATATTCTCGACGTCATGAAACGCGAAAACATATCGGCATACGAGATCATCTTTATTGATGATGGCAGTATTGACCATTCATGGCTACGCATGCAAGAGTTATACGCTCAGAATCCGA
>PDWJ01002676.1_pt1 | contig 28131 bp, 24 predicted proteins | sample 1430881 | NCBI WGS metagenome assembly PDWJ01 (sample SAMN01162460, study PRJNA174530) | Oral metagenome, whole genome shotgun sequencing project. | biome: Marine environment; feature: Marine mammal; material: Swab sample of the gingival sulcus; isolation source: swab sample of gingival sulcus...
GAGCGGTCGATACCTGCGGTCTGGTGAAAAGCAAAACGTTACAGGCTGTTGCCGGACATACCGATCTTTTTCTTTTCGATCTCAAGCATATGGATTCAGAAAAACATCTTTTCTGGACTGGAGCAAAAAACGAGTTGATTCTCCATAATCTGAAAATGCTTGCAGAAAACGGAGCGGGTGTTAGTGTCCGTATTCCCTTGGTTAAAGGAGTTAATGACAGTCGCGAAAATATTGAAAAATGCGCCCGTTTTTTATCTTCACTTGCCGGGGAAAACATGGCAGTACATCTGTTGCCATACCATAATATAGCGGAAAACAAATATATACGACTTGGCACAAAGTATGAGGGGGATGAGCTGGAAGAACCGGAAAACAGAACCATACAACGTATTATCGGGCAATTTGCGCAATGCGGTCTGATCGCAAGTGTCGGTGGATAATTTTTATCAAGAAGGAGTCGTAAGATGAACAATAACTGGAGTGTGGAGACAAAGGCGGTCCAGAGTGGATGGCAGCCAAAGAGTGGTGAGCCGAGGGTGTTGCCGATCTTTCAGAGCACAACCTATAAATACGATACCGCAAAAGAGGTTGCCGATCTGTTTGATCTGGCAGCTCCTGGACATATGTATTCGCGGATCAGTAACCCTACCGTTGCCGCCTATGAAGAAAAAATGGCTGCGCTGGAAGGTGGCGTTGCCTCGTTGGCCACTTCTGCCGGACAGACGGCGAGTTTTATCGCCATTGCCAATATATGTACCACGGGTCAGCATGTTATCGCCGCGTCCACCTTATATGGAGGGACGGTTGCGTTGTTGACCAACACCTTAAAGAAAATGGGGATAGACGTTGATCTGGTTGACCCTGAGCTCCCTCTTGCTGAGCTGAAAAAATATATTCACGACAATACCAGATGTGTTTTTGGTGAAACTATTGCCAATCCGGGTATGGATGTCTTTGATTTTGAAAAATTTACCAGGCTGGCAAAAGAGGCAGGCGTGCCACTGATTATTGATAATACCTTTGCAACTCCTTATCTCTGCCGTCCACTGGAGCTTGGGGCTGATATCGTTGTCCATTCTACAACGAAATATATTGACGGTCACGCAACCAGTGTTGGCGGTGTTATTGTTGATGGAGGATCGTTTGACTGGAAGAATGGTAAGTATCCAGAGATGACAGAGCCGGATAAAAGCTATCATGGTGTCGTTTTCACCGAGCAGTTTGGTGATGCGGCCTATATCGTCAAGGCAAGAGTTCAGTGGATTCGCGATATTGGCGGTTACCAGAATCCGCTAAACGCTTTTCTTTCCAATCTTGGTCTCGAGACTCTTCATGTGCGGATGGATCGTCATTGTCAGAACGCGCAGAAGTTAGCGGAATTTCTTGAAAAGCATGATAACGTGAGCTGGGTTAACTATCCCGGCCTGAAAAGCCACCCACACTACCTTCGTGCGCAAAAATATCTGAAAGGCTGTTCAGGAGTTCTTACTTTTGGTGTTAAAGGAGGAAAAGATGAGGGCGAGAAAGTAATGAATGCCCTGCAGATGGCGTCAATAGTTGTCCACGTTGCCGACGTTCGTACCTCAGTTCTTCACCCAGCCAGTATGACCCATCGGCAGCTTTCTGATGCGGAGCAGAAGGCAGCGGGAGTGAGTCCTGATCTGATCCGTGTTTCAGTGGGAATTGAGAATATTGACGATATCATTGCTGATTTTGATCAGGCATTGCTGAAGGTGTAATTGCAGCTCAACTGCTAATGTGAACGCTGGCTGTCTGCTTGATAGGGAGTGTTTTGCTTTAAAACGGTTGGCTGCGCCTTCAGGAGATTATTTTTCAAAAAGACAACTGTTTTTTTCAAGAAAAACATATAATTTCTCACCGATTGCCGGTTTGAGTTGTTGGTACGTTTCTCTGGAAAGTAAAACAGACAGGGGAATACCAATATCAACAATCAGACAGATTTTATCCCGTTCAGCCATTATCGCAAGAACCTGCCCTTCACCAACCTGTTTTTCACCATTATTATCCTTGCTGCCAACAATAATTTTTTCCGGCTCGATAGAGATTTTTTCCCGGTTTTTTGCGGTGGTTTCTGTGGCTATCATTGAACCATGGATTTCTATATCAGTATTTTGCAGCCGATATACTGTTTCTCCATCGTTTTTCTGTTGTAGCGTATATCTGAAAATGTTCTGATATCTCGTTGTTGTGATTTTCCCCTTTTCCAGAATAATATGGCGGTTGGTAAGGGTGGCCGGTTGCAGACGGTCATGACTGGTGAAAATAATGGTTGTTTGTAATTCCTCGTTTATTCGCTTCAACAGTGCTTCGATACTTCTGCTGTTGGCAAGATCGACATTTGCGGTGGGCTCATCACAGAGCAGCACCTCAGGATGCAGAGCCAGAGCTCTGGCCAGAGCAAGCCGTTGTTTTTCTCCCCCTGAGAGCTCTCTTGCGTCTTTTTTTTCATAGCGACACAGATCAACAAGCTCAAGGGCTCTTGTTATCTCTTTTTCTCTTTCCTTTTTTCTGATTTTTCTCACTTTCAGGCTGTAGGCTACATTTTCCTTGACCGAACGTGAAAACATTACTGGCTGTTGATCGACCAGCACCACTTTCTCGCGCAGTTTACTGGCGATGTTTTTTTCAACGCGTTGTCCCTGAAACTGTATCTCTCCTTCCACGGGGCTGGCGAGAAAGGCAAGTATTTCCAGCAGGGTTGTCTTGCCGGCACCATTTGCGCCAAGCAGGGCATGAATATGACCTGATTCAATATCAAGCTGAGCGATATCGAGTACTGTTTGATCAGTATATCGCTGAATAATATTTTTCAGGCTATAGAGTATCATTTCCCGCTTCTCCCCTGAAAACAGTTGAAAAGTATGTTCATCAGCAGACTTATTGCCAGCAGGACGAGTCCCAGGGCAATGGCAAGAATAAAGGCACCCTTATCATATTCAAGCGCCATTGCCGTTGTCATTGTTCTGGTAAAGCCCTTGATATTACCACCAAGCATCATCGAGATGCCGATTTCGGAGATCACCCGGCCAAAGGCGGTGATAAGTACGGCAATAAGGGCGAAACGACCTTCCCGAAATACCAGCAGGGCGGCCTGAAAACCACTTGCGCCAAGAGTCTTGGCTGTTTTTCGGTAGCGGGTATCAATACGATTAAGGGTGGCAATGGTCAGTGCGGTAATAAGCGGAACAATAAGGATAATTTGGCCGATGATAATTGCTTTTGTGGTATAGAGCAGATCGAAACAGCCGAAAATGCCGCGTCGGGAGATAAAGGTATAGACAAACAGGGCAATAACCACCGTTGGCAGGCTGAGCAAAGTATTGAGAATGGTGATAACCAACCGTTTGCTTTTAAAATCTGAGAAGCTGATCGAAAAACCAAGAGGCAGGGCAATGAAAGCCGAAAATCCGGTTGAAGCGCAGCTTACGGTAAGAGAGACAGCAACAATCTTCAGCAGTTCCCTGTCAAGAGAAAATACCAGTTGAATTGCGGCAACAAAACTGTCCCAGAAAAAATTCATAGAAAGGCAAGAAGAGGTGACATCAACCTTTCAGCGTCTTGGCGCAGGAAGGTTCATTGCTGTTAATCACGTAAAATAACGATCGTCCCGCATGATTTTTTACTGTCCTGTTGATCATGAGGACGATCGTTGTCCGTATTCAAATTAATTAGTTGGCATCAGGGAAGAAGAGCTGCTTGCCAAGCAGTTTGTAATCACCGATAAGCTTCTGTCCCTGTTCGGAAACCAGCCATTCGGCAAAGGTTTTTGCCAGTTCATACTGTACATGGGCGTGTTTTTCCGGATTTACGGGAATAACACCATAAGGGTTGTTCAGTTGCGGATCTGCTTCGCAGAGAATTTCAAGTTCAACAGGAACGTCCCTGCCCAGGGTATATTTAAGATAGGTACCACGATCGGCGAGAGTATAGGCCTGTTTCTCGTCGGCAATGGTCAGCGTCTTTCCCATACCTTGGCCCACCGACAGGTACCATTTTCCCGCGGTTGCCGGCTGGAGTGCAGTTACTCTTTTCTCCTTGCCTTTCTTGACGATAGTTGCTGTCGCTTCTTTTACAGCAACGCCGGAGTTTTTCCATAGTTGCTGTTCTTTGGCGTGGGTTCCTGAATCATCACCTCTTGAGACAAAAACGGCGCCGGCATCAGCGATCTTTCTCAGGGCCTTGGCACTCTCGTTCATCCCCTTGATCTTGGCAGGATCTTTGTCAGGGCCAACGAGGATAAAATCATTGTGCATCACAGCGTAACGCTTCGTTCCATACCCCTCTTCAACAAATTTCTTTTCGCGGGCAAGATCATGAACAAAGATAACATCAACATTTCCATCAATACCATCACGGATAGCGGCACCGGTGCCCTTGGCAATCACCTTGACCGTAATACCAGTATCTTTTTCGAACGCGGGCAGGAGTACATCAAGCAGTCCCGATGCCTGAGTACTGGTTGTCGTTGACATGGTAATTGTTTTTTCCGCGCCAACAGCATTGCCAGTCAGCATGGCTGCCAACAGCAACGGCAAAAACAGAGGAAAACATTTTTTCATGGATCTCTCCTTTTGGTAAAGATGAATAATATTCTCAAACAGGCTCTTTTTCCTGAAACATGATTCTTCCGGTCTGACTGAGATCATAGCCGGCAAGAGCCTTGCCTGTGTCCTTAAATTGTGTAGACTGGAGTATGCCAAAAAAATTCTGAATCGATTGGTTAAAGAAAATTTCCTTTGAAACCAGCAAATCAAAACGTTCCCATCGTATTGGTATAAAATCAAGACCAAGGGTATGGGCCACGATTTCAATACCCATGCCGACATCGGCGCGGTTTGCCAGGATCTCGATACCGACATCGATATGCCTCGCCACTTCATGTCTGTACCCTTTGATTTTATCGCCGTAAATTCCTTTTTTGTTTAATTCCTTATCAAGCAGCAGGCGTGTTCCTGTCGCGAGTGAGCGATTGACCATTCGTAATCCGGGACGGTTGAAATCTGCTATAGACTCAATATTAAGAGGGTTCCCTTTTTGCACAATTAACCCTTGAACACGCTTGCAAAGATTGACAACTACCGGCATTTTCTCGAATTCCGCCCTGGCAAACTGAAAATTATAATCAATTTCATCATCCTGCATCAGATGGCTGGAGGCAATATGGCAAAAATTATTGCGCAAGGCCTGTATCCCTCCCATTGAGCCAATATTGGCAAAAGCGATCAGATGACTTTTAAAGGAACGGTTAAACAGCGTTATGGTGTGTTCAAGAAGGGTGTCATTGCTGCCGGCAAGTATAATCAGACGCTGGTTGGAGGTAAGCGGCCGACTGTTACTGGGGATATTGATGGTGTTATTTTCTACCCATTGTTCGACCAGATAGAGGGGAAAAAGCCATTTCCCGGCAATTTTCGTCGCCGGCAGAGCCTTTTCCGCAATCAGACTGTATACTTTTTTTTCATGAATATTGAGATATTCGGCAACTTCTTTTGTCGACAGGAGGTGCTGCATCGAATTTCCCCATAATGGAAAACAATAAGGTGTGCTTATTCGTTATTTTTGGTTAATATTTTCAGAGTAAAAAGTAATTATACCAAGATAAAGGCAAAAAAGGAATATTTTTAACGCAGATAGTTATGGCTTTTCGGAGTCTTTTCTTTTTTCCGGGCCATAAAAGACTGACCAGTGGCGGTAACGTCTGGGCATATGGCTGCCAACAGAACCGAGAATCAAGGCGATCCAGATAAAGAAAACCGCCAGAGCCGGCAACAGAACAACAGCTGCCGCAAAGAGGGTATGGCATTGTACCAGCAGCCCCTTGCCGCGATGGGGCCAGTGCCTGTCGTGCATCCATTCCAGTAGCAGCAGAATCACCCCTGTTAATGCCATACCAAAATACCAGCCAATATAATCGGCATAAGGGTGATGCCGGACAGTACCGGCAAAGGAAACGCCAGCACAGGCGATATGGAGGGTTCGCATAGAGATATTGCACCAGCGGAGGATCGCGGTATTATTAAACAGGAATTTTTGTTTTTCGGTTTTTTCTTTCATTGTAAAGCTTATAAAGCGGCGGGGACTATGGCAATATTTTCCAGAAATATCGGCAGTATTACTCGAGAGCAACAGCAGCAGCTGACCCGGAAAAGTGTCTCTGTTATCGGCTGCGGCGGGCTGGGTGGCTATGTTATCGAGCAGCTTGTCCGCCTGGGAGTGGGAACAGTCCACTGCTTTGACCCTGACAGTTTTTCGTTAAGCAACTGTAATCGTCAGCTCTACGCGACTGCCGCCACGCTGGGCCGGAACAAGGCGGAAGCAGCGGCGGAACGCGCTGCCGGTATTTCCTGTCATGGCAGGGTCGTTCCCTTTTCGCTTGATTATCGGCAGGCGGAAACTGAGGCCCTGCTGCAAACCGACGTGGTGGTTGACTGTCTTGATGATATCCCCGCCCGGCTTGAGCTGGCCGAGTTCTGCCGGCGGCATAAAAAAATGCTGGTTCATGGCGCCGTTGACGGCTGGATCGGTCAGGTGGGGGTGCAGGCCGCGGGCGGCTCTCTTTATAAAAAAATCTATCCCGCCCAGGGCAAGACTGATAGCGGCGAACCTCCTTCTGTTCTTGTTTGCACCGTGGCGGTGGTTGCCGCCCTGCAGGTAAGTGAGACGCTTAAAATCCTTCTTCACCTTCCTGTTGATCTTAAAGAGCAAACCCTTTTTATCGATCTGCGTCAGCAGCAATTTATTCGCGGCGGCTGAAACTCATTGGGTGAATGCCACTTCATTACCGGTTTCACGGGTGGAATAGCCACCAAGAGCTGTGACTCCCTTACGGAACTGCGACGAGTGTATCTTTTCCAGCGCTGCTGTTACCAGCCCGGTTGCGAAAAGCTCTGCCGGGATAATCAGATCATAACGCTCTTCAACCAGCGGGATAAAATCAAGCTCCAGTGCATTTGCCGCTGAGCGTATTCCCAGCCCGACATCAGCCTTGCCCGATAGCACTGCTACCGCCACCGCCATATGGGTATATTCATCCTGATCGTAGCCGGTGATATCCTCGGCATCAAGACTGTTTTCCCGCAGCTGATAGTCAAGCAGTACCCTGGTGCCCGAACCCGCCTGCCGGTTGATAAAGACCACCTCATTACGCTCTAGATCGGCAATGGATGAAATTCCTTTGGGATTACCTCTGGCAACGATAAAACCCTGCTCACGGTGAACAAGAGTAATCAGCCGTACCGCTCTGTCCGGCAGATATTGTCGCAAGGCGGAGATATTATAACTGCCATTTTCAGGGTCAAGCAGATGACTGCCGGCCAGATGGCACATCCCGTCCCTGATTGCCAGAATACCACCCAGACTGCCAACATGAGAGGATGCCAGCACCAGGGAGGGATTTTCCCTACGCAGCAGATTCCCCCATATATCAAGAGTTAAATCATGACTGCCGGTACAGAGAATGGTGCGGTCAATCTGCTTCTTTGGCACCAGCAGCCGCATCCTGCCGGTTGTTTTCGCCACTTCTCCTTCAGAGCTGGCGGCAATTTTCAGCATAGCGTTGGCTCTGGTCAGGGTGGTGATCGCTCCCGCCCCCTTTTTCAGCGGCACGGCAATATAGCTCTGCCTTATCCTGCCGACAACCATCCGTCGAAACTCCTCAATGCCGGCTTTAGAGGGCAGGTCTCTGGCAATCACTGCGTCCACGCTCTCTGTCGTTGGCAGTATCAGGCCCTGCATATTTGCCAGCAGCGGCACGACAAACTGTTCCATGGCGATGACTGCTGATACCGGATAACCCGGAATACCAATGACCGGTTTGCCCTCAATCTTGCCAAAGATGGTCGGTTTGCCGGGCATAATGGTAATGCCATGGGTTATAACCTCGCCCAGTTCGGCGATAATATTGGCGGTATAGTCAGCGCTGCCGGCAGACGAGCCGGCGTTGATAATCACCAGCCTGGCGTCACTGCGGACGACCTCAAGCAGGCTGTTTTTAATGGTATCGTATTCATCACTGATAATCGACGTAACCTCAACTTCCGCCCCCGCCTGTTCCGCCAGCCCGCGCAGTGCCGCCGAGTTTGACTCAATGGTCTTGCCGGCAGGCAGTTCAACCAGGGCCTCTTCCAGGGTGATCAGCTCGGAACCGGTGGGGATAATAACTACCTTCGGGCGGCGGCGCACAGGGATCTGCAGGCAGCCGCCGGTAATCAGGGCGGCAATATCAGGCGGGGTGATCTGATGACCGCCGGGGAAAAGCAGTTCGGTGGCGATAATATCCTCACCAACCTTGCGCACATGCTGCCAGGGATAGGCAGGACTGCGGATAATCGCCGTCTGGCCGTCATCTGCAAGCAGCACATGCTCAATCATAATCACCGCGTTTTTATCCGGCGGCAGCGGATGGCCGGTATTGATCATCACTGCCTGACCATCCTGCACAGAAAGGGTCAGCGGCTTATAATCGGCGGCGCCAAAGGTCTCTTCCGCCCGTACTGCCAGCCCGTCCATTGCGGCAGCATGAAAGGATGGCGCCGAAAACCGCGCATGGATCGGTTCAGCAGTCACCCGAAAACAGCATGAGCGGACATCAACCAGCTCTGCTTCTGTTTCTATCCGGGAGAAATGCTCTGCCAGCAGCGCCCGCGCCTCCTCTCTGCTCTGCATATCAAGATATACCGTTCGTTTCATCGTCCACCTTTTAACGTATTATTCAGGGAAAAAGCAGTACCCGGGCCACACTGCCTTTATCCAGTCCCTCCAGATCCCTGCCAATCGGCAGCAGGCCATCGGCCTTGACCAATGGCGACAGCAGGCCAGAGCGGCCATAAACCGGCTGGATACCGGGTATATCTTCGCCAATATCCTGTAAAACGACCCGCAGATACTCCTCTCGGCCAATGGCCGACGGTATCGGCTCAAGAGTTCTGCCGCTGATACTGCGTAATCCATGATCTGCGGTAAGTCCGGAGAGTCGCCGGATAAGCGGCCGTACAAAAAGATAGAAGATCACCATCGCCGAAGCCACATGACCGGGCAGCCCGACGAGTGCCTTCTCACCCTGGCGGACCACGATTGTCGGCTTGCCCGGGCGCACGGAAATCCCATGCACCAGTGTTTCTGTCTCCGCCAGTGCCTCAAAGACGCGCAGGGTAAAGTCCCGGCGGCCAACCGAGCTGCCACCTGATAAAAGCAGGATATCGGCATCGGCTATTGCTTCACCGGCCGCCTTTTTCAGAGCGTTAAACTGATCGCCGCAGATACCATGGCAGACAGGCAAGGCTCCCGCTTCTGCGGCCAGTGCCGCCAGAGTAGCGGAGTTAATATCGCGGATTTTGCCGGCGGCCGGCAGCTCTGTTGCCGCCACCAGCTCATCACCGGTGGAGAGGATAGCTACCCGCGGACGACGATAAGCAGAGACTTCGGTAATGCCCAGGCCGGACAGCACGCCAAGTTCCTGAGGTCGCAGCACGGTTCCGCGGCACAGCACTAGCTCACCCTGCCGATAGTCCTCGCCGGCAGCGATCACATTCTCTCCCGGGGCAACGGGCCGATAGGCGGCGATTTCACCATCACTTAACTGGCGGGTATATTCAATCATAACAACGCCGTCCGCCTTCTGCGGCAGCTCGCCGCCGGTCCAGATCTGCACCGCCTGGCCGGGCTGAAGGGTATATCTTGTTCCGGATTCACCCATCTGCAGTTCACCGATAACCTCCAGCAGCGCCGGTTCGGATTCGGAGCTGCCAAAGGTATCCCTGGCACGCACCGCAAAACCGTCCATTGTTGAACGGCAAAACGGCGGCAACGCTTCCGGGCTGAAAATATCCTCTGCCAAAACACGATTACGCGCCTCTGCCAGAGGCCGCCTCTGCCAGAGGCAGTCTTGCTGTGCCAAGAGGGGCCCAATCCTGCAGCCGGGCGAGCACATCGGCAGAACTTTGCAGTTGAAAAAAATTATCCATTATCCACCTCCAATCATCGGAAAGATCGCAACGATATCATCTGCTGCCACAACCTGTTCCTGCTGGCAATGCCGGAAATTTATCATGGTAACACCTACTTCCGCAGGATTGATCTCAAGAAGCCGGATAATATCGATAACAGTTGTCCCTTCCGAAAAGCTCATACCCTTCTCTCTAAAACGGTTATCACGAAAAGAGGCAAACAGTTTAACAGTAACTTGCATGAAAGACAGGAAAAGAAAGAGATAAAGACCACCCGCAACAGAGCAGACCAGAATTGATTAAGGGCATGCTGAGATATTTCTCTTTCAGCATGCCCCTGAACTGGAAAAATTAAAAATTCCAGAATGAATCCAGCTCTTCATCGCTGAAGTCCCATATCGCATTATGCGGCGCGATGGGCTCATCCTTGAAAAACTCGGGCAGACGATCATCCTTATTGGTAAATCCGGCCGCAAGGTTAAAGTTGTGCTCAATTTTCAGGATATTCATGCCAAGACTGGTCACATCATCAGCGGTAAGAGTAATGCCGAATCTGGCATTTATCATATCAATCAACGACGGCAGACATTTCTCATCATCAAGCGCGGCAAAGGCGATAAACAGACACATACCGGTGGAATCAATGGCTGCGGTGGCTATCTGCAGATTTCTGGAAAGTTCAATCTGTCCATCCTTACTCAAGGGGTCAACGCTGCCGCCGACGCCAAGGATATTGGTGGCAATGGCATAGCCCATGGTATGATCCGCTCCCTGGGTTGAGGTGGCATAGGTTACGCCAATCCCCTTTATCGAACGGGGATCATAGGCGGGAATAGCCTGCCCCTTGACCACCGGAACCCGGGTAATGCCAAAGGCTTTACCCACTGAGGCGGCACCGTTACCGATAATACGGCCAAGCGGCGTGCCCTTGCCGATCTCTTCACGCAGGATACGGCAAACCTCCTTGCCATCGCCAAACTCAAGGACACCGGCCTCCATGGCAACGCCAAAGGCTACCGGAGTTTCGATGGAGTCGATTCCCAGATCATCCATAATCCTGTCTGCCTCGGCAACATCATCAAGGTCATCTATACAGCAGTCGGCGCCAAGCGCCCAGATGGTTTCATATTCAAAACCGGAGGTCTTATACTCGTTTTTAATATCGTTATAGATTTGCGAACAGCGGATCACACAGCCGGGATGGCAGTTATGTTTCGGCTGGCCTCCCCGCTCAACGATAGTATCATGCATGGTCTCTCCAGAGATCGCCTCATGTCCGGCAAACTGGCCGCTGGTAAAGTTTCTGGTGGGCAGTCCGCCCGCTTCATTGATAATGTTGACCAGCACATCAGTGCCGTACTGGGCAAGGCCTTCGGTTATAGGGTGGGAGAGAATGGCATTGGTAAAGACCTTGTTTGCCGCCCGAAAAGCATCAGCATCAGCCAGCGCGACCTTATTTTTGGTCGGCTCAATGGAGATAAACTTCACCCTTTTGGAACCCATAACCGCGCCAAGACCACCGCGGCCACAGGAACGGATACGGCTGCCCGGATCCTTGACAGAGATATTGGCACCGCTCATCTGCATCTCGCCGGCAGGGCCGACGGCAAGAACACCGATCTTCTCTCCCAGCCTCGCATTAAGCATCTGTATCGCCTCATAGTTGCCTTTACCGAGGGTTTCGCTCTCTTCCCGGATAGTTATTCCCAGCTCGCCAATATGCAGGGAATACCATTTACTGGTGTCTTCAGGGAGACCTTCAATGATAAGAGCTTTTACTCCCAGTTTGGCAAACATCTGCGCCGAGGTCCCACCGGCATTTGACTCTTTAATCGTTCCGGTAAGAGGGCTTTTCGCGCCGCATGACAGTCGTCCCGAGTTGGCGGCAGTTGTGCCGGAGAGAAGTCCCGGGGCAAAAACAAGTTTGTTGCGCCTGCCCAGCGGATGACAGGTGGGTTCCACTTCGGTGGCAACAATGGTGGAGGTGAGTCCCCTGCCGCCAAGTCCCATCCATTGCTCGGGCACATCTTCAATACTTGTCTGTAATTTCGACATATTAACGCGAAAGATTTTGTCAGTCATTTTTTCTCCTGTATGAGTGTTAAAGGGTTTGGTCTCTTTATCAAGGCTGTAAAATTTATAGCTGGTTATAATATCGTCACTTTTCTAATCTGTCAATCGATGTAGGAATCAGTTTCTATTTGTTGTTTATGGGAGCAAAAGGACTTGAGTGGTATTGGTAAAAGATAAAAACAGTCAGAAATGTCCAGTTCCAACGAGAATAATATATCTGGTGTGATGGCAACCGAAAGGTATCTTTTAGGGGAAAAGGTCTTTTTTCTCTGCGTTACTCGGGGTGGAGACATATATGCAAATAGCTGCGCAAATATTTTCCTCCTATTCAGAGGATTCTTTTGTCAATTTATCCATCTGACTTTCAAGGCCAATGACTTTATCCACAGGTACCACAAAGGCAATCCCTGTTCCCGGTTTGTCAAATCGTCCTGTTTCCCCGATGCTCTTCAGGATATTATCGACCATATTTTCGGCGATCAGGAACATGATGATATCGGTCTGAGCCTCAAGGCTCAAACCAAAAAATGTCTTCGCCTCGTGAATCCCTGTTCCCCGTGCCGGAATGATTGTCGCTCCTGTGGCACCAGCATCTTTGGCCGCATCGACAATCTTGTTGGTTAAAACCGGTTTTACTGATGCAAGAATTATTTTAAACCGCATGTCTTTTTTCCTCTCTTTTTCGTACTTTTCGAATACCATAGTATTCAGCAATCTGGGCATACCCAAGTACCGTTATTATTGGAAACAGACTGGCAAAGGCGATAAGGCCAAATCCGTCAATAGCAGGATTTCTGCCAGGAACAGCCTCGGAAAAGCCAAGTCCTAATGCCGCAACAACAGGAACTGTTACTGTAGATGTCGTCACCCCGCCAGAATCGTAGGCCAGTGGAATCAGGGCCTTTGGCGCCATAAAGGTCTGGACAAGAACAATCAGATACCCTGCTATAATATAGAGATATAGAGGTGTTCCGGTCACAATTCGAAAGGTGCCAAGTGTGATGCCAACCGCTACACCGATGGCGACTGTGATACGTAACCCCCACTGGCCAATGCTGCCACCGGAGACCTCTGTCGCCTTGAAGGCGACAGCAATAAGCGATGGCTCAGCTATCGTTGTTGCAAAACCGATTGCCGCGGCAAAAAGATAGACCCAAAAGTAGCTTTCCCAGTCGGCAAAGCAGACGATTTCTCCTGATCGCTGCAGAAAATCGGGGTCTGTCAGTTGCGCTGCCATAATCTTTCCCAGTGGAAAAAGGGCCTCTTCCAGTCCGACCAGAAACAGGGTGAGACCAATGAGGACATAAAGACCACCAACGAGAATCCTCGGCAGATTCCCCAGAGGTTGCTTGATAACAACACCCTGAAAAAAGCCAAAAAGAAAAATAATCGGCAACAGATTTGTAAAGGTAAGCCAGAGGATATTGAAGAAATCAACGAGAATCACCATAGTTATCCTCCCACTCCGAAGATAAAAATGCCATAGGCCATAACAAAAATCATTGGGATTAACGAGGCGAATGCAATCAGGCCAAAACCATCGAGCAGCGGGTTCCTGCCATGAATAACCGTGGCAAGGCCAACACCGAGAGCCGTAACCAGGGGAACGGTAATGGTGGAGGTGGTAACACCGCCCGCGTCATAAGCAATCCCGATAATTTCTTTGGGGGCAATGGTGGTAATAAGCATTACCATGCCATAGCCACCGATAATAAAAAAGTGGATGGGCCAACCCAGTAAAATGCGTAATACTCCAAGCAAAACGGCAAAGCCAACAGAAAAGGCGACGGTATAGCGAAGACCAAGGGCGTAGCTCTCCATCACTTTTGGATCATTTGCCAGTAAGCCGCCGAGCATGGCAACATCTGCAGCTTCCCTGGCAATGGCAATTAGGGCCGGTTCGACAACGGTGGTAGAAAATCCCAGAACAAAAGCAAAAATAAGTAACCAGAAAAGGCTCCCTTTTCGGGACAAGGCCTGAGCCATCTCTTCGCCGAGTGGAAACAGGGCCATCTCCAAACCCTGAATAAACATGGAAAGCCCGATAACAACCAAAAGACCGCCGAGCAGCATCTCTTTTATCTGGGGCAGAGGTTGCCGAATCACTACCAGTTGAAAAAAGGCGATCACAATCAGGATAGGCAGCAAATCCATGGAGGCCTGCCATAATCGGGAACCGATATATCTGATTGTTTTAGAAATATTCATTATAAAGATCTTTTTTATTACGATGAGTAACGATTCTTTCTAGCTTATCTTTTTTAGCATAACATAAATATTGAAATGTAAGTTACAAAACAAGAAAACACGATGTAAAAAAAATATCGATATCAAGCCGAATATCTCTTGTGATAACGGTTTTGGCCAAAAGCGGTTTGGGGGAGAATTGCTCTTTCCTTTTGTTTTTTCCCTCAATTCTGTATGTTTTTACTTGTCGGTAGTGCGACAGTCTGGTAAGCATCGTGTCGAAGTTTTCATTGAGACTAATTTATAACAGGAGGAAGCGATGAAAAAATTGTTGTTGTCTTTTATGGTGTTGTGCTTTGCCGGGAGCTGTTACGCTGCAGATTGTTCCAATAGGGGGACTCTCGACGAGATGTATTGTGATGAGAATAAGGATCTTGTTGCAGATGTCCCTGTTGACGCCAAAGATTGGAAGGATCCCGGTACCTTGGTGTTTACCTATACTCCGGTGGAAGACCCAGCGGTCTATAAAGATGCTTTTGCCGATTTTCAAAAGTATCTCAGTGAAAAAACCGGGAAAAGGGTGATCTATTATACGGTTCAGTCCAATGCGGCAGAGGTTGAGGCGATGCGCTCCGGTCGTCTCCATATTGCCGGTTTTTCAACTGGTCCGACCGGTTTTGCCGTTAATCTTGCCGGTTATGTCCCGATCGCGGTGAAAGGAACCGCAGATGCCTTTCAGGGCTATAACCTTATTGTTGTAACCAAAAAAGAGAGCGGTATTAACAGCCTTGCTGACCTGAAAGGCAAGCGTGTCGCTCATACCTCGGCATCTTCCAATTCGGGAAATCTGGCTCCTCGTGCGCTGTTTCCGCCGGAAGGGATTGTGCCGGACAAGGATTATACCGTCGTCTATTCCGGCAAACATGATCAGTCTGTTCTCGGGGTGCTTCACGGTGATTATGACGCAGCTCCGGTTGCGTCAGATGTCTTCTATCGCATGGCGGAAGCGGGCCGGATAAATCAGGATGATTTCAAAATCGTCTATACCAGTCCCCGTTTTCCCACCTCTTCATTTGGCTATGCCCATGATCTCAAGCCTGAACTGGCGAAAAAAATTGTTGATGCCTTCCATTCCTATCGTTTCACTCCTGAAATGCAAGAAACCTTCGGCGGTGCTGATCGTTTCTTTCCTATAACCTACCAGAACGACTGGGCTGTTATCCGGAATATTGCGGCAGCAACCGGCACCTCGTATAACTCAGAGGGTTTGAAAAAAATGGCGGAGAAAGAGGCTGCAAAAAAAGCCGCAAAGGCAAAGAAGAAGTAAGAGCAGAAAAAGTAAAGAGCCTGGGGATATTCCAGGCTCTTTTTTTGTTTGTTGAGCTAGTAAAGGAGGAGATTTTGGTTTCATCACTTATTATCAATAACCTGGTCAAGGAATATACGCCTGGCAAGCCTGTGTTACGGGGGATTGACCTAACCGTTGAAGGACGACAGACAGTGGCGATTATTGGTCCTTCAGGTACAGGAAAATCGACCCTTATCCGCTGTATTAACATGCTTATTGAACCTTCTGGTGGATCTGTCAATCTTTCCGGTGTCGATATCTCCCGTTTACGTGGTCGTCAGTTAAGAGCGGCACGAAGGGAGATAGGTATGGTTTTTCAGGAGTTTAACCTGGTTGAGCGTCTCTCCGTAATGGAAAATGTTCTCTGTGGTCGGTTGGGATATGTCCCGGTGTGGCGGGCATGGTTACGAAAATTTCCCCGACAGGATATTGACAATGCCTTTGCGTTACTTGAGAAGGTTGGTCTTGCCAGTTTTGCCCGTCAGCGTGCCGACAGTCTCTCCGGTGGTCAGCGGCAGCGGGTCGGGATTGCCAGGGCGGTAATGCAGAATCCGAAGATCCTCCTTGCCGATGAACCGACCTCTTCTCTCGATCCGAAAACCAGTGTGGAGATAATGGAGCTGTTGATTGCCGTCTCCAAAGAGAGGGATATCCCGCTCTTGATCAATATCCATGATGTGGAGCTGGCCAAGCGTTTTACCGATCGTGTTATCGGCATGTCCAAGGGTGGTATTGTCTTTGATGGCACTCCCGACGAACTGACCAATGATTATCTCAAGGAAATCTACGGTGGAGAGGACTGGTTGAAATGACAACATCTCAATATGACGATATTCGCACGAACCCTTTTCCGGCAAACTGGACAGTTCGTTTTACCTCGATTGTGGCGGCAATATATCTTCTCTATGCTGCCGGTTATCTCGACATCTCTTTGTCTCGTATGTGGGATGGTCTGGGCAATGGAGCAAAGTTTCTTGGTGAGATGGTGCCGCCGGATGTCTCCCGTTGGAAGTTGCTCCTCGCCAACCTTATTGAAACCATAGAAATAGCGATAATTGCCTCGGCCTTTGGGGTGATTTTTTCTCTTCCCGTGGGTCTTTGTGCCGCCCGTAATCTGATGCCTATCTGGTTGACCTGGATTGCCCGTTTCTACATTATGGTCTGTCGTTCTTTTCATCCGGTCATTTTTGCCATCCTTTTTGTCAAGGCGGTCGGTTTTGGGCCTCTTGCCGGAATTTTGACTCTTATTTTTGCTTCTATAGGATTTATCGGCAAGCTGTTTGCCGAGGCCATTGAAGAGATATCCGATAAACCCATCGAAGCCCTGCGGGCCTCTGGAGCACCGTTTATGAGTGTGATCCTGCTGGCGGTGTTGCCCCAGGTACTCAATCGTTTTATCGGTTTTGCGACCTATCAGTTCGACGCCAATCTCCGTAATTCCACCATGGTGGGTATTGTTGGTGCCGGAGGAATTGGTGGCACGCTGTTTGCTGCTTTCCAGCGTTTCGATTATGATTTCCTCGCAACTATTCTTCTCTCCATTATTGCCCTGGTAATGTTGAGTGAGTTTCTTTCCGTGAAGATCAAGGCGGTGTTTCAATGACAGCAACAGAGAAAAAATGGCAGCGTTTCACGCCAAAAGAGAGAATGGTTCGTTTTGTGGTTTTCCTGGGTTTTGGGATCGCTTTTGCGCTATCAGTTAACAAGGTAGAAGTAATTCCGGAATTCCTCTATGATGCTCCCTATCAGGTGGTTGACCTGCTGAAAAGGATGTGGCCCGTAGATTATGGTTATTATTGGCAAGGAATTAACAAACCCCTTATTGAAACCCTTCATATCGCCACCCTTGGAACCCTGAGCACCTTGTTTTTTGCCCTTCCCATTGGCGTGATGGGGGCTGGGAATATTACCAAAATCACCATCCTGAACTGGTTTGCCAAGCTGCTTCTGGTCTCTTCCCGTTCGGTCAATACCTTGGTCTGGGCATTACTTTTTGTCGCAGTTTTTGGACCGGGTGCCTTGGCCGGTACTGTATGTATTGCCTTTCGTTCTATTGGCTTTGTCGGCAAACTTTTTGCCGAAGCTCTGGAAGAAGCTGATCCCGGTCCTGTTGAAGCAATGGTTGCCACGGGTACTTCATGGCCCAGCGTCTTTCTGAAGGGGTACTGGCCTCAGGTGGCACCTGCCTTCTGGGGGATATTCCTCTTTCGTTGGGATATCAATGTGCGGGAATCGGCAGTGATCGGACTGGTCGGTGCTGGTGGTATTGGCATGGCGCTGGACACCGCCCTCAACCTCTTCCATTGGAATAGGGTTTCACTGATTCTTCTTGCTATCTTTACGGTTGTTGTCCTGGCTGAAATTGTTGTGACCAATATCCGCAAGCGGATTATTTGATTACAGGCTGTTACGACCATGTTGGTGACGTCGTAACAGCTTCGATAATGAGATGCCAGATTGATTTATAAGAGTATTATTGTCCTGGCTGAAAAATTTCTTGCTCTAATCAGCCGTAACTGCTTTTGGCGCAAATATATTATTGCAGACGCACTACTTTCTCATTGAGATAAAGCTGGCCATCGCGGGTTTCGGCCTTATGTGTTATCAACCCGTTGTTTTTGATAAAAATACCGGTCTGCATCTCTGGCAAGAGGGGTGCAAGCAAAAAGGCCTCATCTTCTGCGATAAATGCCTCTGGCAAAATGATTTCCGATTGAAGAGAAAATATATCAATGAGCAGTTTTGGCTGACTTATAACGGGCATGAACTCGGCAAAAGTCATATCTTTTCGCAGCTGAATCTGAATATCGGCTTTTATCTCTCCCTCGTCAGAGGTAAAGTGAATATCACTCAGCTTGAGTTGCAGGTCTTTGGTGAGCAGTTTTTCTGTTTTTGGAATCAGTTCTATCATTGCTGACGATATCTGTTGCTCAAGAATCTCCTCCTGCTGGGTTTTGTCTTCTAAATGCTCAGCCATGTTTTCAAGAATTGGTCTCATGGCCGAGGCATATGCCTGCATAAACGTTTCATACGCTTCTCTATTGAGGTTATTGATAGTTATGCCTCCAGAAACCTTTTCAACCTTTTCATCGTTGAACTGGAGCTGATCGATATTCGCTTTTTCATATACTGAGATGTTTTTACGATCTTTGTCGGTATCAACTTGTACTGAGAAATGAGGCGCGACAATATTTATGGTATCAATGTTATCTGTTATCTGCAGTTCCTGAGATTTCCCTTCCATATGACCAATCCAGACATAAGAGGAGATCAGCTCTATATCACCTTTAACAGTGCTCGAACCCAGAGTTGTCTTTATCCCTTGGCTATTGATCTCTACCCCTTGCCATTCGCCATTTATGGTAAGAAATTTGAAGTCTTTATCGGTTTTGGAGCTGAATTTGGCAGGCTTGACCGAGATTGTTTCTTTTTCTTCAGTGAAGGTAAATTGGTCGAGCACGATATCTGTGGTCATCGAGCCGAGGTAGCTGTGAGTGGTTGTTATATGGAGAGGATCTTTTCCATTCAAATTTTTATTGACAAAGGATCTGTACCACTCGTTTTCCTCAAGGCTGCTGGTTCCCTCAATCCCGGTAAGACCGTGCCTGGCTTTTGTCGTGATCAGAATCTCTTTGGTATGGAAAAGGCTGGTCACCTTGGTTATGATTTTTGATGAGACAAAATCTCGATCGTATTCAATGAGTTCTATCTTGAAGCCTTGTCCAAGATCCTCGTACCTCTGATTGGTTTTCGCGACTTGATCACGAATAATTGATTCTGCAACCTTTCCTCCTAACCATGGGACAATGGCCAGAGTCACTACGATCAGAACAGAAATGGCAATAAAAAATTTCTTCATGGTTTTCCTCCGCTATTTGTGATATATGCCTTGTCTCTTATTGAGAAGCGGCCAGCGCCTTTATTACCATCCTTTCTTTTCGGCAGTCCTCGCAAGTACTGCAAACAACATGGCCATCAGAAAAGCAAATGGCGCCTTGGTTGTTATCGCAACGAAAAAGAAAGCGAAACAGAGGATGGCAAAGATCGTTGGATATAGTTTCATTGCATGTTTACCATGGCGTTCCCAGAATCATATGTGGCAGTAGTAGTGAGATCTTGGGAAAGAAAACAGTAAGGAAGAGAACCGGAATCCAGCAGAGCACAATAAACCAGAGACAGGGTCTCATCATTTCATCAATAGGTGCCGAGCCAAGTCGTCCTGACAAATAGAGAACCGGTGCCGCTGGAGGAGTGATACAGCCCAATCCGGTATTGACTCCAACAATTGCCGCATAGTGAATAGGATTAAAGCCAAGTTCCATGATAATCGGCATCAGTATCGGAGTTGTCAAAACAACCACGCTGATATCATCCATCAACATACCCATGATAACCAGAAAAATATTTATCATGAACATGATAATCATCGGATTGTCAGAGACGCCGTAAAAAACAGAGAGCAGCACTCCTGGCAGATCTTCCAGAATATAAAGACGGCTGAGCATGGAAACGCAGTATAGCATGACCATAATCACACCAGTGGTTATGGCTGATTCTACCAATACCTGATAGGAGTTGCGAAGAGTGAGTCCCTTATAAACAAACATTCCTACCGGAATTGCGTAGAGCACTGCCATGGCGGAGGCTTCGGTCGTGGTCATGATTCCGCCGTATATTCCGCCGAGAACAATTATCGGAAGCATAAGTGCCGGCAACGCTTTTTTTCCTCGTGAGCGAAACAGGGTGATTTTGTCGGAGAAGGTTCTGTTATGTTTCCCTTCTGTGGTAACTGTTGTGTTATGGCGTAGCAGCCACATATTAATAACACAGAGAAGTGCAATGGTAATAAAGCCCGGTATAACTGTTGCGAGGAAACAGGCAAGCACCGACTGGCCACTGATCCAGGCAAAGATAATCAGGGTCGCATTGGGAGGGATAAGCAGGCCGAGCAGGGAGGCATTGGCCAGCAGGGCAGCAGCAAGCCCTCTGGGATAGCCTTCCGCGTGAAACTGGGGAAACATGATTGAGCCGACGCAGGAGAGTGTGGCACAGGCTGCGCCACAGATTGAACCGACAATGGCACAGGAGATGACTCCGACGATACCCAGTCCGCCTTTGAGATGACCAACAAAAACATCAACAAAATTAATCAGTTTTTCTCCGATCTTTCCTCGTTCCATGATGCCGCCAGCGGCAATAAACAGAGCGATAGCAATAAGAGAGACCGAATTCATCTGGGCGTAGCCATAGGGGAGCAGCTGTGATGCCTGGTAGCCTCCGCCATCGGGACCGCCAAAGAATATGAGCCATGCGGCTGAGGCCATGAAACTGACCGGGACTGGTACACCAATCATAAGGCATAGTAATAATACTGCCAGCGCAACAAAAATCATTGAACTCTCCTCCCGAACAGATTACGCAGACTGAAAAGAAGATCGCGGATAAAATAGAACGACATAAAAGCAAGTCCGAGAAAAACGGAAAGATAGCCTACCCAGAAACCTATTCGCCACACTGTTGTTTTGGGAATGGCAATGCCTGTTCCCAAAGGTCCCATATATCCAAACATAAAGAATTTATAACCGTACCAGGTAAAAAGGAGGCAGACACCAACGGTGATCAGATTGCGCAGAAAAATAAGAAAATTTTTCAAAACGCCATTTTTCAGATAAGCATTAATCAGATCCGCGGAGACATGGGTCCGGTTATACGCACCGATAGCCGCACCCATAAAGTACAGCCAGAAAGCAAAAAGCTTTACCCATTCTTCATATCCGTAGAGATCACCATTGACGATATAGCGGAAAAAAGTCACCGCACAGATAATCAGTGTCAGAAGGGTTGTCATTGTAAAACAGACAACAGAAAAGGTTTTGATAACGACCCTGTCGAAAAGGTTTCTTGGACTGTCGAACAGATCAATACAATCCAGAGAGCTGGTACATTTGGTATCCGCTTGATCACTTGCCACAGACAACCTCCTTTTTACGTATACATCAGGAAAACCCGGAGGGGAAAATAATTCCCTCCAACATCTCTGATTCAGGGGATTTTTCCCCTGAATCAGTATATTGAACATCTTCAGTAATAATTACTTCGGTGCCATCTCTTTGCGGAATTCATCCATCAATTCCTTGGTCATATTTTTTTCCAGTTTTGGCCAGGTAGATGCGCAGGCTTTCATAAGAGGAATGAGTTGATCTTTGGAATAGGTAACAACTTCAATGCCTTTCTCTTTCATCAAAGCCATGTAATGCTCATCAATTTTCCGGGCATTCTCAACGCTCTTGGTGGTTGCCTTCGCAAAGATATCAGCAATAATGGCCTGATCTTTTGGGCTGATCTTTGCCCAGGTTTTTGCACTGATCATGCAGTTGAGAACTTCAAGAGAGTAGTTGGTCATGTACCAGTGTTTGATAACGTCACCAAGCGCGGTATAGGCTGCGGCAACGGGATAGCCATTGACACCATCGACAACGCCGGTCTGAATGGCCTGGTAAACATCGGCATAGGGGACAGTGACAGTTCTGTAGCCCATTGCTTCGGCGGCGAGTTTGTACACATCCATATTGGGAACACGTACCAGTACGTTCTGGTCAGCGCTTGGATCAAGGGGATTGCTCGCAGGTTTGGTGGTTCCGGTGCCGATCATACCTTCGATGAAGAAGCCAAGAAGCTTGACTCCGAGACGTTCATTGAATTCAGCCATCTTGTTGAACATCCATGCATCTTTTTGAAAGACTTTCTTGACATCTTCATAATCTCCGACATAGCCGTTGATATAGACGAGTTCCATTCTTGGATCAAACTGGCTGGGGACAGAGATGCAGGACATATCGATAGTTCCCCGAATCTGCTCCTCATATACCAGACTGTAATCACCAAGCTGATTGGCAGGGTAGACCTTGACCTCAATACGGCCTTCTGTCTTTTCGCCAATTTCCTTGGCAATGCCCTTCATGAATTCTGTAGCAGGATGGTCAGCTGCACTCTGACCGGCAAATTTGAGAACGAGTTTGTCAGAAGCAAAAGCGTTTTGACCAAATGATAACAGCATGGTTATCGCAAAAATACTGACAAGAGTTATGATCTTTTTTGACATTTAAAAATCTCCTAAAAGTTAATTTAATCTGTGACATCCTCTACAAATAAAAATTCATTCCTCCTTTTCCTGTGTTTTTATCTTGCAGCAGACTGAATAAAAGACCGCAAAAGAATCTGCTGCCACCAATAATACGGCAAAGTCCCATTTAACTATACTCTTTTTTACTGAAAATGGCTTTTTTGTCATTTCCTACGGTTAGCTGAGACATCATTACAATCGGTACTCTTTTTTATTGTTCTTGTCGAAAGCTATCCCAGATGAATATAATCCTCTGGAACATCTTCGGCCAGATGGGCATAGGCTGTGGAACTTTTCAGGTGCTCCTCCATCGCCAGTCGTGCCGCTCTAATATCGCGAGAAGCAAGGGCGTCGTAAATTTTTTCGTGTTCTGCGAGCGGGCAATATTCAAGACGGGAAAAAGGATCATAAAGGACAAGATAGAGAGTACATCGATCGAGCAGATCATGAATGTATGATTTCAGTACCTTGTTCCCGCTCATTTTTGCAATGTGAAGATGTATCGCATCATTGTTTGGCCAGTAATCCTGCATCCTGTTTTCGGCCAATATCAGGTCTTCCTTGTCTATGAGCGTGCGGAATTTTTTTATCTCCTTGTCAGTTGCCTTGTGTATCGCAAGTTCTATCGCTTTGCATTCAAGAGCTGACCGAACCTGGAATGTCTCTTCGATTTCATCAAGAGTGGGGGTGATAACAAAGGCTCCCCGATTGGTGATGGTGTTGACAAGTCCTTCCATTTCCAGTCGTCGAATTGCGCTGCGAACAGGAGTCCGGCTAAACCCAAGTTTTTCGGCAAGGGTTGCTTCAACAAGTTTGCTTCCCTGCTTGATATATCGCTTGCGAAGTGCATTTTTCAGCTTCTCATAGACGACGTCATCTGATTTTGTTTTCTCGCTTCTTTCAACCATCTTTTTCAATATGTTTTTTCAGACTGGAAATGAACTATAACAAAAAAAGTTGACATCCCAATATAAACCCCGTACTTTTTAAATACATTTATTGTATACAATTTGCAAGCACAAAGAAGGTGTCCAATTTTATCCGGGAGGTTCGTTATGTTTCACCAAATGATTGCAAATGTTCTTCCGTATCTACCACAGTCTTTAGTCTGGAAGTTTTCCAAGGATTATGTTGCCGGTCAGCATATCGATGAGGCGATAGAAAATGCAAGGGTATTGAACAGCCAGAAAATTGAAACAACTATTGATGTTCTTGGAGAATTTATTACTTCACTTGAACAGGCAGAAGCGAACAAGAATGAATATCTGGAGCTTATCGAAAAAACTCATATGGAACAGCTTATAACCAGTTATTCGATAAAACCTACATTTTTTGGACTCCTCCTTGATCAGGATGTTTGCAGGAATCATATTCGTGAAGTCGTTGCCAAGGCTGCGTCTTTTGATCGTTTTGTGCGGATAGATATGGAAGATTCACCCTGTACTGATATGGAAATTGCGATTTTTCGTGAGCTGAAACAGGAATTTCCCAATCATGTCGGACTGGTTGTTCAGGCCTATCTGAAGCGAACCTATCAGGATATTGAAAGTCTCGCTGACCTCAATACCCCTGAAGCTCCGGTGAATTTACGCCTTTGCAAGGGAATTTATGTCGAACCAGCAGAAATTGCCTATAAAGATCATGACGAAATAAATGAAAACTATCTTAAGGATCTTGAGCTGATGCTGCAAAAAGGAATGTTTCCTGCTATCGCTACTCATGATGCTGAACTGGTAGAAGGGAGTTATCATCTTCTTCAAAAATATGAAGTCCCCAAAGATAGGTATGAATTTCAGATGCTTTATGGTGTTACTCCCGCTCTGCGGCAGTCCATTGTTGACAAGGGCCATGCGATGCGGGTGTATCTCCCCTTTGGAGCCGACTGGTTTGGCTACTGTACCAGGCGTTTGAAAGAGAATCCGAAAATGGTGTCCATGGCAATTAAAGCTCTATTTAACAAAGGCTGATAATAAGGAGAAACCTGATGAATTTATTGAATAATGCAGCAATTAACATTCCGGAGCCGGTCAATGAGCCGATTTATAATTATGCTCCTGGCAGTCCGGAGCGTGCGGCCCTCAAAAAAGCACTGGACAAGATGGCCAGTGAGAAACTCGATATTCCGATTATCATTGGCGGCAAGGAAGTTCGAACCGGTAACACTGCCAAGGTGACCATGCCCCATGATCATGGGCATGTTCTTGCTGTTTACCACAAGGCAGGACCAAAAGAGGTTCAGCAGGCTATTGATTGTGCTGTTGAGTCGCAAAAGATGTGGCAGGCTTTTCGTTGGGAAGAGCGGGCCGCAATCATGCTCAAGGCGGCTGAACTACTCTCTACCAAGTATCGTTATCGAATAAACGCCGGTGCAATGCTGGTTGGTGGGAAAAATGTTTTTCAGGCTGAAATCGATTCCGCTTGCGAACTTATCGATTTTTTGCGGTTTAATGCCAAATATGCCCAGCAGATTTACGCCAATCAGCCCGTATCTTCAACTGGTGTCTGGAACTATGTACAACATCGTCCACTCGAGGGTTTTGTCTTCGCGGTAACTCCTTTTAACTTTACCGCCATTGCCGGAAATCTTCCCACCGCGCCGGCTTTGATGGGCAATACTGTTGTCTGGAAGCCAGCTTCCTCTCTGGTATATACTCCATACCTGATTATGCAGATCCTTGAAGAAGCAGGGCTGCCGCCGGGAGTTATCAACTTTGTTCCTGGTTCTGGAGGTGATGTTGGCGATGTCTGTCTGGCAGATCCTCATCTGTCAGGAATTCATTTTACCGGTTCCACTCGTGTATTTCAGAGTATGTGGAAAACCGTTGGTGAAAATATCTCCAACTATAAATCTTATCCGCGTATTGTTGGTGAAACTGGCGGTAAGGACTTTATTTTTGCGCACTCTTCTGCGGAGGTAAAAAGCCTGGCCACAGCAGTTGTTCGAGGTGCCTTTGAATATCAGGGCCAGAAGTGCTCTGCTGCGAGCCGGGCCTTTATCCCAAAATCTATCTGGCCGGCGGTTCGGGATGAAATAAAGGCGCAGATGGCAGATATCAAGATGGGTGATCCCCGTGACTTCAGCAATTTTGTCGGTGCGGTTATTGATAAGGCCGCTTTTGATACCATCGCTTCATATATTACTTATACCAAAGAGAACGAAGGCGCGGAAATTCTCTTTGGCGGGAATTGTGATGACAGTAAGGGATACTTTATTGAACCCACCGTGATCATTGCCACCGATCCTCAATTCAAGACCATGGTTGAAGAGATTTTTGGTCCAGTTATCAGTATCTACGTGTATGAGGATGAGAAGTTTACTGAGACTCTCGAATTGTGTGACACTTCTTCTCCATATGCCCTGACAGGCAGTATCTTCGCAAAAGAGCGCTCAGTGATCAGTCAGGCAATGGCAGTTCTTGAGCACAGTGCTGGAAATTTTTATATTAATGATAAACCTACGGGAGCAGTTGTTGGTCAGCAGCCTTTTGGCGGCGGTCGTGCTTCTGGAACCAATGATAAGGCTGGATCTGCAGCGAATCTGATGCGCTGGGTTTCCACTCGAACCGTGAAAGAAACTTTTGTCCCGCCAACAAGCTATCGTTACCCTTTTCTTGATGAGAAATAATTCCCAATTTAGAAGGAGGTAACTAAAGATACAGTGCCTGTTCTCTAGCGGAGAATGGGCGCTTTTGTAGCCTGCAGTTTCGTTTTTGCGGTATATATGTGAAGAGGGCGGAGGGTTTTTGTGTCGCTCTGTGGCGGACGGTGCCGGTTACATAAGAACAGGAAGGTTCCTTTTGTCTTTTATCTCCCCGTTGTTTCTTTTCGGATCGGTAAAAGGAGAGCCCTTATCTCTTGTCGCCCCATTATGTGGTCAAGGACCCGGGAGGATACGGGATTTTTTAAAAAGGATTAGAACATTCAGGTTGATATAAATGGTAGATAACAAGGAACTTGGCAGTGCTGCGAGCCTCGGCCGCTCATTGCACCGGTTCTGGTACCGGGCAAGAAACTGGTCAGGTGATCCGACAATCATCTTCGGTTTGATACTGTCGATCTTTTTTGCCTATCTTATCCTGTCACCCGTGCTGCTTATGCTGTACGATTCGATAGTAGTCGATTTTGCCGATAAAAGCAGGGCAGGCGGCGAGGTGGGAACACTCACCCTGTACTATCTCGATCGGGCATTACTATCGAAAATATCGCGATATATCTTCTGGACGCCTCTGCTGAATACCGTCATTGTTGCCCTTTGTGTAATCATTATCACTCTGATAATGGGCAGTATTCTCGGCTGGCTGGTCAGCCGTACCGATCTGTATGGCAAGCGCTGGTTCTCAACGGCATTGATGATACCTTATATGGTTCCCTCATGGACCTTTGCCCTTGCCTGGTTTGCGATATTCAGAAACCGCACCACCGGTGGTCTGAACGGCTGGCTGGAGTCGCTTGGGTTCACCCCGCCGGACTGGTTAGCCTATGGTATCGTGCCGATCACCATTATTCTTGCCTTACACTATGTGCCTTTTGTTATCCTGCTTGTTGGCAATGCGCTGCGTCAATTTGACTCGCAGCTTGAGGACTCGGCTCGTACATTGGGAGCCCAGCCACGAATTGTGGCGCTGAAAATTATCCTGCCGCTGCTGCGTCCATCAATTATTTCGGCTTCAACCCTGGTCTTTGCACGATGTCTCGGCGACGTTGGCGTTACCTATATCCTTGGAATTCCGGTAAAGGTCGATCTGCTGTCGACCTCTCTTCTTCGGGCAACTGCAACAGGACAAAACGGCATGTCTGCTGTGCTGGCAGGTGCTATTGTCCTGCTTGGCGCCGCTTCAGTTTTTATCGATATGAGACTTCTTAAAACCGCCCAGCGCTATGTGACTATCGGCGGGAAAGGTTCGATACACAAGGTCTCCCGTCTAGGAAAATGGCAATGGCCTGCTGTTTTGTTCACCACCGTCGTTATTGTCGTTAGTGCAGTTATTCCGTTACTGGCGCTTTTTTTGACAACAGTGATGCGGATTCCCGGGATCGTCAGTTTTGAAAATTTTACCCTTGATTTCTGGATTGGTCATAATCTGGATACGACGGCTCTGCGGCAGGGTATTCTGCTGACACATGAATTCTGGGTTGCTGCCTGGAATACTGTCTGGATGGTTGGTTCTGCGGCCATTGCCGCCGGTTTTTTTGGGTTGTTTGTCGGCTATATGGTTGTCAGAACACCGATCAGGGTGGTTGGTGCCTTTTTAAAGCAGGTAACGTTTTTGCCCTATCTGGTGCCAGGTATCGCCTTTGCTGCGGCCTATCTGTCAATGTTTGCCGAACCTCGCGGCCCGGTCCCCTCGCTGTACGGTACGACCTGGATTCTGATTATCGCCCTGTTTGCCAGCCAGATGCCGTTTGCGTCACGGGCCGGAATTGCGGCGATGATG